>Ga0137359_10003632_pt1 | contig 12523 bp, 9 predicted proteins | sample Mad1_40_16metaG_FD_108281 | JGI IMG/M metagenome (GOLD analysis project Ga0137359, IMG submission 108281) | Vadose zone soil microbial communities from Angelo Coast Range Reserve, California, USA - Mad1_40_16 metaG | ecosystem: Environmental > Terrestrial > Soil > Vadose zone | place: USA... | reverse complement strand
TCTCGGTGTGGGCCGAACCACTTTCAGACTTGAACGATATGGCATCGCTGCGCCGGGAGAAGTCAACGTCGACCCCGCCGAGGCCATCGCGAACATTCATCGTGCGGCAGAGGGCGGCGTCAACTTCTTCGATACCGCACCCGCCTATGGGCGCAGCGAGGAGTTGTTAGGCAAGGCGCTCGCGGACCATAAGGATTGTTTGGTGGCAACGAAAGTGCCAATCCCTGAAAACTTAGATGGGATTTCGCAATCGGAACTGATGGACCACGTGAACAAGTCCCTCGCTGAAAGCCTGCGCAGGCTCCAAAGGGAAGTACTCGATGTCGTTCAGATTCACAATGCAACTGTTCGCGTCCTGCAGCAAGGCAACATGGTTTCCTGCCTGGAACGCGCTCGGGAGGATGGTAAGCTCCGCTACATCGGTGCTTCCATATATGGCGAGGAAGCCGCTTTGGCTGCAATCTGTACCGGCAAAATTCAGATTCTCCAGATTGCTCTGAGTCTGCTCGATCAGCGCATGCGCGACACGGTGATTCCCAAGGCGAGAACCGCAGGCTTAGGTGTGCTGACTCGTTCGGCATTACTCAAAGGGGCTCTGTCGAAGAGAGCGCAGTGGCTTCCGCCGGGTTTACTGGCCTTGTCGCAGGCGAGTGAACGGGCGGCCAGGGAGTTGAGTGGGTGTTGGGAATCGCTGCCCCGCACGGCGCTTCGTTTCTGCCTGTCCGTGGAGGGCGTGCACTGTGTGCTGTCCGGTGTTCGTAATTCCGCTGAAGTGAACGATTGCCTGGCGGCTTGCGCGGAAGGCCCAATCACGCCAGTTCTACTAACCAAGGCTTACGGTTTGGCATTGACCGACGAACTTCTGCTCAATCCAAGCCATTGGCGGTTGGAGGAAATCGATACCCGCGAGGCGCAGCTCTGACAGAATGATGGCGAATTCCAACCGGGGTATTTTTTTTCGCGTAGACGGTGGCAGGTCCATGGGGATGGGGCACGTCGTCCGCTGCCTCTGGCTGGCGAGCGCATTGCGCGACACGTGCGGTAACCCAGTTTCGTTCTGCATGGCCCAGGACGACATTGGGATTTCCAAAGTGCAAGGCCGCGGTTGGCCAGTGCTCCGGGTTGCTACAGAAGAATTCGGCGGGGTGAAAGGCGATGCCCTGATTGTCGATCTGCCTAGTGGAGTGTCCGCGGAGGCGGTCCGTTCGTTGCGCCAAAGGAATCCACGAAGTTTGGTTGTCCTGATGGACGGAACCTGTACAGGTAGAATTGAGGCGGATTTAGTTGTGAGTCCCATCGAGAGGCTTCCGGAGCCTTCGTCGTGGCGGGGTTTTCGTGGCCAGCGTTATGAAGGGCCGGCGTACGCCATTTTGGATCCCGCTTTTGCGCGTGCTCCCAGGCGTTTGTCCAGTGTGGTTCGTGAGCCACGCATACTAGTGAGCATGGGAGGCAGCGATCCCTATGGGCTGACGCTTCAGGCGCTACGCGCATTGGACACTATGCCGGACCGTATGGAGGAACCATTTCACGTCACGATTGCTATTGGGCCGGCTTTTCTGCATGAGGTCGAGCTACGAACCTGGTTGGCGGGCGCACGCCGCCAGTACGAGTGCAGACGTGAAGATTCTTTGTTGAATCTCATGGTGAACTCCGACCTTGCGTTAGTCTCTTTTGGTACGACTGTCTATGAACTGGCGGCGGCTGGTCTGCCGGCCATAGCCCTCTCCATCACGGAAGACCATGCGCAATCGGCAGAGGTTTTCGCACAGGGCGGAAGCTTGAGGCATTTAGGGTTGTTCTCTAGCATTTCCGCGGCCCAGATTCAAAGTGCTGTCAGGGAGCTCTTGAATAATGAGCGGCTCCGGCTCGGCATGGCACAGCGCGGGCAAGAACTGGTGGACGGGAATGGGGCAGAGAGGGTTGCGAAGCTCGTGGTGGCGAGGATTCAGGAGCACGGCAAATCTCAAGCGGAGGGTGGAATTGGGACAACACACCGGGCCTGAATTGGTCCAGAACAGCAAGGGGCATGCGGTGATTGATTGCCGGGAGTGTGGCTTTGCACATCTATGGCCCAAGCCGACTGCGGAAGAACTGGCGGATTACTATGCGCGACGTTTTTACGAGACGCATGGTGCCCCCGACTGGGCCGAGAAAGAAGAAGCGGAGCAGCCGTACTGGGGTTTGGAATATGCCGACCGGCTCACGGCGTTTTCGGAGATTTTGCAGAAGCCGACGGGAAAACTGCTGGACGTCGGCTGCGGCGGCGGTTGGTTTCTGAGCTATGCGAAGACTCGTGGCTGGGAAGCGCTCGGCATTGAGCCTTCGGAATCGATGTGGAAGCGGGCTGCCGGTCGCGCGCCGGTTTTGCTGGGCACGTTCCCCGGCGTGGACGTCAGTGGGCATGCGCCGTTCGACGTAGCGCATGTGAAGCTGGTCATGGAGCACGTCTCAGCGCCTCTGGAGGTGCTGGAGGCGGTGCGCGAGGTGGTTCGTCCCGGAGGGATTGTGGCGGTGCAGGTCCCAAACGATTTCAACCCCGTGCAGCTGGCCGCACAAAAGCTTCTGAACAAAGATTCGTGGTGGGTCGTTCATCCCGTACACGTGAATTACTTCAACTTTGAGAGCCTGGAAAGAACCTTGCGCCGCTGTGGTTTCGACCCGCGCGTGCGGGAAGCCACGTTTCCCATGGAGTGGTTCCTGCTGCAAGGGATCGACTACATTGGCCGCGACGATGTCGGCCGCAAATGCCACGCGCAGCGTATGTCGCTGGAGAAAAATCTGGAGGCAGCGGGCCTAACCGAAGTGCGGCGAGGGTTTTCGCGCTGGCTGGCCTCCCAGGGGATCGGGCGCGAGGCGATCGTGTATGCGGTCAAGGTCTGAGCACATCCTATGACGAGTCCCTGCCCAGTCTGTTGCGGAAGGGTGCCGAGGGTCGGCATCTCGGTGAATGAACACCGGTACGCCCGCTGCGAAGAATGCAAGCTGCTGTATCTCGATCCGCTCCCGCGGGAGCAAGATCTTGAAAAATATTATGAGCGGTACCGAGACGTAAAGGCGGCGGAGGGTGGTGGCTACCTCACACCGGGCCATTTGCAAACGTATCGGCAAGAGAAAGAACTTACGTTTCGCGACCTGGGCTTCGATCTGAAATCTCTCCGGTCGAAAAAGGTGTTGGAGATCGGATGCGCCAATGGTCCCTTTTTGACTTTGGCACGCGACCTAGGTGCGAACATTCTCGGCATCGATATTTCCGCGGATTTGGTGGAGGAAGCGGTGTCCAACGGTTTGAATTGCCGCGTCGCGCGCGTGGAGCAGGTCACAGGCAATTTCGATGTGATTTGCCTGTGGGACCTGATCGAGCATGTGACCGATCCGCGAGAGTTTCTCACGCAGATCCGAAGGCTCTCCCTTCAGGGCACGCAATTGTTGATCCAGACACCGCGCTACGGTCGCGTCGCGGAATTGTTCGGTGGGACATGGCGATACCTGCTGCCGATCGAGCACGTCGTGTTGTATTCACTCGAGGCGCTGACAGCGCTACTGAGCGAATTCGGCTTTCAACGGCGGAGTTGGGTAAGTTTCGGCAGCGGAAATACTTCGGGAACTGTGCCGCCCGACGTCAAGCGCGCTTTCGACGGGCTGGCGAAAGAGACTGGCCACGGAGACACCTTGGCTTTATGGGCGGTGAGACAAAGTTGACCATGAAATTGCAGAACAAAGTAGCGGTGGTGATCGGCGGCACAAGCGGCATCGGGCAAGCGCTGGCCCGCGGATATTTGCGCGAGGGCGCAAAGGTCGTCGCGACCAGCAGAAATCCGGAAAAAGTTGCGGCGATGGCCGAAGAGGTGAAGCAGTTCCATGCCCCTCTCGTGCGGCCAGTCGATACCCGCGACTCGGCTGCGCTGGCGGCTCTTTTCACTGAAGTCCGCGCCACCTACGGCTCGCTCGACGTCGTCGTAAACTGCGCCGGTACACACCTGAAGAAACCCTCCGTGGAGGTGTCGGACGACGAGTGGAAGCGCGTCGTCGATATAAACCTGAACGGTCTGTTCTATTCCTGTCGTGAGGCTGGCAAGATTATGACGGAGCAGCGCTCAGGGTCAATTGTGAATGTGGCATCCCTCGGTTCGTTCGTTGCGCTCACCGACGCGGCCGCGTATTGTGCCAGCAAAGCCGGCGTTGTGGCGCTCACGAAGAGCCTGGCGGTGGAGTGGGCGACGCTGGGTCTGCGTGTGAATGCGATCGTGCCGGGCAATTTTCAAACGGCACTCAATGCCAAGGCACTTTCGGATCCAGCGCGCCGCGACACCATTCTGCGCAACACTCCTATGAAGCGTTTTGGAAATGTGGACGAGTTGGTGGGCGGGGCCGTGTACCTTGCCTCCGATTCGGCCAGCTTCACCACCGGGACGGCCCTGGTCATGGACGGAGGATTCCTAGCTCTGGGGATTTGAAGGCGGGTTTATGAAGAAGGGAATCCTGATTCTTGCCGCCGGCCCCATGCAGATTCCCGCCGTCCTCACGGCGAAGGAATTGGGACTCTTCGTCATCGCTGCCGACCGGAATCCGCAGGCGCCGGGCTTTCGCTTCGCCGATATCGGATTGCCGTTGGACATCGTAGAGTATGCGGCTCTGGCCGACTGGGCTGTTGCACATAAGAGCGAACACAACATCTCGGCCGTCTTTGCCGGATCCGACGTAGCTGTCACTGCGGCCGTCATCAATCAGCGGCTCGGGCTGCCGGGGATTCCGGTGGAAGTCGCCGAGGCCAGTCACAACAAAGCGAAGATGAAAGAGCGATGGCTGCTCGACGGCGTCTCGACTCCGGCTTGCGACGAGGTGCGCAATAGGAACGAAGCGAGGCGCGTGGCGGCGAAACATGGTTACCCAGTGATGGTCAAGGCGGTGGACAACTCCGCCTCACGAGGGACGAAGGTTGTTTGCAAAGAGGCGGAACTTGAGGCCACCGTGGACAACGCCATGCGCTACTCCACGACGTCCAGTTGCCTCATCGAGCAATTCGTGGAGGGCGACGAGCAGAGCGTCGAAACGGTCATGCACAATGGCGAGCAACTGCGCGCCGGCATGGTTGACCGCCACTACGGCTTTTTTCCATACCCGCTTGAGGTGGGACACACGAATCCGTCGCACTTGTCCGCCGATGTACAGGAACAAATTTTCCGGGTGGTGGGCCACGCGGCTCAATCGCTCGGCATCGTGAACGGACCCGCAAAGGCGGACATGATTCTGACAAAGCGAGGTCCGATGATCCTGGAGATGCCGGCGCGCCTCTCAGGCGGATTTCATTCGCAGTACACCACGCCGCTGGCCCTGGGCATGAATCCGATCCGTGCCGTGATGCGGCAGAGTCTCGGCGACGATAAATTTCAAGAGGATCTCGTTCCTACGAAGAACGAGTTCTCCCTTTGCCACGCGCTGTTTCCCCCGCCAGGGAAAATTCGTAATATCAGCGGCTACGAGGATGCGCAGGCGCTGGAAGGTGTAAAGCACATTTTCCTGTACAAGGAAGTGGGCGAGACGATCGAGCCGTATCAGAATTGCGCCGACCGTCCGTGCTATGTAATTATGCAAGCCCGATCACGCGAAAAACTTTGGCACACTTTCGAGACGGTGAAAAACACCCTCCAATACGAAACGGACGGTAGCTTTGCTTAATCACGGGCGCGACAAGGGGAAGGACGCTTCGATTTATCGGCGCCCCACGGGCCGTTCTTTCTAATGAACAAGAACCTCCAGGCCATTCATCGATTTCTCGACGTGTCGCGAGTGCGCCGCTGTGGACTCGCGGTCTTGCTAATGGGGCTGGCGACGGCCCTCTCGCGAGTCTTTCTTGCGGACCATCCGTGGCTTACCTGTGCAACGCTGGCCGGTGCCGCCGTGGCGAGCGCGTGGTTTGGAGGCCGTGGTCCTGGGTTGCTTTCGACAATGTTTGTGCCGGTCGCGGCCTGGACAAATCTTGCGGCCGCAGGAGATTCCACGCATCCACTCGCCCTATTGTTCTGGACTGCGCTTGCGGGCAGCCTCGCCCTTGTGGCCGCGTACTTGCGGATGGCAACGCTTCGCCGTTGGCGTCAACAGGCCATGCAAGCGCTGCCATTGTGGGAAGAAGATGCGCAGTTTAACCGGATCATGCAAACGATTCAACACACCCTGGTCGATCGGACGCGTTGCTACATGCTGTACCAGATGGCCCGGCAAACCGGGCAAACAGCGGGCGAAGTGGCGGAGGTGGGCGTCTACAAGGGTGGCACTGCGAGGTTATTGGCGCTAGCCGTGCCGCACAAAACTGTGCACCTGTTCGACACGTTTGCCGGGATGCCAGCTACGAACTCTAATTTCGACAAGCACCTCGCTGGAGAATTCTCCGATACGTCGCTGGCCGCCGTCCAGGAGCGTTTGAAGGATTGCCGCAACGCCCGTTTCTATCAGGGACTGTTTCCGGCGACCTCTGGGCCGATTGCGCTGACGAAGTTTTCTCTCGTTCACGTCGATGCGGATATTTACGACTCGGTGCGCGCCTGCTGCGAGTTCTTCTATTCGCGGCTGGAGAGGGACGCTGTCATGCTCTTCGACGATTACGGTTTTCCGACCTGCCCGGGCGCGCGCAAAGCGGTGGACGAATTCTTTTCCGACAAGCCCGAGGTCCCCCTCTACCTACCGACTGGCCAGTGCTTGGTCGTGCGAAAATGAGAACACTTTACCAAGATTTTGAACGAGCTTCGTGAAACCATCGCCAGGACGCAAGTGACCCTAAACCTCTTCACCGTCTTTCACCTAAATTTGGCCTACTCCTCGATTGACGAGGCGCGGAGGCCGGAGGTGGTCCGCAATTGCTATTGGCCATTGCTGCGGCTAGCCCGACGGCATGGGCTGCCTTTTGGAATTGAGGCGTCCGCCTACACGTTGGAGTCAGTTGCGGGAATCGATCGCGGTTGGGTTGACGAGCTGCGGGCGCTGACTACGGAAGGCCCATGCGAATTTGTTGGCGGCGGGTATGCACAGATGATCGGACCACTGGTGCCGGCCGAAGTCAACGCTCAGAATCTTCGACTGGGAAACGAGGCTTATCAGGAACTGCTCGGGTTTCGTCCCACCATTGCTCTGGTCCACCAGCAGGCCTATTCGGCTGGTCTTTTGCAACATTACAAGGATGCCGGATACAAGGCAATTGTCATGGAATGGGACAACCCGGCTCGCTGGCATCCTGATTGGAACCCGGAATGGCGATACCTTCCGCAAGTTGCTTGCGGGCAACACGGAGAGGAATTGCCGATCATCTGGAACAAGTCAATCGCGTTCCAAAAATTTCAGAGGTATGCACATAGCGAGATGGACCTGGCGGAGTATCTCGACTACCTGGCTAATCATGTTGGGCAAGAGAATCGCGCATTTCCCCTTTACGGTAACGACGTCGAAGTGTTCGACTTCCGGCCCGGACGTTATCAAACCGAACCTGGTCTGAAGGCGGAGAGCGAGTGGCAACGGATAGACGCACTGCTGCAGCAGTTGCTCGCAGATAAACGCTATCGCTGGATCCAACCTGGGCAGGTTCTCGCACTCATGGGATCGCCAAACGCGGCCCAGCGACTTCATTTGGAGACCCCGCAGGATCCGGTGCCCGTGAAGAAACAGGAGAAGTACAACCTGAACCGATGGGCGGTAACCGGACGCAATGATCTGGCCATCAATACGGCATGCCGCCGAATCTACGAGGTGCTAAGGAAGGACCCACGAACCGAGGATAGCTTCTGGCGCGAGCTGTGCTACCTCTGGAGCAGCGATTTTCGCACTCACATCACCGAGAAGCGCTGGATTGCATATCGTGACCGTCTACGGAGTTTTGAAGACCGGCTGGGCATCCATGCATCAGACAGTCACGGCTCAGGCCGGCAAGGCACAGAACAACCCCACGCGAAGGAACCGGTCTTTGAACGGGATTCCGAACGGGATTCCGAACGGGGTGCCGAGCAGGTTGCCGGGTTCGATATAAGGAGGGAGAGCCGCTGGCTGTCGGCAGAAACGGATGCCATGAAAGTGGTATTTAACTGTCGGCGCGGCCTAGCCATAGATTCCCTTACCTCAAGGCGTGTCTCTGAACTACCCTTGCTCGGCACGATTCCGCATGGCTACTACCAGGACATTGCGCTGGGCGCCGATTTCTACTCCGGTCACCTTGTCCTGGAAACGCCTGGCCGTCCAAAAGTGACCGATTTGGAGCCGGTAGAACCGGAGATCGGTGCGGGTGACCAGCCTGGGATCATTATGCTGCGAGGCTGCGTTAATACGTCGTTGGGTCCGGTCGTAAAAACGATTTGGGTGACACGAGAAGGTCAGATACGGCTCCGTTTCGAGTTGCAATGGGAGCAACTTCCGGTGGGTTCCCTGCGGCTGGGGCATATCACGATCCATCCAGAGGCCTTCGATCCCGAAAGTCTTTTCTTTGAGACGCACAACGGAGGAGTTCTTCCCGAGCGATTCGTTCTCGAAAGAAAAAGTATAGAGCATGGGCGTTCGGTGTCTTTCCTGGTGTCGTCGAGCAGTTCGCTGGGGATTACCTACGGAGTGCTGAAAATGGGTGATCGCGAGCGCGCCATCGTCCTCGAGACGCCCCTCGATCAAGCTTGCGTCGTCGCGCAGATAACATATGTGCCCGTGCAGGGTTCGTTTTTTTACCGGGCAAGCTTTTCAGCCGCAGAACTGGATGATACCTGCCGGGACCGCCCGCGTACGGACTTCCCCCGGATCCTGGAATTTACAATCACCGCGAATGTACATCGGTCCGCTGGCAAGACCGCGGCCTTTGCTTCGAATACCTGAAGAGAGGAAAGAAGTTGAATAGCGAATGCGCGTTCTCCTAGTCCATCCGGAAGATTCACCAACTGCTGGCGAATGGAGTGGCTCTCGTTGGGACCTTGTTGTGGATCTGGGATGGGCGGGAACATCCCAGTATGCGATTTGGAGCGAGAAGCTCGGCTGTCCGACCCGCGGCCTGTACAGTTTTTCCGAATGGCACGAAGGCGTACGCCGAATTCGGGAGATTTCTCACGCGGGAAGCGATTGTTTAGAGGATGCGGAAGGGATTGACTGGTGGGAACTGTTTGCGCCCACGTGTTTCCAGGGAATCTACGAGTTCCTCCTACTGTTGAAGATCGCAGGCGAGATCCAGTCGCCGGCTGAGGTCCGCATCACTCGCCCGCACGGCCTGGCGGATACGCTTGGCAAACTGCTGGGTGTCAAGGTAGTCCCGTTCGTCAAGCAAACACCGCCTGTTTCCGCCTGGGTCAGCCGTTACACCAAAGCCCTCCGAACGTTAACGAATGCGCAAGTTGCCGGGATTGCGTTCGACAAGTGGGACATGGACTATCGATTCCGGCGTCTTCTCCGCGGGCGGAGCCGAAGTTCGAGTTTGGAGCAGAGAGTTTTGCTGCCTTCTGCGTACAGGAATGTCTCACGAGCGTTGGCCGCATACGCCAGCCTGCTTCCTGACCGATGCTTCCTGCTGGTGACGACCCGCGCTGATGGTGCGATTCGAGACCTTCCTCGCAATGTGGACTCCGTACCTTTGGCGGCTTACACTCCCGTGCCGCGAAACAAAGCTTCCGAGCGCGAGATTGCTGGACTGACCGAGCAATGGTCCGCACTGCGGAGGAGACTTCAGCACTCGAAGGACCCGGTTATTTCTTATGCCGCGGGTCTGTTTCCAGATTTTGCTCGCACCCTGCGAGTGGGGATGAGAATCCGTGATGCCTGGCGAGAAGTGTTGGATAGAGAGCGGATCGGTTCCGTTTTGTGCGGGGATGAAAATAATCCATACACTCGCTTACCCGTTTTGCTTGCGCGGAGCAGAGGAGTGCGAACCGTCAACTGCAGCCACGGCGCGTTGGATGTCAACTTATTGCTTCGCGGAGTCTGTTCCGATACGTATCTGGCGAAGGGCGAAATGGAGAAGGATTACATGATCCGGCAATGTGGAGTGCCGGAAGAGCGGATCGCGGTCGGCGCGCCGCCGGTGGAGCATTCTCTCGCCAGGGAAAAATCACGCGCACCCGGTGACCAAGTTGTATTTTTTTCGGAGCCTTACGAACTCTATTCGGGTCGCACTGAAACACTGTATCGGGAACTGCTCCCAGGCCTTTGTGCGATTGCGCGCCAGTACGACCGGAAGGTGGTCCTAAAGTTGCATCCCTTCGAGAGTGTGAGCGCTCGTTCCCGGCTGGTTGACCGGATTCTGACTGGGGATGACCGGCAGTTGGTGGAAATCTCCACGGCGGCCATTTCGGAGCAGCTTCTGCGTCGCATCTGGTTTGCCTTGACTGTGGAATCGAGCGTTGCCGTGGAGTGTGCTCTCGCAGGGATCCCTTGTTTTCTGTGCGGCTGGTTTGATCTCGGCATGCACTGCTACGGCAGGCAGTATGAGAAGTTTGGCGCCGCGCGAGTCTTAAAGAGCCCGAGTGCAATAGCGCGTATCCCGGAGATGCTGGATTTGCAGCGCCCGGGTGCGGATTTTCCGAATCGCTTCTACCAGCCGATAACGCAAATAGAGCTTGACGGAATTTTGCAATCCGCGCGAGTTGCACAAGCCAAGAATGCGCGGCCGGAAGGTTAGACCGGCTTCTTGGACACATGTTAGACTCGGAAAATTCGTGGTGAGCACAGCCCAAAGAGTTCTTCTGACCGGTGGGGCGGGATTTATCGGTTCGCATCTGGCGGAAGCCCTGCTTCGTAGAGGTTCCCAGCTAGCGATTGTTGACGAGCTCAATGATTTTTACTCGCCGCAGCGCAAGGAAGAAAACCTAGCCGAGGTGCGGCGTTCTGGCGGCTTCGAGTTTGTCCAACAGGACATTTGCGACAAGCCGGGATTACATGCCATCTTCGAGCGTTTCCGGCCAGACGTCGTCGTTCATCTCGCGGCTCGCGCCGGAGTGCGGCCTTCTCTCGACGATCCGGCACTCTATGAGCGCGTGAATATTGCGGGCACTCTGAATCTGCTCGACCTAAGTCGGGAGTTTAACGTGCCCAAATTCATCTTCGGCTCCTCCAGTTCGGTCTATGGAATTGCCGAGCGCGTTCCGTTCGCCGAGTCCAACACTGAATTGCGTCCCATTTCGCCTTATGCCGCGACGAAACTTTCCGGGGAAATGTTGTGTTTCACCTATGCGTATCTTTATGGGGTGACCGCAGTTTGCTTACGTTTCTTCACGGTGTACGGCCCGCGACAGCGGCCGGACCTGGCGATCCACAAATTTACTAGACTGCTTGAAACCGAGCGCCCGTTGCCGATCTTCGGGGATGGTTTGTCGGGAAGAGATTACACGTATGTGGAAGATATCGTTGCGGGGGTTCTGGCATCGATCGAGTACGTGCCCGCTTTGGGGTCGGGAAACAGCCGATTCGAGATATTCAATCTGGGGAATTCGCATCCTGTCCGGTTGGGAGAACTGGTCGAATTGCTGGAGAAAGCCACCGGCCGCAGAGCCGTCCGTCAGCAACTTCCTGAACAGCCGGGCGACGTCCCAATCACTTGGGCGGATATTTCCAAGGCCAAGCGGCTGCTTGGGTACAATCCTCAGACACCGATTCAAAAAGGGCTCGAGCAGTTCGTATCCTGGTACCGAAGAGCGCGGATTACTGCCTGAAGGCTGTTTGAAGCCTAGTGATGAATTCTGCCTTAGAAAAGAACTCGACCGGCGAGCCGCGACCCCGGGCCATCAGAATTCTCTTTAACGTCTGTGCGGATGCGGACAACTACAATGCGCAGAGCCTGAACGCCAGGGAGATCGCGCTGCGGCTCGATGCCGCGCACTTTGAGTCCACTTTGTTCTTCGAGCGGTCCCCGGACACTCGGCTCTTGCGCGCCGGCATCAGAACGGTGAAATTACCTGAACGCCGAAAGACGATCCGCATCCTTCGAGAAATGATGGGGCGCTACGATTTCATCGTATACATCGATTTAAGTCCGGCTTCCTACATTTATCTCCATCTGCCGCGGTTGCTCCGCCGAGCCACGAAGAGTGTGCTGTGCATGGAAGGACCCAGGGGGAATCTCGACGGGGTCTCGGCAACGGTGCGCAAGTACGCCGATTATGCGGTTTGCCACGCAGATCTGAGGACTGCCGTCAGCGAGTTTGTGGCGCAGGATGCCAGCGATTTGTACGGCATAAAGCCCGCCATGATTAGGCCTGTGGGAGTCGATACGCGAGTTTTCTCTCCGCCACCCGCCCGAGACCATCCGGTCGCGACAGTATTGTTCGTTGGCCATTTGATCGAGCGAAAGGGAGCACATCTCGTTTACGACGCAGCGAAGCGGTTGCCCCAAGCCCAATTTCGTCTGATTGGGAATGCTCGCGATGGGTTCGGACGGGAGTTATTGAACGAGCATGAGAAGGCAAAGCTATCGAATGTCAGCATCGAGAAGCCGGTTCCTCAAGCTCAGCTTGCGGAAGCCATGCGAGACAGTGACATTTTCATTCTGCCGTCACGCATCGAAGGAATGCCTAAAGTT
>Ga0137359_10003629_pt1 | contig 12526 bp, 20 predicted proteins | sample Mad1_40_16metaG_FD_108281 | JGI IMG/M metagenome (GOLD analysis project Ga0137359, IMG submission 108281) | Vadose zone soil microbial communities from Angelo Coast Range Reserve, California, USA - Mad1_40_16 metaG | ecosystem: Environmental > Terrestrial > Soil > Vadose zone | place: USA... | reverse complement strand
TAAGCGGTCGATGCCAGCGCCCCGCCCCACGAGGCGAAAGGACGCATGGGGCAAGCAAGGCGTGACAACGGAACGGACTTGTACGAGCCAATATCCTCCGCCGCGTACACGGCGCCGAAGGAGAACCCGCCTTGGCGCTCGAGCGCGGGTGTGTGAAGGAAGCGCGGTCGACGTTCGAGAGGACGGCGAGCTTGAGACCGAGCGTGGAGAGGCGGGCGAGCGCCGCGGGTGTGTCGGGGAAGAGCGGCCAGTCGGCGAGCGAGGCCGCGAACACGGCCGCTGCGGGGGAACGGTGCGTTTGACCGTCATTGGGAGACGCGCCAATTGCAACGGGAGAGTGCGTTTCTGCTCCTTGCTCTTCTGGATCGCCAGAGCCAAAGATGGTCACGCCATCTGGTGCTGTGGGATTTAGTTGACCACGTCGGGCGATGCGGTGCGATAGCTCGTCATAGGCTGTCGCCAATATGTCAGAATAAAGCGCGGTTGGGCTCTTCACTTGAAGCTCAGACTCCACAGAGGAGAAAGCAAGGAGTATGTCCGACTTGGACCGTTCCTGGCCTGGGTTGGTGAGGAGCGGTGAAAGTGCAGTGAGGATACCGGTTTCCCAGTCCTATGTCCATACAGGTATGGATTCAGGGAAAGCTCAAGGACGTGGCCAAAGAAACAAAACTAACTACGAGGGTACCGTAGACATCAAATATCAACACTTTGAACTGTGACAGAGAGTCGAACATGGTTCAAGTTGTAGTCGTGTAGTTCATTATACGCGATGGCACACCACGTGAATCTGAAGTGTGGACGATTGTCGATTCCCTCTATTTTATATTTTTATAAAGTATGGTATGCACTATTGAAATTCTGGTTGACAGTGTTCTCCGGGTCCATATGGCTATGTAGTGCCAACGTAAATGACAGAATTAGACCAGATACGAAGTGGCTCACCTTCGACGTAAGGGCGGTCAACCCCGCCGAATTCTCAGAGGTGTGTCGTCCGGATTGGGGACCCGGTTTTGGCTTCTTGCCCTTCGAGAATGCATCTAAGACGGCTTTTGTCGTCATGGGCGTCAGATCCTCCTGTGCATAACATGAGCGTTGCCAAACACTGAGCCACAGGGTGCCTCACGTAGAAATCGTCGTTCACGACCACCATTGGCGCATTGCTACAAGCACCCTGGCATTCCACCTCGACCACGGTGAACTTTCCGTCCTTTGTCGTTTCTCCTGGCTTGATTCCACCCAAGTGACTGCACACGGTGTTGAGGATGTCTGTCGATCCACGAAGCATGCACGGTGTCGTGGTGCACACTTGCACAAAATTTTCGCCAATGGGTTCGCTGAACGTGCCTCTGGTGTATCAGATCCCCGAGAAACGACAATGGCCGAATGACGCACCGATTAAACATGGTATAGAAAGTCGCAACTTCGTAGACTCGCATAGGCGGCATTTCAAGCAGCTTGGCCACGTAGTTCATAACGCTAATGCTCGTCCAGCCCTTGTTCTGCCGTTGGCCGAGGTCGAGGAGAGGGATAACGGCTGCCTTTTTGTATTGGGGTGGGTAATGGGAAATGATTTCATTGGCGCGTGCGAGATTCTCAGAGGTGAACTCGAATGAGATCTAAGGAAGAGGTGAGACGGAAAAAACGAGGATGAGATGGAGTGGTACTCCAGGGTTATTGTATGGCTTATCCCTGTGCTACAAGGTTGGCTGGAGGTTAGTCAGGAAGCATGCAAAGGCCAGCGCAAGAGACAGACCACGAATAGAGCATCAGAGCGGCGTGCAGAGGAAGTGGAAATGTGGCGCGTGGACCGAGCTACACGAGCCGGTGAGAAATGCCTGGCCAGCTTAGCAGTGGCGAGCATCGTTGTGATGAGATGTCCGAAAGCCAAGCGCCGTTGACGGGGGTACACACGTCGGGATTTGCCGAGCCAATCATTTCATTTATATTGTCAAGTCAATCATTGACCTCTTCCACCTCTCTGAAATCTCGTCTACCTTGATCACTACCCCAGCGGCCACCTTTCTAAGGCGAACCTCAGCTACGCCACCACCCCCTTTCATGAGAACCCCCTTCTCCATCAGAGCGAAAAGGCCTTGCGCCCATTCCCCCGCGGCGAGTAATAACGCCGTATGTTCCAAGCTCAATGACCGACCATCGTCGAGCTCCACACACGTATCGAGCACAACAAGTGCGAGCTCCAACGCAGTCGTGAGCACCCGCGCGTTCTTGTCCTCTACGCCACCTAAGTCTCCTCCGGATTCCTCTTCGTCCTCATGGGCTCGTGAGATGGGCCGCGTGCCCAATGTGACTGCCAGCTCCAGCGTATCAGGTGCGACAACAGACAGCCAGGCTGGCGCATTTCGCGATGCGTGCACGAGTACTCCAAGCGTGGCAATGAAGTGTGACAGAACGAGGGCGTTGAGAATCAGGCCTGTCCCAGCACCATGGTACTGGTGTAGGACATCGCGATGCGCGGTGCGCTCTTCGCGTGTCTGTTCGTCTCGCAGGAAGAACCAAAACCGATTTATCAGTGGGTAAAGGAAACACTCCACTGCGACGTCCGTAAACTTGGTCGTCGTGGACCGCGTCTGAGACATGCGTAGTTGCTCAAGAAGCTGCACGGTGCGTGATTGTCTGACTTCAGTGACTTTCGGAGGAGACCGGATGCGTAGCTGGCGTTCGCGAGCAAGATTCGGGGTACGGTCGGCGCTCGCTTCGCGAGTATTTTCGATTGCCAGATGGGCGGCATCACATAGGACCTGTTGCACTTGTCTTGTTGATGAGGCTAGAAGATAGCGTTCGTGCTGTACGCCTGGTAAGCGCTTGCTGGGAAAAGATACCCGATCTCCTGTTAGAGGCTGGATTGCAGCCGCTTCAGGAAGAGGAAGGCAAGCTAATTCATGAGCACCGAGCGCCAGACCGTTCAGTATCACATAACGTTGCTCGGTCGAATATTGATTCTTGAAGAATTCCTCCACCGCGGCACTGTTGATTTGATCAGTGGGACAAAGTCAACCAGCGGTAGACTCACGGAGCAGCCTTCTGGGGACAACACGCGACGAGAGCATTCAGGGCAGCCTGCCGCTTGGAATCGAAGCCGTCCAAGTCATAATTATTATGGAGGCCAACCAGTGCGTAGACAAGATTGACGGCATTTTCCTCTTTCGGTCGCGTGCGCATAAAATGAGCACAATAATGCAACTTCGTCCATGAATAACTTACCAAGCTCGGTCCCATAGCCTCGCTTTCTCCGAATGAGTTCTTCTGCCACATTTAGTGCGACTTCCATCTTTTCTACTTCTTGACTCTGTTGATCCGTTTTTAGCCCAGATGTGCCACGGATCATCTCACCCAATTGTGCGAGGTAAATGGGTGGTACAATCTTAGTCTTCCCTACACGCAATGTCGGGTCCTTCTCGACTTCCGCCAGTTCTGAGAGTGTAGGGCTAGGTGACCGAGACGACGGGGCGGCATACCCAATCAATGAATCATCCGAATCATAATCCTCAGGCTGAGAGATAAGTGACTCTGGCGGTTGCGGGGATTCATCCGGGGGTCCAAAAGCATTCTCTTCAATGATTTCTTCGACGGCTAATCGATATTCCTCGGTGCCATCCGGTATTTGTACATCAACATCCTTATGGCCAAGGAGCTGGCGAACATTTCTCGCCCATGGTTTCCCTCCGTCGTCACCATCCCAATCTTTGAAATCAAGCTCCTTGCCTGTGCGGTGCGCGATCTCTTCTGCTACAAGCATACCGCAACGACGAACGGAGGGGTCTAGATGCCCAATATATGTCCCAATACTACGGATGAATGGAATGGAAAGTGCCAAATCCCGCAGTGTAGAAGAAGAGCTCGGCAGGTATAGGACGGTGACCAGTAGTAACAACGTCAGGTCTGAAGAGATCAGCGGGGAACGAATGGTTCAAGCAGGAGCTTACAACGGTGCCGCCCCAGTAAGGAATGCTTGATGTGATCCGGGCTCGTCCATATATTCAAAGTTGGGGTGAGGAAAGCGGAGACGGCTATAGTTTGAAACCTGAGGCACCTGTAGTCCGCGACCATAACACACGTACCTTTGGTGTCAAACATATCAGCCGTGGCGCCCGCGACCCAACAGGCGTATACTCGGGCATGGCCCTCGCTCCAGTCCCGCGCGAGCATGGCTGTTGAGATGCTATCCACCAAATATTGCTTATCGACGGTCAGCCTTCCAATGATTCCCAGAATGAGGGTAGCCTCTCGTTTAACCAGTGTTCTGGAAGACGGTGACGAATCAAGAGGGGCATGCGGAACCGAGATATGTGCGAATAATGAGGTTAAAACACTTTGAAGCGTAAAGGAGGATGGTAACGATTCAAGAAGTGTAGCCCAAAATGCGGAATATAATGCTGAAGAATTGTCTCCCTTTGAGAAGCGAGCTCTGATTGCGGGAAGGGTAGATAGAAAGAAAGAGTGTTGTGACGGAGAGGTCGGTTTAGACGTGGGGAATGCACCGACATTTACGAGTTTCGTCAGCAAGTAAGTGACAGACGGCATACTTTCTGGAAGTTATCAGTAGTGGACTTTTTGTGATCAAAATATAGCACACCGTTGGCTTGCTCTTGCGAGAGTTTCCAAATCAAAGTTTCGGTCCTGTGACATAAATGAGAGAAGTAGGGACCCTGTTCCAACTCTTTCGGACATTGTCCTTTTCCTTCGAGAGCATTAGCCACTTTTGCCGGAACTGACAATATGTTCTTCACTACATCCTCCCACCCAAAGACAGACTTCGGTGAAGACAGATGGATGTCACCAGGGAAAAGTACATTGGAGTGCAAGTGGTCAAGGGGATAGGCTTTCGTTAGACGAGCCAACAAATTCATTGAATATGGCGTGAGAGGCAGGCAGAGGATGGAGGCGTAGGCATGTAATGCCACCTCGCCAGCAGCCGGTTTTGTGCATGAGAATGCGTCAGGAACAAACCATTGCTCCACCAAAGGCATCAGTTTTTCTTGAGATAAAACAAGCTCCCAATCGGGGATGATATGCTCAAGCAGTGCTCTTTGGATCGAAGGAAGGTGTCGAGAGATATTGAGGGCTACCGGAAGAGGAGCCGTATTATATCGCTTATAGTGTGGCGGAAGAAGGCCAATACAGTCAAGAGGACCTGAGACGAGTGCGAGAAGTGTGGGCAAGTCAGGGATGTGGGCTCGCAGCCTGTTGACCACATCTCGAATTTGATCCATCTGAGGAGCACGCAACCCTAACCCTACATCGTGGTCTCATCTATGAAGTCGCTCCCTCGCGGACATTTGTATTTGCCCTATTTCAGCCTGAGACAGCGTCTGATACATGGCGAACCCACATTCACAGGATGTGCATCACCTTGTGGTCGTGCAGACAGAGAAACGCTGGTGTGTTCATTACTCGATACGACTGGTGCTTCAGGCTTGCGTGCTCTTGAGTGAAGCGTGATTACAGCACAAGATTGGTTCGATCGTGACAATCATGATATTTTTGCAGGACCGCGACGGGGAAACCCCTTGGCCTTGGCACTTGGCACAAACCCTCCTTGGCCTTGGCACACTTGTGCTTCACTTCGGGCCATGTGCCCCGCTTCCGTGTGCCGTGCCGTGCCGTAAGTTTCGGCCCGTAACTTGAACCCGTCCTCGCCCCGACGTTGTCCTCCAGTCCCACTCCGCTCGCTTCAATCGATTGGCAATTGCCAAATGTTGGCCAAATGTTGGCGCGGCCTCACTAATCACCGGTTCATGGAACTTGTTTTTCTCAAACCCGGACGACCCTGCCGTCTTGCTCGCTCTCAAGCGCTACGTTTGACGCTAAAAACCCACTAATAACTGTCCTTGCTTCGCCCTCCCTCCGGCGTGAACGGACTGATGCCAGCCAGCGCCAGTGTATTATCACCGAACTTCCACCTCCCACCGTTGCCTGATGCCACGCACACATTCACTTCTTCCTAACCACACTGTGGCATAGTACCCGAGGCAACGAGGCAAAAGTAATTTCTAGTCTTTCGACTTTTTCGACTGGCGTATCACTTCTAATTGTTTAATTGCCGCGTTCATACGCCGACGGCACTGAGCTTTTGGCGTCATTTTACCTTTGTGCCCAGGTAATTGGCTTCTTTCGGCGATGGCATCCATTACATCCGTGCTGGTGGCATGCCCGGATCATGGCCCCTCTACTCGAGGCACGGAGACATTCTTAATGGCTCTCAATGGCTCTCCATAACTAATAATCCAACTACCTGGTTTGGCATTGTTGAAAGCACTACAACTTGTTGTTCCGAGTTGCGGGTCCAAACCTACCAAAAATCTGTCTGTATTGGCGTTTCCAGGGGATTGAAAATCGGAGCCAAACACTAGTTCAACTATCCGTGCCTACGGCACGAAAAAATACGGTATTTTTGCCTTTTTTTTGCGCGATTTGGTGTTCTGGGGATATATACTTTACTTCAACTGGATGTCCTTTACTCTGGCGCTGAGGCAATTTCACGGGTTTTGCGGCTTTTCTCCTCTGGCGCGTATCAGATAGCAACCTATCCTCCGAGCTATGGCGGTCGACAACATACACCACGTTAGCGCCGCAGCATTTTGAACTCCATCCCTTTCTGAATTCCTGACCCCGGAGTTGTTCTCCCAAATGTAGTGCCCAGCAGAAAAACTGGAGAAGTGAGCCGGGGTCATGTCTGCCGCCACATGGGCCACCTAATCCAACCACTAAAATTTGAAGTGATACTAATCACATAGCACTCTAGCGACCGCTGTCGGGACACGGCAACGACTATGTCCAAGGAGCGTATGGATTGGCACCAGCCGCACTTGAAAAGGCGAGTTTTTTGCCTGCATGTTTCCCCACTCACTTCTCCACCAGTAATCTCTGTGGAACCACAGAAATTTTCACTTCACTGCCCTCTCATATTAACACCCGTACTCAACAGATGGACCCGCGCGCTCAGTCATACCCTCAGTTGTTGATCGATGGCTACATTACTTCCACGTTTGGCTCTCAGGATGCGGAAATGCTTTACTACACCCTTCTGAGGCGGTCACCGGGTCATATACTAGCAAGCCACGCTCCACAACTCTTCCTCGCTGAGCCCCCGCCAAGACCAGACATCGATCCGCGCATACCACGCCCGCCATGGGTGATAGACTATGTGGCTCGGGACGTGGGCACCGTTATCAGGCAGAAACTATGGGTCCCTCGGGGCATCCAGTCCGACTTCCTATGCCCCCCTATCTTTTTTGTCCACCAAAATGGCGCACTTGGTTTGCATTTGCCCCGAGCTGTTGGGGGAGACTGCTGGTCTCTCAGAGGCGCAGACGGACGCACTCCCCTCGACGAGTCTGCCAGCACCCACGCACAGGTGCGCGTCAACGTGAGTCGTCTCTCATGTCATATCTTGCGCTCTGTTACGAACTCCTTCAACAGTGGCGTGGATATGCTCCGTGGGACAACCAGATCATGGTTCGAACCCAATCGCAAAGGGGGCCGCAGCAAATCATCCAACTTGCGAAGTTCGCAAAGCACCTCGCCACTCAGGTGCAAATGTTCATGGTCAAGGCGGTAATCACTGTTCGTCTATACGGAGCTCCGCAATCAGACTGACATGACCAAAATTCCAGTCAGTGTCCCCTTACAACGACGGCGATCAGCGCTGGATAATCGGACCTAACGGCATCACTCCTGATCACATCCTACTGATCGGAGCAGTTCAGGTCTCGCGAGCTAGTTGGATGCCTATTCTCCAACTCACTCGCTACGTGGTGTATTGAAAGTCGCCGATGTGAGGAAACAAATTGGACTATAAGGCGCTTGTTGTAACGTAGCTTTAGACCGACATACAGTACTAATTATTAATTACAGTGTACCACTACAGCACCGCAATGTCTAAACTAATAATACATACTAATTCCAGAAGTTACTCTGGTGGTCATCAGGCATCAGGGCACCCATATCGTGCGCTAAGCAACCGCCTCTGAGCGAGAGGCTTTCACTTTCACTTTCGGCATCTCCGCTTCTCTGCCAGTCATGCACACCCCTGGTGTTGGGGCAGTGTGGGACTCAGTGCACATATATGCCCTCCTGCCCACTAAAACCTCACAGAAATTAATATAGCAGGGTGGTAGTTGCCTTGAGATCCCCCCAAAACAAGTGTCGCATGTTGCAAGTGTACGTGTCTGTTTAACATATATTTGGTGGCGGTTGAAAAAAGCAAAAGCAAAATTGATACGTGCAACTGAAATACTGCCCACTGGGAGCTACAGTATTATGGTGTGGTATTGTCGTCAGTATTTGTACATTATACATTGTGTCTCGAGCCGTGGCCATGCTGTATATTAAATGGGCTAATGGTATCTCTGGGCCTCACGGCTTGGTGACAAGTTAATTTGTGGCCCGGTCACTGTGATTCAGAGGCATATGTGATGGTTGTTGAGAACAATCCCATGATAGTTTAACTATGTTTTAAAGTAGCGGGGGCCGTTGGTGAATGCGCTGAGCATCCGTGCCCAGCTTTTACCGTGGGTAAACCGCACCTGGTTGGTGATTGCGGGTTCATTCTGCTACGTGTGTTCTGCAACGCAATAACCTAGAGAACTCAGGAACTGTCCTTTGCTTCCCACTGCTCACACTTGTAACTCTCATCCATTCTGCCGAGGTTTTGACGTGTCTTTTTTATTTGTCGCCTACCATGACATCGTCGGAATACCTCGTAACCGATGACCTCACCGTCCTCCTTGGCCTCATTACTGCGTCCATTTTTTTGCTGCATAACTTGTACAAACCTCAGTCACTCGTACATCCGATCCTCTTAGGAAGACAGAGCGATGTCGCAAGAGTCAGAATGCCGGGGGAGAGTGCCATTCACAGGAATTACACTACCGGTCTCATGGGCAGGGTATGCACCTTCATTCCATACTGTACGTTCGCTTATGCCCCATACAGTTCACGATTCGACCCGCTCGAGAAGTTATGACCCTCCTGGATTTCATCAAGCCAGAGTCGGATGCATCTCGCTCGCTTTGGTCTACCAAGGTGGCGCTTCATACCTCTCTCTTGGAAACCAGTCCTAACCATCCTCTCCGCCTAGATATCCAATTCTCAGCTTTCGGAGCGTATCAAATCCCTTGGCACTGGCCTGAGCCTTACTGGTCTGACGCGGGAGTCGAACGTGCTGTTGCTTATGAATGATGGTATTGGTGAGTAATGTGCGTTTTGTCCACCACTGTCCTGTCGCTGACCATTCGAAGAATTCCTTATCACCGAGCTCGCCCTCGCTTCACATTCCATCCCATCTTTGACTCTTACTTCACTGTCACTCCTCTCACCAGTGCTCGAATCGCACCAACCGACAGCCATCATCGTCGACGGCAGTTTTCTCCCTCACGCTCTCGAGCCCATCTACGAGTTGAAGGAGTCTCTGCATCATTTTGTCGTTGTGGTTGGTGAGGCAGACAAGACCGTGCTATCAAAAGCGTCAAAGCACGTCAAAATTGTATTTTGGGCTGACATAGAGGCACACGGGAAAGCGGTGGCACCGATAACTCCCCCCGCCCCAGGTAGTCGTCACCTGCCTGTACAGATTCGATTGCACTCACGCGCTTTGGTTCAGGCCCAGATGATGTCTTTACGGTCTCTTTCTACCGAGACACCGATGATCAAGTGCGGTCTTTGCAGTTGACTCACCAAAACATTACTGCAGGTGTCACTGCTATTCGCGCTCTCCTACCTCCCAACGCGCCGCTGTCCGCTCTGGACACCATTATATCTGCACATTCGCTGAGTACGGCATTCGGACGCACGATTGCTTACACCGCCTTGTACGATGGAACCAGCTTTGCCACTTTGGAAAGTTCGAAAATCTTCAAATTAGCCACTGGTACGGTATTCGACTACTTTCTTTGCTAATTGTGCTCATTCAGATAGACTCGGAGGATCCTCTCGCTGATATGAAATCGACGCAGCTGCTCGGTCTTCCCCCTACAACGGTTTATTTCTTGAATCCTACTCACATGGAGGCAGTGGCCAACGCGATTGTGTCGAACGCGAAAAAATCCCTACTTTTCCCTCTCGCGTGGAGGCACAAAGTCGCTGGTATTCTTGAGGGCTACGTCACCAAGGAAAGCCTCTGGGACAGGCTCGTCTTTGATGACGCCCGCAGCAATGTCCTCAGGGAGGCCGCGCCATCGACAAGGGCGATCATTGTCAGTGACGGGACAGTCCCCGCCAAACTACTCACTCCGGCACGTGTCGCGTTCTCAGTACCACTAATCATCGCACATACGCACCCGCTTGTCTCGGGGCCGATTTTGGCATCACACCCACACGACATGCAGACGTTTGCCATCACATCAGACCAAGAAATCGCTCACGCTGGACCACCCACGGTCAACATAGAGGTGAAACTAGTGGGTGTAGACGATGGGGCGGTGGAAAAGGGTGAGGACCCAGTGGGCGTCCTCCATGTGCGGGGACCTATTGTTGGACGGGTGCCCACATTGTCTGATAGCCCAGTGGAAGAAGAGGCAGGGAAAAGCGATGTCGAACCGTGGGTGTCTACAGACGATCAGGCACGTGTGCAGACGAACGGCGTGTTGAAAGCGTGGAGTAGGACTTAGTAGGACTTAGTGGGGAGTTGCAATAAAACAATGTGGCTGTGCTAGTCGAGATAAGGTTTGACAATCAACAAACCCAACAAACCCACGATGTCCTAACGTGCCCTAACACGTGACACGACGCGTCGGTTTCCATAAAGTCGCGCGGCATTCTTGACCCCCACTGCTTTTCTATCTCTGTCACTAACAACAACCACTTCACCAAATGTCTTCCCCTCTTCCATCCCCTCTTGCTTCTCCTGCCCCTGCGGCTCAATCCGTTCAGAAAAAGTCTTCGACTCGTTCTAAATCGTCCCGTAGTGCCAAGTCCACTCCCAAGAAAGCCCCCATTGCGAAGAAGCCTACCACGACTAAGAAATCCTCGACCAAGAAGTCTACTTCCAAGTCTATCGACCATCCTTCATGGAAGGACATGATCAAGGTATATTGGCGTGAATGGTCCATTCAGCTTTCCGTTAATCGTGGAACAGGAAGCTATCGTTCAACGTCCAGAGGATGCCCGTTCTGGGGTCTCACGCAACGCTATCAAGAAAGTAGGGTTCAATTTCCTACCCACCATGACCATCTTATTGATGTGTGGTTCCAGTATGCTGAGGAGAAGTACAAGCTCGATATGACGTCGGGCTCAAACCTACATCAACTCAACTTGGCACTCACCCGCGGTGCTGAGAAAGATATCTTTGTTTTCCCCAAAGGCCTCTCTGGCAAGGTCAAGCTCGCTCCTAAGCGGCCGAAGGTTTCGGCTGATGCCAAGGAGGTATGTCATCGTCATACCCCCGCTCCTTCGACAGTCACTCAATCCGATACAGAACGCGCAGCCCGCCAAAAAAAGCACAACCACGAAGAAGGCAACGGAGAAGACTAAGGCCGCTCCTGCAAGGAAGTCATCTGCTAGCAATACTAAGGCCCCTGCGGAGAAGGCGTCTACCACTAAGAAACCCTCCGCATACACGAAGAAAGCTCCCACAACTACCAAGAAGGCAGCCACCGTGAAGAAGCCACCTACCAAGAAGACAACCAGTGCAAAGAATGATACCAAGAAGGTAGACCTTTCTCAGTTGCTTCCGAGACAAACGGACGCTTATCCACCATGTAAGGTCGCAGCGAAAGCCGCCGCAACTAAGGCAAAGGCCAAGTCTACTACTAAGACAACCAAGACGGCGTCCGCAAAGGCTAAGCCTAGATCTAAGAGTGTAGGCAAGCCAGCCTCGAAGAAGGTATGGAACTCCTACTGCCCACGGATTTACTTGATGGCTTATGGAGTTGTACCAGTCGACCACAGCATAGATCGTCGCGACTTTTGGTCTGGGTCGCTTTGTTTCATATCCTTATCTCCCTGTATCGTGCTGTATGCTATACGATTAGTAGTGGTGAATCTCGTCCTTGTGGTTGGTTCCATCTCCGTATCACGCCATTGAGTGCACTGGTGGTCTTTGTAATTTATTGGGAGTCTTGGTTGAATGATCGGTTACAAGGGTGCGATGCCGAAAAGTGCCCGTATGCGTTCAAATGCCACAAAACAAAGCACTGTATGCGCACCCAACTAGATATGATTGTCAGTGCGGGTTCAAACTTTAAAGTACAAAGCCGATGTACCCTTGCCCAGCACATGCTGAATCCTTTGTAGAACGCCATTGGTCCCTCCTGCCTCAACATGGTCCGTACACAATCTACCACGCCTCTGAATTTGCGCTCAGAGTCGTTCATCACCCGTACTTTGACGACATCTATGTGCGCGCATTTCAGCCCAAATGCAGCTAAAATAAGATAAGAGAACGAACCGACAGGATTGGATGTGACTGAGCAAATGAAGCCAGCAAACATGCTCGCCGTGAAATGTAACGCAAGACCTTCCTGCATCACGCCGCCCCGCTTGAGACTCTGCTTAAGTTGATCGTATG
>Ga0137359_10003628_pt1 | contig 12527 bp, 6 predicted proteins | sample Mad1_40_16metaG_FD_108281 | JGI IMG/M metagenome (GOLD analysis project Ga0137359, IMG submission 108281) | Vadose zone soil microbial communities from Angelo Coast Range Reserve, California, USA - Mad1_40_16 metaG | ecosystem: Environmental > Terrestrial > Soil > Vadose zone | place: USA... | reverse complement strand
TACGTCTCTTTCAGGATCTCTTCGAGGAGCGGGTGGTCGTAGTCGACCTGCTCCTTGCCGTGCTTGCGCTTGATGAAGTCCTGATCCATGCCGCTGTCGAGCGGTCCGGGACGGAAGAGCGCGAGCGCGGCGATCAGGTCCTCGAAGCGGCTCGGTCTGAGCTGCGTCACCATCTTTCGCATGCCGCCGCTCTCCATCTGGAAAACGCCGGTCGTGTCGCCCTTGCAGAGCAGCTGGTAGGTCTTCTTGTCGTCGAGCGGCAGCGTCGCGAGATCGACGGGCTTGTCCTGGTGCTGCTGGATCAGCTCGACGATGTTGGCCAGCAACGTCAACGTCTTCAGGCCGAGGAAGTCGAACTTGATCAGACCGATCCACTCGACGTCGCCGTACGAGTATTGGGTGAGGACGGCGCGGTCCTTGTCGACGAAGAGCGGCAGGTTCTCGGCGAGCGGCCGGTCGGAGATGACGATGCCGGCGGCGTGCTTGGAGGCGTGGCGGAGGAGCCCTTCGAGCTTGAACGCGTAGTCGAAGAGCGGCTTCTCGCGCTCGCGCTCGCGCAGCTCCTGCAACCGCGGCTCGAGCTCGAGCGCCTTCTCGAGCGGATGGTCTTTCCCCTGGACGGGCGCCGGATAGAGCTTCGCGATGCGGTCGGTCTCGCCGAACGAGAACTCCAGGACGCGGCCGACGTCCTTGATCGCCGCCTTCCCCTTGAGCGTCCCGAACGTGATGATGCCGGCGACGCGATCCTCGCCGTACTTCTCGCGCACGTAGCGGATCACCTCGTCGCGGCGCTCGTAGCAGAAGTCGACGTCGATGTCGGGCATCGAGCGCCGACCGGGATTCAGGAAGCGCTCGAAGAGCAGGTTGTACGGCAGCGGGTCGAGGTCGGTGATGCGGAGCGCGTAGGCGACGAGGCTCCCCGCCGCCGAGCCGCGTCCCGGGCCGACCGGGATCCCCCGCCCTTTCGCCCAGTTGATGAAGTCGGCGACGATCAGGAAGTAGCCCGCGAAGCCCATCTTCTCGATGATCGCGAGCTCGGATTCGAGGCGCTCCCAGTACGGCGCGGCCAAGGCGCCTTCGAGCGGCGTGCGCTGCGCGCCGGCGCCCGCGGCGAGGCGCTGCTCCAGGCCGTGGCGTGCATCGCGGTCGAGTCGCTGCTCGAGCGTCTCGCCCGGCTCGACGCGGTACATCGGGAACTGGAAGCTCGTCTTCAGCTCGAGCTGACAGCGGCGCGCCACCTCGACCGTGTTCGCGACCGCCTCCGGGACGTCGGCGAACGCCGCGTGTACCTCGTCGGGTCCTTTCACGTAGAGCTGGTCGGTTTCGAACTTCCAGCGCGTCGGATCCGAGAGCGTTTTCCCCGTCTGAATGCAGAGCAGGACCTCGTGCGCCTTGGCGTCCTCGGGGGTGAGGTAGTGGCAATCGTTGGTGGCGAGCAGCGGAATCCCGAGGTCGCGGCCGAGCTGCTTCAGCATTTCGTTGCAGGTGACCTGCTGCGGGAGATGGTTGTCTTGGATCTCGAGGTAGAAGCGATCGCCGAAGAGCCTCAGATACTCGGTCGCGATCTCGCGGCCGCGCTCGTAGCTGCCGGCTTGGAACGCGCGGTTGATCTCGCCCGAGAGGCAGCCGCTCGTGGCGATGAGACCGCCGTTCAGCTCCGCGAGCAGCTCCTTGTCGATGCGCGGCTTGAAGTAGAAGCCCTCGGTGTAGGACAGCGTCACGAGCTTGCAGAGGTTGCGGTAGCCTTCGAGGTTCATCGCGAGCAGGATCATGTGGAAGTTGCCGCCCGCCTCGAAGTCGTCCTGCCTGCCGACGACCTTCTGCTCCTTGCGCGACCGCGGCGCGAGATAGACCTCGCAGCCGAGGATCGGCTGCACGCCCGCCGCCGTGCACGTCTTGTAGAACTCGATCGCGCCGAACATGTTGCCGTGGTCGGTGATCGCCACCGCCGGCATGCCGAACTGCTTTACGCGCGGCACGAGCGCGGAAATCTTGTTGGCGCCGTCGAGGAGACTGTACTGCGTGTGGAGATGGAGATGCACGAAGCTCACCGACCGCCCCTCCTCACCGCGTCGCGTGCGGGGGAGGTACAATGCGCTCGGGCGATGCGAGGGTCAAGAAAATTGTGCCGCATGCGCGATGCGGCGGCGATCACGTGCGGTTCCACGGATCCTCACCGGACGTGTCTCCGATGACTCTGGAGCGGATTGCCACCCGGTGACCGATCACCCTGGATCACAGCGTCACCCATGTCTCTGAGCCGCAGTGCGGTTGCGAGACGTGACAATCGTTCATTTGCAAGATAAGGTCGCCGAATCAAGATGGCTCGACATTCGCAGCTCACGCTGTCATTGCCTCAGCCACCGCGGTGGGGCGGGCGCCGGGCCGGTGCCGGGCGAAAGCCGGGACCCAATCCGGGGCTACCGCACACATCACGTGAGCTCTTCAGCCGGCCGCTTCCTGCCCATGTAACGCTCCGTCTCAGGCCCGACTTGCCATCGCTTCGTACTGTACGAGTCGTACGCGACATCCAACACAGCTTCGCCGCAGGCTGCGTGCGTCCGGGGTTCCGTCTTGTGCACTACTCACTGCAGGGGAATCACGCGCATCTCATAGTCGAGGCGCGCGACCGTCACGCGCTAGGTTGCGGGATGATGGCGATCAGCTCGCGGCTCGCTCGTGCCGTCAATCGGCATCGAGTGGTCGGGCGCACGGGACGCGTGCTCGCCGATCGTTATCACCTCCGCCTGCTTCGGACACCGAAGGAGGTTCGCAATGTCCTGCGCTACGTCCTACTCAATGCCCGGCGCCATGCAGCCACGGCGCGGGCGGCGGTCGCGGGCCGCGTGTCGCTGGATCCTGCCTCGTCGGCGCGCTGGTTCGACGGATGGAAGTGGCGGCCGAGAGACGACTCGCCGGCTCCGCTCGCGCGGTCGTCTGTGGCGCGGGCGCGGACGTGGCTTCTGAAGCTCGGGTGGAGGCGCCACGGCCTGCTGGATCCGGCGGATGTACCGGGCTGATCGTGTCGCGTCTCTGCCCAATCGCGACCTGACAATCCGCGTCGCGTCGCCGCCTCACCGCCCGCGACGTCGGGTCGAAGAGACCGCGCGGACGGCGCGGGCCGGCACGAGGTTGCGCACCGGCCACCGCTCGACGGCGCGCGCCCACAGCCGATACATCACCGGCAGAACGACCAGCGTCAGGAGACACGCCGACAGCGTCCCGCCGACGATCACGACCGCGATCGGGCGCTGCACCTCGCTGCCGATCGCATGGCTCATCGCCGCCGGAACGAGACCGAGAGCTGCGAGCGACGCGGTCATCAGGACGGGGCGGAGGCGCTCGGCGCAGCCGTGGCGGATCGCGTCGTCGAGCGTGCGGCCGCCGCGGCGCTGCTCGAGGATGCTCGACAGCACGAGCACGCCGTTCAGCGACGCCTGCCCGATGAGCGCGATGAAGCCGACCGCCGCCGAGACCGAGAGCGGCAGGCCCGCCCAGACGAGCCCGGCGACGCCGCCGACGAGCGCGAACGGCACCGTCAAGAGCACCAGCACCGCGGGCGCGAGCGCGCCGAACGCGTTGAAGAGGAGCGCCATCGTGATCAGCAGCGCGACGGGTACGACGAGCGTGAGGCGGTGCATCGCGCGCTCCTTGCTCTCGAACTCGCCGCCCCACTCGAGCGTCGTGCCGCCGGGGAGCGGCACGTGCGCCGCGACGCGCGCCCGCGCCTCGTCGACGAACGAGCCGAGGTCGCGGCCGCGGACGTTCATGCGGATGCCGATGTAGCGATGCCCGTTCTCGCGGCTGATCGCGGCCCGGCCGCGTCCGATCGACACGTGCGCCAACGTCTCGATCGGCACCGTCGCGCCACCCTGCACCGGTACCTGCAAGTTGCGGATCTTCTCGACGTCGTCCCGGGCCGCGGCCGGATAGCGCAGTACGATGTCGTGGCGACGCTCGCCGTCCCAGAACGTGCCGACGGGCTGCCCGCCTAGGGCCGCCTGCAGCACGTGCTGGAAGTCCTCGATCGTGAGGCCGTAGCGGCCGAGCGCCGAGCGATCGGGCTCGATCTGCAGCTGCGGGATCTCGCTGCTCTTCACGATCCCCAGGTCCGCGACGCCGGGCACGTCGGCGATCGTCGACGTGATGCGCTCCGCGAGGTCCTGCAGCTGGACGAGGTCATCGCCGTAGAGCTTGAGGGCGATCTGGCCGAACTGGCCGGAGATGTTCTCGTTCACGTTGTCGCGGATCGGCTGCGAGAAGTTCACCTCGATGCCGGGAACGACACTCAGCAGGTCATTGATGCGGTCCATGCTGTCGTAGATCGTCGCGATGTCGCTCGGCCACTCGGCGGACGGCTTCAGCCGGACGTTGAACTCGAGGTTGTTCGCCAAGGTCGGATCAGTGCCGTCCTCGGGCCGCCCGAGCTGCGACATGATACCCGCCACCTCGGGACGGCTGGCGATGATCTCGGTGATGCGCGGCACGAGGCGGCGTCCCTCGTCGAGACTGATGTTCGAGGGCAGCGTGAACGTCAGGTAGAGCGAGCCTTCGTTCAGCTCCGGCAGGAACTCGGAGCCGAGTCGCGACAGGCCGCCGGCCGCGACGAGGAGCGCGACCACGCTACCGGCGAGGACGAGCCGGCCGTGGCGCATCGCCCACGTCAGGGTCGGCTCGTACCAGCGTTGGAAGAACGCGAGCACCGGCGACGTGCGGTGCCGGATCGGGCCGCGGTAGCAGAACGTCGCCAGCACCGGAACGAGCGTCAACGAGAAGAGCAGCGCGCCGACGAGCGCCGCGACCACGGTGTTCGCCATCGGCGCGAAGATCCGCCCTTCGACGCGCTCGAGGAGGAAGATCGGCACGTACGCGGCGATGATGATCAAGAGCGAGAACATCGTCGGCCGCACCACCTCGGCGACGGCGCGGTAGATGCGCTCGCCCCAATCCGCGCTCGGCGCCGGGTCGTGCGCCGAGAGCCGCCGGACGATGCTCTCGATGATCACGACGCCGCCGTCGACGATGATGCCGAAGTCGACCGCGCCCATGGACAAGAGATTCGCGCTCATGCCGCGCAGCTTGAGGTAGAGAAACGCCGACAGCAGCGACAAGGGGATCAGCGCGCCGACGATGAGCGCCGCGCGCAAATCGAGCAGGAACACGAAGAGCACGAGCGTGACGAGGAGCCCGCCCTCGAGCAGGTTGCGCCCGACCGTGTGCAGGGTCGTCTCGACGAGATCCGTGCGGTCGTAGAACGGGTCGACCTTCACGTCGCCCGGAAGCAGGTGGTCGTTCAGCTCGACGATGGCGTCGCGAACGCGCGCCAGAACGACTGTGGGGTTCTCCGCCCGCCGCATGAGCACGATGCCCTCGATCGTGTCGTACCCCGTTCCGCGGCTGACGACGCCCTGGCGCGGCGCCCAACCATCGGCGACGGCGGCGACGTCGCGGACGACGACCGGCGTGCCGTCGTGACTCGCGATCGGCGTCGCCGCGACGTCCTCGAGCGTGCGGAAGAGTCCTTGGCTGCGGATGACCAGCTGTTCGGCGCCGCGCTCGAGCACGCCGCCGCTCGCGTTCTTCGACGCCTTCGTCAGCGCCCCCTCCAGATCCGCGAGCGTGAGGCCGTACGCGGCGAGCCGTGCCGGCGCCGGCTGGACGTGCACCTCGCGGACGAGACCGCCGTAGCTCACGACGTCGGCGACGCCCTGCACGCGCAAGAGGCGCGGCCGCACCACCCAGTCCTGCAACGTCCGCAGCGCCATCGGATCACCGCCGCCGCCCGCCATCGAGTAGCGGTAGATCTCGCCGATCGGCGTCGCCAGCGGGCCGAGCGACGGCGTCACGTCGGGCGGCAGATCGGCGTCGCGCAGGCGCTCCAAGACCTGTGCGCGCGCGAAGAGCGCGTCGACGCCGTCGTCGAAGGTGAGGGTCACGTTCGACAGACCGAAGAGCGAAAGATTACGCAGTCGGCTGACGCTGGGGGTGCCGTTCAGCGCGCGCTCGATCGGCAACCCGATCTGGCGCTCGACCTCCTCCGTCGGCTGGCCGGGGAAGAGTGTGATCACGGTCACCTGCGTGTCGGTCGGATCCGGAAACGCCTCGATGGTGAGCCCGCGGAACGCCACGAATCCCGCGACGACGACCACCGCCGTGAAGAGGAGCACCGCAGCGCGGTTGCGCAGCGACGCCTGGACGATGCGCGCGAACATGGGGCCGCTACTCGCGCGCCAGGTCGATCGCGTTCAGCAAGAGGATGGCACCCTTCGCCACGTAGGTTTCGCCGGGGGCGAGGCCGGTCACGATCTCCGCCTTGCCCCCACGCTGGTGACCGAGCGTCACCGGGCGACGCTCGAGGCGGCCCGGCTGCTCCGCACGCTGCACGAACACGAACGATTGCTGATCGTCATTGACGACCGCCTCCGCGGGCACGACGACGCGCGGCTCGCCGCTGGTCGCGAACTCCACTTGGACGAACGCGTTCGGCCGCAGCGCGTGCTCGTCGTTCGGCACCCGCACCCGCACGTCCACCATGCGGCGAGTCGGATCGACGACCTCGCCGACGTACTCGACGCGACCGTCCAGCGTGCGGTCCGGAGCGGCGGCCGAGCGAACTCGCGCCGCTTCGCCGACCGCAAGCATACTGACCTGGTCCTCCGGGACGTCGGCGGTGACGATCACCTCGCCGAGGTCGGCGATCACGAGCAGCGGCTCGGTGCGATCGGGCCCGACCTCCTGTCCCGCGAGCACCGTGCGCTCGACGATGACGCCCGCACGCGGCGCCGTGAGCCAGTAGAGGCTGGCGCCCCCGGGGCCGACGTCGAGGCTCCGCACCTTGAGCTCGGCGGCCGCGCGCGCGAGTCGCGTCTGCTCCAGCTCCTGCTGCGCGGCGACGAGATCCTTCTCCGGCTCCGCCTTGAGCGCGACCAGCGATTTGAGACGCGCGACCGTCTTCTCGCGCGCCCCCTCCTCGGCTCGCGATTGCGCCAGCTCCTTGTAGACGTCGACGAGCGCGGGCGAATGCACGGCGACCAGATGGTCCCCCTGCGCGACGCGCTGCCCGAGCCGGACCGCAACGGACTCGACGTGCCCCGCAAGCTGCGCGACGACCGGCTGCGAGCGTGCCTCGTCGAAGGCGACCCGCCCCGGCACCGGCTCCGGTGCGAGTGCGTCGGCGCGCGTGGCGGTTTCGAGACTGAGATAGCTCCACGTCGGCGCGCCGGTGGTGACGTCGACGTGGTCGCCGGTGGCGGTGAACGTCGCCGCTGTCGCCGGCGGCGTCGAACTCACGTGGAAGTGTCGCCAGGCGACGACTGCGAGGACCGTCGCGACGCTGGCCAGCACGGCCTTTCGTCCAGCGTCGGTCATGCGCCGTGCCCGCCACCGTCGCCGGGCGGCGTCGGAAAGAGCGCGGCGGCTTCGCGCACCTTGAGCGCGGCGTCATACGCATCGGCGTCGAGGTCGGTGCGATCGAGCAGGAGCTCTTGATGCGCGCGCTGCGCCAGCAGCACCTCGAGCTGCGATGTACCCCCCTGCCGCGCTGCTCCTTCCATCGAGCGTCGCACGGCGCGCGCCTTCGCGAGCGCCGCGCCGAGGTGCACGAGCCGCGTCGCCGCGAGCTCCCGCCGTCGCGCCGCCGCCGTGAGCGCCTCCGCCGCCGAGGCGACGATCGCCCGCCGGCTCGCCCTCGCCCGCGCGAGCGCCGTCTCGGCCGCCTGCAGATCGGCCTCGCCGCGGTCGAAGACCGGCAGCGGCATCTGCACCCCGAGCGCGGCACTGTTCCGCTGGTTCCCGGAGGCGACGAACGTGTCGTACGTGTACCCCGCGCGCACCGTCACGTCGGGAATGATCTTGCGGCGCGCCAACGTCGCTTGCTCGTCGGCGGCGCGGAGCGCGGCGTCGAGCGCCGCCACGTCGGGGCGCCGCGCGGCATACTCCGGCGACCACGCGCGCGGCAGGTCGGCGACGCGCGCCGCGCGGAGAAAGTCGCGGGCGCCGCGGACCGAGGGAAAGCGCGGACACGGGCCGGCGACGATCGCCGCGCAAGCGGCGCGCGCCGCTTCGAGATCGGCGAGCGCGGCATCACGCTGCGCGCGCAGACGCATGTGCTCCACCTCGGAGCGCACGAGATCGGTCTCGGCGGTCTCGCCTTTCGCGGCACGGGCGCGCTCGATCCGTAGCACTTCCTCGCCGGCGCGTACCTGGCCACCGAACACGCCCACGCGCACCTGACTCTTGGCGATGTCACCGATGGCGCCGAGCAGCGCGAAGAACCGCGTCGCGAACGTCGCCAGCGCTTGCGCCCGGGCCTGCTCGAGTTGCGCCGCCGCGGCCGCCGCTCGCGGCCCGCGCTTCCCGAGCTCGACCAGCTCCGAGATGCCGACCGCATAGTTCGGTACGTTCCCGAGCGGATCGTGCAGATCGTGCGGATTCGTCGCGCCGATCGGAATCGTACCCCAGGTGAAATCGAGCTGTGGATTCGGCAACGTCCGCGTCTTCCGCAGCTCGCTCGCGGCAGTCCCGACGCCGGCACGCGCCTCGATCACCTCGGGCGATTGCTCCCACACGGCCGCGGCCAACTTCGTCTCGTCTCCGTAATCCGTCACGTCGAGGGCGAGCGCGGGCGCGACGACTCCGGCGGCGATCCCGCCGGCCACCCCCACCGCGCCGATCAGTTGCCGCAAACGCCGCTCCCGCTTCATGTTCGTGTTTCGCCCGCCCTTGCGGTGGTGCACCGCATCGCTTGCGAATTAGTGCAAACCGCGGAGGTCGTGAAGGGGGGTGTCGCGCACGCGGCACCGCGTCGTCGGCCGCGCGGACGCGCGACCACGCATCTGCGCCGGGCGGGACCGCGCATCTGCTGGGGCGCAGCGCAATTCTCCTGGACCAGGCGCGACGGGGTGGGTTACGCTACGCTGCGTTTTCCCGACCCGCATGAACGTCACTCAGGTCAACGTTGTGAACATCGGCCTCATGATCGGCGCGTGCATCGCCGCGTTCCTCTTCCCGTTCGAGCTTTTTCTGTTCGCGTACGCCGTGCTCGGGCCGCTGCACTACCTGACGCAGATCTCGTGGCTGCACTCGCGGGCGTATTTCGCCAACAGCCGGCGCGACGGTGCCGTCCTCGCCGCCGCCGCTCTTCTCCTCGTGCTGCTGCGCTACGCGTTGCCGCTCGAGGATCCCGCCGGAATCGCCAGCGCGGTGGTGCTCGTGACGTTCGCCGCCGCGCTCGCGTTCGCCATCGTCATGTCACCGCTCGCGAAGGCGCTGCTGATCGGGGTCGCGCTCGTCGCCGCCGCATGGGTGAGCGGCCTCGACGCGGCGCAAACGCTGCTCCTCACGTTCGTGCCGACGATCATCCACGTCTTCGTCTTCACGGCGGCCTTCATTCTCTACGGCTCGTTGAAGGGTCGGAGCCGAAGCGGCATCGCCTCGCTCGCGGTGTTCGTCGCATGCACGGTGAGCTTCTTCGTGTACCGCCCGGTCGGAGCGGCGGTTCTGCCGAGCGCCTACGTGCGGAACACGTATGCGCTCTTCGCCGACCTCAACGTCGCGCTCGCCGAATGGCTGCGGCTGCCGTCGCTCGCGGCGCCCGACGACCTCTATCGCTCGGCCACCGGCCTCGCGCTCATGCGCTTCATCGCGTTCGCCTACACGTACCACTACCTCAACTGGTTCTCGAAGACGTCGATCATCCAGTGGCACAAAATCCCGCCGCTCTGGAGCGCGGTGAACGTCGTGCTGTGGCTCGGCGCACTCGGACTCTACGCCTGGGACTATCGGACCGGCATGACGGTGCTCTTCGCGCTCAGCTGGCTGCACGTGCTCTTGGAGCTGCCGCTCGACCACCGCACGTTCATCGGCATCGGCCGCGAGCTCGCGGCGCTCGCGCGCGCGCCGGCAGCGCCTCGCCCGGCGACGGCGGTCGCCGGTGCGATGGCGAGCGGCGCGACCTCGGCGCGTCGACACGGGGCGCGACGATAGCGCCGCGGCTCGTTCTCGTCGCGCCGCTTCTCTTCGCTGCCGTCGCGTGGCCGGCGCTCGAGGAGAACTCGGGGACGTACGACGAGCCCTTGCTGGTGAGCGCCGGCTACACGTACATCACGCGTGGCGACTTTCGGCTCAGCCCGGAGCATCCGCCGCTGGTGAAGGCGTTGCTCGCACTGCCGCTCCTCGCCGCGCCGCCCGTAATCGGCGCCGAGGTGGAGCGCGCGTTCACCGTCGGCATCGACCGGCCCGAAGTGCAGTATTTCGTCGGCGACCGCTTCATGAACGTCGACAATGCGCCCCAACCAATTCTCTTCCGCACACGCCTCGTCGCGCTTACACTCGGGGCCGCGCTCGTCCTCCTCGTCGGTATCTGGGCCGCGGACGCTTTCGGCCCGCTCGGCGGCGCCGTCGCCGCCGCCGTCGCGGCGCTCGACCCGACCCTACTGGCGCACGGCACGCTCGCGACGACCGACATCGGCTTCACGCTCGCGTTCTTCAGCGCTCTGCTGCTCGCGCGCCGCACGTTCCGGGGCGCCACGCTGGGCGCGATCGTCGCGACCGGCGTCGCGATCGGCAGCGCGTTCGCGGCGAAGCACACCGCGGCGCTCTTGTGCCCCGCGCTCGCGGTGCTGTGCGTCGCGCGCATCCTGGACACGACGCCGTGGCCGCGTGCGTTCCTGCCGCCCGCGTCGCGCGCGGGTGCGCGCGGCGCGACGATCCTCGTCATCGCGCTCGCCTGGTCACTCGTCGCGTGGGGGACGTTGTGGGGCGCCTACGGGTTTCGCTACAGCGTCGCGCCCACTGGCCCATCGGTGCCGATCGCGCAGTGGACACGTCATCTGCGCGCCGAGCGCATTCTCGGCGAGATGCTCACCCGCGGCGAGTCGGTACCGGACGACGCCACGCTCGCGCGCGCCGTCGATGCCCGGCCACCCGCGGCAATGGAGCGGCTCGTCGAGCTCGCGGCGCGCCATCGCTGGCTCCCCGAGACGTATCTGTTCGGGCTCGTGCTCGCCGCGGCGCAGGTGCAGTTCCGCAGCAACTACCTACTCGGCACGATCTCGCCCACGGGGTGGACGTGGTACTTCCCGTTCGCGTTGCTGGTGAAGACGCCGATTGCGACGCTGCTGCTGGTGCTCGCGGCCGTGCTCGCGATCATGCGCCCGCCTATGGGGCCGACGAATGCAGCCGCGCGCGAGCGCCGCGAGGCGGCGTGCATCGCGCTCCTCGCCGCCGCCGTGCTCGCCGGCACGATGACGTCCAACCTGAACATCGGCATCCGCCACGCCCTGCCCGTCGTGCCACTCCTCTGCGTGCTCACCGGCTACGTCCCGGCGGTCGTCGCCCGCGCCGTCGGCGATCGGACGGCGCGTTTGGTCGCTGTCGTCGCGTGCCTGGTCGTCGCCGCCGAGACGTTCGCCGCGCGGCCGTACTTCGTCCCCTTCTTCAACGTCGCCGCCGGCGGCGCACGCGGCGGCATCCGACTCCTCTCCGATTCGAATCTCGACTGGGGCCAGGGATTGCCGGCGCTCCACCGCTGGATGACGGAGCACCACGTGGCACGCGTGAACCTCGCGTATTTCGGCAGCGCCGACCCGGCGCGTTATGGCATCGACTTCGTCCCGCTGCCGGGGACGAACTTCGGCGACTTCGACGAGCTCGGCACGCTCGGGTACGCGCCGCGACCGCCCATGCTGCCGGGATGGGTCGCAATCGGGGCGACACACCTTCAGGGCACGTATCTGTCGCCCGAGCAGCGGCGCGATTACGCGTTTCTCCGCCAGAAGGAGCCGGTCGCGGTGCCCGCCGGGTCGACGTACGTGTACTGGGTCGACCGATGGGGCGAGTGAGGGCGACGCGCTCACGCGCGGTAGGCGCACCAGGCGATGCCCCAAAGCGGTCGCCGCGTGACCGCGACACGGGCGATGCCGCGGCGCGCTCGTCGCCGGCGCTCACGTCGCGCGACGTTCTCGCGGCCGTCGCGCTGGCGGCGGTGCTCGGGCTCGGCGCCTCGTATCGGCTCGTGCCCGGCGTCGTCGGCGGCTTCCACGACGACGCCGTGTACGCGATCACGGCCAAGGCGCTCGCGCACGGCGACGGGTATCGCCTCGTGAACCTGCCGGGCGCGCCGCCGCAGACGAAGTATCCTATCCTCTACCCCGCGGTCCTCGCTGGGCTCTGGCTGGCGGCGCCGAACGACGCGACGGCCCTGGTTGCGATGCAGGTCATGACCGGACTCGCGGCGGCGGCGGCGATCGCGGTCGCGTACCTGTACGTGGCGGGCTTCGGGTACGTACGCCGCAACGCCGCGTTCGCGGCGGCTCTGGTCTGCGCCTCGGCGCCGAACCTCCTCTATTACGCGACCGCAGTGCTGAGCGAGATGCCGTTCGCGCTCCTCCTCGTCGCGAGCCTCTGGGCGACCGACGCGTATCTCGCCGATCCGGCGCCGTCGCCGGCGCGTGCGCTCGTGACCGGCGTCGTCGCGGCGCTGCCGTTTCTTTGTCGCACGGTGGGCGTCGTCGTGCCGGTCGCGGCGT
>Ga0137359_10003627_pt1 | contig 12534 bp, 10 predicted proteins | sample Mad1_40_16metaG_FD_108281 | JGI IMG/M metagenome (GOLD analysis project Ga0137359, IMG submission 108281) | Vadose zone soil microbial communities from Angelo Coast Range Reserve, California, USA - Mad1_40_16 metaG | ecosystem: Environmental > Terrestrial > Soil > Vadose zone | place: USA... | reverse complement strand
TTTCAGATGGGCGTCACCCTCGCCGATGACCACTTGCGCGAGGTGTGCCAGCGGTGCCAGGTCGCCCGATGCGCCAACCGACCCCTGCGAGGGAATCACGGGATGTACACCGGCATTCAGCATTGTGCAGAGCGTCTCCACTACGACTGGGCGCACGCCGCTTAAACCTTTAGCGAGTGCGTTCGCGCGAAGAAGCATCATGGCGCGCACTTCGGGTGTAGAGAGCGGCGTACCGACGCCGCAGACATGTGAGCGTACGAGATTGATCTGCAACTGGCGAACTTGCTCGGCAGAGATGCGCACGGAGGCGAGTTTCCCGAAGCCCGTGTTGATGCCATAGGCGGTCTCGTTTGCCGCAACCAGGCGATCAACCACGGCGCGGGAGGCTTTCATGCGGGTCACCGCGGCGGGCGCGAGCGAGACTGCCTCATTGCGTAATGCCACCGCGTAAAGTTGGTCAAACGTCAGGTCATTGCCTGTGAGGACGACGCTCATGCGTGGCTCCGCGACGCGTTTGGGGCAACAAGCTTGAGGAAGGCTTGCTTATATTTATCGGGGAAGTGCTTCACCTGCCCGGCGCGGTTGCAGGCAACGTGAATGGTGTGGCCCGTGGCCAGCAGCTTGTTGTCGCTTTGGCGAAAAAGTTCGTAGCCGAATTTCAGTGTGCGATTCTTTGCTTCGAGGATGCTGGTGCGAACGGTGAGGAGTTCATCGTAGCGCGCGGGATGATGATAGCGGCAATGCACGTCGGCGACGACGATGAACGTGTCGTCCTCGATTTCCATGAGCTTGTAATCGAAGCCGAGGGCGCGCATCAATTCCACGCGGCCGACTTCAAACCAGATCAAATAATTCGAGTGGTACACCACTCCCATCTGGTCGGTTTCGGCGTAGCGCACACGTACGGTGACATCATGATGAGTGAGCATGAGGGCAGGGAATAGTATGCCGGAAGAGAGGCCGAGAGTCGAAATGGCGGGGCCTGTAGCTCAGGCCTTTTAGGCCTGTGGGTTTTCAAATGGGCGAGCGAGGTTGCTGGCGTGATGAAAAGCCTCACCCCTGAAGGGGTGAGCTACAGGACTAGGATTTTTCGCTGGCGTCTTGCCAGATGGGTTTGCGCTTTTCGAGGAAGCTGGCTACGCCTTCCTTGAAGTCGGGTGTGTGGCGAATGTGGGCGTTTTCGAGGACGGCGCGTTCGAGCTCGGCATCGAGGCTGTCGGCGGCGGCCGAAACCAGCAAGCGCTTGGCGCGGGTGATGCTGCTGGGGCTTGCGGCGATCAGGACTTCGGCCAGTTCGTTGACGCGTTCCGTCAATTTATCGGGGGGAACGATTTCGTTGACGAGGCCGAGTTCTTTGGCTTCGGGGCCGTCCACCAGCCTGCCTGTGAGCAGCAGGTCACGGGCGCGCTTTTCACCGATCTGGCGCGTGAGAAAAACTGAGACGATGGCAGGGAGGAAACCGATTTTCACTTCGGTGTAGCCGAATTTGGCCTCCGGGACGGCGATGGTGAAATCGCAAAGTGTGGCGATGCCGCAGCCTCCGGCGAGAGCGTGGCCGTTCACGGCGGCGATCATGGGCTTCGGAAAGCTCCAGATGCGACGAAACATTTTGGCCATGCGGCGCGAATCTTCCTGATTTTCGGATGGCGACTGCGTGGCGATGGCTTGCAAGAGGGAGAGGTCCATCCCCGCACAGAAAGCTTTTCCCGCGCCGGTGAGGACGACGACGCGGGCATGGGTTTTCTCGACTGCGTCGAGAGCCGTCTGCAAATCGGCGATCATTTGGGTATTGATGGAATTGCGTTTGTCGGGACGATTTAGAGTGATCGTGGCAACGTGTTCGGAAGATTCCAGCAAAAGCGTTTCATAGGGCATTGAGAGAACCCCTCCGATGGTTATATCGTTTGCTAAATCTTGAAAAATTGCAATGCACTGGAGGTATGGGAGATTGAGGAAAGGAGTAAAACGATTGTGGTGACGCCGAGAAACGTCTGCTGTGAAACTTAACACAGAGAGTACAGAGTGGGGAGCACGGAGGGCACGGAGGGCACAGAGGGCACAGAGAGGAGCACAGCGAGGAATCGCTGTGCCACGTGGATGCGGAACGCTTGCCGGCTGGAAGCCGGCGCTACCTGCGCGCGGCCGCTACTCGTGAGTGGCGTATTTGGCGCGGATTTCGTTTGTCAGCGCTAGGGCTTTGGCGATATTGGTGGAGCTGAAGTCGTGGGTGACGCCGAGTTTGGTCAGCGCGGCGAGGACGGATTCGGTGGGAATGTTGCCGACTAGGGCATCGCCTGCGAAGGGGCAGCCGCCGAGGCCGGTTAATGCTGAGTCGAAGCGGCGGCAGCCTGCGGCGTAGGCGGCGTTGATTTTTTCTTCGGCGGTGTCGGGGCGGGAGTGGAGGTGGACTCCTAATTCGACGCCGGCGACGTGATCTCTTACTTGGGAATAGACGCTGTGCACGAGATCGGGCGTGGCAGTGCCGACGGTGTCGGCGAGCGAGACGGCGGTGATGCGAATATCCTTCAGCCAGTTCAGCGTATCTTGAACGATCTCGGGGCCCCAGGGTTCTTCGTAGGGATTGCCAAAGGCCATCGAAATGTATATGAGCAGATCCTTGTTGGCCTTTTTTGTTTCGCGTTTGAGTGTTTCGACCAGTGCGCGCGATTCACCGCGGGTCATGTTGGCGTTGGCGCGGCGGAAGTAGGCGGAGATGGAATACGGGTAGCCGATGGTGGAGACGCCGGGCGTTGCCAGGGCGCGTTCGAGGCCTTTTTCGTTGACGACGATGCCGATGATTTCGGGAAGCGTGGCGCCGTCGGGAAGGGAATCGAGCAGGCGGGACATCACTTCTTCGCTGTCGGACATTTGCTTGACGTGTTTGGGCGAGACGAAGCTGACGGCGTCTATGTGCTGAAATCCCGCGGCCACGAGCTCGCGCAGGTAGTTCACTTTGGTTTCGGTGGGAATAATTTCCGGGAGGCCTTGCCAGGCGTCGCGGGGGCATTCGATGAGCTTTACGGTGTCGGTCATTTAGCGGGGTTTGTCCTGTTTTTTGTCGGCGATCGCGGAAAACAAGAAGGCGAAGAAGAGAAGCATTCCGAGAATTCCAAATCCACCGAGGATTTTATTGTACGCGATGCTGGTCCCCAGCGCATTTTCAAGCTGTACATGCCGGATGGATACGAGATATAAGTCGTAGCACATGCCGGCGATTAAGCCGAGAGCGGCAATTCCAAACGTGGTGGACATGGCAATCAGCAAGAATCGGGAACGACGGCTCATCAGGTTTGCAGGACGCCGGTCTTGAATTCGGGAAGATGGGTGTTTAGGGAGGCGGCGTTGAGGGCCCAGATCAGGGCGTCGCGGGTGTGGGCGGGGTCGATGATGGCGTCGAGCCATAGGCGGGCGGCGGCGTAGCGGGGGTCGGTCTGGTGGTCGTAGGTGGATTTGACGGAGTCGAGGAGTTCTTTTTTGGCTTTTTCGTCGACTTTTTTGCCTTCACGTTCGAGTTGTTTCAGTTTGATTTCGGCGAGAGTGTTGGCTGCGGCGTCACCGCTCATGACCGCGAATTTTGCCGTGGGCCAGGCGAACATGAAGCGCGGATCGTAGGCCTTGCCGCACATGGCATAATTCCCGGCGCCGAAGCTGCCGCCGAGGATGACGGTAATTTTGGGGACTACGCTGTTGGCGACGGCGTTGACCATTTTGGCGCCGGCGCGGATGATGCCGCTCCACTCGGCGTCTTTGCCGACCATGAAGCCGTTGACGTCGTGCAGGAAAATCAGCGGGATGCGGTTCTGGTTGCAATCCATGATGAAGCGCGCGGCTTTTTCAGCTGATTCGGTGTAAATCACACCGCCGAACTCGATGCGCTTTTGGTCGGAGTGAGGCGCGTTGGTGGTGATGTGCTTTTTCTGGTTGGCGACGATGCCAACCGCCCAGCCGCCGATACGGGCGTAGCCACAGAGCAGCGTTTCGCCGTATTCGGCGCGATATTCTTCGAACTCGCTGCTATCCACTAGGCGAGCGATGATTTCGCGCATGTCGTATTGCTTGGCGGGATTGCCGGAGAAGATGCCGTAAAGTTCGTTGATGGAATACAGCGGCTCTTTGAGGCGGGAGTGGCTGAAGATCGGCGAATTCGGAGCGCCCATCTTGTCCACCAGTGCGCGAATTCGTTTCAGGCAGGATTCGTCGTCGGGTTCGCGGAAATCCACCGTGCCACTGATTTGCGAATGCATTTTGGCGCCGCCCAAATCTTCGGCGGAGGTTTTCTGGCCGATTGCGGCTTGCACCAGCGCGGGGCCGGCGAGGAAGAGGCCGGAGCCTTCGGTCATCAGGATGTGGTCGCACATCACCGGGAGATACGCGCCGCCAGCCACGCACATACCCATGATGGCGGTGATTTGCGGAATACCCATGGCGCTCATAACCGCGTTGTTGCGAAAAACGCGGCCGAAGTCGTCGGTGTCGGGGAAAACGTCTTCCTGAAGCGGGAGAAAAACGCCGGCCGAGTCGACGAGATAAATCGTGGGGATACGATTTTCGATGGCGATGTTTTGCGCGCGGATTACTTTTTTGGCGGTCATCGGAAAAAACGCGCCGGCTTTTACCGTGGCGTCGTTGGCGATGACCATGAAGAGCCGGCCGGAAACGCGGGCTAGGCCGGTGACGGTTCCGGCGGAGGGAGCGCCGCCCCACTCTTCGTACATTTCGTGGGCGGCGTAGATGCCGAGTTCGAAAAAGTGCGTGCCGGGATCGATGAGCGCGGCGACGCGTTCGCGGGCCGTACGACGGTTCTTTTTGTGCTGCGATTCGATGGCCTTGGGGCCACCGCCCTGGCGAATCTTTTCTTCTTCGTTCTTGATGGTGGTGAGGAGTTCCACCATGCGCTGGGAATTCTTTTCGAAATCGGGGGATTTTGCGTTGATGGCGGTTTTCAAAACCGATGAAGACACGCGACGACCTCGCAGACGGAAGTGGCAGCAGCGGAATCAGTATACGGAGGATTGGAGGAATGTGCGAGTGGGGGCGGGCCGCGGCGTTTTCGCATGTAGCCCAAGGCATTCGAGCTTGCCTGCGCCTGCCTGCGGCAAGCAGGGCAGGGCCTGAGGGGCGTTCGGTGCGATTAGACAATTTTGCCCGCGTTGGGAAAGGCCTCACCCCTGAAGGGGTGAACTACAGAATCACGGGTGCGCGTGGCGCTTGTGGATGAATTCGATTATGTCTTGTGTTGAGGTGCCGGGAAGGAAAATTTCGGCGATGCCGGATTGCTTGAGGGCGGCGATGTCGGGTCCGGGAATAATTCCGCCCACCAGGACGGTGACGTCGTCCATGCCTTTTTCGTGGAGAAGCTTCATTAGTTGCGGGCAGAGCGTGTTGTGCGCACCGGAGAGAATTGAGAGGCCAATGACGTCGACATCTTCCTGGACGGCCGCGGAGGCGATCATCTCCGGCGTCTGGCGCAGCCCTGTGTAAATTACTTCCATTCCGGCATCGCGCAATGCCCGCGCAATGATCTTGGCGCCGCGGTCGTGGCCATCCAACCCGGGTTTCGCAATCAGCACTCTAATTTTCTTTTCTGGCATTTCTCAGGGTTCTCCGTGTCCACTGCGAATCATCTAGGTGATGGCGACTTCTTCGTAGGCGCCGAAGACGGTGCGCATGGCTTCGCAGATTTCGCCGAGGGTGGCGTAGGATTTCACGGCATCGTAGATGTAGGGCATGAGATTTTCGGAGCCTTCGGAGGCTTTGCGGAGGGCGTTGAGGCGGCGCTCGACTTCGGAGGAAGAACGATCGGCGCGGAGCTTGCTCAGGCGCTCGGCTTGCCGGTGGGCTACGGTTTCGTCAATTTGGAGCAGGTCCATCGGTCTTTCTGGAGTGACGTAGTCGTTTACGCCGACGATGATTTTTTCTTTCTTATCCACGGCCATCTGGTAGCGGTAGGACGCTTCGGCGATTTCGCGCTGAGGGTAGCTCTTCTCGATCGCCGCTACCATGCCGCCCATGGCGTCGATGCGGCGAATGTAATCCCACGCGCCGTTTTCCACTTCGTTCGTGAGCGTTTCCACAAAATAAGAGCCGCCGAGCGGGTCCACCGTGTTGGTGACACCGGTCTCGTGCGCGATGATCTGCTGCGTGCGCAGAGCGATCGTGGCCGCATGCTCGGTCGGCAGCGCCCAGGCTTCGTCGAGAGAGTTGGTGTGCAGCGACTGCGTGCCGCCAAGAACACCGGCGAGCGCCTGAATCGCGGTGCGCACCACGTTGTTCATGGGTTGCTGCGCGGTCAGGGAACAGCCGGCGGTCTGCGTATGGAAACGCAGGGCCCAGCTTCGCGGGCTAACGGATTTATAGCGCTCCTTCATGGCTTTTTGCCAGATACGACGTGCGGCGCGGTACTTGGCGATTTCTTCGAAAAAATCGTTGTGAGCGTTGAAGAAAAAGGAAAGTTGCGGCGTGAACTCATCCACTGGCAAGCCGCGGCGCATGGCCCATTCGACGTACTCCATGCCATCGCGCAACGTGAAGGCGAGTTCTTGAATGGCCGTCGAGCCGGCTTCGCGAATGTGGTAGCCGCTGATGGAGATGACGTTGAACTTCGGCGTGTGCTTCATGCCGAATTCGAACGTGTCGATCACCAGGCGCATCGAGGGCTCGGGCGGATAGATATATTCCTTTTGCGCGATGTATTCCTTCAGGATGTCGTTCTGCAGCGTTCCCGAGATTTTCTTCCAGTCGGCGCCCTGCTTTTCCGCGACCGCGAGGTACATCGCCCAGATAACCGCGGCGGGGGAATTGATGGTCATCGAAGTGGTGACATCGGAAAGTGGAATCTGGTCGAAGAGAACTTCCATGTCCGCGAGCGAACTGATGGCCACGCCGCACTTGCCGACTTCGCCCTCGGAGAGCGCGTGGTCGGAGTCGTAACCCATCAGCGTGGGGAGATCGAACGCGGTGGAGAGACCGGTCTGGCCTTGCGATAGGAGATAGCGGAAGCGCTGGTTGGTGTCCTCAGCTGTGCCAAAACCGGCAAACTGCCGCATGGTCCAGAGACGGCCTCGGTGCATCGTGGCGTGAATGCCGCGGGTATACGGCGGCTCGCCGGGATTGCCTAGGTCCCGCGCCGCATCCCATCCGGCGAGATCTTCTTCCGTGTACAGGCGCCGAATCGGGTAGCTGGAGACGGTGGTGAATTCTTTTTGGCGCTCGGGACTTTTTTCGAGAGTGGGGCGAAGGGTATTTTCCTCCCAGGCTTGCAATTTTGAAGGGGATTTTACAGCACTGCCCGATTTCTTCGAATTGGCCGAATCACTCATGAAAAAGCGCTCCCGGGATCAGTATATAAGCAACTTGATATGCCGACCCCACCTGAAACTAATGCTATGGGAAACGGCGGCGGGGAGCAAGAAGAACGCCGACAAATGCAGAGGGGAATTATCCCGTTTCCGGATGAGTGGCGGGAGCCGCAGGGCGGGGCGAGATTTTCTGAGTGCTACTTCTTGGGAAGAGTGCGGACGAAATTCACGATGTCCCAGATTTCATCCGGCTTCAAACGGCCTTCTTCGCCCATCATTTTTCCCTTGCCGTTGTTAATGATGGAGTAGATATCGCCGTCGGACACATCTTTCAACGTCGCGGCGTCGCGGAAGTCACGAAGTTTCAGGTGCATGTCCTCGGCCAGGTCGCCATCACCCGCGCCTTCTTTTCCGTGGCACATGGCGCAATCCTGGCCGTATTTTTTTTTGCCCGAAGACAGGGAAGTGGGCGAGGGCTTTACGGGATTTGCTTTTGCGGCATCCGAGCTATTCTTGGCTTCGGCAGCGGGCTTTGCTTCAGCAGTGGACTTTGCTTCAGTAGCGGGCTTTTCTTCCGCGGGCTTCGCTGGTTCTTGACAGCGGCATTGCAACGGCAAAAACAGAGAGGAACACACAAAGGCACAGACGAGTATTAGTTTCATGGCCGGATCTCCCTAGGCGACTCAACGCGTCAATCGTGCATAGGGCGCAGTTTGGGCAAGTATAATCCTCCCGAAGCGTTTTGCACTTTTTTATTCTCGCGAGGTGCCTTTCCGCGAAATTGTGAGGATAGGATACGTTTTTGATCGTGGCGAATGTCAGCTACGCGTAATACTGCAAGGTGCGCCAGAACTGCTGCCAGCCGGCTTTGGGCGGGCCACAGAGAAAAATGTCCCGGCGTTCGGTGGTTTCCTCGTTGACGACGCCTAACGAGTTTGTGTTTTGCCCTACGAGGCGGCAGGAAGCGAAGTTGGCTTCCACAAACGCGCGCGGAAATCCCACGATCATGAGAATTTGCGGCGGCGGATCACCGTAGCCGCGCTCCCAGGAAGAGTTGACGCCGCTGATGGCGTGTGGCAATCCACGGCTTGGGCCATAGAGATTGATCGCGCCCACTTCACCGTAATTTTCCGCCAGGATGCCGAGGTGCGCGCGCGATTCGGCAGGCAGGGAATCGCGAGCCTGCGCGAGCGTTGAGACCAGATCCTCCCAACCAATTTCATCGCGCAAGGTCAGGTTCACTCTGTCCGCGAGGCGGAACCACGCGGAGTGAACCGGAGCAATCGGCAGGGCCAGGGCCACGGCGCCGGCGATGTTCAAGACGAGGGCGGCGGCAACCGCGACGCGAACAGTCTTCGTGCGCGCCGCATTCAGAGTCGCAAGCCATCGCTCACCCCAGACTCCTCCGGCCGCATACAGCATCGGATACGCGGGCGCCAGATAATAGCCGCGGCCTTTTGCAATCAAGAATAAAATGAACGTCGCGATAAACGTCCAGCCAATCGCGCGGAAGTTGCGGCCTTCCCGTGAGCGCAGACAGAAATAGAGACCGGCAATCCACAGGGGAAACGACAAAAGCGTCATTTCCAACTGATCGGGCAGGAAGGATTGCGTCAAGCCCTCGGAGACGTCGCGCTGGTGCAGGAAACGTAGAAAATCGTAGGTCACAAAATGATGCTGAACCTGCCAGAGAAAATTTGGAGAGACCATGAAGAGAGAGAGAAGCAGGCCAAGCCAGGGCCAGATCGTGCTCAGATATTTCCGCGCATCGCTCAATAGCAGGCCGGCAAGCACGCCGACCGCGAAGAAAAGCATGGTGTATTTGGCCAGCATGCCCAGCCCGATCGAAGCGCCCACAAGCAGGAAATAGCGGGGATCGGGTGTTTTGAGCAGACGCACGAGGAAGAAGGCTGTAAGAACCCACGCGAAATAGTCGAAGCTCATGTATTGCATGAGGGCGCCCACTCCGAGCGAGAAGGGGATGGAAGCGCAAGCGGCTACGACCTGTGCTGCCCGTCCGCCACCCATATCTTTGGCCATGCAGCCTGTCAGCACAACGGTGATGGCTTGCACGAGCGCGGAGAAAAATCGGAAGCCGACGAGCGAAGTGCCAAACAAAGCGAGCGCCATGCGCCCGAAGAATGGCGTGAGTGGCGGATAAGCAACGTAGCCCCAGGCCAGATGTCGGGCGTCTTCCAGGAAGGCCAGTTCGTCGCGGTTGAATCCGTAGCGTCCGGCAGCGAGCATGTGAACCAAAAGTGTTCCCGCCGCAATGGACACGAGAAGCGCAAAATCATTTCGATCGCGCGAAGAAAATTTCGCAGTTCGACCCTCGTTGGGAGGTGCCAGGTTTTCGCGCCCTGCGATAGGTTCGATTTTCGACGCCACGGAAACCTCAAAAAGCAGCGCCATGATAGCAGAAGGAAGATGTTCACGACGCTCCGACAGGGCTTTTGGTGAGTACTAAAAGAAAAAATGCCACGGGAGAATCTCCCGTGGCAAGGAATGCGCTCAGTTGGAGAGCTAGCGGTTGCCAGATTTGCCCTTGTCTTCGAGCGACTTGAACAAATCTTCGGTGCCGACGACCTGGCCGTTGAGCGTGCCGGGAATCAGCGTGTCGCGCTCGATATCGCCCTTTTTTGCGCCGGCGATGGTGACGCTGTTGACCTGCAAGGTGCGGCCAAGGGCGCGCTCGTAATTCGCTTTGGCTTCGGCGAGATTGGCGAGGGCGCGGAGCTCGGTGCCCTGCGCGGTGATCAGGTCGCGCTGGGTCAGGATCACGTTGTAGACGGTGGAAGCGCCAAGGCGATACTTTTTGTCCTCGGCGTCAAACGTCTGTTGTTGCAGCTCGCGGGCTTTGCTGGCGGCCTGCACCTGCGCGCGGCCTTGTTCAAGAGCGATGGAAGTGTTGCGGACGTCGAGCACGGCGCTGTTCTTGATCTGTTGCATCTGAGCTTCCAGTTGCCGCTGGGTGAGTTGCGCGTGGACGCTGTCCGCCTGCGCCGAACGGTTGCGCAGCGGCAGCGTGACGTTTAGGCCGACGGTATAGTTCGGAAAGCGGTTGTGGAATACCTGGCTAAGGCTATCGGAGAGTCCCGTCTTGTTTACACCTGTGACTGTGGTGGTGGCGGTCGGCACGAATACCGGGATGGGAACGTTGCTAGAGTTCAGCACGGTCACCGGATTTCCGTTCGCGTCCACAACCTGGGGGCCAGCGGCGGCGGCCGAAGCGAAGGCCAGCGAATTGCCGGCCAGGCCCGTGCTGGTGAAGGTGCCGGTAAGCGTGGCCAGCGGCAGCAGCGCGTTCTTTGTGGCCTTTACGTCAATTTCGCCGTTCCTCACATTCAGGATCTGTTCCTGCACGTCCGGCCGATTCACAAACGCTTCCTTTACCGCATCGGCGAAAGGCGCGAGCTGAATGGATTGCGGGGCATCGGGCTTGTCGGTCGGGATGATCTCCACGTCAATCAGATCGGACGCGGTGGGGTCCTTGGAGATGAAGTTTTTCAGCACCAGTTCATCCTGGAGCTGCGTGGTCTGCGCGACGATCAGGTTCTGCGTGTTGGTGGCCAACTCGGACTCTGCGCGGGTAACGTCGAGCGGGGCCATGGTGCCGATCTCGAGTTGCTTCTTGTTGTCGTTGTAAAGTTTCTGGGAAACGGTGACGGCCTGCTGCTGCACCTGCACGTTTTGACGCGCGTATACCAACTCCCAATAAGCGGTGATGGTGTTGGTTACGGTGGTGATGGCCTGCTGTGCGAAGGCGAGATCCGCGATTTTGCGATTGTTCTCAGCAATCAGGATATTCCGGCGGGTGATGTCGCGTCCGACTCCCTGCAGAAGTTGCTGGGCGAAACTGATGCCGATGGTGGATTGTACGGATGGATCGAAGAGGTTGAACGTGGAAGTTGAAGACGAGCGCGTGTTGTCCCAGAAAACATTGAGCGTGGTGCCGGTGGAAAAGCCCTGCGAGAACGCGGTGTTGTAAGTGTTCTGGTGGACACCCAGCGCAGCGATTCCGTTGGTGCCGGTGCCGGCGCCGGAGGTGAGGGGGTTGTTTACGGGGATCAGGGCGCTGGTGATGGAAATGCTTTGCGTGAGGTAGGGATCGAAAATCAGGGAGGGCAGGTTCGCCGTCGAGCCGGCAGACAAGCTGTTGGGGACCCCATAGCCGAAGCCGCCGGCTTTCGTCTTGAGGATGCTGGTATCGGCCATCCATGGGTTGTAGCGCTGGACGACGATGTCCATGCTGTTCTCAAGCGCGAGGGCGATGGCGTCCTGCAAGCTGAGATTCATCTTACCCGACTGGATCAACTGTTCGAGGCGCGGCGAGTTGCTGAGCGCGCCCGGATTGACATACCAGGTCTTGTAGGGAGCCGTAATGTTTGGCCAGGGCCCGGGAGAGTTCGTGTAGTGAGCTTTATTCAAGCCCAGGGAAATGGGCACGCCACCTTGCAGACTAGCCTGCTTCTGCGGCGGAGGTGCGGCATCCTGGGCGAGCACCGGAGAGGCGGGGGCTCCCGCGAGAATGCCTGCCAGAACAGCCGAAAGCAGGGACTTCAGGGACAGCTTCTTCATAAGATTTCCTCACCTCTGGAATAGTGGCAATGCTGAACTCTTGGCAAACCAACCCGTTACAAGGCTTCTCTCTTTAAAACGATGCAAGAGGGCAATTTGTTTCATCCGGGATGCAGCTTGGAGAAGCGTCCAACGTGCACGCTTACCGGCCGGGGCGCTGGCTTCGAAGTCTAACAGGGGCCCTCATTCCTTGACAACGCGTTGCATGGAGGCTAGGCTGCTGACATTTCGACGTTTAGGAGCCTCCGCGGTTAGCGGGCCTATGTTTACGCGCGAAGAGCTTTTGAAGCTGTTTGAGAAGGCGGGAGCGGTCCGCCATGGTCATTTTGAGTTGTCGAGCGGCCTCCACAGCGGCACCTACGCGCAGTGTGCGCTTGTTTTGCAGTATCCGCGATTTGCGGAAAAGCTGGGGCAAGCGCTGGCTGCTTTGTTTTCGGATGCGAGAATCGATGCAGTTGTCTCCCCAGCGCTGGGTGGGGTAATTATTGGGCAAGAGGTGGCGCGGGCGCTGCCTGCGCACGGTGATGCGCTCGGCGGCGGCGTGCCTGCGATGTTTGTGGAGCGCGATGGCAGTGGGACGATGTGCCTGCGAAGGGGATTTTCGCTTAAGCCGGATACACATGTATTGGTGGTTGAGGATGTCTGGACAACGGGTGGC
>Ga0137359_10003625_pt1 | contig 12536 bp, 9 predicted proteins | sample Mad1_40_16metaG_FD_108281 | JGI IMG/M metagenome (GOLD analysis project Ga0137359, IMG submission 108281) | Vadose zone soil microbial communities from Angelo Coast Range Reserve, California, USA - Mad1_40_16 metaG | ecosystem: Environmental > Terrestrial > Soil > Vadose zone | place: USA... | reverse complement strand
TCTGCAAATCCTCGTGAATTGCGACCGCGTCTTCAAGCAGTTCCGCACCGGCTTCCTCGGCAAAGCAAGCCCGGTGCATTTCTTCTGGGGCAGTTTCGATCTGGCGGTAACGCGCTTTTCCGGACGGCGCGCACCGCGTCATCCCGGCGGCGTGCCCAACCTGCCCGACGCGGTGGCACATGAAGCCTATTCGCACGAGGTCAGCAGCGCCGGCTTCTGGCCGGGCGGCGGCGCGATCGACTATCCCGCGTTCTATTCCTATGCCTATCCCGAACCCGCAGGCTTTCGCACGACGAAGGTGAAGCCGGACACGGCGTTCTTCAGCGAAGCGCTGGGCGAATTCATCCTGCCCTATGATGCCGTGCGTACCGCCGTCGATCCCGACAAGGCGCTGCTCGATTTCCTGCAGGGCACCTATGAAGCGGCGGCGATCTCGGCGAAATGGGATCGCGATGCGCTGGACTGCGCGCCGGGCCAGCCCGGCGTAGTGCGGCAGACTTAGTGCCGCAGCTCCGGCTTGGTCACTGTCTGTCTGATTTCCATGCCGCAGTCGGAGCATTCATAGGTGAAGTCGATCTTCGCCATGCTCCAATGCGGTTCGATGTCCTTGACGTGCATCGGAAGACCGACGCAGCTCGGACAAATAATGAAAGCTGGCTCGGCGTCATCGTGATGGTGAATATAGGCTGGCATGTTGGTTCTCCCCACAGAAGCACTCACCTATCGCCCTTGACCCGAACAGCAGCTTACGCCTCCGCGGTTGCCACAATCATGAACTCTTGCGAACACAGGAAGAACGACCGCACAATCCTGCTGTGTGTTGCACATCTGCACGACCGTGACTCTTTTGCAACGGACGTCAGTCCTCTTCGCGCGACGTCGGTTTGCCAAGCGCGCGTTTCAAAAAGGCGGTGAGCCGCGGATATCTGCGCAGTTCGCGCGCGGTGCGATAGCGCAACGCATGGGGCAATCCGCGCCAACTCAAGGCCGCGCTGACATCGACCAGCAGCAGCCGCGTGACGCCGAAGCGGCGCTTGTACGCATAATTGCCGATCGAGAAGTCGAATTCCCGAACGCCGTCCTTGTGCAGCGCGGCCATCGTCCGCTCAATGATCAGCCGGCCCGGCGAACAGTTCGACCATCTGTCGCCGGCATTGCTGATGCGGACCATGACGTAACGCGCGCCGCTGCGGATACCGAGCAGCGTCGCCACGACTTCGTCGCCGACCGTGAGCGCCGATACCAGGGCGTAACCGCTGCCGACGCCATCGCGGACCAGATTGCGGTAGAACGCGGCACAAGTTTCGTCGTTGAGGATGAAGTTGAGGCCGAGGCTCTGCATCCGTGTGCCCTGCTGGACTTCGGTGGTCGAGAGAATTCGCCGTGCCTCATGATGGTCGGTAACGAAGCTGAAGCCTGCGGCCGGGTCGCGCGTGAACACGCGCCAGCTCCGCTCCAGCTCCTTGCGTACGGTCTTCTCCAGCGTGTAGCGCCAGCCGTCGTAATCCTCGCCGGTGGTGACGACATTGCCGTTGGCCGCACACGGACCGGCGTCCGCGAGCAGCGCCAACGGATTGGGCCGGCCGCCGAGATCGGCCGGGACCTTGCGGAGACGGATCAGATCGGCGCCACCGGGCATTTTGCGCAAGGCCGCCCGTAAATCCCGCCACAGCGCGCGCGCTGCGCGGGCGTCGCGCGGTGCCGCATTGCCCAGGATCGGGGCGTTGTAATCGGTGAGATCGAGATCGGCGAATTCGACGATCCGCATGCCCTTGTGCCGGCGGCGGATCAGCGGCAGCAACGCCGCCTGGTCGCCGCTGGCGGCATCGGTGACGACGGCAATCAACGGCTCGACATCATCGGCACCGGCAAAGGCGCCATACCAGGCCTCGCACCATTGCGGATGCTGGAACGGCGTCGACGGGTTGATGTCGTGCCAGCGCGCCGTGGCTTGTTTCCAGTCACGGACCAGTTCAACGCGGAAGCTAGCCGCGCGGGTCTTCGGCCGCGCGTCCAGCTTTACCAAATGTTCCGCCAGCACCGTCATCGTCGGGACAATCCGCTCACGCCGCCTTCGGCAGGTCGACGATCTTGCCGGGCTGGGCGGCATCGAGGCGGAAGTCGATCGGGCGGCGCACGCTGCGCTCGCGCTTGACCCATTTGCCGTCGCGCAACAGCTTCTGCATCACCGCCTTGGCGAAGAACGACGGACCGCGCAGATTGCGTGTCTTCGGCGTGTAGCCGAAGCGATGGCGCAGCATGCCGTTGGCGAGGTTGACGATCTCGTTACGCCGGATTTCCTCGTTGGTGTAGGAGATGGTCATCGAGACGCTGAAGGTGTCGAGATTCTCGACCCGATGCGGCGCGTTCATCTGCCAGCCCAGCATCTGGCCGGGGCCGATGTCGAGCACCTTGGCGTGGTCGTCGTACCATTCCTTGTAGGGCAGATCGACTTCGACATTGAACAGCGCGATGTCTTCGAGATGTTGCGGCGTGATGAACGGCGCGGTGTTGGGATAGACATAGACGCGCTTGCGGCCGGCGATCTGCACCAGGCTCTGTCCCGGCAGGTCGGCGTGGTAATAGACTTGCGCGTCGGGTGACGAGATCAAGATGCTTTCCTGATGGCCCTTCGGCATCTGGAAGCCGGGCACCTTGGCGACGATTTCCTCGAACATCTTGTCGACCAGCTTGCGGTAGCGGCTGTCGACCGCGCCGACATCGCGCATGTTGAGCCAGAGCCCGCCGCGGGAAATCGCCTCGATCACTTCACGCCCCGAGAGATTGCCGATATCGCCCTCGCGCCACAACTTGCTGGAGCCGCGGGCGCCGGTCTGCACCAGGCTATAATGTTCGCGCGGATAACCTTCGATCAGCTTGGCTAGATCGTCCATCGAGAACGCCGGCGACTTGTGCATTTCGTGCTCGAGCCGGATCGGCTGATGGCTCCACAATTCGGAATGCGTCTGGTCCCATTTGTTGAAGATCTTGCTGGTCGTCATCGTCGCGCTCCTGTTGGCTTCCTGTTCCATTGCCGCTGTGTCCGCGATTCCGGTTGTCCCGAAATCCTGGGGTCGCCGCCAAACCTTTGGTCGCCCGATGTCCCGTAATGAGACGGCCGGGCAATCCCTGCGATCGGATTGGCAAGAACGGTGCCGCCGAGGGCTTGCGGCCGCTTACCGGAAGCTAATGTCTGCGCTGTATGGCTAACGCGGATGCTTTTGGGAAACTTCGCAGCGCTACGATGACCTCAGACCCCCGATATCGGGCGCTGTTTCTTGGCGCGGGACCGCAGATGCAGTGCGGCGTCGGGCATTTTACGCGCTTGCTGCAAGAGAGGATCGAACAGCTCGATCCCGGCAGCAGCACGACGTTAACCCTGACGCGTACCGAAGGCACCTTCGGTGAGAGCTGGCGCGCCGTCGGCTCGGCACAGAGCGTGGTCTGCAACTTTCCCATCGTGGCCTGGAAGCGCCTGATCCTGGCCCCACTGCTGACGCTCGCGATGGCAAAGCTGCGACGGCGCAAAATTGTCCTGATTCAGCACGAATGGGGCGGCCTGCACTGGCTGCGCCGGCTGACCTACATTCCGGCGCTGTTGCTGGCCGATACCATCGTGATGTTTTCACTGCTGGTGCGGCGTGAGCTCGCCGACGATCCCCTGGTGGGCTGGACCGCCGGCAAAAGCGTGCTGGCGCCGCTGCCGCCGAACATCGAAGCGCCCGAGGAAACGGCGGATTCGGAATTGCGCCGGCGCCTCGCCGCCGCCCGGAAAGCGGGTCGGCTGGTGATCGGTCATTTCGGATCGATCTATCCGGCCAAGCAACCCAATGCGTTGCTCCATATCGGCGCGATATCGAAGGAGCGCGGGCTCGAACCGCTGATCGTCTATATCGGCTCGTTCATCCGCGGCGTCGACAATGTCGAGGCGGACTTTCGCGCCCGCGCCGTCGAGCTCGGCATCGCCGGCGACGTGATCGTGAGCGGCTTCGTCGCCTCCGACCAGGAGGTGTTCGGCCTGTTCAATGAGGTAGACGCCTTCTGCTATCCGCTCGATGAAGGCCTCACGGCCCGGCGTTCCAGCATCCTCACCTGCGTGCAATCCGGCCGGCCGCTGATCGTGACGGGTCCTGCCTTGCCCGATGAATTCGATCATCATTCGCGCTTTAAGGAGCTGATCGACCGCGGTGCCATCGTGCTGGTCGCACGCGGCTCGGATGATGACGCCTATGCCGACCGGATCGTCGCCACGCTCAAATCGCCTTCGGTGCAGGCGCCATTCGATTTCGACGGCTGGTGGCAGGACGCGGCAAGCGCCGTAGTCGCCGTCATTCCGAGGCGCGCGTGAAACGAGCGAACTAGGTGCGCAATTGCGCACCTGAGAATCCCGAGATTCTCCGGTGCGCAATTGCGCATCTGAGGTCTGATGCTTGCGCACCATCCCGGAATGACGTTTGCTACGCCCGCGCGCGAAACCGCGCCAGATAGTGCAAGCCAAACATCGCCACCAGGAACGTGAACCACAAGGGATCGGCGCGGTCGAGGAAGAAGCTCTCCATCGACGACAGATAGAGCCCGAACAGCCAGATCCGCAAAAACACCATCGCCAGCGGACCGTTGTTGCCGCCCTCGTCCGTGCCCTGGAAATCGCGCAACGGCTTGACGACGATCGCCGCCATCAAAAGCACGAGGCCGGGCAAACCCATGCCAAGCGTGCTATCGAGATAGCCGTTATGGCTGTGGGAGGCGTAGGCCGCCCATTCCTTGCCTTCCGGCAGGTTCTGGATAGCACTGCTGCCCCAGAAGGAGGCGAAGCCGTAGCCGGTCACCAGCCGTCCCTGCAGCGATTGCACGGCGAAGGTCCAGATGTCGAGGCGGCCGGTGAAACTCGAATCCAGCGGCAGCAGTTTGGCAATTTCGGCGAGGCTTTCGCTCATCACCGTTCCGACGCTGAGCAGGTTCAGCAGCACCAGCGGCGTCAACAGCATCACGGCACGCAGCCAGAACGAACGAACCACCGAGGTCAGCGATGTCAGCAGCAGCACCGCAAAGCACAGGCTGAGCGAGCTCTTGCCGGCGGAATAGAACAGAAACAGCGACGACAGGCCGACTACAGCTACGCCGGCAATCCATCCGCCGGCGCGGATGAGGTAGATGCCGAGGAAAAGCAGCATCGCCATCATGGCGGCCGCCATGTTCTTGTGGCCAAACGACCCGCGCCAGTTTCCTGCGAGCTGCGGCTCCTGCAGATCGGTCGCCTGATGGATCGAAAGATGCGGCGCCAGCAATATTCCGAGATAGCAGATCGCCAGCAAGGCCAACGTGGCGGTACTGAACCAGCGCATCATTTCAGTTTGCGATTTCGCCAGCAGCGGCAGCGCCGCCGCGACCGCGACGACGCAGGCCGACAAAGTGAAGCGCCGGATCGACGTGCTCGGGTCGAACGACAGCACGACCGTCAGGCACAACCAGCCGGTAAACAGCACGAACGCCGGCGACAACAGCGTCTTGAGCCCCTGGATGTTGTCGCGCATGGCGAGTGCGACGGCCAGCACCGCGAGGCCGCCGAATGCCGCATAGGTCATCACCTCGTTGCCGGTCGTGACGTCGCCGATCTGCATGGTGGAGAGATCTTCGAACGGCCGCAGCGTCACCCACGCCAGCAGCAAGGCGCCGACGAACACGGCGCCGCGGACGATGTCCATCACCTGCTGGCGCCGGATCTCGCCGACGACGGCGTGGACTTGCGAGGTTGTGACGAACTGGGTCACGAGACGATCTTCGAGGCTTTATAAGGCTGCGGCTCGATGCCGATCGCGGCCAGCGCGCTGCCGACCGCCACCGTCATCGGGTGCATGGCGATGCTCGGCTTGCGTTCGGTCAGAAACGCCCGCAGGGCGTAGGTCAGCGACAGCGGCAGCGCCGCGAACAATTTGAGACCAAGCTTGATCCGCGACCAGACCGTCGGCGTCGCCTTGCGCTGGACGTGATAGTTGATCGCACCGATCCGCAGGCCGCGTGTGATCAGCCAGCTCAGGCTGGTCCGGTTCTGCGGCACGGTTTCATTGATGGTGGCCTCTGACACCCAGTGGAATTTCATGCCAAGGCGCCGGCAACGGTAGAAAAAATCGGTGTCGCCGCCGCCCAGGAAATTGAAGCGCAGATCGAAGGCGGGTGCCCCCACGCGCGCGAACACCGGCCGCCTGATAAGGCAGTTGCCGCAGCCGTAGATGACCGGCACCGGGCCCGAGCTGTCGTAGGCCGGCGCGAACGCCGGATGACGGCGCAGCCCGCGCTTGAGCGCGTCATCGAAATTCGGCAATACCGGCCCGCCGACCACGTCGGCGCCCGTGGTCTCCGCTGCTGACACCATCAGCTCGAGCCAGTCCGGCGAGGCGATTTCATCATCGTCGATCATCAGAAAATTGGTCGCCGCGGGGAACGTCGCCAGCGCGGTCTCGAACGCGGCGTTGATCGCATGACAATTGCCCTGGCGCTGCTCAACGACGCAGAGCCCCGGAAATTTGCCCGATGCCAGGAATTCCGCCGCAACCGGGACGCTCTCGGTCCGCAGCGCGTCGTTCTCGACGACGACGACGGCAAAGCGGCGGCCGGTACGTTGCCCGGCAAGCGACTCCAGCGTTTGCCGCAGGTGCTGCGGCCGGCGGAAACTTGGAATGCAGACCACGATCTCGATCGAAGGATCGAGCGCCGGCGAGATCGCCACCCATGCGCGCGACGCCTCCGGCATGGTGTCAACGTCTTCGGGCAATCCGGTCGAAATCTGGCTCATGGCGAATTCTCGGCGGTTCCCTGTCGTCGTCCCGAAACGGGATCGCTCCGCGATATCGGGACATCGTCGTTCCGGGACGATGGTTCGTTCCGGGAAGCTCTCGGAACCCAAACGTTACAAGGGCATTGTTGCAATATCCGGTCCGGCAACGCCCCTTGCCGCGCCGATTTCTTGCGACGGTTAACGGATGGCGTTAACCCAAGCTAAACAGCGCGCGCCGAGGCATCAGCGGCTGAACAGTTTCCTGAAAAGCTGCTGAGATCTCGGAAACCGATCGTTGTCGATCTGCGTGGGCCACAATCCATCGACGTCGAAATAGGCCGCATAGCCGATGATGGCTTCGTTCTTGACGAACCAGTCATGCATCTGCTGGACGAAAAACGGATTGTCGCCAGCATTGCCGACGCCCCATTCGGGATAACTCATGCGCTTGCCGTGCCGGACCGCAAAGTCCCGGTGCCACTCCAGGCCGAACGGTGCTTTCACATAGAAGAGGTCCCACCGCTCCTCCACCGAGCCTTCGTGCTTGAAATCGTAGACATCGAGGCCGATGGTGTTGACGACGTCGTCGCCGGGATAAGCCAGGTCCGCGGCGCTGTCTTGGGCGCCCCACCCCGGACACCAGTCGTAGCTGAAATCGGCGGAGTGTTGCCTGAATATTCCGACCACGCGCCGGAACGCCCTGATGTAGTCGGCCTCCTGGTCCTTGGCGAACCACGGCATGGTCGAAAGATTCATTTCCCAGCCAAGGCGGATGATTGCCTTTGGCTGCGCTTCGGCGATCGTGCGCGCCGCCGCCTCGAATTCGGCATCGTGAAGGCCATTGGCGACGTCCGCGAGCGGCGTCCCCTTGACCGTCAGCGGCACCGACCAAACCACGTTCCGCGCCGGGTTGAGCTTTTTCCAGATTCCCGGCACCCAGCCGAATTTGTAAAGATCGTCCCAGGTCGATTGCCCATAGAAGTCGACGCCGAGCACCGACGACGGCTCCTGCTTCAGCCACTTCTCCCAGGCCTGCAGCATGCGCTCGCGGCCCACCGGCCCCCAATCGACGAACGCCCCCGCAAACTTCGCCGGGTTTGAGAATCCGCGCGACGCGGCACACGCCTCACCTCCAGCCGACGCAAAGCCGCCCAGTACGAACACCATCAGGACAAGCGTCGGCCATTTAGACCGATGCCGATGGCGGCGCGTTCGATCAGTTCGACGCATGGTCCACGCCCGCAAATTTTCTCAGGAAGACTGAAAGCCTTCGCCCGACTTCAACGGACCCCTTTGCCGTGAGATGGCCGGCGTCGAACTGCATGGGAACGCGGTCATCCGCGAACTCGTCGCAATGACCATTGTGGCAAACGGCGTCATAGACCGAGAGATAGGTCGCGCCACGCGCGGTCACCATCTCTCGCATCGCCAGATCGCGCTCCCGAATGCCGGGCGTACGTCTGGCGTTTGCCGACGCGGGACTGTCGCGCAGGATTTCATCGGCGAGAAGCCGTGGCAATGCCGCGTCATATTCGACGATTGGCCCGAGCACCGTGACGTCGACGCCTCTCGACTTCAATATCTCCAGCGTGGTCGACAGGATCGGCAGGTCTTCGTCTTGCCATGACGCCGCAAACAGAACCTTGTCGATTTTGTTATTGACGAGAAAATCGTCGAACACGTATTGCATCAGGGTTCGGCACACCCGCGTATCGTATCGCGATCCCGGCAGCACGGCCGGACGGCAAAGGCTCGCGGTGGCCTGCATGATGTTCACTTCCGGCATCGCTGAAGCCAGACCGGACCACAGATGCGCCGCATGGCTGTCGCCAACGAGCAGATAATTCGGCCGCGTCGAATCCAACTTCATGCAGGTCTCGGCGTCGAACTGCTGGCGGTTGGTCAACAGGAAACAACGCCCGGTGCGGAACTGGGTCGCGGAATCGTAGGCGAGATAGGCACCGATCTCCACGGCGCGATCTGGAAAGCGCGACGGCGCCCCGCCGACGATCAGCGTCAATCCACACAGCGTAAACACCGCCGCCATTGCGGTCGACGCCGCACCGAAAGCGGCGGCTTTGGACGTCTCGCGCGCCAACGCACGGAACGGGAGCTCAACCAGTTTCCACGACAGATAGGCGATACCAACCGACAAGACGATCAGCGTCAGCTTGGCGGACGCGGGCGAGTCGGCCGAGAACAGCGCGTCAGTGCGCTGGAACACCGTCAGCGGCCAATGCCACAAATAGAGCGAATAGGAGATCAGGCCGATGAACACGAACGGCGACAACGACAGCAACCGTCCGATCAGCGAAATTCCGCGCTCGCTGGAGGCAATGACCAGGGTAGCGCCGACGCTGGCGAGCGACGTCATCAGGAGCAGCGGCGCCGATGACGATCCCAGGAAAATGACGCCGAGCAGGAGCAACAATCCCGTGGCACCGCAGAGATTTCGCCAGAACCCGGTTTTCGGGGCCGGGATAAACCCGATCGCGAGCAGCGCGCCGAGCGCCAACTCCCACGCACGAAACGGCGTGAGATAGAAGACAAAGGTCTCGTTTCGATAGCTGACCGCGAGTGCTGCGGCAAAGGACAGCGTAGCGGCGATCGCAAACAGGAGTTTGGCGCGCCTTGGCGCAAACCGGTAGGCAAGCAGCATCAAGAGCGGCACGATAAAGTAGAACTGCTCCTCGACCCCCAGCGACCACGTGTGCAACAACGGCTTGGTTTCGGCCGGCGCCTCGAAATATCCGGCGGTCTGCGCGAAGTAAAAGTTCGAGACCGACGCGACCGCGCCGGCGAGGCTCCTCGAATAGTCCTGCAACTCGACCGGAAGGCAATAGACATAGGCCAGGACGCTGGTGACCAGGAACATGACGAACAGCGCGGGGAGGATACGCAGGATTCGGCGCTTGTAGAAATCACCGAGCGAGAACGATCTGTTGCGAATGTCGGCGTCGATCATGCCGCAGATCAGATAGCCCGAAATAACGAAAAAGATGTCGACGCCGACGAAGCCGCCCGAGAAGCCGGGAACGCCGATGTGGTAGAGCAGCACTGGTACAACGGCGAGCGCCCGCAGGCCGTCGATATCGGCACGGTACTTCATGGCGCAAACGCCGGTTCGGAGCCGCGCGCGGCGAAGGCCGTCGCCGTGCCAAAAGCGGACATCCCGGACAGCCCGGTTGTGCCGAAAAGAACTGACCTCGCGGCCCAGTTGCCGCTCGCGAGGAAATCCAGCCGGAAATGCGACCCTATCGTCATGCGTCCATACCTTCGCCGAACCATCTCGGCGATACCGGCTCAGGCTCTGCAAATTCCGGGCAATAGCAGTTCAGTGCGATTGCGGCGCGCGAATGCGGCTTGAACGATGGTTACCACGCGCGGTTAACCGCCACGCGATGGTTAAGCGCGCGCGAAATTAACCACACCAAACCGCAGCAATGGCGCGCGGAGCGGTCCGGCACCGATCTTGCTCATTGACTGGCACACGGAAACGGCACCCAGAGAACTGCTCGTGAATGTTATCGCCAGAGAAACCTGCGAGATGAATCCCGTCGCGTTGTTAACCCCAACCTATGGGCGCGACCTCGAGCTTTGCACGCTGCTTTGCGAGAGCGTGGACCGTCACGTCATCGCGTTCTCGAAGCATTATCTGCTGGTTCCCGACTGCGACCTGCCGTTGTTCGCCCATCTCGCCAGCGAGCGGCGCATCGTAATTCCCGCATCGGCCTACCTGCCGGACTGGCTGCGGCCGCTGCCGCGCATCATCCAGCGCAAGCGGCGGCAGTTCTGGTGGTCATTGCGGGCAAAGCCGGTGAGCGGCTGGCATGTCCAGCAATTCCTCAAGATCGCCGCAACCATCTCGCTGCCCCACCAGCGCTATTGTATCCTGGATTCAGACGTTGTGTTTTTCCGGGATTTCGACCTGTCGCGTTTTGAGTATCCGAATCCGATCCCGCTTCTGACCATGGAGAACGCGGTCATCGCGGCTCAGCCGCGCCATTCGCGCTGGGTCGAGACCAGCCATCAGCTTCTGGGATACCCCACGCCGACGCTCCCGGCATCCGACTTCATCGGACACATTATATTCTGGGACCAGCAGACCACGCGCGCCCTGACTTCCAGAATCGAGTCCGTGACCGGCCTCGACTGGATCGACGCCCTCTGCAAGACCCGCGAGTTCTCCGAATACATGCTGTACGGATATTTCGTTCAGAACGATCCGGCTTTTTCCGCCGTCCATCGCGCCGTCCCGACGACGCCATGCGTCAGCTATTGGGAACAGCCGACGCTGAGCAAAGGTGAACTCAACCAGTTGCTCGAGAGCGCCAACAGGCACGACGTCGCGTTCTCGATCGCGTCCTTCTCCGGCACACCGGTCGAAACCATTCGCGCAGCGATCGCCGAGAGCGATGCCATCCTTGCGCCGGTCGCCCCCTCCAACGAATTTACGGGGCTTGCAGCGCTATGCTGATCGGACAGGCCAGCATCAATCTGACCGCCAACATCCTCTCGGCGTTGCTGGGACTGTTGAGCGTATTCATATTTACCCGGCTGCTGTCGCCGCATGATTATGGCGTCTATCTGCTTGGCACAGGCTTCGCCGCCGTCGTCAGCGTTTTCCTGGTCGGCTGGTTCCGCAATCTCATTCTCAGCGGCCACGCGCGCAACGACGGTACCGACGTCCGCGGCGTGGTGATTTCGGGATATTTGATCTGCTGCCTGACCGCGCCGATCGCGTACGGATTGGGGCGGCTGCTCGGGCTGGACCCCACGGCGGCGCTGGCTGCGGTGGTGCTTTCGGTCGCGATCGGCCTGTTCGAGCTGACCCAGGATCTGGTTCGCGCCCGGCTGATGGCGTTCTCGGTCATGAAGGCCACCCTGGTCCGCGCCGTCGCGGTGCTTGGCCTTGGCGTCGTGGTCGCGCTCGTCAGCCCGGCCGGCTTCCTGCTGCTGTTGTCGTCCGCACTGGCCTATCTGATCGCGGTGCTGGTGCAGTCGCGCACAGCCTGGCGCGGCACCATCGTGACATTCGACGGCGCCCGTCTGGCGACCCTGGCGAAGACGGGCCTGCCCCTGACGCTGTCGCTGACCCTGCTCGGGATTTCCAGCGTCACCGACCGCTTCATGATCGCCAATCTGGTCGGCGCCGCCGATGCCGGAAAATATGTCGCAGCGCTCGACCTGGTCCGGCAAACCTTGATGATGCCGGCGATGAGCGCCGCAGCAGCGTTTTTCCCGCTCGCGGTGCAGATCCACGCCAAGCAAGGCGATACGGCGGTACGCTCGCATCTCGCCGAATGCGTCGAGCTGCTGCTCAGCATCACCCTGCCGGCCTGCCTCGGCTTTGCGGTCATTTCCTCCCACGTCGCCAACGTCATTCTCGGCGCCGACTTCCGCGAACTGGCGGCGCAGACCATGCCGATCGTCGCCGTCGCCGTGATCTTCCAGATCCTGACGCAGCAATATCTGCATGCAAGCTTCCTGCTGTCGGGCCGCAACGCGTTCTATCTGATCAACACTGCTTCGATCATCGTCGCCAATGTGATCCTGACCTATGTTCTGGTCGACCATTACGGCACGGTCGGCGCGGCCTGGGCACGTCTCGGCGCCGATGCCTTCGGATTTGCCGGTGCGCTGCTGCTCAGCCGCTTTGCCTTCCCGATTCCGCTTCCGCTCGGCCGGCTGGCCTTGACGGTGATCGCCGGGCTGGTGATGGCGATCATCGTCGGCGCGCTCGACCGCAGCCTGCATGTTG
>Ga0137359_10003618_pt1 | contig 12557 bp, 7 predicted proteins | sample Mad1_40_16metaG_FD_108281 | JGI IMG/M metagenome (GOLD analysis project Ga0137359, IMG submission 108281) | Vadose zone soil microbial communities from Angelo Coast Range Reserve, California, USA - Mad1_40_16 metaG | ecosystem: Environmental > Terrestrial > Soil > Vadose zone | place: USA... | reverse complement strand
CTGCTCTTCCATACTGCTGGTCCCGCGAACGGCTTGTCCCTTATGCCTTCCATCCTCACACCAAGTTCTTCCCGGCAGGTCTAGAGTCCGCGAACTCACAAGTATCAGCCGTCGTCCGACTGGGTTGAACAACCAAAAGTACGGTGGCCCTGCGCGCCGTCACGGGAGAGGAGTGCGCGCCGACGGAGGATACACCGACTCCGGCCACAACGTCGATAGTATGAAGTCAAGCTGGTAGCGAGCCGCGATGGACCGATCGGCTTCTAGCGCCCTACGAACCACGTCCCAGATAATGCCCGGTGCGAAGGCCAGAGTGTTCACGAACGTACGATCTCCGACAGATAAGTTAATCAATGTGCTATGCGAGTGTGACCGCTGGTGACTGTAGGAGGCGGCGGCAGTCTTATGCCGCACGACGCGGACGTATCTCTGGACCTTTCTGATTTGCCTAACTCTAAACTACAATAAATGCAATTCTCGAGTAAGCGCGAGAGGCGGGCGCTTCACCAAGGCTCACACTCGCAAACTGTTGGCAGGAGTGCTGAATGCACGATAGCGTAGCCTTTATCGCCGCGCCATATGGGTTTGGTCCATCCTCTAAGGCGATCGCCATATCGTCTCATCTACCACGTTCCATCGATCGCGTCTTTTATAGTGATGGTCCGCCATTAGAGTTGGCCCAAAGATCAAATGAATTCTCTTCGTGTGTGCAGCTAGACTTTATGTCGCAGGAGGACCGCGCCGCAGAACTATTGTCATCCCATGGGGTCCTGGTGTTCGTTAACTCCACGCGTTTCATTCCAGCGTCATCAAAAGCTGTCGGATCGATCATCCTAGTCGATACACTGGCTTGGCTACGTAAGTCACGTCCCTCGTGCTCCCACTTATTGACGGCGTACTTTGCTCAACGATTTTTTGATCATTGCTTTTCAGCCGACATTACATCAATGGAGGAGTTTCATGCGGTCGGGGCGATCGTACCTAAGGCGATCTCTGTCAGGAGCAATAACGCAAATCCCGCGGACCCAATCCGAGTTAAGTCGCCACTCATCCATTGCGGGGGACTGTGCTCACCAGCGATGTACCCAGGCGCCGATGCTGAGTTTGTAGAACAGATGTTCGAGTCGATACAGACAATTAAGAAACCGCTACGTGTTATCTTGCCGAAACATCTCCATAACCCCTTCCTGAGCAGGGCATCAGAGCATGTTTCATTGATAGATTGCTCACCTCTTTCTGTACATGAACATATCAGTGGATCTTCCTTCTCTCTTACTACTTCTGGCATCGAGTACACATATGAAAGCCTTTTTCTCGGCGTACCAACATTGTCTCTTCCTCCGTTCAATGCAACACAATATCTACAGCTCGAATATCATCAACAATCTTTCAGCGGTAGTGTTCCGTTTCATCTTGCCCCTGAGCAATACGAATTGAGCTTTGCATCCCTCGATAAAGCTACGGGAGATATACAGAAGAGCGGAGTGCGGGACACTTGGAAAATGCAGTTCGATGGCGTTGCCAGCCATTTGCAAAGGATAATGGTACAGAACCCTATCGTCGCCTTAGAAGGATTAAGAAGAAAGCAATTACGGGCAGTTCAGAAGGTTGGAAGTAATGGCGCACAAATAATTGCTACTCATGTTGTTCGCAGTTTCCATAAAGAAGAAGTACTTCAATGAAACTCCCCAACTACATCGAAATTGAGACATCACGCTATTGCAACCGACACTGTGAGTGGTGTCCTAATGACGTACTTAAGAACAGAACGGTGCAGGAACTTATGCCGTGGTCGCATTTTGAGAAGATAGTCCGTTCATTGTCTAACCGAGAGTATTCCGGCTGGTTTGCATTTCACAACTACAATGAGCCGCTTGCAAATCCGCGCATCGTGCAGGAGTTGCGTTTTGCGCGAGAAGGTCTGAAGAGAGCGAAGCTTACAATCTTTACTAACGGCGACTATTTGACCTCAGAAATGTTTTCCTCCGTCGTCTCTGCGGGGCTGACACAGATGCGCGTGACGGTTTATCCGCAAACCAGCGAGCAGGCAGTATCTCACAGCGATTTATGGACGTGGCTAGAAGGAAAGAGTTTTCTTAAGACCAAGGATTGGAAAGAAGTATTCGTCAGACAGGGCCCAGCCTTGGAACTCGCCGGGAATCCGGAGATTATATTGGTTCGCCCGCTAGTTCAAAAATATTATGATCGCGGGGGTACAATTCCGTTCCTTTCCATAGAAAACCGGACGATGCCATGCTTTCTGACATCGAATTCGCTTTCCGTCGATTATAGAGGGGACATAAAGATGTGCTGCAATGTTGTTTCCGGAAGCGACTGCCATCAAAAGTATGTACTGGGCAACGTTCGGGATCATGACCTGATTGAAGTTTGGAACTCACAGGGATTTGAAAGCCTCCGAGAGCTTCACAGAAAGGCTGATTGGTCCAAGACGCCCATATGTAAAACCTGTCGACAGGAGATGAACTCGTCGTGATAGGTCGGGAATCGCAGCGAGAGACGGCTTTCATAATAGGGCCTCCTGCTGCCGGCAAGAGCATCATTGGTCGTGCTGTTGCGTCGAGTATGGGCGTAATCTTTAGGACGATCGATGACTGGGTTCCTCAAGTTTATCAACCGCGAATTCCGCCGCAACTGATGACCGATGCGCAGGTGGATCAGGCATTATCGCTCTTGTTAACAAATACGAAACGTACCAATGAAATTGTGGAATTTGCTCATCATAACTACGAGGAACTGCTCCGGTTCGATCGGTATCCTCTATTCAACGCCTGCAAGAAGGTGATTGTTACTGCTCCTTTGGTGGTGTGCGCTTCACGCAACGCAATCCGGGCGTCGCGTGTTCGGACTCCATATCTTGAAAGGGCTTGGGCGAGCACTCAATCCCTCGTCAATCTTTCGTCAACCGGACACTTTCCAAATGCTATCGTGATAGATACGTCGATTCTGTCTATCGAGGTCGCTGTCGCGACGGCGCTGAGTTTTCTTACCAAGTAAGAGGAGGAAACAATGTTTGCACCTAGCACAACAAATCCGCTCCATGAGTTGGCAGCGAGTGTAACTGCTGTGGGTCCCGATGATGTTGCGTTCGACGGCCTTCGCGTGCTTCAGCATCCAGAACGATTCCGTAAGTTCTTGCTTGGAGGTGAACTCGATATCGTTCCCGTAACGGTCCAGATGTGGCCTTCTTTAAGTTGCGACGTCCGCTGTCCGACTTGCCCGTATCGACTGACGGACGCCAGAGATAAAGCAGATGCTGATGATGAATTGTATTTGATGCCATTGCGACTTTTTCGTGAAACTATCGCCTCCCTCGAGCGCGCAGGGGTAAAGTCAGTCTTCTTGACCGGCGGAGGTGAACCCCTTCTTCATCCGGAAATTGCGACTATGGCTAACGACCTGTATTCGTCGGGCCTGGATTGGGGAATGTTCACCAACGGGACATCACTTACTGCGAGTCTTGCCGAAAAACTGTTACGCGCTAAACCAGGATTTTTTAGGGTGAGCCTGGATGCCGGTAACGCTGAACTTTACAAGAAAATATATGCTACCGGTCCCGAGACGTTTGAGTTGGTTAAATCGAACATCATTGAGGCGGGGAAAGTGGCCTCCCAGCTAGGCTATAACTGGTTCGGAGTAGGTTTTGCGGTTACACCAAACACTTCGCCGGCGGATATTTCCGATATCCGCGAGACGTTCATCGAATTGATTGAGAAAACGAATCGGGGAGTTAACTTCGCATCGTTTCGCCCTCGCGTCATTCATCATCACAACAATGCCGTTGTAGTACCGCAGAAATGGTCCGGCAGCTATCGTAAGATGGCGCAGCAAATTCGAGATGAAATCGTTCGACCAATTGCATTGCGATATGGAGGCACTGTTCGTATTGACCATAAGTTTGGTGCGTTTGCAGATTGCGACCGGGATGTTCCACCGATAGGCGGATGGGGTGGATCGTGGATCACGACATTAGACCATTCTGCTTCCGGTTCAATTATTTCTCATCTGACAGGGTCGTCAACCAACCCGACAGCTTGGGGAAACGCACTTAAAGGCGGTGATTTCTTGGACGCCTGGAATTCTGAACGCAGACGAAGTGCACAGCAGTTAGTCATTGATGGGAAAGTTAAGCTACCTGTAGCAAATGGATTTCGTGCCATAGATGCCTTCTTGGAAAAGGTCAAAGACACCTTCCCCGGAAGGCTTGATGAGAAAACTGTCGACGTACTAATGGACGGAATCGAACAGTGGGATTTTCATCGGTCTACCAGGCCGGTCTTCGTAGGTTAGGTTGTTGAGAGCTTGTTGCACGGACAACTTAGCAGCATCTGTTGTATACCGGCTATTAGTGGCACGGTCTTAATGCTCATCAGAACTGAGTTCGAGATACAGGGTTTCGACGGCCAATCCTTCACGCCGGCTCCTGGCTTCGTTGCACCCGGCATACACAATAACCGATCCGCGACGTGGATCGTCGAATACATTACGTTGCCCAGGTGGTTCTCATAGTGATATTAGATTGCATTCGAAGATTGCCACAAGTCCAGATCTTACGGTGCGATTGGAAGTTGATGTACGTGCGAGGCCGCATCGCAGAAGCTAACTTGATTCGATCATAGTTCCACTTACAGGCTTCCCTCTGACTGCTGCCTCACCCGGTTCGAAAATTCAAGAGCATACATCCGATGTTGAATTGTCCGCGCTGTAAACAGAAGTGCCAAACGACTGATACGCGGTGTAGTCGGTGCGGTACGGCTCTCTCTGAAGCCCCGCAATCTCCAGGTGGTCTTTCGTCCTCAGCAACTCCAACTGAGAACCAAATTGCCGGCCATGATGTCGTCGCGAGAATTGAGTTAGGCGGATTTGCGATGACGCATTTCGTCAAACGTGATGGGAGAGAAATTACGCTGGAACACGTTCGGCTTCGAGGTGCAGATATGGCCACGCAATGTCGAGAGATGTTCAACAGGGAATGCGGAGCGTTGACAAACTTGAATCACCCCGGCCTACCTAACGTTATTAAGTACTCTGCCGAGGATGCGAACCTCTTTTTGTTCTTGGATCGTCAAGAAGGGTTGAGCTTGATGGAAACGATCTACCCGAGCTCGAGGGGTGAAACGCTAAGACCAGATGGTCGGCCAGTTCTGCCAGACCTTGAGAGAGTGATCCGTTGGTCCACTAAGTTGGGTGAGGCACTTCTATATCTCCATCAGCAAAAGCCGTTCCCGGTGGTTCATCGTAACGTGAACCCTCTTACCATACGAATCTTGAAGCCCAGTGAGGAAGTGCGCTTGCTAGACTTCGGGCTCTTAAATTCGTTTCGCACCGGAAATTACATTGGGGGCGGCGAATTGGATTCGCTCCTCTCGAACCCGTACATCAACTCTGACCTAGTCTTTGAGTGGTGGTCCAATCCGCGGATCGATCTATACGGCTTTGGAAGAGCCTTGGGATTCATGCTCACTGGCTCGGTTTCCGACTCACCAACAATACCTGCCTACTCGTCGAGCTCCACAGAAACTGAGACCAGGCGAGCATTGACCCGGATCGTTGACCGTTGCTGCAACGTCGATTCGAAGAATGCCTACCAGACCATGGCTGAGATTCTGATTGATCTGTCGGAACTGAGTGTGACGAATAAGCCCGGCGATAGCACGCCTATTGATTGTGCGTGTGGGTACGCCAATCAACCGAGTTACCGGTTTTGCGAAGCCTGTGGACGGGCGGTTTATCCTTCCACAACCTCGCCTGGTGAAATCGAATCGAGCTTTCCTGTGACCATCACACAGGATCATGATATCCGCGACCGATTACTGAGCAACTACGGTCAAAACCACTTTGCCCCGCTGCAACGTTTCCAGTTGCGGGAAAAGCTGGACGAGGTCCAGTCTAATCCAGGCTTTGATGAACTGATCTCCTTGGAGTCCCTTCCGCTCATAACCAAACTTCCACACCAAAAAGATGCCGCTCTTAGGGCGCTAAAGCAAATGCGCGGCAGGGCTTTGCTTGCTGATGAGGTGGGCCTTGGGAAGACGATCGAAGCCGGCATCATTTTGAAAGAGCTCATAATGCGTCAGCTTGTGACCTCAGTTTTGATATTTTGTCCGTCGCAATTACTCGACCAGTGGCAGATCGAACTATACGAAAAATTTGATGAGATCTTTCTTGTTCTGGGCAGAGACATAGACACGAGCTTAGCCTGGCAATGTCCCCGTTTGATTGCCCCCTACGAAATAGCCCGTCAGCGCTTCCACGCAGAGGAGATGTTGCGCCACCGTTACGACCTAGTGATTCTGGATGAGGCTCACTTTCTAAATGATCAAGAGAAGAATTGGCGCATCATCAAGATCATGAAGAACCTGCAGAAAAAGTATTTCTTACTGTTATCAGCTACGCCAATGCACAATTCGCTCGATGAAATCTACGACATCGTGACGCTCCTGCGCCCGGGGCACTTTGAGGATTTGGAAAGCTTCCGCCGGCAGTTTGTGGATCCAGAGGCTCCCACTAGGGCACGAAATGTCGAAACCCTAAGGGGTTTTCTCCGAGAGATCATGATCCGAAATAGCCGGCAGCAAGTAATTCTCGATTACCCGTTTCCGAAGAGAAATGCGAGCACAGTAGAACTCCGGCTGGCGCCTGATGCGTTTAGTTTCTATGAGGAGTTTCGGCAGTTCTATCAACAAAATCTTCGGAATGTAAGCAGCCGACAATTCCTTTTGCGCATGGGCGAGATTGTGGAGAGACTATGCAGTAGTCCTGATGCTTTTCGAGAGCCTATCAACCGTCTGAGGCGAGACCGGTACGCACAAAAACAGCTGGGCCAAAGTTTCATTACCCAGCTGGAGAATTTTGCCGCTAACTATCCCGCCTCGCTCATTGAACCAAAGATCCGGAAAACTCGCGAACTCCTTCGGCAGTTCACTGCTCAGGGCCAGAAGGTCTTAGTCTTCTCACAGTTCAATGAAACTACTAGCCATCTCTACCAACAAATCTCGAGGGACCCCGAAATAGGTGACCGTTGCATACTCTACGACGAACTCGAACCGGACGAGCGAAGGTGGAAAAGTCTGCGCGATTTCCGCGATTCTTACGCGGGCATACTCTTCTGTCCTGGTGAAGCTAGTGAAGGATACAACTTGCAGTTTGCCAGTGTGATGATCAACTTTGATCTTCCGTGGGATCCGATGAAGCTGGAGCAGCGTATTGGACGTATTCAACGTATCGGCGGAAAGCAGGATGTGGTCATTGTCAATCTGGTTCTGAAGGACACGATTGAGGAAGAGATTCTCAGAATTTGCGAGGACAAGATACGAATGTTTGGCGAGGTAATCGGTCAAGTGGAGGAGATTCTGGGCAATCTTCGCGACGAGGATGATCTCCGCACGATGATTTGCAACTTGTATTTGGACCGAACGGTTGAGCTCGATGAAGGTACCGGCATCGACGCTAAGGAACATCTTGAGAAAACACTCGATGAAGCGATCAAACTCTCTTCCAGCGAGCAGGAAACCAATGCTCTCAACATGATCTATTTTGATTTCTCGGAGGCCGAAGATGGGGAGTAACTTTCGAATGGCTCGGAGCTAACCAAAACTATGGATCTCAAACAAGAGCAAATCGAAAGCATTGTCATAGAGTACTTCCGTCAACGAAGAGATGCTGATGTGTATCCAACCGCCGGTGGCGTATACGAAGTAAAGCTAAACTCCGAGATTGCGCAGGCCGACTTTCACGGCAAGAGCACTCTAAATCTCATTTTTGATGGCGAGAGAGCCTACGAGAATCCCGATAGCGAGCTAATCACAGCCAACCATTCTTATCTCGACATTATTAGAAACGACTTAGAACGAAATCCGGAAGAGGATGTGCGTCTCGGGGAGGCTTATCTACCGGCTCAGCTTGTCAATCTTCAAGGCGCCCTTGTCATTCCCCAGTTGGAAATCTCTTCCAAAGCGGGGCGCTTGGATTACAACATCCGTTACCGCGCGACTTTTGTCTTAACGTATCGCATCGATTACGAGACTGACGACCGCTCCGAGAATGTGGTTCGACTGTGTTATGACGCGATGACTGGAGCAACTCAGCCCGAATTGGTTCCCCTTCTACGCGGTCTTTATCCATTGGGTGGACCACCACCAACAGGCGTCACTGATGGCTTGATTGATCTTGCTGGCGTTCTGGAAGGAGCGAGAAGGGAAATCGAGTCGCGCGTTACCTTCGATACCAGAGGAATTGGTCAACAACTCCTGGGCCAGCTAGACATTGAAAAGAAGCGACTTCAAGACCACTACAACTCGGAAATGGAACTCGCTCGGGATGAGGTGACTCGTCAGCAGGTTTTGGAGAATCTAAGCAAAGACATCGGGGAACAGGAGCGTAAGCTAACTTGCCGAGTACACGTGCGTTTGGTTTCTGTGCTGCGTCTTTGGTGGCCTGTCGTGGACTACAGCCTAACCATCCCTAGTATGCGTGGCAACTTTGAAGTGACAGGGATTCGTTACGACTTGCAATCTGAGCAGACTCAGTTCATTGCGTGCGACAGGTGTGGAAATCAGAGCCAATACAGCGTTTGCGTAGTTGAGAAGCATTTGGTTTGTGCTGTTTGCGAAAAACACATTTCCCAATGCGACACTTGCACCGAAGACTACTGCACGCAACATGGTGGGCTTTGCCGAAAATGCTCGCGACCAAATTGTCGACATGATCGACAACATTGTAGGTACGGGTCTCACGCGAGTAACGAGTTCTTTTGTTCCAAGTGTTTGGTCAAAAGCTTTGAGGGTCGTTCTCTATGCGGGGAATGTCAAGAACTATGCGATCTCTGCCATCGGCCTTTTCCGCATGAACTCATGGCGAAGTGTAGGATTGGGCAAGAAAGCATATGTCAGGGCCATGGATCCTCGCCCGACGGTTATCGCTGCAACGAATGTCGCCAAGTTGCTTGCTCTAATCACGCCGTTAACACCGCTGAGGAGACATGGGCGTGCCAGGACCACGTCGGAGTTGCGAGCTGCTGCGGGCGGACTTTTGGGCACTCTCGCCTCGTTGGATGCGCAGTCGAAAAAGGGGAGACTCTCTGTCCCGCACATCGAAGAGAATGTTTGAGTTGTGGTCAAGCAGCGTGCAGTACTCACAGCTCGCCACTGGCAAGACACTCGGGAGCGTTCGTCTGTGACAAGTGTCGACATGCTTGTGTGATGTGTGAATCAAAGAAGTCGTACCAAGCGACTGATCTGCTGCTCTGTCAGACCTGCAAAAGAGAAGTGTGTGAATCGCATAGGAAAGTTTGCGTCGTTGGTAATGAAGTGCTGTGTGATTCTGATGTTCAATCGAGTATCGATAGCGAGCCGCTCTGCGGACTTCATGCAAGATCCTGCGTGCAGTGCGGCTCGACACCTGGGCGTCCAATGCATCGAGCCGATAAGATGCAGTTCTGTCCGGTCTGTAAGGGCGAAGTATGCGAACAGCATCGTTTTGTCTGCCCGACTTGCAGGACGAAGTTTCTGTGTCATGTGCATCAACCAAGCCAGCCGATTTGCGAGGGCTGTGGTCAGTTGTCGTGCGGCGACGGCTGCAGTTCCAACTCGCATCTCTGTGGTGCGTGTGGTATCGCTTATTGCCGACACTGTTCCGGTTCCAAGAACCGTTGCGTGACCTGTAGCAACTTGCGCGACACCGTGCCTAATGACTACATGCTCAAATTGCTTCAAAAGACGCCGACGATGGTCCAAGGAGACGTGGCGTCGATGGTGCGTTCAATTGTGACAGCGCGGGCACAGCAGCTAACGTTTGCCTCTGGATTCAATCAGACCTATCAAATTCTGGAGGTGCATTATCGACCCCGCTTTTACGAGATGTGGAAGACAGGGCAGAAACTACATGTCGTAGCTACCATACATGGTGAAATCAAGCGGGTGACCGTTCGGGCTTTCGAGAAAGTCGGTTGAGAATAAGCTTCTCATCGGGCTCTCGAACGACGTAGTCCAGGATAGCTATCATGAGAGTTAGTCTACGAGACCGATTTAGGTCATCAACCGCACTTGCCTCCACCGAGGATCCGTTGGTGCGGTTAGGTGCCGCTTATCATCTGAGCCGACAGCCGGACTCGGAGATGGTACGACAACAACTGCTTCGACTTCTTGAGTCACAAGACCAGAACAAGCTCCTCTCGAATCATCTTGAAACAATTGTCTTTTCCCTTCACACCGCCATCCTTTTGGCTCAGAGAAACAACTTCGAAGGAGTGGAGTGGATTCTGCGGCTCTTGCAGTCGACGGCCAGCCGAGACATAGCGACATTGGCAGAGACAGCTCTGCGCAATTGCAGTCAATTTCCAATGGCGGTTCTACTAACGCAGGTGATCGAGTTCGGGACGCCCGAGAGCTTTGAGAAAACTAAACCCTTAATGCGAGTCTCCGAGGATCACCTCTTCGCCGTTTCTCAAAAGATTGACGAAGAGCAAAACAAGAATTTGGCCGCGCTTAATCGCACGATCGACTCGTTGGGAAGCCTAACGTGGCGATCGGGGCGCGAAATTGCAATCGGAACTGTACTGAGCCGACCGGCGCTGAAGGACTTTGGCTACCGTTACACGGGTTTTTTGAGTGTCGACCGCGAGAGTAGACCTCCGTTGATCGTTCCCTATGACCTGGCTGACCTTCTGAATCGCGAAGATCGCCACGTTCGTCAAAACCCCGCGCAGTTACTCCGTCAACCCGGCAGGCGCGCTCTTGTGGTGTACGACATAGCTGGTGAGCATGAAGCGCAAGTTCTCTATTTACTACCCTTCTCTCCGGCCCCTGCCAGTGAAATGAATGATCTATTGGCAAAGCTAGCGATCGGTGCCGAGGGTCTCGACGTAGCGGTTGTGGTGGAGCGATGGCGGGATGGTAACGGCGACAAATACCGATTGCTCACTGCGAATGGTCGAACTCTAGTGAGAAGATATCGAGCAGAGGACCAAGAGGTGGGAAACTGCTTTTTCCTTCATAAGCTTAATGGGGATAAGCCACTCTCAACTCGGTTTCGACTATCAGCTCAAGATGTTGACCAGGTGGTGCATCGGTTTGCTGAGCATACCGAGCTGGATTTGGCTGTATGTGTTTCGCTTGACCAGAGAAATGGAAGGTATCTTCTAGTAACTTCCGGAGGCGAGACCTTCTTCAGACAGGGCAATCCTCCAGCGAAAAGCCTATATGCGGTGGAGGAAAACCAACGCGGACAATTCCCGTTTCGACTACCTGGGGAATGGCCAGCCGAGGTCCGAACAAGAGTATTGACTCGATTTTTGGAACTTCAACCGGAAGCCTTTGGCGTGGTTCTGGAGATGGGTGAAGGAGACGATCGAAAGCCGCTGGCTCGCATCGTTCAGGCGAAGAGCGGAATCACCTTTAGGCAACCGACAGACACTAAACTGGTCCCGGGAACGTTGGCAATCCTTCGTGAACGCGATGACGAGCGGCTAGTCGCCACACTACTAGGTAACTATCGAATTGAGCGGGGTTGCAATAATTGTTTTGGCGCTGAATTTCGCATATGCGCAATCTGCGATGGTCATGGAGTAACTGTTTGTTCTGCATGCGATGGAACGCGCGCGATCGACTGCCCGGACTGTGAAGAGGGAAAGGTCGATTGTGGTAAGTGCGGCGGAAGCGGTACCTACTACCTAGAGTGCACAAAATGCACGAATGGCTATTGGAGGGATGGACGGACTTGTCCGAAATGCGAAGGCTCTGGTCAGTTCGGCGTCGGGTGCAGGTCGTGCAATGAAACAGGAGAGTGGAACTGCGGAACGTGTCACGGTCGTGCAACAGTGCGGTGCGATTGCCGGTACGGCAAAGAGACTTGCAATGAATGCGGAGGGAACCGGGTAAGTCGCTGTAGTTGCAACGGTCAACGTCGCGGGACAGTCGTTGAAATAGCGTGAAGATACGAGGGCGTCATGGGGTGCACCAAAGAGGCGGACAGTTCAGATTATGAGGCGACGAGGCAGAGCAACCCGCCGTCGGCCCAAAGTAGTCAGGATGCGACTGGGGATCCGGTCAATGTCGTAACGGGCGCCTTTACTTTGAGCGAGCAGGACCTCGCCTTTTCGAGTCAGCGACTCCAACTAGAGTTTGCAAGGCATTACAACAATCAGCTTCACGATCCGAGCAGCACGCAAAACCATAGCCCACGAGGACCCGGCTGGACACACTCTTTAAACCTTCACTTGGAGGCTGGGCCGGAATCAGATCAGAAGACCTACGTCGATGATCACGGATCGCGCATTACCTTTGATATTGGTAACGATCCACCTACCTACATTGCGCCACCCGGCTCTCTTGGCCTTTCACTCAACAAACTCAACGACGGCTCGTTTGAGTTGAGGCAAATAGATGGGCTCACGGCCTATTTTGATGGGAGCGGCCTGATTCAGGAGCTGTGCAGACCGGGTCCGCAAGCAGCCAGTCGCTTACAGTTTCACCGCGATTCGATGGATCGATTGGTTACTGTCGACGGCGTCGGGAGTCGTGCAATTCATTTTGAGTATTATG
>Ga0137359_10003616_pt1 | contig 12564 bp, 12 predicted proteins | sample Mad1_40_16metaG_FD_108281 | JGI IMG/M metagenome (GOLD analysis project Ga0137359, IMG submission 108281) | Vadose zone soil microbial communities from Angelo Coast Range Reserve, California, USA - Mad1_40_16 metaG | ecosystem: Environmental > Terrestrial > Soil > Vadose zone | place: USA... | reverse complement strand
GGTCAACAATGAGACGAGAGCGGTGAACATCGCGACCCCGGCACTTGGTCCATCCTTCGGGATCGCCCCGGCGGGGACATGGATGTGGATGTCGCTCTTGGCGAAGATAGCGGGATCGACCCCGAACCCGGACGCCCGGGCTTTGACGAGGCTCAGAGCGGCCTGCGCGCTCTCCTTCATGACCTCGCCGAGCTGGCCGGTCAGGATCAATCGCCCACCACCGGGAATGCGGGTTGCCTCGATAAAGAGAATATCGCCGCCGACCGGCGTCCAGGCGAGCCCCGTGGCGACGCCGGGGATGCTCGTGCGCATCGCGACCTCGCCCTCGAAGCGCGGCGGCCCCAGGATTTCCGTCAGGTCCTCCGGCTCGATCCGAACGTGCTGCGCCGTGCCTTCGGCGATGCGCATGGCGGCGCTGCGCAACACTGCGCCGATCTCCCGCTCGAGCTGGCGCACGCCGGCTTCCCGGGTATAGTCGCGAATGATGGCGTGCAGCGCCGCGTCGGTGATCTCGGCCTGATCGGGGGTCAATCCATTGGCGACGAGCTGCCGGTCGACAAGATAGCGACGCGCGATCTCGAATTTCTCGTCCTCGACATAGCCGGGGAGGTCGATGACTTCCATGCGGTCGCGCAATGGGCCCGGGACGCTGTCGAGGACGTTCGCCGTCGTGATGAACATGACCTTTGAGAGGTCGAACGGGACACCGAGATAGTTGTCGCGAAAGGTCGAGTTCTGCTCGGGATCGAGAACCTCCAATAGCGCCGAGGAAGGATCGCCCTGGATGCCACGGCCGAGCTTGTCTATCTCGTCGAGCATCATGACGCAGTCACGCGCCCCGGCCCTGCGGATCCCCTGAATGATGTTGCCGGGCAACGCGCCGATATAGGTGCGGCGGTGTCCACGGATCTCGGCTTCGTCATGGGTGCCGCCGAGGCTGACCCGGACGAATTTGCGGCCCGTCGCTTTCGCGATGCTCTGGCCGAGCGAGGTCTTGCCGACGCCGGGTGGGCCGACAAAGCACAGAATCGGGCTGCGGCCGCCCGGGTTCAGCTGCTGGATCGCAAGGTATTCGAGGATGCGGCGTTTGATCTTGCTGAGCCCGTAATGGTCGGCGTCGAGGATCCTGCGTGCCTCCCCGATATCGACCGACTTCCCGGGTTCGACCGACCACGGCAGTTCGGCCAGCCATTCGAGATAGGTACGAGCCATCGCATATTCGCCGGACGCCTCCGGCATCCGCTCGAGGCGGGCAAGCTCTCTCTTGGAATGCTCGTGAACCTCGGGCGGCATCCCAGCTTCCTCGATCCTTCTGGTCAGCTCGGCGATCTCTTGGGCCCTTGCGTCCTCTCCCTCGCCAAGCTCCTTCTGGATCGTCCGTATCTGCTCGCGCAGTAGAAATTCGCGCTGGCGGTCGTCGATCTTCCCTTTGGTCTGCTCGTTGATCTGCCGCGACAGCTGCAGTACCTCGATCCGGTACGCCAGCATTTCAGATACCCGCGCCAGCCGGCGCTCGATATCGACGGTTTCCAGGATCTCCTGCTTTTCCTGTGAGGTAATGTCCATAAAGCTCGCGATCAAATCGGCGAGCGCCGGCGCAGAAGTGACGGATTGCACCGCATTGAGCAGCTCGGCTGGGGTCTGCGGCAACAGCTGCAGCACCTCCAGAGCCTGGTTGCGCAGGTTGAGGAGTCGCGCTTCGACGTCCTTTGTCGTTGCCTCGACTTCCGGGATGCGCTCGACCCGAGCTGCGAGGAACGGGTAGCCCTCAAGAAAATCCAGAATGCGAAACCGCCGCTCGCCTTGACAGATTGCGTGGTGCCCGCCGTCTGGGCTGGTGACATAACGCAACAGGCTCGCCTCGGTCCCCATCCGATGCAGATCGACCGGGATCGGATCATCGATGCTGGGCTCGCGCTGGAGAACCAGCCCCACGGTTCGGCTGAGGCGCATGGCCATCTGCGCTGCAAGCACCGAGCGCTGGCGGCCGAGTGTGATCGGCAACACCGTGCCTGGAAACAGGACGAGGTTGCGCGTCGGGATCAGGATCAACGCGTCCTCGGGAAGTGCCGGAATGCCGGCCAGCGCCGTTTCGGCACTGCCGGGGGCCGGGGGCGCGGCGCTTTCCGATGTGCGCAGTTCACGGTCCTCCAGGGGCATGGCTGATGTCCTCAAAACGTCGAGAGCAAGCGACGCTCGCTCATCTAAACCTTGTGCAGCTGCAGCATCAGGCAACCATTCGCAAGATGCCGGCCGGACAGTTCGAAGCGGGCAGGCGGTAGTTCTATCCGCCGCTCGAAATGCCCATGTGGAATCTCCATCCGATGGATCCGGGCATTTCTCACCTCAAGAGGCAGAGGGCGTTCGCCGCTGACAATCAACACGCCGGCGCTCAACGTCACCTTCACATCATCGAGCGCGACGCCGGGTAGCGCGATCAGGATGGTGAGCGCCTCGTCGGTCTCGAAAATGTCGACCGGCGCTTCCCAACAGGGCGTGGTGTGGGCGCGATGGAAAAATTGGCGGTGGAGACGGTCGGCACGCTCCATCGCTTCATAGGCCTGCGACCACATCAATGCTTCGAGCTGTCGTTTCGGCATAATCGACTCCGAGCGGCGCGGCTCCCCGGCGATGGGCCGCCACGAGTGATATAGTACGTATACCTGCGAAGAGAGAGACCTCAGCATCGGCTTATGGATTAGCATCCCTCGCGTCGCACCGGCTCAGGCAAATTGAGATGGCTCCTTGCCGCGCGGCCTACCAGGCCCCCGCGGGGCTTGGCGGCTCGGACTGACTCGGAAGGCGGTTTCTCCGTCCGAAAGGCCATGGAAGGTTTCGGCGGGGGCTAGGCGTTTGGCGCGAAACCGGTTATCAGCGTCCGAGAACACGTGAGAGGGCGAAGGTGGCTCTGATCAGCGAAGAAACCGTAGCTTTTGTCGAGGGTGTCGCGGCCGAGGCGGCGCGGCTGGAGACACCGTGTGGGGATGGTCACTTGGTCTGGCACGTCTGGGGGAGCGGTCCGCCCCTCGTGCTGCTGCATGGCGGCTATGGTTCTTGGACGCATTGGATCCGCAACGTACTACCGCTGTCGCGGGCGTTCAGCGTTGCTGCTGCCGATTTGCCCGGTCTCGGCGAGTCGGCGACCCCGCCTGAGCCGCATACTGCGGAAGGCATGGCGCGGATAATCATTGAGGGGCTGGAGGTTATCTTCCCGAAGTATGCCGGTCTGCACATGGCCGGATTTTCGTTCGGCGGAGTGCTGGGAGGCCATGTCGCGGCACAGCTCGATGATCGCGTGCGCGCCTTTACCATCGTGGGGTCGAACGGCCTCGGTTTGGTGCGCCAACCGACCGATTTGCGGCGAGTGCCGGAGCATGCGTCCGAGGCAGAGACTCTTGCCGTCGCCCGCCACAATCTCGGGGCGCTGATGATCGCCGACCCGGTAAAGATCGACGAGCTGGCGGTTTATATCCAGTCGCAGAACGCGCCTCGCGGCCGGGTGAAAAGCCGGAGGTTCTCGCGGGCGGACACGCTCGCGCGAGCGCTTCCGCTGGTCACGGCGCGCCTCGACGGGATCTGGGGGGAGCGTGACGCCACCGCCCATCCCCACCTTGACGATCGTGCCCGCGCACTGCGCAGCATCCAGCCGGGCGCTCGCTTCGAGGTCATCCCGGGAGCCGGGCATTGGGTCCAATTCGAAGCGGCGGAGCGCTTCAACCCGCTCCTAGCCGAGCTGGCCGGGTCCCCGAAATGAAAGCCAGTGTTCAGCACCTCATCCTCATCCCGTGCATGTGACACCAGCCCCACCGACTATGCCCCAATCAAGCAAATGCAGACGGCACGCTTCGACAGTGAGCGTTGGGGGCTTTTCGGCCCGGTGATCAGCGATGAGGTCCACGGCTGACCGCGACCCCGTTTCGACACCGTGTCAGCGGTGATGGGGGCGGCCCTGCGGCGGGTGGCTGTCATGGGCGCCGGCATTTGCTTGCTATGGTTTGCCGGGCTCATTTGGTTTGCGACCCCGCCATCGGTCGAGTTGCGCGCAGCGCCGACCGATGCGATTGTCGTGCTGACCGGTGGCAGTCTTCGTCTCCAAAGCGGCCTCGAACTCCTCCGCGAAGGAAAGGGTGGCAAGCTCTTCGTATCGGGCGTCAATCCGCAGGTTGACCTCGACGATATGCTGCGCATTTCCGGAAATCCGCGGGATTGGGCGCTCTGCTGTGTCGTGTTAGGCCACGACGCCGACAATACTCTTGGGAATGCGCATGAGACTGCGCAGTGGATCCGACAACAAGGCTTCCACAGCCTGCGACTGGTCACCGCCTGGTACCACATGCCGCGCAGCCTTCTCGAGTTTGATCGCGCAATGCCCGGCATCGAGATTGTCGCTCACCCGGTCTTCCCCGAGCAGGTCAAGCAGGGGCACTGGTGGATATGGCGCAGCACAGCGGCGCTGTTGGTGAACGAGTACATCAAATACCTGGCGGCTCTGTCCCGGCCGGTCGTCGAGTGGCTGCTATCCCCGGAGGTCGGCACCTCAGAGCCCACGCGAGCCGAGACGCGACGATGAAGTGCGCGAGAGCGCTCGCCTTCAACTTTGCCTTCTTCGGCTGGACTGCGATCCTCGGCACGATTGGGCTGCCGTTCCTGACGGCACCGCGCGCGGCGGCAATGCGTTTCGGCCGCTTTTGGGCGTCCAGCGTGCTCGCACTGCTGAGGGTCATCGTCGGGCTCGACCACCAGATCCGCGGGCTTGACCGAATCCCACACGGCGGCTGCATCATCGCGATGAAGCATCAATCGGCATGGGATGCCCTGATCCTTCCCGTTGTGCTCGGCGACTTTGCGCCCGTTGTAAAGCGGGAACTCCTCTTCGTTCCCTTCTATGGGTGGTACGCGGCGCGTGCGGGCGCGATCGCAATCGACCGCAAGGCGGCGGCTGGTGCCGTGCGCCGCATGATCGCGGCGGCCCGGCAGATCGCCTCCTCCGGACGGCCGATCGTCATCTTTCCGGAAGGAACGCGGGTCGCGCCTGGGGAACGCCGTCCCTATCAGCCCGGGGTCGCGGCCCTCTATCAGGCACTCTCGTTACCAGTCGTTCCGGCCGCGGTCAATTCCGGCCTTTTTTGGGGACGCCGGAGCTTTGTCAAACGGCCGGGCCAAATCGTCCTTGAATTCCTCGAGCCGATACCGCCCGGCCGGCCCCGCTTCCAGCTGATGGCCGAACTCGAGCAGCGGATCGAGACCGCTACAGCGGCGCTCCTACGCGAGGGTAAAGCCCTTAACGAGCCGGGCCTTCTTCCCAATGAGAATGCTCAGCCTCGGCGAAGTAAATCTGCTCAGGTGTGAGGTAATTTGTTGATCGGATCGCGTTTGTCCAGCGAATAATCAATTCCTTCACACGCTCTGTCGCGGGAGTGACGAGGGCATTGCGTCGCCGTAAGGGCCGGTCATTCGCCCTAGCCGATGGCGCGGCGCAGGAAATTGTAGCCGAGCGCGGTAAAAGAGGCGCGCTCCTTATTGTCCTTGCCATAGCCGTGTCCGCCGGCGGCGGGCTCGTAAAAGTAGGCTTCATAGCCCATCGCTTGCAACTTTGCCGCCATTTTGCGGGCATGGCCGGGATGGACACGATCGTCGCGCCGGCTCGTCGCAATCAGGATCGGTGGATAAGGCTGGCCCGGGACGGCGCCGTGATATGCGGAAATCTCTTTGAGGAATATCCAGTCCTCGGGATTGTCGGGATCGCCGTATTCGGCGATCCAGCTCGCGCCGGCATGCAGTCTTGAATAGCGACGCATGTCGATCAACGGGATCGTACAGAACAGCGCGCCAAACCGCCGCGGATAGCGGGTCAGCATATTGGTGATCAGTATCCCGCCGTTGGAGCCGCCCTCGGCGGCGATGCGGCCGGGACGCGTCACCCCGCACCGCACGAGGTCGGCAGCGACCGCGGCGAAATCGTCATGCGACAACCGCTTGCGTTCCCGCCGCCCGGCCTCATGCCAAGCGGTGCCAAACTCGCCACCGCCCCTGATATTGGCGACGACGCTGGTGCCGCCCCGCTCGAGCCAGAGCTTACCGACGGCAGAATTGTAGTAGGGCAGCTGCGAAATACCGAAGCCGCCATAGCCCGAAAGATGGACGGGCGCTTCGCCGGTCTCGCCGGGTGGCCCGACCTGCACATAGGGTATGCGCGTGCCGTCTTCCGATATCGCTTCGTGGCGGGTGACGACGAGGCCCGTCGGATCAAAGACTTGTGGCGCCCGCTTCAGGAGCTCCGGCGCAGCGGCGGGGTGCACAAGGAACAGTGAGGGCGGCGTCAGCGGGTCTTGCGCACTGGCGAGGAGGTCGCCGTTCGACTCCTCTGTCCGGACGTCCAGAGGCCAGACATTGGCGACGCCAATGTCTGGCAGACCGGTGACGCGCTCGCGCGACCAGCCGGCATCAGACGGGGTCAATGCTTCGAAAACAGGCCTCAAATCATCGAGGATCGACAGAACGAGCCGGCCGCCGGACCAGAAGAACCCCTGCAAGGCGCGGCGTGCAGCCGGCTCGAACAGCTTCGTGAAGCGGCGATCTCCGGCGAGGAAAGCCGGAAAGGAAATGCCAAGGACGGTGTCCGGCGGATGGGTTTCGCCGCCGATCGTCCAGGGGGTCCGACGCTTCACCGCAAGCCAGCCGCGATGCCACTCGACCGAGGCGTCGGTCGGAAGATCGATCCGGCTCATGGGGCCGGTGCGGTCGCCGATCCAGACGATCGCGTCGAAGAACCCGAGCCGCTCGGCAAACCAGACACGCTCGTCTTCGGCCTCGCGGTCGACATCCGCCCAGACCGACATGTGGTCGGCGCCCGTCTCGAAAATGATCGGGGCTGTCAGCGGGTCGCTTCCGCGTCGCCACAGTCGTACTGTGCGCGCATAGCCGGAGGATGTGGCCATTCCCTCGCCCAATGCCGAGGACAGCAGCAGTGCGTCGCGATCGAGCCAAGCGGCCCCGCCCTTGGCCTCCGGCAGGTGAAAGCCCCCAGCAACGAACTCGTGCGAAGCGAGATCGAATTCGCGCAGCACCACCGCATCGGCGCCGCCTCGCGACAGCATCATAATGGCGCGGTGATGACTGCCGGGTATCGTCGACGCCCCGCTCCATGTCCAGTCTTCGCCTTCCTTCGCCGCGAGCGCGTCGAGATCGAGCAGAATTTCCCAATCGGGCTGCGCGGCGCGGAAGCTGTCGAGCGACGTTGCCCGCCACAGCCCGCGAGGATGCTCCGCATCTTTCCAGAAATTGAAAACCCGCGAGCCGCGCCTTGCGATGAGCGGAATATTGTCGGGGCGGTCGAAAATCGCTGCGAGCACCTCACGATCGGCTGCAAAGCGCGTATCGCCAAAACGCGACAACGTCGCCGCATTTTGCGCCTCGACCCAGGCGAGTGCCCGCTCACCGTCGATCTCTTCGAGCCACAGATAAGGATCGTCGTCGGGTGCTTCGAGCGTCGGGCGGGGATCGATCATCAGCTTGCCCGCACAGCCTCCAATCCCTGCCAATTGAATTCGACACCGTGCCCCGGCCGCTCCGGCACCGTGGCGAAACCTTCCGCGAAGTCGAAGGGATGCATCAGAAACCGCTCGAGCCCAAAACCGTGAACCTCGAGATAGGACCGGTTCGGCACCGCGGCAAGCAATTGAACCGTGATGTCATGGGCACCGTGCGAAGTAATCGGCAGGTTGAATGCCTCGGCCAGATGGGCGATCTTGATAAAGGCGGTGACGCCATAAAGGCGGTGACGCCGCCACAATTCGTGACGTCCGCCTCCGGGAAGGTCACGCCGCCCGCCGCGATCACCTGCTTGAATTCGTAAATCGAGTGCAGATTTTCGCCGGCGGCGATCGGCAGCCCGCCATCGCGCACGATCCGCCGGTGGCCTTCGACGTCGTCAGGGATCGTCGGCTCTTCGAGCCAATAGACGGCATGCGCCGAGAGCGCGCGGGCGGCGCGCACCGCCTCATCGACGCTCCACCGCATATTGGCGTCGACCATCAGCGGGAAATCCGCACCGAGATGCCCGCGCATCGCCTTGACGCGATCGAGGTCCTCGGAAAGCCGCGGCCGGCCGACCTTCATCTTGATGGCGCGAAAACCCTTTTGTAGGTTGTCGCCGGTTTGGCGCAGCAGCCGGTCGAGCGGAAAGTCGAGATCGATGCCGCCCGCATAAGCCGGGACGCGCGGATCGTGACCACCGAGCAGGCGCCACAACGGCGTGTCGAAGCGCCGCGCTTGGAGATCCCACAAGGCAATGTCAACGGCCGAGATCGCCAGGCTCGCATACCCGCCGCGGCCGCCGTAATGCAGCGCCCACCACATGCGCTGCCACAGCGCCTCGATGCGATCCGACTCGGCGCCGATCACCAGCGGGCGAAGATCGCGCTCGATCAGCGCGGCGATCGCCGCACCTCCTTTGCCGACGGTGTAGGTATAGCCCAGCCCCTCCGCCCCGGCCGTATCGCGCAGCCTTACTGTGACGAGCTCGAACTCGGCGATGTCGCCATGCGTGCTGTCGGACAGCACCACGGGGAGCGGGATACGATAGTGATCCACGGCAAGATGCCCGATCGTCATCCTCACCTCTCAACTGCCAGAACCCAGCAATCCAAATTATCTCACAAGTTCCCGGTTTTTCCCGTCGAACCGGGAAATTCGTCGATTTTCCCGGTTCAGGCGCCGTTTGGCTGTGAAAACGGTGAGGCGGATCAAGCCTTTGCCAGCGAATTCCCGTAGCAGGCCGAACCGGGAATTCGGACCGCCCTAATCGGGAATTAAACTCGCGAAACCGGGAATGGTTCGCGGCGATAACGCCCCAGCACCAAAATCCAACTGAGGCAGCGATCTTACCGCGGCACTTGGCCCTTTCTGAGGCGAAGGTCGATCAGTTCCTTGACGCGCGCCTGCAGCTTTCCTTGCAGCCGCGGCCACTGGTGCGGCAGGCCTAGATTGTCGGGTCCAAAGGGGTTCGGCAATAGTTGGGAGATCGTCGCCTTGACGATGTTGTTCAATTCGCCGCTACAGCACAATATGCGCACGTCGCTTTGGGTTAGCGAAGCTACCTCGGAGATGAGCTGGCGACAGGATCCGCAGGGCACCACAACCCGCGAGGCGGCCGCCGTATCTGCGAAGCTGAACCCGACTATGGCAATCGCCTCGAGGGCAAAGTCGCCGGCAGCATTGGCCGCGGTAAGCGCTGCAGCCTCGGCGCAGATTGTCAACCCGGAAGAGGCGTTCTCGAGATTGGCGCCGGTATAAACCGATCCCGATCTGCTGCGAATAGCCGCGCCTACCGCAAAGAGCGAATAGGGCGCATAGGCGCGGGCAGACGCCTCTTGCGCCCGCTCGACGAGTTCCCGGTCGGGATTATCGAGCTCGCTCCAGTCGACCATTACCTCTCGTGGCCCACTGAACCACGGATGAGGATCGTCGTCGGGCGCTTCGAGCGTCGGGCGCGGGTCTGGGGTGGGCATGGTAAGGGATCCTCGGTCATCAGCAGACCCGGGCCGCTTTGCCGACCCTCGGGCGCGCGGCCGCCGGCGCTCTCTCGGATTTCCCTGCCGCACGGGAAAATACGGGAAAAAAATCGCCTCCGAGCTGGAAATCGACTGGCCTAATCACGATAATCCTTTCTAAGTCAAACACTTACGACTCCCATCCACAACCGCCCGGCAGGGAATTCTTTGGTGGCTCGCAGGGAACCAAATCGGGCCGGCAGGGAAATGGCAGGGAAGTGCGAGCGCATCCCATCTTCCGGCTGCAACCGCTTCTCGCCCGAGCGGACGACACCTTACCGCGACCCTGCCGACCCACATTATACGGTTCGATCTTGATGCCAATATGGCGGGGCAAAGTACCCCCAAGGAGGCTCCCGTGAGAGTCGGCGCGTTCGAGGCAAAGAACAAGCTCGGCCAGCTGCTCGACCTGGTCGAGCGCGGCGAGGAGGTGACGATCACTCGCCACGGCAAGGAGGTCGCCCGCCTGGTGCCCGTCAAGCACGGCTTCAACCGTGAGGAAGCGCGCGCCGCGGTGCGACGCATCCGCGAGCGCGCGGAGCAGCGCAACCTGGGACAGTTCGACTGGTCCGAGTGGAAAGCCTTCCGGGACGAAGGCCGCCCGTGAGTCTCGTGCTCGACAGCTCTGCCACCCTTGCCTGGGTCTATGGTGACGAGACCACCGAGGCGATCCGCGAGCTGTTCGATGCCATCGCCGACAACGGCGCTGTCGTGCCTGCGTTGTGGCGCCTCGAGGTGGCGAACAGCCTCGCTGTCGCCGTTCGCCGGGGTCGCATCGATGCAGAATTCCGCCAGGCGGCGCTCGCCGACCTCGCCCTGCTCGACATCACCACCGACCCTTATACCGATGCATATGCCTGGGCCGCGACGCTGCGGCTGGCAGATAGCTTCCGGCTCACGCTCTATGACGCCGTCTATCTGGAGCTTGCGCAGCGCCGCACTTTGCCGCTCGCCACGCTCGACAAGGACCTATGCGCGCCGCGACCGCCGCACTCGGCCTGCGCCTGCTTGGAGGCGCCACATGATTCTGCAATCTCCGCTCGGCAACGGCCGCCTCGGTGCGGCGGATGCTTCTCTGCGGAGGCCGTTGTGATTCCGACGATGTGCGTACGCGAATCACTGGGCCCTGTTGCGAACCACCTCGGCTGCCTCTGCGCTGCCAGGCGGCAGTATCTGCGCATGTTGCTCATCCGAAGAGCGCTCAAGTAACCTCTGGCCGTGCATCTCCCGCAACAACTTTCGAAAATAGGTGCGGTTGCCGTACCCGGTCCAATCGAAAAGATCAGACGTGTTGACCTCTCCATTGGGTGTTGTCGACAAGAACAATAGCACCTGGGGCCTCAGCTTTATCTGCGGGTCTAGCACGCGCCGCATATTGTCGCCTTCCCATATCAGCGGAATGCGCCGTTCCACGACGGTATCGACCAGCTGGAGGGGAGGCCGGCTGCAACCGATTCTGGCCCGAGCGGACGACACTTTACGAGGAAGAGCGCAATTCGCGTGGCTTGCGTAATTTGCGCGATTTACGTATATTGGAGTTGCAAAGAGAGGACCCATGGACATGCCCGAGACCGTCCCGGCTTCAGAGTTCACCCGCAACTTCGGCCGCTACCGGATGCGTGCCCAGCGCGAGGTAGTCGCCGTGTCGAGCCACGGCCAAATCACCGGCTACTTCATCGGCCCGGATGAATATGAGGAGTTCAGGCGGTTCCGGGAAAGCCGCCGCACCTTCGCCACCGCCGAACTGCCCGAGGAGAAGATCGAGGCGATCGGCGCGTCCTGCATGGACCCACGGCACGCCCATCTCGACGTCATGCTCGATCCCAAATAGCGGAGCCGCATGCCGATCCCCAACCCGGAGCCTGGCCTCGTCATTTCCGATGCCTATCTCTGGCACTGCGAACACCAGGCCGGACGGGAAGAGGGACAAAGGGACAGGCCGAGCGTCATAGTCCTGGCCGTCGAGCGCGAAGCGGACGGCGCCACCATCGTCACGGTGCTGCCGATCACGCACAGCCCTCCGGCTGATCCGGCCGTCGAGATACCTTTGCCGGTCAAGCGGCATCTCGGTCTCGACGACGACCACTCATGGGTCGTCGTCGCCAAAGGCAATGAGTTTCTCTGGCCTGGCTATGACATGCGCAAGCTTCCGCACAGCGACCGTTACGACTACGGCTGCATGCCGCCGCCGCGTCTTCGCCTCAGCCTGCCACAGGCCGGGAGATGGCTGTCCCAACGCAAGGGACTGAACCAATTCCGCAGAGGCCGGGTCGTCGACGAGTTCGCAGCTCAGGGTATCTTGGTGAGGAGACCGTCGCACCGTGACGACGCGCCCGGCGACTACAAAGACACTGAAGCGGTGGTCGGGGCAGCCGAGGCCGTAGGGCTCGCCCGCGTTAAACCCGGTCGTCTGCTCCAATGGGCAAGCCGGACGTCGCTCGGGCAGTTCCGGGACCGCTCACTGCGGCAGGTTCGGGCGTGGCGTTTCGTTGCTGAGGCGACGCGGAATCTCGGCGAGCTGCTCGCCTATCTCCTGCCGCGCAATATCGAGCTCGTACAGCTTTTGCAGGTTCATCCAAAAATCGGGGCTCACTCCAAAATACCGGCCAAGCCGCAAGGCTGTATCGCCGGTGATCCCGCGGCGGCCTCGCAGAATGTCCGTAATTCGGGTGGTCGGCACCTTGATCGCGCGGGCGAGTTCACGGGCGCTCTGATCCGCGAGCTATTGGCCTGCTGCCACCAGGATCGATCTCGACGGAAGCAAGCGCGAAGAGCCTGCCGGCCGCATGCTCTGAAGGTCCGCGCTGATGAGCAATTTCACAAAAGCGGGTTCAGAAGACTGGCAGTCCACCCTTACTCGGGCTCCACTCTTTGCGAACCTGTTCCTCGACCGATTGGCCGCTCTCGGTTCTAGAGCTGTGAACGCGCCGTTCCGGGGCCTTTGCTTCGTAGCACTCTTTGACCAGGTGGTCGATTGTCGCGTTCTCGCGTACGTACCGCCTGCGGATACGCC
>Ga0137359_10003613_pt1 | contig 12573 bp, 8 predicted proteins | sample Mad1_40_16metaG_FD_108281 | JGI IMG/M metagenome (GOLD analysis project Ga0137359, IMG submission 108281) | Vadose zone soil microbial communities from Angelo Coast Range Reserve, California, USA - Mad1_40_16 metaG | ecosystem: Environmental > Terrestrial > Soil > Vadose zone | place: USA... | reverse complement strand
TCGAGGACATCGCTGCATCGCAGGAATTCCGCAAGATGTACGAGACGTTGCCCAACGTCGTCAGCGCCGAGGACATGCCCTGGGAGCGCTCGCCGGACGGGCTCATCAGGCACCTCGTTCATCACAAGATGGACACCCGGGAGCGCTGCGTCGAGGCCTATATGCAGTTTCTCAAGCCCGGCGAGCGCTCCGGCAAGCACCGCCACATGTGGGAGGAAGTGCTGTTCTGCGTCGAGGGCTCCGGCTACGACCTGCACTGGGACCTGAAGTTCGACTGCCTCGATGCCTTCGAATGGCAGTGGGCGGACGAGCCGAAGAAATTCACGTGGGAACGGGGCGACTTCATCTACGTGCCGCCATTCACCATTCACCAGCATTTCAACGACCATGCGACGTCGGAGGCGCGTCTGATCGTGATCTCGAACCGCATGGTCAAGGAAATGGGCTTCGACTGGTTCGACCAGATCGAGCATGCGCCGGGGTTTTGAGCCTTTCGTGATCATACGACGGCACAAAGCCAGTGGAAGCGGCGCAAGGCTTACCTGCGCGGGGTACCCACGTTTTCAGCCGCGCTGCAAATCTCGGTACAATGCCTCGATGTCGCGGTGGCCTTCGATGATGTTCACGACCTCGAACGTGTCATCGACGTAGCGAAAGAAAATCACGTAGCTCTTGAAGGCAACGCTGCGGATGTCGGAACGCAGTTCGGGACGAGCCCGGCCGAGGGTACCGGGCAGTGCTGCGAGCTTGCAGCAATGTTGACGCAGAGCGTCGACAAACCTCCGGCCGACGATGAGATTGCCGCTTTCGCGGGTGATATATTCAAGGGTATTCACCAGGTCTGCTTTCGCCGACGGCAGCATTCTCAGCCGTGGCAAGTCAAAAGCCTTCCTTGGCGAGTTGCGCGGCCCTGGCTTCAAGGGCGCCGTCGATGTCAGCATCACTGGCCTCGCCCCCTGCCGCGATGGATGCATCAAGCATCGTGCGCAATGCCTTCAACTTGGCCTCGCGTTCCTCGACTAGGCGGAGCCCCTCGCGGACAACCTCGCTAGCCGAGCCGTAGCGGCCCTCGCGTACGACGCCGTCAACGAAAGCCTCCCAGCGTTCGCCGATTGAAACGTTCATGTCGATTCCTTTTCGCTCCTGCAGATAGGCATGTTTGCCCCTGCAGATATGGCGCGTTAGCAAAAACTGCGCAATATTTGTCATTCCAAATGGCGTGGTCAAGGAAGCGGCTTCGGGGAGGCTCTTGCTTGCCCCGCGAGGCTAATCAGGCGACGTGCTACCGATCCAGTCCTTTTCGTCACACACCTGTCACATTCAAGGCGACGCATCCAACCTGACGCCGTGGCCTTTCCGCAACACCGCGATCATTTCTCATTTGGCCCCGCGTCCGAGGTCATCCAACCGCTTGAGTCGATTTCATTTTTCATTATCTACGTTCCGATCGGTCCGCTTTCCGACTCAGTTAACACGAAATTTAGACGCAATTTCCGAACATACGTGACCCCACATAGGCAAAGCTGACACGAAGGCATGAACCTGAAAATTTGTATTGCGTAGTTGGTTGAAACGGGGGGCTTCATGAAATTGACGAGAGTACTTGGCGGCAGTGTGTTCGCTTTTTTGTTCGGTTACGCGATTTTTGGCAGCGTTGATTTTGCTCAGGCGCAGTCAATCTGCAGTTGTCCCGCAGGTTCTACCAATCTCGGGGGAGGACGCTGCCAAACGACGGCGCTCTTCTGCTCTGACGGCTCGCCCGCAATACCAAGTGAAGGGGGCGGCTTTTTTTGCCGGGATGAAAGTACGCCAAGTCCTAGGACTTCCAATGCAACCTGCCGGGCCGGAACTCCGCAAATCGGCCAAATAGCCGCCTCCCAGCAGCAGCTTTCCTTCTCTACAGTCGCCGGCGTGCTCCGTACGAGACGCGATCAACTCCAGGGACCCCTCGGTTCGCAACCGAGTCCCCCCTCTCCGCTCATGGGATATTCCACGTTCAATCTCGACGACAGCTTTGCCGCGCTGGGCTATGCGTCGCGTGCCGACAGGAATCCTGTCTACGGCGCCGACAAGAACCCTCTCTACAAGGCCCCCCCGGCGGCGCCCGCGGTGGCCGTCGGCCCCACATGGGCAACCTGGGTTGAGGGAGTTGGGGACTGGGAGAAACGAAGCGCGCTGAACGCAAATGATATCGGGCGCACCCAGGACACGTACGGCGTCCATGCAGGCTTGGATGCGACCTGGAAAAACACTTGGCTACCCGGCGATTTCGTTGTGGCCGGTTTGGTGACCAATTGGACATCGAGCCGAATCAGCCTCACCGACACTTCTACGACGCTGCGATTGGAAGGACCGGGCGTTGGGCTTTATTCGATGTATATCAACGGGGGGTTCTCGGCAGACCTCGTCGGGAAGCTGGATTTCTTGACCCTCAAGGAAGACTTCGCTGGGCTCGCGCCCAATGGCTCCATCGGCGTGACGAATGCGGGCGTCAGCGGCAATGTCCAGTACAAGAATAAGTTTGGGGCGAGCTTTCTCGAACCCACCATGGGCTTCAGCTTTACGCGCACCATGTTCGGCGACAACGCCGCTCTGATGGGCCTCCAGGATGGGTCCACGTTGCGGCTGCAGGCCGGCGCCCGGTTCGGCACAGCGTTCAATGTCAATGGCATCAGCTTCGAACCGACTCTGGCGCTGCTCGCCTACAGCAACGTGATCGCGGATGGAACGAGTGTCGCGACGGTGCCGGTCGCGGTGCCGGTCACGCCCACCGACCAGGGCCTCGTCCGAGGGGAGGTCGATCCGGAGTTGAACCTGGATTTCAACAACGGCTACACGGCCTACGTCAGGGGATCGGTTCGATTTGGCAGCGAGTTGGTCGGGGGGTCCGCCAAGGTGGGGCTGCGGAAGCAGTTTTGAGCTGATCAAGGCACTGCGACCGAGATAAATCCTGTCTCTGGCTTAGTGGCCCCTGATTCCGCCTGTCAGAATAGGGTGGGTAAAGGCGCGCTCTTCGCGTCGTGCCCCACCCCCTCCCTACCCTCCCCCGCTTGTGGGGAGGGTAGGAGGGGCCAACGGGGTAGGCACGCGGAGCGAGTCACCGCGGCCCCATCGGCTTTGCCCATGAGCATAAGAATGCTTTGGTCTTTGTGGTAAAATAGGAATATCGTATTCGCGTCTTATTGAAGAAATGAACGCGAACCGACGGTGGCGGTACTAACTTTCATGCCTTTGAAGTTTCCCGGCCGCCGGCGACCTGCCGCGGCCAGGCGACGAACCTCGGGACGATGTCAGTCATGCTAAAGCGCCACTTGCCGTCTTTGTTGTTGCCGGTCCTGGTTGCGGCCGTGCTTGCGTTGTCGGTTCGCGCCCATGCGCAAACGCGGATCGCACTCGTCATTGGAAACAGCGCCTACCAGAAGGTGGCGAACCTCGCGAATCCCGCTCATGACGCTCAGGACATCTCCGAATCCCTGAAGCGGTTGGGATTTACCGTCAATACAGTCACCGACGCCGATTTCGATGGGTTTCGACGGGCGCTGCGGGATTTCGGCAGAATGGCGCCGAATGCCGACATGGCGGTTTTTTATTTTGCCGGTCATGGCGTCGAGATCGACGGCAACAATTGGTTGTTGCCGACGGATGCAGAGCTGAAGAGCGACGTCGATGCCCGTACCGAGGCGATCGGTCTGCGGTCGGCCATGGAAGCCGTGGCCGCGGCCAAGACCTTAGGCTTGGTGATATTGGACGCGTGCCGGAACAATCCGTTTTCCGGCCTGAGGAGAGCCAGCGCCACACGAAGCGTACAGATGCTTGGCCTTGCGCCCGTGGCGCCGGCCGACAACGTGCTCGTCGCCTATGCGGCGCGGGACGGCACCGTCGCGGCTGATGGAGCCGGGCGCAACAGCCCTTATGCCGCCGCGCTCCTCAAGCACATCGAGACGCCCGGGCTCGAGGTCGATTTCCTGTTCAGGAACGTTCGCGACGATGTAATGGCTGCGACGAAGAACGAACAGCAGCCGTTCGTCTACGGATCGCTCTCAAGCACCGAGATCTATTTCAAGGCGGCGCCGGTGGGCCCGGCCGCCGCTGCCGACGCAACGCCGCCGCCCGATGCGGCGGAAATTGCGTGGTCATTTCTCCGGGCGACCAATGATGTCTCGACCTTGACCCGGTTTGTCGACCGCTTTCCCGAGAGTTCCCACGTCTCCGACGCCAGGGTGCGAATCGCGTCGCTTGCAACGGCGCCCGCGAAGGGCGCGACCGACGTCCCATCGCCGCCCCCCGGCCAAGTTGTGGCGTTTGCCGACACCGAATTCGCGCAGGCGGAGAAAGCCGTCGCGCGACGGTTCGTACGCGACACTCCTGCCGTCGAGCAGGCTTGGGACGTCATCAAGGAGACCAAAGATCATACGGTGATCCGTCATTTCGTCGACCGGTTTCCGAGTAAGCAGCGGCGTGTCGTCGCCGACACCCGCTTGGTCGCTCTTGGGCAGAAGCCGATCACCGTTCACGTCGCAGCCCCGCAGCTTTTGGATGTAGATGCAGACGTCTTCGCGATGGCGGCGGCCGACCCTGATGTCCTTGAATGCTTCCGACGAGGCGACCAAACCGCCGACGCCTGTCAGAGGGCAGTCCAGCGGTTCCCGGACATCGGGCACTTCGCCGAAGACATCCGTTTCACCGTTGGCTTTTGTCAGGCGATGGGCAATCCGGGCGGATGCGTGCCCACCGTCAAGACCACGTGGAATTTTCCCAGCGCGAATCCAAGCGGCGGCGTGTCCACCGGCGGTCTCGGCGGAATCGCCGGGGATGGCGGTGGAGCTGGCGGCGGTGGCCCTGGCACTGGCGGCGGTGGGACTGGCGGCGGTGGGACTGGCGGCGGCGGTGGAACCGGCGGTGGCGGCGGGACAGGCGGCGGTGGCGGAAAGGAACGCAAGGGCCATGGCCATGGCCAGCCAGCAGTTGCCAAGGGGGTCATCGGCAAGGGGGTCGCCGCAATCTCCGGCTCTGACGGCAGCAATCAGCACCACCATAATGGCAGCGGACTAGGAAAGTATCACCCCTCTGAAGCTTTGAAGCTTCAGCAAGGCGGCGGCGCGAACCCCTCCACGGCAGACGTCAAGGCGACAGGCATAAAGGCCACAGGCCTCAAGGTCACAGGTGTCACAACCGGCATCAAGACGCCGACGATTATCACCCCTGCGGTGAAGACGCCGGACGTGAAGGTCAATGTGAGGGTCCCCACTCCCAACATCAGGGTTCCCACCATTGCGATCCACTGATCCAGGGGGCTCGGCGTGGAGATCGGGCGATGGACAGCGACGATGACGTCCGCTTCAACGGGAGCCGGATTGGTATGTCACGGCGATTTGCGATTTGGACGACCAACCGGAAGGCTGTGGCGCGTACGCTGTGGACGACGACCCTTGCGTTGGCTTTGGCGGCGTTTTCCGGTGTATGGGACGGCTGCGCGTATGCACAAAATCGCGTTGCTCTCATCGTCGGCAACGGCAACTACCAGAATGTGCCGCCGCTCCCCACCACGTTGAACGATGCCGGGGACATCGCACAATCGTTCGAACGTTTGGGATTCGCGACCACAAAGCTGTTCAACGCTTCATATGACGATTTTCGGCGGGCGATTCGAAAGTTCAACGAACTCACGCAAAATGCCGACATCGCGGTCGTTTATTTCGGCGGACACGGGCTCGAAGCGGGCGGCGAGAACTGGTTGCTTCCAGTCGACGCAGATTTGCGCACCGATCTTGACATTGCCCAGGAGGCGATCGGCCTGAACAGCCTCATGCAGTCGGTCGGCCGCGTCGCCGTTCTCGGCATGGTCATCCTAGATGCCAGTCGCAACAATCCGTTCGCGGCGCAAATGCAGCGCACCGGCCAAACCCGCTCCGTCGACCGTGGGCTGGCCAGAGTCGAGCCTAATCGGAACGTGCTTGTCGCCTATGCGTCGAAGGACGGCACCACGAACGAAGATCGCGGCGGTCGCAACAGCCCTTATGCGGCTGCGCTGTTGCGGTATTTGGAATCGCCGGGTCTCGACATCAATTTCATGTTCAGGAAGGTTCGTGACGAAGTGCTGTCGCACACGAATCGAAGGCAGCAGCCGTTTGTGTACGGATCACTGCCAAACAAGCCGATTTACCTTAAGGAGCGCTCGATTTCGCTCCCGCCGGTCGAGGTCAAGAACGAAGTCCTGCCGGCCGACGAGACGATCTGGTCGACGATCAAGGATTCGACCGACAAGAGCCTGTTCCTTGACTTCCTGAATAAGTTTCCTTCCAGTGTCCACGCGAAAGAAGCAGGCGCAAAGCTGAAATCTCTTGACACGACGCTCGTTGTCGCATCGCGCCAAACCAATCCGCTGTCGAACGACACCGGCAACGCGATAGCCGAGTGCGATCGCCTTGCCGCCTCGCCCCTTGATAGCGGGCGACCGAAGAACAGCGCGGGGGTCGAGTTGAGCAAAATCCCGGTTGTTGCGGCCGGGCGTGCCTGCGATGAAGCCATGCGGCGCTCTCCTGAGGTGGCGAGATTTCCGTTTCAGGCGGCCAGAGTCGCAATTGCGCGAGCCGACTACCCGGCGGCCCGCGACCTTTATGAGAAGGCGAGCGCGCTCGGCAGTTCGCTTGCCATGTATAGTCTTGGGTTGCTCTATGCCGAAGGGAAGACCGTACCGTTGGACTACACCGAGGCGCGCCGATGGTACACGAAAGCGGTCGCGCTGAACTCCGCCTTTGCCATGCCCGAGCTTGCGGCGCTCTACGAGAATGGACTTGGAGGTCCCCAAGACCCTGTGGAAGCATTTCGTCTCTATCGGGCAGCCGCGACCGCGGGCGACCGGGTGAGCATGACCAAGGTCGGTAACTTCTACGAAGCCGGACTTGGCGTTCGGCAAGACTATGCCGAAGCGATCCGCTGGTACAAAAGAAGTGCCGACCGGGGCGACGCGGGCGCCATGAGGCAATTAGGCAAATTATACGAGAGCGGGCGGGGCGTTGCCAAAAACGCAGCCGAGTCCCGGCAGTGGAACGCAAAGGCAGCGAAACGCGAAGCCAGTTCTTCCCGATGAGCGCGCAGTGGCGAAACCTGGCAACCACATCGATGGTCCCGCGGAAGCCGGTCGTGGTTTCTAAAAAGAGGCCGAATCGCCGTCTTTGCTGTTAGCTATGATAAATCTCGGGACCGACGGTGCTTGATACATGTGCGGTTCTCGTCTCATCGGGAGCCGTGCCCCAAATGAACCTAATCGCCCGCTGGATCGAACGGATCGTCTTCAGCAGCCGCTGGCTGGTGGTACCGTTCTTGTTCGGGCTGATCGTCGGCCTCGCTGCCCTGATCTTCAAATTCGGCGTGAAGCTCGTCGAATTTGCGCTGCACGTCCAAGCCGCCGACTCGACTGAGACTATCACCGGCCTGCTCGGCCTCGTTGATCTCACGCTCACCGCCAATCTGGTCGTGATCGTCATCTGTTCAAGCTACGAGAACTTCGTGGCGCCGATCGACTACGCCGAACACCCGAACTGGCCGCCCGGTCTGGTCCGCATCGGATTCGCGGGCCTCAAGCAGAAGCTGCTCGGGTCCATCGTGGCGATCGCGGCGGTCAATGTCCTGGAATGGTTTGCCGACATCGACCGGCAGGCCGACAGCGTGAAGCTCGGCTGGGTGGTGGCGATCCTGCTCACCTTCGCGGTCGCCATGCTGCTTCTCGCCGTCGCGGATCGTGTCAGCAGCGAGGGCGGCGAGCATTAAGGCTGGTCGCCGGCTATCGGCGCCGCCGACCCCGCGCGACTTATATCGGAAAAGGCCCCAGTCACATCATTCGCCGTCACGGCAATATGGCGAATGCCCGCGCCGGAAAGCCGAGGCCGTCCTTGACCTTCGGCCACGTCACCACGATGAGCGCACCTTTGGCCGGCACTTGATCGAGGTTCGCCATGACCTCGATCTGGAAATGGCCCTGCCGCAACATGTAGGTCTCCGACTCCATCTTTTCGGTCGTGTCGGTGTCCATGGACTCATGGCCGATCGCCGTCACGCCGCGCTTCTCGACCAGGAACTTGACGGTTTCCAGCGACCAGGCCGGGAATTCGCTGCGTTTGAAGCGCTCCGGATTAGTATCCCAGTCCTTGTACATGTCGGTGCGCAGCGCCGCGAAGGCGCCCTTCGGGACCCGCCCGTGCGCCTTCTCCCAGGCCATCAGGTCGGCGACCGAGAAAGCGTGGTTCGGGTCCTTGGCGAGAAAACGGGTGTCGTCGAGCACCACCAGCGGCAGAATCATCTGCTTCACCGGGATCTTATCCATGGTGACGCCATTCTCTGCAAAATGCGCGGGCGGGTCCACGTGAGTGCCGTACTGGCCGACGATTTCGTAGAAGGTCGTGCGGAAGCCGTCCTTCGGGATGGTATAGGGCTGGCGCGTCTTGGGATCGGCTGCCGGCGTCATCCTGGCTTGGCCGAAGCCCGACCAGACCGGCGTGTCGGGCGCGAAACTGTGGGTCAGGTCGACGAACCTCTTTCCCGCGATCGTGCGGTAGGCGCGATCGAGGTCGCTGGCGGCGCGCCCGCTCGAGCTCAAACCGACATCGACGGCGGCAGCGACAAGAAGCATGACGAAGCGGACGGATACCGCACGAGGCGATTTGGCATGAGGCATCGGCGCAGCTCCCCTTCCAGCCGATAAGAAACGACCGCCCCTTTTATACCCTCCCCCGCTTGCGGGGGAGGGTAAGATCGCCGCGGCCGCCCGCGGGCTGGCGTCGTTTTACAAATCTCGTGCTATACGCATCGCTGGCGCCATCGTTTACCCATAGCACTATGCACCACTTCGCCTATCGCGCTGGCGTGCTTCACGCCGAAGACGTCTCTCTCGACCGCATTGCGGCCGAGGTCGGCACGCCGTTCTACTGCTATTCCACCGCCACCCTGACGCGGCATTACAAGGTGTTCGCCGGCGCCTTCGCGGACGTGCCGGCGCTCGTCTGCTACGCCATGAAGGCGAACTCCAACCAGGCGGTGATCGCAACGCTGGCAAGGCTGGGCGCTGGCGCCGACGTGGTGTCGGGCGGGGAATTGGCGCGGGCTCTCGCGGCAGGCGTTGCGCCGGACAAGATCATGTTCTCCGGCATCGGCAAGACTGAAAGCGAGCTTGCCGCCGCCGTCGACGCCGGCATCCTGTGCGTGAACGTTGAATCCGAGCCCGAGCTCGAACTGCTCTCCGCGATCGCGGCGAGCAAGGGCCGCCGCGCCGCGATCTCGCTGCGGGTCAATCCGGATGTGGACGCCAGAACCCACGCCAAGATCGCGACCGGCAAATCCGAAAACAAGTTCGGCATTCCGATCAGCGGTGCCCGCGCGATCTATGCGCACGCGGCCAAACTGCCGGGCGTGCGGGTCGCGGGCGTCGACATGCACATCGGCAGCCAGATCACGCAGCTGCAACCCTTCGACGATGCCTTTGTGCTGCTGTCCGATTTCGTGCGCACGCTGCGCGCCGACGGGCATGAGATTGAACACGTCGATCTCGGCGGCGGCCTCGGCATTCCGTATCGCCACGACAACGAGCCGCCGCCGGACCCGGCCGCCTATGCGGAGGTGGTCAAGCGCGCCACGCGTGCGCTCGATTGTACCCTCATTTTCGAGCCGGGCCGCCTGATTGTGGGCAATGCCGGCATCATGGTGACACGCGTCCTCTACGTGAAGCGCAACCGGACAGACCCTTCGACCAAGACCTTCATCATCGTCGATGCCGCCATGAACGATCTCATCCGGCCGACCCTCTATGAGGCCCATCATGACATTATCCCGGTCAAGGAGCCGATGGCCGGCGCTCCGCGCACCGTCGCCGATGTGGTGGGGCCGGTCTGCGAGTCCGGCGATTTCCTCGCGCTCGACCGCGAATTGGTCGAGCCCGCGCCGGGTGATCTTCTGGCCGTGATGACAGCCGGCGCTTACGGAGCTGTGCAGGCCGGGACCTACAATACGCGGCCGCTGATCCCCGAAATTATGGTAAGGGGCGACCGTTTTGCCGTCGTGCGGCCGCGCATCGAAGTCGCAGAGCTCATTAGCCGCGATCGCATACCGGACTGGGAGTGAGCCCTAACCGTCCGTCAGGCCACGACTTTACGCGTTGCCGGCGCGATTGCGCTGCGGGTTTGCCGGTAAAATGGCCGGAACTTTGCAGGTAGCTGTGCGATAATTCTTTTTATTGGCGTTGTTCTGTGTGAGGATAATCGCCAATTTTTAAGAGATCTGGGAGACATCGCGTGACCGAGGCCAGCAACGTGAACGATGCGTCGCGCCTGCCGGATGCAGGCGATACCCTGGAGCGGGCGCTTCGCCGGGCGCGATGGACCGGCTTCTGGGAGCGGCTGTGGCCGCCGCTTGCGACGCTCGCCACTGCGGTCGGAATTTTCCTTGCCGTCTCATGGCTCGGCTTGTGGCTGTGGCTGCCGCCGATTGGACGGGCTATCGCGTTGTGCGGATTCGCGTTGCTGACCGTAGCCGCGTGCGTGCCGTTCATTCGTGTCCGGTTCCCCTCTCGCTACGACGGGCTGCGCCGCCTCGACCGCAACACCGGTCTTCTCCACCGTCCCGCCACGGCGATGAGCGATGAACTTGCGACCCCGAACTCCGACCCATGGTCGACGGCCCTGTGGCGCGCCCATGTGGAGCGCGCCCTGTTGGCGGCGCGCACGCTCAGGGCCGGCCGTCCCGCGCCCCGTCTCGACCTGCGTGATCCGATCGCCGTGCGTGCGCTGGTGCTGATGCTTGTGGTGACGACCTTCATTGCGGCCGGCGGCGAGCGCGGCCGGCGCCTTGCGGCGGCGTTCGACTGGCACGGTGTCGTCGTGCCGGCGAATTTCCGGCTCGACGCCTGGGTGTCGCCGCCGACCTACACGGCGAAGCCCCCGGTGATTCTGCCCGGCCTGCGGCCCGGCGAACGCGCCCAAACGTCGGTTGCGGCGGTGTCGGTTCCGGCCGGCAGCGTTCTGGTGGTGCGGGCCAGCGGCAAGGTCCAGTTCAACGTGGCAACGACGGGCGGGGTTGCTGAAGTGCCCGCCGAGCAACGTCCTCAGGCGCCGACCGGCACCGAGGAACGCCGCTACCTCATCACCGACCGCGGCACCGCCACGGTGCGCGGCCTGAGCGACGACGATCTCACCTATGCGTTCAATGCCATACCGGACAAGCCGCCGGTGATCGCACTCACCAAGGACCCGGAGCCCCAGGCAAGCGGATCGCTGCAGCTCAACTACAAGATGGAAGACGATTACGGCGTGGTCGAAGCCAAGGCGTTGTTCGCCCTTAAGAAGGTTGATACCGCCGATGCCGGCAAAGATGGCGACGCCAGCGGACCGCACCCGCTGTTCGCTCCGCCCGAGATGCAGCTCACTCTCCCGCAGGCGCGGGTCAAGAACGGCGTCGGCCAGACCACCAAGGATTTGAGCGATCACCCGTGGGCCGGTGCCGAGGTCACAATAACGCTCACGGCCCGTGACGACGCCAACAACGAGGGGACGAGCGCGCCGCACACCTTGCGTTTGCCGGAGCGTATGTTCGTCAAGCAGCTTGCCCGCGCCATCGTCGAGCAGCGGCGCGATCTCGCGCTCGATGCCGAGAACCGCGACCGGGTGCTGATCGCGCTCGATGCGCTCGCCATGGCGCCGGACAAATTCATGCCGGAGCTCGGTCACTATCTGGGTCTGCGCTCGCTGTACTGGCAGTTGTCGCAAGCCAAGAGCGACGATGACCTGCGCGAGGTGGTGAAGCAGATGTGGGCTTACGCCACCATGCTCGAGGACGGCAATATGTCCGACGCGGCGGCGCGCCTGCGCAACGCCGAGGAAGCGCTGCGCAACGCGCTCGAGCGCGGCGCCAGCGACGAGGAACTCAAGCGGCTCATGGACGAGTTGCGCGCCGCAATGGACCAGTTCCTCCAGGCGCTCGCCGAGGAAATGCGCAAGAACCCGCAAATGGCGCGTCCGCTCGATCCCAACTCGCGGAATTTGCGCTCTCAGGACCTCAAAAGCATGCTCGATCGCATGGAGCAGCTTGCCAAGTCCGGCAATCGGGACGCCGCGCGGCAACTGCTCGATCAGCTGTCGCAGATGATGCAGAACCTGCAGATGGCGCGGCCCGGGCAGATGGGCCAGGATGGCGACGACGACATGATGTCGATGCTCGACGAGCTCGGCGACATGATCCGCAAGGAGCAGCAGTTACGCGACAAGACCTTCCGCCAGGGCCAGGACCAGCAACGCGGGCAACGCGGCCAGCAGGGTCAGCGAGGGCAGCGTGGTCAGCAGGGCCAGCAAGGGCAACAAGGCCAGCGCGGCGATCCGAACGCCTTCAGTGAATTGCGCGAGAACCAGCAGGCGCTCCGCGAGCAATTGAAAAAGCTCCTTGAGGAGATGAAGAAGCGCGGTCTCGGGCAGAACCAGAAAGGCCAGGAGGGCCAGCAAGGGCAACAGGGACAGCAAGGTCAGCAGGGCCAACAGGGCCAGGGCCAGGGCGGCGACGATCTTGCGGATGCCGACGGCGCCATGGGCGATG
>Ga0137359_10003610_pt1 | contig 12577 bp, 10 predicted proteins | sample Mad1_40_16metaG_FD_108281 | JGI IMG/M metagenome (GOLD analysis project Ga0137359, IMG submission 108281) | Vadose zone soil microbial communities from Angelo Coast Range Reserve, California, USA - Mad1_40_16 metaG | ecosystem: Environmental > Terrestrial > Soil > Vadose zone | place: USA... | reverse complement strand
CACACAGCATGACAGCGCTTACGCCTTCGATGCCGACGCAAAACCATGCTCCCAGTTATGGCACGCCAACCTGCTGGACACTTCTCACGGAGGGACCGTCGGCGAAATACCCGTCCCGACCGGAGATGTAGGAAATGGGTTTCAAGATATTCAGCCAGAGATCGGCGTCACCGGTACGCCCATCATCGATCAGACTTCCGGGACGTTGTACGTCGTCAGCAAATCCGAAGGACCTGCCGGCACTTTCCATCACAGGTTGCATGCGCTCGACCTGATCACAGGAAGCGAGAAATTTTCGGGACCGGTCGAGATCGCGGCATCCGTTCCCGGTAGCGGCGCCGGTTCGGTGGCCGGAGTCCTGGCCTTCGACCCTCGGAACCAGCACCAGAGGAGCGGACTGACCATGGTGAATGGAACGGTGTATATCGTATGGGCGTCTCATGAGGACCGCGATCCTTACCACGGCTGGTTGATGGCCTATGACGCCACTACTCTGTCACAAGTCGCAGTCTTCAACGCCAATCCCGATGGCTCCCGCGCCGGAATCTGGATGGCAGGCGGCGCCCCCGCAGTCGATGCTTTCGGCGACCTCTATTTCTCAACCGGGAACGGCACCTTCGATGCAAACTCCGCCTCCCGGCCGAATACCGATTTCGGTGACACTGTTCTGAAGATCGGCACATCGTCCGGCCTGTTCGTGGCCGATTGGTTTACTCCCTTCAATCAGGATTTCCTGAACGGATTCGACGTTGATCTCGCCTCCAGCGGAATGCTGCTCTTGCCCGATCAGACTTCCGGCCCCGCGCATCTTTTGGTTGCAGGTGGGAAAGAAGGCAGGCTCTATCTCTTGGACCGTGACGCAATGGGCAACTATTGCGCCATCTGCAATATCAGCGACACCAATATCCTGCAGAGTTTTCTGGCAACTCCTGCGATCTTCGGTACTCCGGCATTCTGGCAGAACAAATTGTATCTCGGCGGAACCGGCGACAATGTAAGCGTGTACACTTTCGATCCGGCTGCGGGATCGTTCGCCACGGCTGCGTCCTCGCGCTCTGCAACCAGTTATTCTTTTCCAGGTCCAACGCCATCCATATCCGCGCAAGGTGCTTCTGGGGGTGTCGTCTGGGCAATCGATTCCAGCCGCTACGGCGTCCCAAGCGGTTCCGGTCTTGGCCCGGCGGTCCTTCACGCCTACGATGCCATCAATCTTGCAACCGAGCTATGGAACAGCTCCCAAGCCGCGAACAACCGGGACACTGCCGGAAATGCCGTGAAATTTACGGTGCCATCCGTGGCAAACGGCAAGGTTTACATCGGCACCCGGACCGAGATCGATGTCTATGGCCTGCTTCCGAATTGAGCTTAATTTAAAAGAAGACGGACAGCCGATTCTTGTTAGTTTCCAATGGTGTTGTTGTCCCCTCCGGCCGAATCTTTTGGTCGCCAGACGCGGTACCTCGGTTATCTAAACTCCATCCTTCCGTGCGGATATGATTTAACCATTGGCGGAGGTGTGTCTTGAAATGGCAACGCGTCATTAGCCTCGTGACATTGGCAATTTCCCTGTTCACGCTGGTCATGGTGTTACGGAAACCGGCGCCGGTCGCAGTTCCGGTGTCCGCGGCGGCTAGTGCCGCCAATGCCCAGTCTTTTCAGGAAAAAGTGGATCGATTGGAGCAGCCGTCGACTCCTGGTCAAAGCGGCAGTGAAGTTCGACTCAGCTCCGGTGAATTGACGGCCGCCATCGCCCAAGCCACCGGCATACTCCCGTCGCCTGCTGCAACGCCTGCGAGTGGGAGTACATCGCCTGCGACTTCGCCGGTTCCGGGCGGAGTTCCGGAATTTCCCGGTGCGGTGCCGAATATCAAGGACTATCAGGTTTCCATGGACGGTGATCTCTTGCGCGGACAATTTCTGACACAGATCGCCGGGAAAGACGTCTACCTCACGCTAGCCGGACACCTCGGCGCCAAGGACGGTTACGCCACTTTTGACGCCACCGAGGTCAAGGTTGGAGACTTAAGCGTGCCCGTATCTCTGGTCAACGACGCCTTACAGAAGAAACTCGCCGAGCAGCACGATCAGCTCAAGTTGCCGAACAACGTCAAAGATCTCAGGGTCGAAAACGGCGAAATGGTATTTGTAGAGAAGTAGGTTTCAGGCGGGCAGCCAGCGCCTACTTCCAGATAAATCCGCCGTAATACAGATTGCTGTTTTCTTGTAAAGCAGAAATCAACTCCGCCTTTACACCACGGTTTCCATTCTCAAGAAATTTCTAATCTCCGTCTAATCCCATTCTTATCCAGGCAAGTTCCAATCTACAAAATATGACCAGCGCGCCTCTTATGCCGAATTATGCGGATCACATCCTGGTGGCTAGTCCCAGTAGTGTTGTCCGTCAGCGTGTTCTCGAAAGTCTGCGCTCTCCTGTCCTCCGGGTGGAACAGGCAACTGGCGGAGCGGAGGCCTTGGGTCACTTGGAGAATGGCCTTTGGCAGGTTCTTTTTCTGGATCGTTCGCTCCCTGACTTGAACGCGGAAGAGCTTAGCCAAACTATTCGGCAACGCTTTCCCAGTGTCGAGATTGTGCTGCTTGATTCGGAAACCGATCCGCAGCCCGCAGTCGCGGCAGAAATTCTGTCTTCGGTTTCGGCACGCGCGGTCGCGACAATCGAGGCGGAGATTCCCGGACGAGCCGCAGTTGTGGACGCGATCCTGCAAACGCCGCTAACAGGAATGATCGGCAATTCGCGGAGGATGCAACCGGTATATCGTGGAGCGCGGCTCATCGCTCGGCGCGACACGACGGTGTTGATCACAGGTCCGACAGGCAGCGGCAAAGAATTGGTGGCGCGTGCAATCCACAATTTGAGCCTGCGATCCTCGCGCGCATTCGTGGTGATTAACTGCGCGGCTATTCCGGAAGCGCTGCTCGAATCCGAACTCTTCGGACACACTCGCGGCGCCTTTACAGGCGCGATGCAGACCTATGGCGGGAGAATCCAGACGGCGCAGGGAGGAACGCTTTTTCTCGACGAGATCGGCGACATGCCGCTTAGCCTGCAACCAAAACTGCTTCGCTTCCTGGAACAAAAGGAGTTGCAACGATTGGGAAGCAGCGAAGTGGTGCGCGTCGATGCGCGTGTGATTGCCGCCACCAATGCACCCCTGCTGTCGCTGGTGCGGCAGGGAAAATTCCGCGAAGATCTTTACTATCGTCTCTGCGCGTTTCCCATTGAGATTCCACCCTTGCGGGAGCGTCCCGAAGACATCCTGCAACTTGCGCAATATTTCCTGGACAAATTCTCGCTGCGTCCTCCGGCGCCAGAGTTGTCGACGGAAGGCGCTCACCTGCTGAAATCCCATTCCTGGGCCGGCAATGTGCGCGAATTACAGAATGTGATTGAACGCGCCCTCATTCTCGCGGAAGACGAAATGATGATTCGCCCCGAACATATGCTGATGCCCGAAGCCGGTGGCCGGCACCAAACGGGCCATCTACATCGGTAACGTTTGCCGATCGCGATCTTTCTCCAATGAGAGTTTTCTAAGACGATGTATGCGCGGCTGGCATCGCTCTTGCAAGAGTGACAGTGATGTCCGCATCTTTCTCGATTCCTCAAAACCCGGTACCAGAGCCCGACCATCCGCTGGCGCGTGCGTTCGCGTCGTTTACAGAAGCGGCGGGTTCCGGTGCGTTGAGCCTGGACTGAAAACGGCGCTCAACAAGAAGGTTTCGCTTCATGAGCAAGAACCCTGTGCACGCCTATGGCGGTCTTCAAGCCGAGGCCGAGCGGGAGCGCGTCTTGGTGGAACAACTTCCCCAGGTGCGTTACCTCGCCCGCCGGATTCACGAACGCCTTCCCCGCCACGTGCCGCTCGAAGACTTGGTCCACGCAGGTGTAGTCGGGCTCATCGATGCGCTCGGCAAATTCGACCAGTCCAAACACGTGCAGTTCAGTTCCTACGCCAAGTTCCGCATTCGCGGCGCGATTCTCGACAGTCTGCGCGAGCTCGACTGGAGCCCGCGCGAACTGCGCCGCAAAGGACGCATGGTCGAGCAGGCCTATAGCACCCTCGCCGGCACACTCGGACGCGCTCCCAACGAAAGCGAAATTGCCCGTGAACTCGGCCTCGAACTTCGCGAACTGCAATCGCTTCTCGCAGAACTGGACGGCCTGGAACTGACGAGCCTGCGAGTCGAGTCTCCTCGCGACGGCAAAGAAGAAGACCTCACCGACCGCGTCTCCGGCGCGCCCGACGAAACCCCTTTCTTCTTCTGCTTGCGTTCGGAAATGAAAGGACTGCTGTCGCAAGCGATTAGCGAACTGCCGGACAAAGAGCAGCGCGTCCTATCTCTCTATTACTTCGAGGAACTTACCATGCGGGAAGTGGGTGAGGTGTTAGGGATCGGCGAATCGAGAGTCTCTCAGATTCACTCCCTCTCCATGGTTCGCTTGCGCGCCCGCATGACTGCAATGCTTGCGGGTACCCAGCCAGCCGCGCGCGCTAAAGCCGCCGGAACAACCTAGAGGATGCCATGGACAAAATACTGAATCAGGAAGAAATCGATGCGACTGCACAAGGGTTTCGCGGCGGCCGGGCTGGCACCGCGGACCAGCACCAGCAGGTCGTCGAATCCTGGGATATTCGCCAGGCGGGGAAGATCGGCAGTGAGCAGATGCGCGCCATCAACCAACTGCACGAAGTCTTTGCCCGCAACCTGAGCAATGCAGTTGGCGCCTATCTGAGCATTGCTTTCGACTGCAGTCTGGTGTCCGCGGAACACCTGACCTACCGCGAGTTCCTTCAGCGTCTTCCGGAGACTACGTACGTAGCATCTTGCGATCTGGTGCCGGTGGGGGCAGTCGCCGTGTTACAGCTCGACTTAACCGTTGCCTTCCCCGTCATTGACCTCCTCCTCGGAGGCGAGGGCAAAGGAGGCGATCTCGGCCGCGAGATTACGGGAATCGAAGAACAGATTCTCGAGAGCATCATGCGCATCGTATGCCGCGAGCTGCAAACTGCCTGGCAGGCAATTGCTCTCGAATTCCAGTTTGGACAACGCCAGCCGGTCGCGCAGGCGCAACGCCTGATGGTTCCCGAAGAAAAAAACCTGTGCCTGAGTCTGGAAGTCAAAATGGCGGAAACACGCGGCACTCTGAACATGGCCGTCCCCGCCGTAGTTTCCAATGCGCTGCTGCGAAAAATCTCCGCCGACCTGAGATACCACCGGCCCCGCAGCCCGGTCGAAGCGCGTCGCCGAATTGAGAAGAGGCTGCTGGACGCCTCCTTTCGTATGGAACTCTTTGCTCCCGATCTGACCGTTTCATTACAGGCTCTCGCGGATCTGACGCCGGGAACAGTGCTCTCTTTCCCGAAGAGCATTTCCGCTCCCTCTGTCCTGGTAGTCGATGAAATGCGCTTGTATCCAGCTATGCCGGTGCGCGTAAATTCCCGCCGCGCCGCCCGTGTTCTCTCCATCGACCCAGTTCCCACCCCGGCAGGTGAGCAATGACGGACGCCGTGACAGACCTCAGCGCCGAACAGAAAGCCTGGCTCGAGGTCTGGGAAAAATGCACCCAGACCGTGATCTCCCAGATTACCGGCCAGCCCGTTGTATTCGAAGTCACACCCGAAGCCGCGCCTGGAGCGGCCTCCGACATGTGGTACACAGTTGTCGTGGCCGGCGCAGTGCGCGGCGAAATGACATTGCGTTTGCCCGCAGCGTCAGGTGTGCGTCTTGCGCAGAAGTTCCTTCAGGAACCCGAGTCAGCGTCCGTAGAACCCACATCCGAGCACAAGGAAGCGCTGGAAGAACTGGTTCGCCAGGTCGCCGGACAAGCTGCGACCGCCCTCTCGTCCACTGTGGGAGAAGAAATTCAGGTTAATGTCGCCGCGTCAGCTTCGCCTTCCTGGTCGCCCTCCGGCACTCGATCTCTTCACACCCGCGACGAGGCAGGGGCCTCTGTCACCATCGAAATTCAGATCAGTGCCGCCCTAACCGCCACTCTGCCGCATCTTCCCGAAACGCATGCAGCCGCGCAGCCCGCGCAAGCGCCCGCGTCAGCCGCCAGCTATGAACGTTTGAGGGATGTAATTCTCGACGTGAAACTTCGTTTCGGAAGCCGCCGCATGGTTCTTCGCGACATCCTCGCTCTGAGCGCGGGCGTGGTTGTAGAACTCGACAGCCACGTCAACTCGCCGGTCGATCTGCTCCTGGATGGGCGGATGATCGCTCAAGGCGAGGTCGTCGTCGTTGACGGCAAGTACGGCTTGCGTGTCACGCACGTTATCGATTCCGGATCTCCCTCCTGAGGATTGCACTATGCGCCGACTGTTGAAAGTTGTGACCTGGCTGGATCGCTGGATAAAACACCTGGAAGATAAACGCTCCGAATGCGGACTGCCGGGCTGCTCCGGCCCCAAAAATCCCTGGTCCCGCTTCGTGCACCATCGAAGCGGAACATATCTCCAGGGAGTGTTCTATTGCCAACGGCAATGTCTGGAGACGGCGCTAACCGCGCAACTGGCGCGCCTTCACGCGATAGCTCCACCCGCCCGCCCCTCCAACCGAATTCCGCTCGGCCTGCTGATGGTCGCGCGCGGCTGGTTGACCCACGAACAAGTCGTCACCGCCCTTGCCGCCCAGCAATCCGCCCACTCCGGACAGATCGGAGAATGGTTCGAGAAACTTGGATTCGCAACCGAGCAGCAAGTTACCTCCGCCCTCGGATTGCAGTGGGGATGCCCAGTCACGTCTTCGTTTGATTCAGCAGCCGTCGCGGCGCTTGGCCGCATACCGCTCGGCATCATGGAAGCCTTCCAGATGCTCCCGCTGCACTTTGTCTCGGCCACTAACACGATCTATGTCGCTTTCGGTCAACGTGTCGATCATGCCGCACTGTACGCCATCGAGAAATTACTCGATTGGCGCACTCAGCCCTGCGTGGCCGGACGCAAAATAGTTGCCGAAGAGTTGGTCCGCATGCGCCAACAGCCGCGGCCCCGCGAACTCGAATTTGGTCCCATGCGCGACTTCGCCGAGATCGGACGCGTCAGCGTGAGCTACATGCTGAGATTGGGCGCCGACGAAGCCCGGCTCGCCCGCGTGGGGCCGTTTATCTGGCTGCGCTTAAGAGTTCAGTCCGCGCATACCGACTTACTGTTTCGTCTTGGCCTTGAGTCTCCCAGAGTGCAGAATCTACAAAGGCTGTCCCTGCGCGCGGTACCGATCTCTGCATCTGAAGCAGTCAATATGTAGAGACTCGGCTTGCGCGTTTCATAGCGTGCGTTTGAACAGCGGCACCGCCAGCGCCAGCGTCACGATTGCGAAAATCGACAGATACATGACATCGGGAATAATTGCGACCAGTCCGCTCTCCTTCAATAACAGGGCTTTAAACCCATGCACACCGTAAGTGAAGGGATCCACGCGGGCAATCGCGCGCAGCCACGCGGGAAAAGCCTGAATCGGATAAATCGAGCCGCTCGGAAAAAACAGCAGCGTATTGAGAATTCCGAAAACAGCGCGCGGCACCAGCGGATCCTCGACACGCACCATCATCAGAAACATCAGCCCGTTGAAAGCCAGCGCCACCGCCAAGATCATCAGGAGCAAGCCAACAATAGTCGACGGACTGAAGATCGTGCTCACCCCGGCAATCAGTGAGCCGATCAATGTAATGACCACTCCCGTTAACACCGCCTTGATTGCGCCCGCGCCATTCAGTCCGAATACCAGTTCGGTTTTCGTAATCGGCGTAACCAGATAGCCTTCGTGAACCCCGCGTGCCTTGTCGTCGATATACAGCATCCCGCCGCCGATCATCACCGAAACAAACATCGCCAGCGCGATTGAACCCGGAAGCAGATATTTCATGTACTCGATGTAGGGATAAAGCTCCACAACATCCAGCGCCGTTTGCCGCAACAATCGCGGTTCAATATCTGGCTCATTCAAGGCGGCGGTGATGCCGGTCAGCTTTTCTTCCATGGTGGAGCTCATGAAGTTGTCGCTGTTATCCACGATGAGAGCAATGCGAGGACGGTTCTTTTCGTACACTCGCGCCGAGTACTGCGGCGGGACAATTACCGCTCCCTGGATCTTGCCGTTGCGCACGTCTTCCCGCGCCTGCACTTCGTTGTCGTACTCAATCGGGATAAACGTCCGCGAATTGCTGCGCACCGAATCGAAAGCCTCCTTGATCCGGATCGCCTGCGTGCCATGGTCTTCGTCGACAATGCCCAGTTTCGCGTCGCGAATCTTTCCGCCAAACGCGTTCCCCAGCACGATCAACTGCACTAGAGGAAAAATCATCGACACCATCATCAGCGCCGGTGAACGGAAGAACTTACGCATCTCGCGCTCGATAATCGCCATCATCCTGTTCATGGCTGCATCCCTGGTCGCTGCGGCATTACGAATTGATAGGCTTTCACGAGTTCGTCGCGCAATTGCCGCCCCGTGTAGTGAACGAACACATCGTCAAGCGTAGTGTTCTGCACGGTAAGCGTCCGCACCGAAACGCCCGCCTCGACGGCCATTTCCACCAGTGCCGTGGTAGTACGCGAGCCGTTGTCTGTGAGCACGCGATACATGCCAGCTGCCTCGGACTTCACCGAAGTGACTCCCGGCAGCGCCCGTAGACGGCTCTCCCAATCCGCAGGGGCATTGTCAAACTGTACTTCAATTACGGTTGATCCCGGCACACTGGCCTTCAGCGCCTCCGGTGTATCCAGAGCAACCAGCTTTCCGTGATCCACAATCGCTATTCGATTACAGAGGCGGTCGGCTTCGTCCATATAGTGTGTCGTGATCAGTACCGTGAGTTTGCGCTTCGACTTGATGTTGGTCAGCATCTCCCAAACCGCCACGCGCGACACCGGATCAAGTCCGGTCGTAGGTTCGTCGAGAAAGAAAATCTTCGGACTGTGAACCAGCCCGCGAGCAATCTCCAGTCGCCGCCGCATACCGCCGGAGAGTGTTTTGGTCTGGGCGTGCCGCCACTTCGTCAGGTCGACAGTTTCCAGCAACTCGTCGATCGCTTCTCTTCGTCGCTTCGCGGGAACGTCGTAGAGCTTCGCGTAAATATTCAGATTCTCTTCCACGGTCAGATCGAGATCGCTCGTCATCGCCTGCGGAATCACGCCGATGGCGCGCCGCGCCTCATCGGGCTCCTTGCTGACGTCGTGTCCCGCGACACGCGCCGTGCCCGCTGTGATTGGGATCAGTGTCGTCATCATGCGGATCAGCGTCGACTTCCCCGCGCCGTTCGGTCCCAGCAGCCCGAAAATTTCTCCTTCTTTTACCTGAAACGAAACGTTGTCCACCGCAGTGAAGTCGCCATATTTTTTCACGATGTGCGAGACTTCAATCGCATTCGGCGCGTCCGCCGGGATTTCACTCTTTCCGTTGAATTCTGAAACCGGAAGCGGCGCGTCGTTTCTGCTCACTTCGGGGTTCATGGCTTTCCTGCCGATTCCGCATTCTTCGGAGTTGCCGTGCCCTTCAACATTTCCGCCGAGACCAGCACTTCGGCCGTCATGCCGGGCACGTACGCGCCTCTAGGATTGTCGAGCCGCACCTTCAACACCAGCGTGCGGATATCCCGCTTGCGCCGGCCCACGTCCCGCTGTGTGGCGAAGTCCGCTTCCGCAGCCTTAAAGAAGACTTTGCCTTGCGTGGCCGTGCCACCCGGGAGTCGAACCCGAAGCGTATCTCCCAGACCGATGTGGTCGGCGTCCGTCTCCGGAATGGCTGCGCGCACCCACGTATCGCTGAGGTCGACCACCGTGACAATCGCCTGACCTGCGGTGAGCACTTCGCCTTCGCGCGCCGCCCGCACCAACACCGTTCCCGTCACCGGAGCGTAGATCTTCGTGTATCCAAGCCGAACTTGCGCTTCCTTCAATTGCTCCTCGGCATTGGCAAGTTGCGCCTGGCTGGATGCGACGGTGCTCTGTGCCGCGCCCGCCTGGTTGGTACGCGCCACCGCAGAATCGAGATCGGCTTGCGCCGCTTGAACCTGATCTTTCAATGCTTGCACGCTGGCCTGTTGCGCTTTCAGATTCTGCTCGGCCTGCACTTTCTCCATTTCCGAAGCCACGCCTGACTGCGCAAGTCCAACAATTCGGCGACTATCGCTTTCCACTCGGGTCAGCATCGCTTCCGCCTGCGCGAGTTGCGACCGCGACGACTGCAACCGTGCCTGCGCATTGGCTACATCCCCCGATGTGGAGCCCCTCGTAGATCGTTGTGTGTACCTGCTCTCTGTGACGCGCGAGCGCAGACTGGAGATCGTTGCCGCTGCGGCTCGCTCCTGTGCATCGAGTTCCGCGGGATCGAGTTCTGCGATCAAGTCTCCCTGCTTCACCGGCGTACCTTCTTCCACCAGGAGCTTTGCGATCCTGCCGCCAACCTGCGGGCTAACCACAATCTGATTCGAATCCACCGTGCCGACCAGCACGAGATCGTTTCCCGCCGGTGTAGAGAGGAAGTAGTAGAGCCCGGAAATCGACAAGATCACGCCCAGCAGGATCAGGAACTTGTTGCGTACACTCATCAACGATCTCCTCGTGCCTGCAACGGACGGGTGAACACCGCTGCTGAGATAAAGTCGAGGACGAACGCCCGACGCTCGACAATCCGCTCCGGCGCCAGCGGATCGACCTTCATCAGTGTTTTGATTATCGGGGCTGCGCTGAAGTAGAAAATGATGATTGCAACCATCGAAGGGATGAATTGCGCAGGGTCGATGGGCCGGAATTCTCCCGCCGTGATTCCGTCCCGCAATACCTCACCGAGCTTTTCATAGATTGGCTGGAAGTAACTTTTCGCGACACGCTTCATCTGGCTGATGCGATCGGCGCCGGTGCGGATCCATTCGCCCTGCACCACCCGCGGAAAACATGGGTTCGCCGCGATGTAGTCGAAATAGGCGCCGACATAATTCAGCAGCTTCTGGCGCGGCGGCAGATCGCCTTCCAACACAGGGACAACCGTGTCGCGCAGGCCGCTGAAAACATGGTCGAGCACCGCTTGATAGATCGCTTCCTTATCCTTGAAGTAGTAATAAAGGAGCGCCTTGTTGACGCGGGCCGCGCGCGCAATCGCGTCGGTGCGCGCCCCCGCAATGCCGTGATCCGCAAATTCGTTGATCGCCGCCTTGAGGATGGCGGCGCGGCTCTGTTCGGGTTTTCCCCGGGAGCCAAGGCGAACTGCACGGTAGGCCTTCATACTTAATTAACCAGTTAGTTAGATGCTAAGCTGGGTTCCGAACGCAGTCAAGTTCTTAATTCCGCTACTCATCACATCCGCGGCCTCTCGTGCTAACCCACTGCCCGCTATTTGCCGATGAAAAGGAGTGTCGCCCTTGTCCACTGTTCCGGGCCCGTCGTCCGGCTCCCCATTTCGGGATGCGCCCTCGGGTGCAGTCAGCCGCCCGATCAAGGGTTCCAAACTCAACATCATTGGCATTGGTGTTCTCACCCTGACCGCTGGTGTGATTTTCACAGTACTGCATCTGCTCGACCAATCGGATAAGAACCGTACGACGCAAGTCGCAGTACTCCAGGCGGAAGCACTTTCCAGAATCGTCCTGGTCACGGCGGCACTGTTTTCGACCACCATGCTTCTGATCTATTTCCGCCGATTCAGTATTCAGCGCCACCGCGCCAATGTGGCGCTGGAAGAATGCACGGTAGCGAGGAAAAATGAAGACCGTTTTCGCGCCCTAACGGAAAACTCTGCCGACGTCGTCATGATCGCCGAAGCGCCCGGAGAAATTGCATACCTTAGCCCGTCTGTAGGTCCGGTCCTTGGCTGGAACGATCGCGCGGCCGTCGGAACCAGCCTCTTCAACTGGATTCATTCCGACGACCTGGAGCAGGCGCGGGCCGCTTTGGTCGCAGCCGCGGTCCGTGGCGGATCTTCAACAATCGAATTCCGGTTGCGTCATTCGGATGGCGGTTGGCGAGATTTTGAATGTGTCATTCGCAACCTGATGCACGATCCAAACATTCGAGGCCTGGTGCTCAACGCCCGCGATATTACGCATGACAAGCAGGCGCAAGCTACCCGGGACTACAGCGCGGCACACGATCTCCTGACAAAGTTGCCGAATCGCGCTGTCTTCATCCACCGGCTGGAAAAGGTGGTCGAACGCAAGAAACGTCATCCCGGCAGCAAGGCAGCCGTTCTCTTCCTCGATCTCGACGATCTGAAGACAGTCAATGACGGCATGGGGCACGATGCCGGAGATTACCTGATTAACGAATTCGGGAAACGGATGCGTGCCTGCGTTCGAGAAGAGGACACGCTGGCGCGGCCTCTCGATTTGAGCGTCGGTGAAGCCGACTCGGAAACGGTCGCCCGCCTCGGCGGCGATGAGTTCATCATCCTGCTCGAAGACGTGAACGACCCCAGCGACGCCATCCGCGTTGCGCAACGCATTCAGGCCGCAATGGCAGAACCGTTTGTGATTCATGGCCAGGATGTTTTCAAGGGAGTGTCGATTGGAATCGCTTTCACGTCCGATCACGTCGACGCTCGCACCATCATCGCCAACGCCGAT
>Ga0137359_10003609_pt1 | contig 12577 bp, 10 predicted proteins | sample Mad1_40_16metaG_FD_108281 | JGI IMG/M metagenome (GOLD analysis project Ga0137359, IMG submission 108281) | Vadose zone soil microbial communities from Angelo Coast Range Reserve, California, USA - Mad1_40_16 metaG | ecosystem: Environmental > Terrestrial > Soil > Vadose zone | place: USA... | reverse complement strand
TGGCAATGAGAGCAAACATGAGTGTTCCGCGATGTCTTCACAGCGTTCGCGTCGGATGAAGACAGCGAGAGATACCATTCGGCCCCCGGCTTTACGAACGATTCGTACCAGGGTTTCGGCAGATCGGCGATTGTGTCCGGTTCATCCGGTTGAGCTTCTGGCAGCGGACTGTGCCATGGATTGGTCCACTTTCGCTTCGCGTATAACGCGAATGGAACAATGACGCCATCGGGTCTGAAGACTCCAACTATAAGTGTCTGGTCTCTGCTGGTTTGCGCCGGCACGCGCGCCGGTGTGATCCAACCGGCGCTTGAAAGCGCGGTCGCGAGCAAAGCCAGGGCGATGGTTCTTTTCAGCATGGCGCCTCCAGGTTCAGAATGAATTCCTGACCGAGACAAGATAGATCGATGGCTTAGTCAGCGCCCAGGTTCGGATTACGGTCAGATGTGAGAGCAAACACCAAGTCACAGTCAGCCCTACTACGCGCTGCAGGTGTGGCGAGCCACATTGCTCACACAACAACAACCATATAGAAGGGACGGATGCAATATCGACTTTTATTGTTTATTACCCCGCTAGTTCCAGCGCTTGCGACGGCGTGTTACCAATCTCAAACAGCGCCTGGCAACCGTGCTATTTCAGCAGCTACTCCTCAGCCACAGGCGATGCTCGATGCGCCCGAGATCCCACTGATTGATTTCCTCAAGCAGCAAGACCAAGTGGAGAAGGAGAGCCATTCGCCACTCGTCCGCGCTTGGAAACGAGTACCCGGTTACGACCATTATCGGTTAGCGCGTGCGCCTGATTTCAAGATCCCCGAATGGGTTGAGAAAGAAATCGACGGGCGTGATATAGAGCGAGCGATAAGTTATCCCTACGAATCTGGTGAAATGAGTGGTGCCGAAGGCTTGTCAGTAATCATCATCGATAAGACCATTTCAGACCTAAAACGATTTAGTTGTGTTGTGTTCATTTCGCGACCGGCAAATCGGTATGACCTTTACTGGATATTTAAGAACGAAGATTTGTCTCATTTCACAATGGGTCGGCATAGTGGAGACGTGTATTTATTGGAACTTCGCGACGACAAAACCCGTCACCTTTGCGACATTCAATACAGCCGACGACAAAGGCGATGGGCCTGCGACTTTTACTAGTTAAGGTTACGAGAGCGGAGTCCTTTCGAGTATCATCCAGCAAACATGTCCATCCTAATCGCCGAAGACAACGTGGCCCAGCGCGCTTACCTGCGCGAGATACTCGAGCGCGATTTTCCTGCGCACCAGCCGATCCTCGAAGCCGGTGACGGCGAAGAGACGGTCGCGCTGGCACTCAAGCATAAACCCGCGGTTTGCATCCTCGACATCCAGATGCCGAAGGTTTCCGGCGTGAAGGCCGCGCGCGCGATTTGGCGCGACTTTCCCACCGCGCGGATCATTTTCTGGACCCAGTTTCCGCACGAGATATACATCAACGAGATTCGCAAGATCGTGAAGTCGGTCGATCCGCCGCCGGCTTACGGTTTTATTCACAAGAACAATCCTGAATCACGATTCCTGCGTTTCGTCGCCGCCGTGCTGGAAGACGGCGCCGACATGATCGATCCGGCCTTCAAGGATTCATTTAAGCGGCCGCTGCTGACTGAATTTGAAGCCGAAGCGCTTTACTATCTCGCGCTCGGCCTTTCGAACTGGGCCATCGCCCGCAAATGCAGTCTGTCTTTGCGCGGGGTCGAGAGCCGCCTCGCTACTCTGTACGAAAAACTTTTTATCTCGCTGCCGGAAGGCACGCCCAACGAAGCTTACGAGAAGCTTGCTTACAACATGCGCACGCGCGCCTTCTTCGAAGCACTGCGCCGTGGGTTGCTGAACAATGATGAGTTGGAAAAAGCGTCAGTGGAATTGGAAGGCTGGCTGGAACGCGATCAGAAAAAGTTTAGTGAAGAGCAGAAGCGGGCTTCAGTTAAGAAATAGTGCGAATCAAAGCTTTAACGCAAAGTACCCAAAGGTATTCGCAAAGGACGCCGAGGAAATCTTCTTTGCGACCTTTGCGAAGACCTTTGCGTTCTTTGCGTTTAAGAGTTGTCTGCATTTTGCCGCTCACTGCTTACTGCCTTCTGCTTTCAGGACACACGCCCTCCCTTACCGTCGGGCTGCTGCCCCGGGTCTTCTCACAAAACCAAACCGCATCACCTCAGCCATCTCCGTCGCCTTTACCCTTGCCGTCACCTTCGCCCACGCCGCCGCCGAATCTGCATCAATGGGGCGCGGTGACGTCATTTCACGGGTTGCCGTCTGATCGCACGCACGCGATCGCGCAGACGGAATTTGGCGTGACGTGGTTTGCTACTGACGGCGGACTGGCGCGTTATGACGGGCGGCGCACGAACGCGATCAATGCCGCAGGCTTGCCGCCGGGCCGCGTGCTGGCATTGAAGACGGACGAATCGGGTGCGCTGTGGATTGGGACAGACAATGGCGCGGCGCGCCTGGCCAACGCCAGGTTCGAAACCGTCAAAGAAACCGCCGGCAAAGTAATCACCAACATCATCACGCCGCAACCGGGCCGCGCGATCATGGCCAGCGAGGGCGGGCAAATATTTGACTGCCAGGTAAAGCCGGCGGCCGCAGCAGCTTCGACGAATCGGCCCGGCGAAGTCGACGAGACTTCCTCTTTCTCAGTAAAGACGATTCCGGATCAACCTCTGCAAAGCGCCGACAAGGATCACCCCGGCCCTCTAAAGATCAACGGGCTCGCGCTGGTGGGCGAGAAACTCTATGCCGGCACCCAAAGCCGCGGCCTGATCGTGTTCGAAAACGGTGAGGCCCATGACGTCTCAAGCAAACCGCGCAGCTACTTCATCAACGCGCTGGAAGTCGATGCGCACGGACGGCTTTGGACGGGCGCGCGGGTGCGCACTGAAGACGGCGGGCTGTTTGAGAATGACGATCCGCTCAAGCCAACGAAAGCAAACGCGGCCACGGGTCCGGTGACTGCGATCGCGCGGGGGCCACGCGACGATGTTTGGATCGCCACCGACGGCCGCGGAGCTTTTCATTTCGAAGATCGCAAACCGACAGAGCATTTCACTTTCGAAGGCAGCGGCGGCGCTCTTCGTTCGGATCACATCTTTGGCGTCTTCGTCGATTCCGAGGAAGTCGTTTGGTTCGCGACCGACAAAGGCGTCTGCCGATACGATCCCCACGCGATGCGCGCAGAAAACATCACCGGCGATCCGGGTACGAATTACGTGCGGACGTTGTGGCGCACGTCGCGCGGCCGTTTGCTCGCCGGCACGAATTCAGGCCTGTTCAGCTACGACCCGGACAGCAAGCACTGGCGCGCGATCCCGGAACTCGGCCGGCGGATCATCTATGCAATTAGCGAAGACAAAAACGGGCGCGTGCTGGTGGCGTCGGCCGGTGGACTGTTTGCTTCACCATCGGCCACCGAAATGAGTTTTGCGCGCGCGGGGGCCGAAGACAGATCGCCGCAAAGCGACAGCGTGCGGGCGATCGTCAATGCTGGAGGCGTAACCTATATTGCCACGTTCGGCTATGGGATTGAGAAGCTGGATGGCCCGCGTCGTTCGCTGGTATGGCCCGAAGCGAGTGCCGACGAGCACTGGCGCGAAGTCGTGAGTCTGGGTACCGACGCTAACGGAAGTCTGGTCATCGGGACCGCCGGCGCCGGTGCTTTTGTTTTTGACGGCAAGCGCACCGGCACGGACAACGCTCTCGACCAGCTCAAGGGTATGGGCATCTGGTCAGTTGTTAACGACGGAGCCGAGGTATGGCTGGCGACCGACAAGGGACTTTACTTATTCAATGGCGGTAAATTGAAAGAGATCGTTTCCGGCGTCAACGCTCGGGCAGTCGTGGTCGCGGCTGATAGCTCGCGCAAGCAGGTTTGGTGCGGCACTTTGGGAAGCGGCCTGATGAAAGTGGCGCTCGACGATCAATTCGGCGCGATCGTCTCGCGCCTGGACGTCGAACAAGGATTACCTTCGCAACGGGTCTTTGCGGTGTTATCTGAGCGAAATTCCGATGGCAGCGAGAGTGTAATCGCCGGCACCAACCGCGGTCTGGTGCGGTACGAGCAGGGACGCGTCAGGCCGACCGTGTTGCCGGCGCGTATTATTAGCCAGCGAATTCACGAACAGTCTGAATTGGCTTCCGGCTTGAAACTCGATTTTCCGCAGAACAGTCTGCTGCTTGATGTCACCGCGATTAGCAGCCGGACCTTCCCCGAGCAGTTCCAATATGCGTTCGCCCTGTCTGACAGTTCCGGAAAAGTCATCAGAGAGAAACTGTCGCACGATTCCCAGTTCGCAATGGAAAAGTTAAAGCCCGGCAACTACAAGGTCGTGGCGCGAGCGTTTACGAAAGACCTGACCGAAGCGACACCGCTTTCATTCGAGTTCACCGTGGCGCGAGCGCCCTTCCCATTGACGTCGACCGCGCTTGGGGTGCTCTTGTTGTTCGCCTTGATCGCTTTGGGCTGGGGGTATTTTCAGAACCGGCGGATTCATCGCACCAGCGCGGAGCTGGCTTCTGCGAATCGCGAGTTGGCGGATGCGCGTTTGCAGCTGGCGAATGAAACGGAAACCGAACGGCGGCGGATCGCGCGTGATTTGCACGATCAGACGCTCGCGGATCTGAGAAATTTGGCGCTGCTGGTCGATCAACTCCCAGCGAGTGGCGGACTGAGTGTGCGCCCCAATCGATCGCCATCGGCGCCGGGCGCGCTGCGTACCGAAATCGAATTGATCTCGCAGGAAGTGCGGCGGATCTGTGAAGACCTGAGCCCGTCGGCGCTGGAGAATGTCGGGCTGTCAGCTGCCTTGCAATTCGCTCTGGCCCATGCGGTGGAACATGCCGCGCCTGACTGCAAGTTTGAATATGAGTTTGCGTGTGATGATGGCCTGGATGAAAAATTGAATCTGCCCTCAAGTGTCCAAATCCAAATTTATCGTGTGACCCAGGAGGCCCTGAGTAATATCTGCCGCCATGCAAAGGCAAGGCACGTTAAGATGAGCGTCGCGGTAACCGAGGCCGGTGTGTTCGATTTGCGCATTGAAGATGACGGCCTGGGCTTTGACGGAAGCGGAACGAAGAAGAAGCCCGGCCGGGGCGTGGCCAACATGCGCGCGCGCGCCAGCATGATCGATGCTGAGGTTGATTGGGTGAAGCGCGACGGTGGCGGAACGATGTTTACGCTGTATAAGAAGGGTGTCCGGGCAAGCGGCGAATAGTGAGAACCACGGCGATGCCGCCTGACGTGCGGAAAGCTCCAGCTTTCCAAAACCCACTTTTGTTTTGGGCTAGAGGCTACGCCTCGAAGAGGAGTTGGGGGCATAGCCCCTGGCAGAAATTTTGAACTTAACCGGAAAGGCAAAGCCTTTCCGCACATCGGGCGGCACAGCCGCGGCGCGAGAAATGAGCAGCAACAAATTCATACTGATCAATCCGGAAATTGCATCAGCGCTCGCGAGCAACAAACCCATCGTGGCGCTCGAATCAACCGTAATCGCGCACGGTCTGCGGCAGCCGCTAAACCTGGAAACCGCTCAACGCCTGGAACAAGTCATCAGGAACGAAGGCACAACTCCGGCGACGATCGCCGTGCTGAGCGGAAAGCTTTGTGTTGGATTAGACTCGCGCCAACTGGAACACCTCGCGACATCCGCGGACATCAGGAAAATCAGCACACGCGATCTCGCAGCCGCGTTGGCGAGCGGGTGGGACGGAGCGACGACGGTCGCTTCAACCATGTGGGTTGCGCATCGCGCCGGCATAAGAGTCTTCGCTACCGGCGGGATTGGGGGTGTGCATCGTGGATCATTGCCGGATGTGTCCGCGGACCTGCCGGAACTGGCGCGCACACCGATGATTGTAGTTTGCTCAGGCGCCAAGATTGTGCTGGATTTGCCGGCGACACGAGAATGGCTGGAAACGTACGGCGTCACCGTGGTGGGATACGGCTGTGACGAAATGCCGGCATTCTATTCACGGCAGAGCGGTTTGCCGATAGATGTTCGCTCTGATTCTCCGGAAGCAGTAAAACGGCTCTTTAATACGCAACGCGAGTTGGGTGTGGCGGGCGCTTTGCTCGTTACCGTTCCAGTTCCCGCCGAAGCTGAGATTCCGCCGGACGCGCTGAAGAGCAGTCTCGATCAATCCCTTCTTGATGCAGAACAGTCGAACGTTAGCGGACGTGAACTTACTCCCTTCTTACTCGCGCGCATGGCACAGTTGAGCAAAAGCAAGACGCTGCGCGCCAACATCGCGCTGTTGGAAAACAACGCGCGCGTCGCCGCACAAATTGCTCGGGAGCTGGGGTAGTTCGATCGTGAGGTAAGAGGCTAAAGGAAGATCCGTGAAATCACACAAACTGACCCGAATCGGATTCTTCTTAGTGTTGCTTTGTGTGGTTTCGTGGATCGTGGGCCAGTTTTCGCCGACGCCTTAAGGCACCGACTGACTCATTCTCTTCACGAACCTTTTAGCAACTTTGTCCGCCACCGTGCCCCCTAGTGAACTGAGCTTCCCGCTCGCGAGCACCAATTCAGTTTTCGCATCGACCACGGTGAAGACATACATCGTAAACAGGTCATGCCGCAGCTCGAGAATCAGATCGGCTTCGGAGAATTCGCGCGTGATTACAAATCCGAGCTGCTGGAACTCCGGCCGCTTGAGCAGCTTGTCCTCGACCACTGCACCTCGCACCAGCAGCGACGTTGAACGCACAAAGACACGCCGGCCAGCTTTGAGAGGAACCTTCGGTTTAGCACCGAATAAGATAACCGCATCCGCGCTTTCGCTGGATGTGCGGCGTTGTCGACTAGCCGCGGTATCGGGTTGCTGAGGTAAAGATTTGCTGACCGTGTCCTGAGCCAAACCAGCGTCTGAACAGATGGCGAAGAAGGCGACAACGGTCAGCAGGCGGAAATGTCTGATCGTTCGTGGACTAACGTAGCAGTGGAGTACTGATGTCTTCATTGAGTCGATTATCAATGGAGACTGACCGCGATTGGGCTGCGTTTAGGACACTTCTTCGATTGTCACAAATGGTCCGAAACCGCCTGCGGGAGCGGGCTGTTGATCGCCCTGAACTCTCGAACCCGTCACCTCGTTTACCTTGAACCGGCTCGCGATTTGATCCCCGGGTACAACCGCCCCGCTACCGCAGGCGGTTTCGGACCGGTGCTACTTTCCCGCCTACGAGATTCTGGAATTGCCTGCAAAAATTTCTTCTCACTTAACAACCCAGCCGGAACTGAAATGCATCTGAGCGACACATCACGAAGTTTCTCCCCAGGCTCGCGATTCTCGTAAGTCGAGCAAGCAGTCCAGTGCCGACCGCCTCCCCAGGCTCATAACGAAGTTCGTTTTTCAAAGGACGCCGGAACATCGTTTGCGGCTGGCGTCTAAGGCTGTGTCAACAGCGCGGAGACTCTCCCCAGGCTCTCCGATCAAACTTCAGCCATTTGAAAGGAGCCGAACTGTGTCTAAGCAACTCCGCTCTCTGGATCAACTGATCATTCAAAGGCCGTGCAGTGCCGATTGGCAGTCGATGTCCGGCAACGACCGGGTAAGGTTTTGCGAGCATTGCAACCTCCGGGTCACGGATCTTTCCAGCATGACTCGCTATGAAGCGATGCGTCTGGTCGCGCGATCACAGGGCCGCTTGTGCGTGCGTCTAATTCAAACCTCGGGCAGCCGGATCGTAACGCCGGCAGACAGGACTTACGGCATCGGTCGCCGAGTCTCACGCATTGCCGCCGGCATTTTCACGGCCACCCTCAGTGTGACGACCGCGGCGGCTCAAAGCGAATCACAACTCGGCGCGGCGCGGCCAACGCCGGCGACTGTTAACCCTGGCTTCCCGCGAGCAAACGACGTTCGCCTGTCGGGGGTCATCACCGACCCTAACGGAGCGGTTGTAGCTGGAGCGAAAGTTATTCTGGTTAACGCGCAAACCCAGTTCGCAGTCAACTACACAACCGGCGACGACGGCGCGTACAAATTCTCGCTGCTTGAGCCCGGCCGCTACAGCTTGAGCGCCGAAGCTACCAGTTTCGCTAAAACGGAAAAGCCTGAGATTGACTTGAAAGCCGAGGCCGCGGAAACAATCGATCTCGTGCTGCAGATCCCAACTCTAAACGCTGAGGTTGAAATTAATGCCGAGACGACCCAGTTAACTATGACCATGGGAGTAGTTTCGTTCCGAGAGCCCGAGGAGCCCCTGGTCAAGGCCGCCTGGAAGAACGACGTGACTGAGGTTGCCAGGCTTGCGCTCAGCGGTTCGGACGCTAACGTCGTCGATAAGGCGACGAATATGAGCGGACTGGACTATGCGACTGAAAACGGCAACCGCGACATGATCAGCGTGCTGCTGTCCGCCGGCGCGGGACCCAATGCAGTTAACACGCTTGGCGAGACGCCGTTAATGCACTTGCGCCAAAACTCGACCGCAGATCTCGTGCGGGACTTGCTCTCAGCGGGAGCGGAAGTGAACGCACGTGACGAATCGGGGAGTACCCCTTTGATCAGGTTAGCCGCTTTCGGCAGCTTCGAGGTTGTCAAACAATTATTGGATGCTGGCGCGAAGATCGACGCCAAAGACGACAACGGAAACACGGTGCTCATGAGCGCTGCGCAGAACGATGATACGCGCCTGTTGCGGCAACTGATCAAAGCGGGGCTGAACGTGAACGCGAAGAATTCCGATGGGGTCTCCGCGATATTAATCGCGGCGCGTTCGGGAAAGGCCGATGGCTTGAAAGCCCTGATCGACGCGGGTGCAAGTTTAGGCCTTTCCCGGAAAGATCTAAACGAGGCGTTAATGTTGGCGATGGAAGCTGATGCACCCAGCCTTCTCAGGATCCTCCTTGACGCGGGTGCTGACGCGCGGGCTAAAGACTCCGACGGCAAGACGGCCCTGATGGTTGCTGCCGAACAGGGACACCTCGCGATGGTCCAGGCGCTAATCGATGCTGATGCCGACCTGAACGCCACGGACGACGGTGGATGGACTGCGGTCATGTTTGCCGACGAAGTTGAAGTGGTGCGTGTCCTGCTCAATGCGGGCGCCGACCTCACCATCAAAAATAACGATGGCGAGACCGCGCTGGGGATGGCGCGCAAGTATGAACAGACAGAGGTGGTGAAGTTGCTGGAATCCCGCGGCGCGCCACAGTGATCCGGAACCTCGATGTCCTCATCCCACAAACAGCCGGGCCAGTTCATTCTGGCCCGGCCTCCCTCCCAGGCAAAACCCGCCGAGCCAACTTTAAGGAGTGGCGCGGCGGTTCGCGCGTGTGAGTCAGGCGCAGGATACGCGTGCGCTAAGTGCGCTCGCCTTCGATTACGCTGAATGGCGATTCGGCGGGAACGACGCGCGTCAGCCGAAAGCCTGCTCGTTGGTAAAGCTCGCGGAACTCCGCTTCGGTGCGCTCTCGTCCGCCGGTCATTACCAGCATGTTAAGCTCGATGAACTTGCTGAAGTGCGCTTCGCGACCAGCAGGAACCACCGCTTCCACCAAAATCCGCTTTCCATTTTCCGGCAACGCACGATGCGAGTTCTTCAGGATCGCAATCGATTGGGCGTCATCCCAATCGTGAATGATCCACTTCAATATGTGCGCATCGCCGCCGGCGGGAACAGATTCAAAAAAGTTTCCGCTCGACAGTTCGCAACGGCCGGCTACGTCTGACGACTGAATCACCGGCCGGGCTCCTTCTATGACCTGAGGCGAGTCGAAAAGGATTCCCCGCATGTCAGGGTTGCGCCGCAAAATCGAACTGATCAGACTGCCATGACCACCACCGATATCGACCAATGTTTTGATGCCGGCGAAATCATAAACAGCATGGAGAGCTTCATTGGCCTGAGCGGTCAATCCACTCATGGCATCGTTAAAAATTTTGGCGTTGTCCGGATGCTGCGCGAAAAACTTCCAAATATCCGTCCCAAATGCATGATCGAAAGCAATGCCTCCCGTTCGCACGCTGTGCAGGAAATCGCCCCAGGCGGGATAGTGCTCTTCGCCCAGTTCAGTCATGGCGAACGACCGTAGCGATCCGGGCACACCGGATCGCAGCGTTTGCAGCAGCGGCGTGTCGCCGAATCGATCCTGCTCGTCCTGGGTAAAGATGCCGACACTCGCCAGCGCGCGCAGCACGCGAAAGAGCGAAGGCGCGTGAGCCTCGGTAGCCGCGGCTAATTCGTCCGCTGTTTTCGCTCCGTCCTTAACCAGATCGGCAAGACCGAGTTTTGCAGTGATGTAGATCCCGCGCGAGATCCAGAAACCCGAAATCAATTGCAACATCGCGATAGGCGGCGGCACCGGCGCCGGGTCAGCAGATAGTTGTGCACTCAAAGTTTTATCCCCTTTTTCCAAAATTGAATTTAATGCGCCGGGAATGTTATCGGGGGAACGCTGGGTCCCGCAACTTCCGAGGAGTCGTCCGGCCAGTATCAGAAGCCCGCGCGTAAGCAAGGGCGACGCTCATATGAAGTTCCCGCCCGTGAAGACACGCGCAAGATGCGCGTGCCACATCAAACTGCAATCGCCTCTTGTACCCATGCTCCCCTGATTGTGTTAAGCTCTGGACTCCGTTATTCAATCCATTTTTAGTAGAACGTTCGGGAGGAACTTATGGCTGAAGAAAAGAAATGTAAAAATCCGCCTTGCACGTGTCCGCAGCCGCCAGACGGCAAGTATTGCAGCGCATCCTGTGAAGGAACCGGCGACACAATCGAACTCGATTGTGATTGCAGCCACGAGGCGTGTCAGGGAAATTTCTGAGTTGGTCTTGGTGAACTGCTCAGGTGCGCCGGCTTCAGTCTTTGGATCTACGGCTGCTACTTCGTTTTTGCCAGCTCCAAAAACCTGGCTGCCAGCTTCGGTCCGATGCCTTCGTCTTCATGTTTGAAAAAGACGAAGGCGTCTTTCCACTGCTGGGCTCTCACTCGTCTTAGCCATTCAACCAAATCGTTTTCGTCGTAAGCGGTGCGCCGCAGGCGCAGGTAACCCCACTTTGCCGTGCTGATGATTTCAGTGAGCGGCTTTTCGTCTGTGTCGGAAACTACCAGCGCGCAGTCCTTCGCGCTCAGCAGCCCGAAGACTTCATCGTCGAACCAGGTATCGTGACGGAATTCAAACGCACTGCGCGCATCCGCCGATAGCAGATCGAGAAAAGCTTTGAGGCGATCAGTGTCTTTTTTCATGTTCGGTGGGAGCTGAAAGAGCACCACGCCCAGACGTTCTTCGAGCAACGCGGCTGTCTCCAGCAGGTACTTCGTTTCATCCGCGACGTTATTTATCCGTTTGATATGCGTGATGCGTTGGCTGGCTTTGATCGAGAAACGAAAGCGCCTGGGCACCTGCTCTTTCCAGTTTTCGATCATGCCGGGTTGCGGCAAGCGATAGAAGGTGTTGTTGATTTCCACGGCCGGGAGCCGCCGCGAGTAATACGCCAGCATTTCTTTCGCGGGCAAGTCTTCGGGATAGAAGTTGCCCTTCCATTCCTTGTAGCTGTAGCCGCTGGTGCCGACATGAAGTTTCATTTCGGTTCCTCGTAAGAAATCCACAGATTACGCAGATTACACAGATGATACAGACTTAATTAGCGAAATCTGGGTAATCTGTGGTTTCTGGATCTCAAGAAATCGCCCGCGCGATCAGAAACGCCGCCCCGGCGGCCACGCTGCCGATCAAAGCCGTTTGCAAAGCGCTCCGCGCGGGACGCGTGCCGGTGTAGCGTCCCTTGATAAACCCGAACACCAACAGAGCGAGCAGCGTGAACGCGACCGAATACAACAACGCGTTTACGACCTGCATCGGCTTGACGTATGCGGCGAAGATATAAGGCGCCAGGGGAATCAAGCCCCCGGCAATATATGCAAACGCGATGGTGAACGCGCTGATGAAGGCGCGCTTCGGATCCGGTTTTTCCAGGCCCAGCTCAAAGCGCATCATGAAGTCGACCCATTTCTGCGGATGCTTTGCCAGAGCTTCGACGATGGGCTCGCTTTCTTTCCTGGTCAGGCCATAAGAGTGAAACACCTCCGCCACTTCACGCATTTCCTCTTCCGGAATCTCTTTTACTTCACGCTTCTCTCGTTCACGCTCTTTGGCATAGTGTTCGGCATCGCTCTTGGCTGCCAGATATCCGCCCAGACCCATGGCGATTGAGCCGGCAGCAATTTCCGCCAGCCCGGCGGTCACGATGATCGCCACATGATCGATGGCGCCGGTCAAGCCTGCGGCGAGCGCAAACGGCACCGTCAGGCCGTCTGACATACCAATGACGATGTCGCGGACGGTATCACCCGCGGTGAAATGTCGTTCGACGTGTGGAGTTTGCGGCATCGAGTTTCTCCTGCGGATCTTAGTGGCACAGACTTTAAGTCTGTGATTCAGTTCCTGGGTTACCTTGGATCACAGACTGAAGGAAGCTCTGATTAAGTGCCCTTGACGCGTAGCGTCGCTATGAGTTTAGCCCGGCGTTTCAACGCCGGGATCACGTGGTTAGCAAGTCTCGTCGCGTAGCGATGATTGAATTCCGGT
>Ga0137359_10003608_pt1 | contig 12578 bp, 12 predicted proteins | sample Mad1_40_16metaG_FD_108281 | JGI IMG/M metagenome (GOLD analysis project Ga0137359, IMG submission 108281) | Vadose zone soil microbial communities from Angelo Coast Range Reserve, California, USA - Mad1_40_16 metaG | ecosystem: Environmental > Terrestrial > Soil > Vadose zone | place: USA... | reverse complement strand
GATTGCTTGCTGGTGGGCGTCCCGGAATCTTTCCGCCATCAGGATCATCAAAGGCGCGCCGGAGACTTCACGCGCTCGATATCCGAAAATAAGTTCCGCGGCTCGGTTAAAGTAGATAATATTTCCCCGCCTGTCTGCGGAGACGATCGCGTCGTTTGCGGTCTCTGCTAACACACGAAACCTTACCTCGCTCGACTTGAGCGACTTCTCGGCGCGGACACGCTCCGAGATATCCCGGAACGTTACGACCACACTTGTGAATTCACCTTGCTCGACAATCGGTGCGCTGTGATAGTCCACTGGAAAACTCGCGCCGTCTCTGCGCCGAAAAATTTGGTTTCCGCTGCTGGCGATCCCGTCATCGAGGGGCTTCAGAACGGGCAAAAGGTCGTTGGCAAAGCTCGTACCACCTACGCCGCTGTGGCGAAAAATCTCGCGGATATCCTTGTCGACGCTCGTCCCAGACTCCAGGAGAAACATCTCTTCAGCGGCGGCGTTGATGAAAGTAATCTTTTTTTCCCGGTCCACGCCGATAATACCTTCGCCCGCGCTTTGGAGGATCAGCTTGGTGCGAGCGGAAGCGATCTCGTTGAAACGCCATGCGATGGAGCTGCCCACACAAGACCAGAGCACAAAAAAGGCGTGGATGCCGGCCCAGGTCCACGGCGCGTTGATCGCCGCCAGGTGATTGTAGACGTCCTCAGGCCGCAAAACGCCGACCAAGCCGTGATGGATGGCCACGTAGGCGATCGACAAAAGGTAGGGAATCCAATCCTGGTAGAGGGAAATGAAGATAAGCATGACAAAGAAATGAAAGTGGAGCTCAATGTAGCCTCCCGAGAGGTGTACAAAGATTGCGGACGAGGTCATTAACCCGAAGCCGATGAGCGTCGCATCGAGCGCGCGCTTGCCGGTGCCCCGGCCGCCAACTAACGCGAAAACCGCAACGATTAATCCTTCGCCCGCGACATGGAGAATCGTGCGGTCGCGAAACAACGACTCCAGGCTGAAATCCCAGCCATAGCCACAGATGGGTCCGATGAGCGCGATGACGGCAGCGTGGAACCAAGTCAGCCCCACCAAAAATCGGTGCCGTTGCTGCCATTCTTTTTCCGGCAGGGAGCGGCCGGAAGGCACCAAAAACCTTAGGCGCTTCAGCGCTTGGATCACTCGTTTGATTTTAGTAATTCTCGCTTGGCCAATCACGAAGCGCCTCACTGATTTGAAGGAGTTCCATCAGGGTCAATTTTAGCGCCTATCGCCATGACTGAATCCGTGGACGCAGTTGATCGAGAGAAGACGCGCGTATGTGCATTCTTCATCGTGGCACTCCGGTGGTTTGATCATTTGATTCGGTTATTGACCGCCTGCTGGACGACCCATCGTGGTGTTCACTCTCGTTGATCTCACAAGGAATCCTTACCGAGAACGTTGAGCCTTTTCCCAACTCACTATCGACCTCGATCGTGCCGTGCAGGAGTTCGATGCAGCGCTTGACGATGTGCAGGCCGAGTCCAATACCTCCATGAACCCTTGTTGTGGAACTGTCGACTTGACTGAATTTTTCAAAAATCAACGGCAAGAACTCTTTGGAAATTCCAATGCCCGTGTCAGCCACGTCGAATTTCAGCCAGATTCTGGCGTTTTCCAACGGCTGGCCGGGCAGCAGGGTCGGGTCGGAATCGAGCACTGCCGCCGACACCGTTACGTACCCTTCATCGGTGAATTTGATGGCATTGTTGATCAAATTTTGCAGGACGTACTTGAGTTTTATTTTGTCGGTAGTCACAAGCGGAAGCGCCGCAGAATAGCTCCATCGAAAGCTGAGCGGTTTGTCGGGCAGAGAAAAATACGTGGACTGAAGCTCATCGAGGAAATCGCGTAACGGAACCGGGTCAGCGCGCACGGAAGTGACCTCGGAATCGATCGAGATGGCCTGCAGAATGCCGTCAACCATATTGAGTTGATCCCTAGTCTGCCCGGCGATTTTTTCAATGGCGGCGTCTTGCTCGGGACTGAGCTCCCCAAAAAAACTTGTCTGCAGTAACTGGACGTAGCCTTTGACGACATTGAGCGGTGTTCGAAGTTCATGCGAAATCACGCCCAGAAATTCTTCCTTAATTCGGTTTGAGCGATCCAGTCGCTCGACTAATTGTTTCATCTGCCCATGCACCTGCGAGTTGCGGATAGCGACGGACGCTTGGCTAGCCAGCGCACTCAAAAATTCGACTTCTTGTGCGCTAAAACTCCGGTCCCCTCTCGCATAAAAGGAAACCACCCCCAGAACTTGCTCCTCAACCAACATGGGTATGCCGAGGTACGCGTTGACGTCGTGCTTGCGATAAAATGCCGCGTGTTCCGCTTGCGCATTGTTTCGCGCGCGCTCGACCAGAACCAGCGTTTTGCTCCGAAACACCTCAGCGGTAAAATCACTTTCAAAGTCCGGCCGCGCGGCTTCAGCCTTCCATTCGGCGTCGTTAAAATTGCGGCAGGACACCGGACTTAAGATCAATCGCTCTTCGTCCCACAACCTGACCGCAGCGGCAAATTCAGGCATGAGAGTGGCGACTTTTTGCAGTAACACCTCCAGAACCGCGGAAAGATCGAGGGTCGACGTCAAAGCGATATTAATGTCCTTGAGCGTCGCCATTCGGCTGAGGTGTTGTTGAATCTCTTCCTGAGTGAGTTTGCGCTCGATCGCATACCTCAACGCGCGGATGAGCAATCTGCCGTCGATCTGGCCCTTGACTAAGTAATCTTGCGCGCCCGCGCGAACCGCTTCCAAAGCCGCGGCATCGTCGTCCAAGCCCGTGAGGACAACAATTGGCAATCGCGGCGCCGCGGCTTGCATGCGCGCAACGGTATCGAGGCCGTGAGCGTCGGGGAGCGAAAGATCGAGTAATATAGCGTCGAATTCCTCTTGTCTTAGCCTCCGCAGCCCATCGTCCAGCCGTCCAACATGAACGAGATCGAGCACCAGAGCGCCACCGAGATCAATGAGTGCTTCGCGCAACAGCAAAGCGTCGCCGGGATTGTCCTCTATGAGGAGTACCTTGTTCAGATTTCCCGTCATAGTATTTCAGATCGACGCAACTTTAGGAGTGTGGCTTGATAAGGATGTTCGTCACAGGTGAACACTTCAGCCCGGTTGATCGTTCGGGATTGGCTGCGTTGTTGCCCAGTGGCTTTGGATACCCAATACGGTGAATGAGAATCGCCGTGCTTGCGCGCAAACAAATACCCTTCGGACACCGACCCGTGCGAACCGCAGCATTTATCCATTTCTCCCGGCCGGAATTTTAGCGACGACAAACCAAAATTCTTCGAGCAGTCTTACGACTTTGACGAATTGGTCCATGTCAACGGGTTTAGTAATATAGCAATTGGCGTGAAGGCCGTAGGTGCCCAAAATATCTTCGTCGGAGTCCGAAGTCGTTAGGACCACCACGGGGATTCTCAACAGCTGGGGATCGTTTTTCATTTCCCTGAGGACCTCGCGACCGTCCTTTTTCGGCAAGTTGAGATCGAGCAATACGAGATCCGGGCGAGGTGTATTGGCGAACGTCTCCTCTTTGCGGAGAAAAGCCATCGCTTCGACGCCGTCTCTAGCCACGCTGAGATTCAAACGCACCCTACCTTCTTTGAAAGCTTCCTTGGTCAGGCGAACATCACCGGTATTGTCTTCCACCAGCAAGACTTCTATCGGTTTAGCTATTGGGTTGTGCATCTCGGGTCCGCGCTACTATTTGATTGCGAAAGTTTTTAGAGGCACTGACAGTTAAATCGGATAGTCCGCTTCAATCACTCTCTAGCTGCGTTGGCAAAAGGGCGTTAATAGCGAAAGATATGCCAGCAGGAGCAAAATAGGACTTCTTAAAATTCGGCTACTTGAACCTTTGCTGACAGCGTTTTCTTGTAACTAATGAAAATTAGAAGTAGAAATTTGGACAACTTTGATTCATTATGATCAAAAATGTTAATCTACCGGGGGCGGCCGACGCGGCCGGTAAAGTTAAACATTTGCCATTGAGAGCCGCTGGCGGGCTTGATTAGAATCTCACCGACACTCGAAAGGTCAATTCCAAATTGAAATGAAAATTGTCCAGATTCCGTTGCTTCGTGACAACTACGGCTACCTACTCGTTTGCGAGAAAACCAAAAATGCCGCCATCGTCGATCCGTCCGAAGCCGAGCCGGTGATTGCCCGGATCGCCAAGGAGCACGTTCCGCTCCTTGCAATTCTCAACACCCATCATCACCGCGATCACACCGGCGGAAATGAAGGGATTTTGGGAGTGCACAAAGCCGAGGTCTACGGACACAAGAGTGACAGCGCGAGAATCGCCGGATTGAGCCGCGGTGTCGATGAGGGCGATGAAATACAGATCGGCGAGATGAAAGGTAGAGTTTTTTTCATTCCCGGTCACACGACCGGTCACGTCGCCTATCTGTTCGAGAATAATCTGTTCTGTGGTGACACGCTGTTTACGGCGGGCTGCGGCCGCCTCTTCGAAGGGACACCCGAGCAGATGCAGTCCTCGCTCAAGAAGCTGATGGACCTGCCGGACAACACAAAAGTTTACTGCGGGCACGAATACACCGAGAGCAACCTGCGCTTCGCGGTTTCGGTGGAACCGAAAAATCCTAAGCTAGTTTCGCGCTTCGAGCGCGTCCAAGGCTTGCGCGCGCGCGGTACGTCGACGGTGCCGTCGACGTTGGAAGAAGAAAAGCAAACCAACCCGTTTTTACGTTGGGACAGCAAAGAAATTCAAGCGCACGTGAAATCGGCCAACCCGTCTGCCCGCCTCGATCCGGTTTCAGTCTTCGCCGCAGTCAGAAAAATGAAAGACGCCTTCTAGCTCTGTTCCCCTCCGGCGTCTCCTTGTCGCCCGTTCTTAGTCTGCTACTCCCGCCCTTTGCGATGCATCTTATCGACGGCGAACTCTCGACCCGCGCCGTGGCAAACCGCACAGCTCTCGCGCCCGACGGCTGCAATCTGTGCTTCCATGTGAGCTTTGGCAGGCTCGCGCGTATGACAGCCGACGCAGGCGCTCATGATCGGCGTTAACTGCCTGACGGAACCATCGGCCTGCTGGATCGGTGTCGACAATAAACCGTCCGGTAGCGGCAGTTCATTGGCGCCTTTCTCATGGCACTTGAGACAATTGCGCCTGTCCCCTGGAAATCTGACTTCACCGAGGTTGTTCGGTACCGGCGCCGCTTGCGGGCCGCCGTAGATAATGAAAGGTTCGCCGAGATTCCGGCCCGTATGAATTCGGTGGATAAGCCGTTTGTAGTGCACGTTCTCCGGCGGCATCGGCCCTTTGGCGGTTTTGCGTTTATCCGCATCGGTGTGATTTGCATTGTGGCACATGACGCAGAACTCGGTGTTGTTGCGTTGCTCGCCATGCAGCTGCAGCTTGAGGTGACAGGCATTGCAATTCTCCGTCTTCACTGCCTTGCGTCTCGGTATCGCTTCCCGATCCGTAATCGCAAAATACTTGACCATATTGTGACCGGCATCTCTTTGTCCTTTTTCGACGGCCGTGCCATTGGGCCGTTTCACTTCGAATAACCGGTAGCCCTGAATGCCGACCGCGCCGGATCCGCTGGCGTCCGCGGGAATCGTGTAGTTAAATTTATAGGTGTGAATGCCGTTACCCAGGGGCTGGGCTTTACGCGCGTCTTCGATGACCTCCAGTCTATAATCGCTCGTCGGCCACGCCAGCACCAAACCCAGGTTATTCATCTGCGCGGCGTTCACCGGCTGGCCTTTTTTGTCTTTGAGGCTGAAAGTCACCACCGGATTGGTACCCGGTTTACCGCCTTCGATCTTCAGAATGTCAAAAGCAATTCCCGGAAGCTGCGCCGAGTTGCCCGGAAATACATGCGCGCCTGCGACGGACGGGCCGAATTCCGGCCCGTCGGGCTGGTGGCAATTGACACAGCTGCCGTCGGCTGCGGGCCCCGGACCGTGCTCTTTGCCGGTCTTTAAATCGACGTCGTCATGACACGACACGCAGCCGGCGGTCGAGGGGATCGTCTTCCAAGACGCCACCTTCGGATTGGCATGGCAAGCAGCGCAGTTGCGATATTCTTTCGGAATCGTTTCCGTGACCACGGACTGCGGCGACACCACCGTGGAATAATCAAAAACCGTCTGGCGCGCGCCGACGATGAAATACGGCTTACCTTCTTTCACGCTCGGTAGATACTTACCCCGGTGCAGCTTGTGGACGAAGTATTTGAAATCTAAGTCTCCGCCGGTCTCCGGATCGATGAGCTGGGAAGTATGGCAAAGCGCGCAGTAGCCCGTCTCGCGCGCCGCGCCGCCATGAGCGCGTAGGGGATCGTGGCAGGTATTACATGTGGCGGTCTCCGGTAAATCCAAGCGATCTCTGACCTTGCCTCCGGCAGGGATGAATTCAAATAGCGGATTGGCGGCATAGAGTCGATTAGCGCGGCTAAGCTCGCCCCCGACCACGTGGGTAGCGCGCGCATTGAAGCCGGCCGGAAGCGCGCTCTTGAAGGTGTAGCTGAACACTCCCGGCCCCAGGCGCGCCAACTTGCCGCCTTGATCGGAGTCGGGTTGCAGCGTCTCGGTCATGACGGGTTTGCGCGTCTCGCCTTTGAAGAGATACTCCTTGCCGGCGACTTCGTGAGGATGTAGTTGTGATAGTCACGATTTTTAGTGATGGGTCTCATCGAGAATCTTACTCGGTCGTCAGCCAAAACCCATCGGGCCAGCCATTTATTCCAGACCGGCCGAATCCTGTTTGTCTAAAGCCTGGTAAAAAAGCTGCCAATCCATAATCGAGAAGTTCATCGATGAAAGCATAATTCCCCGCTCGCTTTCGCCCACTTCGATAAGTGCATCGCGCCGGCAGAACCGTACTCAATCGCGGTTGAAGCAAGCGCCTGTTCGACACCTTGAACGGCTGCGCGTCCTAGCAGGTCTGTTCCGATGAGCACAAACGCCGCTAAGAATGAAATGTCGATCTTCATTAGAGGACTACCTTCCCTTGTTTCTACAGACAGCACTGGCAACGACCGTGCCACGCCGTAGCTGCGGTCGTGATGAGCTATACGTGATGAGAATCAGAAAGATTACCGGCCGTCACCTCTCGAGGTGATAGGACGACTACAAGAAGTGGGTGCCGATCCTTCGGCAAAAGACGAAATCACGTCTCGTGTAAGTGAGTTGATCTATTGGGCGTGCGAAGACCCGAGGATCACAGTGAACGACTAGCATGCGGAGTTCAAAACGTTCGATCCATGTTAAGACCTCAAAACGTTTAAACGATTGGAACTTGCTGAAGAATTCAACGGAGCCAAGTGGTGGATCTAGTGCTTTCGCTCCAGAGGACTCGCCATTCGATCGCCCTTACCACTGATGAATGATCCGAGCGACGGCACCTTGCCCCACGGCAGCTCGCGCCACTCGTCAAACACCTCAGGTGGATTTAGCACGAGATTGTTGGATGGAGAATTCAATTCAATCCTAGCATCGCCACTTCGTTTTCTTCGCTCACTTGATCACCTTATTCGCCCGCTCAAGCACACGGACTGGAACTGTCAGACCTATCTGTTTCGCCGCCTTAAGGTTGATCACAAATTCAAACTTCGTCGCCTGCTGCACCGGCAAATCAGCCGGCTTGGCACCTTTCAAAATCTTGTCCACGTAAACAGCCGCACGACGATAGAGATCACTGAAGTCCGTCCCGTAGGACATGAGACCGCCGTCATCGACATATTCCTTTCTGTGATAAATGGCGGCCAACCGGTATTTGCCGACAAGCTCGACAATGCGCTTTCTTTCGGCGAACAAGCGACTACCGGAGCCCGTTATAATCGCACACCCACCTGCTTCTCCTTCGCGGTTTGAAAGGCGCTCTCAAGACCTTTCGCGTCGAGTTGAGTCGAGATCTCCTCCAATTTGAGCTTCAGTGCCGCAGCCGCAGGCGCGAGTTCTTTCCATTGGGGGTCGTCTGCTGAGCGGCTCCCTCTCACTACTGTAAACAAAAACCCGACCCGCGAGAGCTCAGGGATCACGTCCTTTAGTATCTCTAACCTTTTAGTATTCAGCTCGGGCGCTAAAGTCGAGAGCCCGGTAACATTGCCGCCCGGCTGCGCCAGACTGGCGACCAGTCCTGCGCCCACGGGGTCAACGGAACTCGTCATGACGATGGGGATGGTACTGGTTGCATTCTTCGCGGCTAATGGCGTCGGTCCCCCTGAGGTCACGATTAAATCAACCTTGAGACGAACCAGGTCCGTCGCAAGCTCAGGCAGGCGATCACTCTTTTGCTCGGCAAACCGATACTCGATGGTGATGTTTTTCCCTTCAGTCCAGCCAAGCTTGCTCAGCTCTTGCCGCAACCCCTCCACGAGGGCGGCTGTACCGGCTCGATTGCTTGGATCAAGGAAACCTATGCGGAAGATTTTCCCCGTCTGCTGCGCGTCGGCGGGAAGGGAGAGCGCAAAGAGCATAGCGCAAAGCGTAAGCACGGTGATTTTTTTCTTCATGTTTTTCTCTGTTCTTTTCACTCGACACTCGTCACCAACCCCCGCCTCACTTGATCACTTTGTCCGCCCGCGCCAGCACGTTCGGCGGAATCGCCAGACCGATCTGCTTGGCGGTTTTGAGGTTGAGATCAGGTCAAACTTCATCGGCTGCTCCACGGGGAGGTCAGCAGGCTTGGTACCTTTAAGAATCTTGTAGACCATCGCAATTTACCGTCATGAACAGTTTGCTGTCCAGCAAAACTTAAACCGACGAATACGAGTTCTCGGTCTGGTATGAAACCAGAAACTTGTGCGGGTTCATCGTTCAGCGAAACACTATGGCAAGCACCGTACCAATCCTAACGGGTGGTGGTGAAAGTGAGATAAGTCTACGCAGTTGCGGAAGAAGTGCTAATCGAGAATCACGCAGTAAGCAGAGTGACAGAGAGTAGCGTCTCAATTTAGCTACGCTGGTGTATCAAATTTGATGCGGTTACCGCAACATTCACGATTGAACTGAACGACGCTTCAATTTCATTGTTAGCGAAGTTTCAATCAGTCCGTCGATTGGCAACAATTAAATTTCTCGCTCTGCGCGTTTCCTCGGCACCGACTTAGACGGCGTCGGCCGCGTGGGATCCAGAACCATCCGAATGTCACCGGTCGGAAACGATTTCGGAGGTGGCGGAAATGGACTGGCACGCCGCGCTGCTGGAACAGCCGAATCGTCCAAGCGATCAATTTTCGTTGAAATCGATCACATCTGAGTCTTCTCGTCGTTTATATCTTCTCGAAAACACCAAAAAGTTTGTTAGTTGTTTTGGTCCTTTTCTTGCTCGCAACCGTAATTCTCATGATGCGGAAACAAAGTCACGCAATGGCCTATTCTGTTTTAGTCGCGCAAATTTATGCAGCGCCGACGACTGAGAATTCGCACACTGTCCCGTTCGCCCTCACCGCTTCACTGATTCTTGTGGCCTCCACGACTTGGCTCTGGGCCAAACGCAACACGCGACCATCAACTACCTCAACCGCAGAGCCCAGAACGCCACAAGCTACGTGAACCAACAAATTTCGAAATGAAGGAGATGGGTTTATGGATCTCGGCCTTCGATTAAATTATCGGCCAGTTTTTACTAAGGCGCATATGTTAAAACTAGCAGGCATCGTTACTGCGGTGTTTTTTTCCTGCATCTTTACAAAAGATTGTCTCGCAGCTCCGGGTTTGAGCTCCATGCAAACCGCAGAACAATGGGAGGACATCGCCAAAATGCGCCAACAGATCGCAAGGGACCATGAGATCCAGTCCGGGAACATTGTCAATGGAACTGCGTCAAATGGTCTCGAGGCCGGCGATTTACTGGACCTGGCCGGGGACGAGACATTTTTGGCCGCGCAAAATTACCAATTGGCCAGCCAACAGTGGGACAAAGCAGCGACCGGGTACACATCGGCGGGTGCGTCCGTTGAGGCAAAGAAGGCACGAGAGAATGCGAATAGAGCTACTGCAGCGGCCAAACGTGCTCTTAGCGACGGAGTCTACTTTCATACGAAGGCAAAAGAGCAATACAAAGCTATCAATAATCTTAATAAACACATCGTTGCTTCTGAAAAAGTAGCAAGAAATCTCGAACTACTCATCAACGAAGGGCTGGTACTCCCTTGGCTCGGTAACTGATTGATTGCGAAGCCTTTGTGACGTAGCGCAGAATTAAATTGAACGACGTTTCAATTCAAATTCTCCCCTTGACTTCGACTATCGAGGGCCGAACCGATGCCTGAAAAACAATGCTGAACCAAGACTTTCGGCGGTCGCGATTGACGGTTGTCGCCGCCGAAAAAGATGCGATTTCCGCGCGGTATAACGCGCAGCCATGCGGCCAAAACCGAGGAGGGACATTCTTTGAACGTCGAAATCACGCTGATTATCCTCAAGTTAAAAGAACGAATCATCAAAAACCTTGAGGACCGATACCGCAAGACCGGGATGAACGATGCGGTTTCTTGGCGGGGAATCTGGATTGAGCTTGGAGCAACTGAGGAAGACTTCTGCAAGGCCTTGAAGGCTGCCGCGGAGGTGCGTGGCCAAGCGGAAATTGTATTCACAGATTCCGATCACATTAAATTAGGTTCCAAGGTAGGATCTAACACCAAAATCACACGCGCGAGTGGAGTGAGTTTAAAGGCCGATGCTTCTGAACAGGTCAATGGCCTCGCTGTTAGGTTTATCCGTTTCTTCCTCCATCTCGTAAAAGAAGAAATCCGGCAGGTTTGAACTGAACAACGCAACGATAAAAGCTGGCTTGGATTCGGCGAAGGGAGAAAACAATCTAAGCGCAACAGACCGAAACTCATGGTCTGAATGAATGTAGCATCATTCTGTAGGTCGATTTGCAGGTCGACGACTAGACCTTCGCAGGTACATGCCCACCCCGAGGTCATTCAGATTTTGTACCGTGAAATTCGCATCCTTGTGACCATCGGCAGGGCTTTGGTATTTAACCGGACTGCCTTAGCCCATGAAATATCAAATGCCACGGCTCTATGTCGATCCAAATAGTCACCGACTACACGCAAGGCTAAAGAAAGGTTGTGACGTTCCTGGCCGGAGTCTGAGCCGCGTCTCGACTGTCCCAAAGCTTCCAGACGGTTAGTGTCAGAACTCGTATAGATGAGAGATTCAGTAGGCCCTTGAGGACTCAAACGCATCTTATCGGAATCTCCGAATCCCCAAACTTTTTCAGTGATACTCTTTAGAAAGCTTGGCTCCCAGTTACGGACGATGTATTTTTCACCCATTTTTTCTAAAGTGAAAGTGTCAATGCGGAGGACCTCTAATGTCTGACCGATTACTCTAAGAGATTGGGAGTATGAGAAATTGGCAGGTATCATGACGATTAAATATCGGCCGCCTCCAAGGTGAGAACCGATTCCGGTTCATCTTGTGTGCGCGGAGGATTGGCAATCCTCCTGTCGTTTGCGTTTATTTCGACTGGAGCAGGAATGGATGTCTAATATTCCTGTCGTCTTAGCTGGTCTATCTGTTGGCGTTGACGCTGAATTTCGGCCTGATTCTGGTCCATCTGCTGCTGTTGTTGGTATTGCGTTTGTTGTTGTCCTTGAAGTTGGTCACCGATGAGGGCCCCGGCACCTAGTCCAAGAGTTCCGCCAATTGCAGCCCCAATGCCGGGATGACCAACCGCAGCACCGATCAGGCCTCCAGCCGCAGCGCCGCCGAGCGCTCCGATTCCTGCTCCCTTTTCCCTCGTTGACAATGGTGCGGAGCAGCCCGACGTTGCTGAGATAAGGACAATTGCGAACATAAGGATGGTGAATGCTTTTCTGCCGTTCATAATATCTCCTCTGACTGAGCTACTTTGAGGCTTTCGATTATCAGTTGAGCAAGAAATGCTTTAAAAATTATCGTGCGTGCCAAAGATAGACACTTGCTTTATTTCAAACTCTCACCTTTATTGGTTTGCTTTTGGTCTACTCGGTCTAATCTCATTGCAAGCGAGCGAAACTGACGCAAGGCATATACCGTGTCCGCGCATTGCTAAATCAACCGCGAATTAGGAAATTTGGAAGAGTTTCTGCACGTCGACTGAGCAGTTTTTGGCCACTAACAGGCTAACCTTGTGTGGTCGTAAGTACGTCCGGCCCTCACTGAAGTCCGTTACTCTCTGGTGCTTTTGGTTGAATGACTCGCAGCCAACGCGTTGGCAAGGTCGTGCCACAAAGCGATCGCCAAAAGGTAAAAAATACCGGGACCTTAAACATATTTGTCTGTGGGGGCGGGTTAGTAATCGCCTCTGCGGACAAAATCGTTCCCAACTTTCTCCCAGGTGTCGTCATCCAAGCGTGGCTCGCTAATTGCCTATGGCTACTCGTCATATGGCAAACAGAGTCACACAGTTCCGTTACGTTTTCGTTCTCTTAACATTTTTCATGTTGCACGGTTGCGTTGCGGGCGTCGGCCTAACCCTATTCGGCGTCGGCGCAGGCGTGACCACGGGTACCTCGGTCTCCTACACGCTTGACGGGATCGCTTACAGGACATTTACAGCGTCCCT
>Ga0137359_10003607_pt1 | contig 12578 bp, 20 predicted proteins | sample Mad1_40_16metaG_FD_108281 | JGI IMG/M metagenome (GOLD analysis project Ga0137359, IMG submission 108281) | Vadose zone soil microbial communities from Angelo Coast Range Reserve, California, USA - Mad1_40_16 metaG | ecosystem: Environmental > Terrestrial > Soil > Vadose zone | place: USA... | reverse complement strand
TCCCCAGCACTGTCGCACGCGGTGTCCTCAGCGATGGCACTTGGACCACCGAGCATCCATGTGTACACACGTTCCTACAGTCCCCGTATTCGCGCCCTCCTCTCTCATCTAAAACATCTGCTGCCATATATTCGCTCGCGGCGCTACACGTCTTTTACAACCCTAGACACCCTTCATATGTCATATTCTGGCGTCCAGACATCAAAGAAAGCACAGCGAACTTCATCCATGGTGTCGTCAGTACGTACACCTATCTCTTCCCACCTTGGCTCTTACAGCTTACACGCATTCTCTTGCAATTGCGGCAGCTATGAAACCCTCACCCATCTCAACGACCCCCATGACCTGGCTAGGCGTCCATGATATGCTGTGGCAGCTGACAGGTATTCAGAAGGAGTACGCCAAATCGCAAGGTGGAAAAGCCACCCCTTCCCCACCTGTCCCGACGCGTCGTTCTCTCAGAAAGCGCAAGCCAGTGCAAGCGCTGCTACTCGATACTAGAGAGTGCTCCGAGATCCCTGAGCAACCCCGCAAGAGAGCAAAGAAATCCAAGTCTGACGAAAATGAAAAAGGAGCAGAGGCAAATCCACTTGCTGTAGAAGAACAACAAACAAATGTACCAACGAATAACGAGCCAGGACCATTACACACAAATCCAATCACCTTACCATCCCCGCCGGAAGCGCGCAATACCGCCGATACCACTCCTAGCCCACTCACGGTCACCTCTTCTCTGCCATCGGACTCCCAGTCCTCGGCGAAGGAAGATGTCCCGCAACCACGCTCGTCCCGCGGACAAAGCAAAGACAAGGCATCTACCACTCAAACGACTTCTCGTCCTTCACGCCGCACCCGCGATCGTTCTCCTTCGTTCTCCTCGGGCTCCTCGACCGCCGTCTCAGCCGCCGGAAGCAGCAACTCCAAGCGCGCTCGGTCGTCTTCGTATGTTTCCTCAACCAGCACGACGGTAGATGCCGAAACGGGCAGCAAAGGCAAGGGCAAGGGCAAAGAGAAAGCGGCGGCTGATGTAGCCGAAGCTACAGAAGAGGAGACAGAAGACGAGGCGGGAAAACGATCTGCCAAATCTAAACGACTCACCAAAGAGGCTGCTCCCAAGTCCTCCAGGAAACAGAGCGGCGGAACCACCAAACGAAGTCCCGAGGATAACGATAAACTTGCAGCCGCGGAGGCTCCACGAAGGGTGCGAAACAAATCGAGGGTGACATCATCTCGATCTCGAAAAGCGCGTAAATCCTGACCTCAATGTGTCACTGGCCCTGTACCATGTCATGATCGTGAGGTTTCCCCGCTTTGCTATACTACGACGCCCAAGACGAACCTTGATCTGCTTTTTTAGATGTATATTTCTTGGTTTTACCTTTCCTTTGTCTAGGGATGCCTCCGCTATCTGTCTTCTCTCGTCTCGTCCTTTTTATGCCCTCGCCCCCGTGGATCACGTGAACCATCATTATCGCGTCGCGATCGTTTTTGATCATACATAGTCACGTGTGCGCGACTGTGACAGTCCTCATCAGTCCTCATCCATCCACGCCACGCTAGCAAGCCAGACTGCACGTTTTGTAACGCCATTCCGCGGCTGGTTGCTGCATGAACACCTGTAGACTGTATTATCACCCGCCCATCTTACATTGTACTGTCTCCCTCGCATCGCCTTTGCTTTCGCACTTGTTTTGTTGCACCGGATCCGGAAATGTTGTGCTTCTCTCATCTACCCACTCAATATACACCTACGTCACGTACTCACCTGCGAGGTTCTTGTTTTTAGCGGATTGATCTTCGTGCTTGGTACTCATTGAAGAAGATCACTGTACAATGTTATAAACGGCGTTCTCCCCAACTAGCTCATCCCGATGATCGTACGATATTTTGTCAAGAAATACGGTTTTCTGAGTCTCGATATATTATATGCACGTGGCTACACTCACACAACTTTCGCGCTCACCTCGTGCATAGTCACGGCGTGTGCTGAGAGATGCCTTGCTTACATAGATACACATGGATAACACAATGCACCAATACCGGCATGTGTGGACGATTTAGGCACGGGCCGCACGATGATGATGGCGAATAGTAGTAACTTAGCCTGAGCACGCCGAATCTGGGCCCGAGAAACTGGGTTCCCACTTTGTTGTTCGACGTTTCTTTGTTGCCCCTTTTTACGTTACTAGAGCACTCGGACACAGCGTTTACGTGGTAGCACGTCGTCTCCCATATCATCTACAGGCAGGATTCAATATAGTAGGCGCCTCGTCTATCATCTTGGGAGGGTGCTTCTGGGGGTCCACCTCAGCAGAGGCGAGAGAAAAGCCGGTTTCCGAATAGCACCATGTCTTGTTCAAGTTCAAGCTTCGAAGCGCTCAAGGATCGGGCTCGGGAAAGAAAAGAGTACAGGTTGTGCCGGAATTTTCAAAGTTTGTGGGGTGGGCGCACAGCACAGCCTGTTTGATCAGACTAAGTCGACTGCTGCAATGCGGGGTGATGTGTAGTCATTTCAGTGATCTTGTTACAGCAGTGTATGTCCACATCGGCAACAGATCGTCGTTGTTGCCATGCAGCATTACGCTATCTGTGTGACCATACGTTCGTTCGCTTCCTACCTTGACGCCGGCGATGTTCAGCAGGATAGACCACTCGCTATAGTCACTAGTACCTTGCTTCGCTTATCCGACCGTCGCCCATCCGCATGCCCACATGCAACGATATCTTCCCCGCTTCTCGCCTGCGGTAGCAACTGGACCGGCTGGCCAGGCAGAGCTGCTGGAGATCTGAGACGATAACACCTGTTGGCATCTGATGCTAATGATGAGTTCCTCCGGGCCGCTGAGGTGTAATTATTGATGAGATGTTACAGTACGGCCATTGACGCAAACGTGATTCATTCGTCTTCTATGCCCCACATACCTTTTTCTGCCAGGCGTGCCAAAAAGGGTACCCCCCCCATTTGCAGATAAGTCGGAGGCGAGAATAGATCAGGTGGCCATCGTCGCCAGTGCCCGTGGATTTCGGGGCCACAGTTAAACGTGGGCCGAGGATCGGAGAGGGGAGGAAGCCGAGCTGGTCTGATAAGGTCAATGGGTTCTCTGATCCAAAATCCAGCCTTGAAGTTAGAATGCCTGTTGCGCAGCTGGGGGACGAGACCGGAAGCAACTTCTTCTTAAAGGGATCTTATCTTCGTAGACGGTCTCGCCTGCTCGAAATAGAACAACCGTGAGTGTGCTATCGCCGTTGCAAACAGGCTCATAATCACGCCATTTCTGACCTCGGCTGCCTCGACACCTTTGCCTCGAGCGTCGACTCTAATATGCTTTTTGATTAATGTGCTGGCGGCGCACCATATGACTTACTTCGAAGGTTGCTGCCACGTGCGTACACGCGCATGTGTCCATTCGGATCGAGGGCCCTCACAATCAGCAGGAGCTTATGTTATTTTTGGAGGCCATATAGTTCGTAGTATTACGAATGCCTTCATATGAGAACATTGCGTGGGTGTCGCTCATTTGCATATGCGCAGCGTGAATAACGGCGATGCTTACTGTAACTTGCATGCGATGGCCCGAACGACGATCGTGTCCTTCGGCTAGCGTGCAAATCCCTTGGTAGTTCTTGACATCCAAGAGAAAGGTATGTCCTTCAAGAGCACGCCGCGCGCAACAAGGGTGCGCCCAGCAGCGTGGGTCGCGTGGTCGTGTGAACTTTCGGTATTCATAAAACATGGATACCGATCCGCCGGTAATTCAAACCCAACCGATCGGCGTGGGAGTGGGTGTGGTTTGGGTGCGGTACCGAGATGGCTCTTGCATTCAAGTCGTTTGTTCACCGAAGGGCTCGCTCCTCCATCACGCCCTTTGACGCGCATAGCTCTTCTTGTCGAAACAATTGAAGAATTTGATTTGCGAGCCAACTGATGATTCCATCGACTTTTGAGATGTATGGGACACTTCGACCCTGGATAATATGCCCTGGCACTGCAATCCGCATATGCATGTGGTCTATTAAAAACCAGGCTTGCGAAATGAAGACGGTTTACCAGACCCGCTCATCTGTCAGGAGGTCGAAGAAAAATGGTGTGGTAAACGGCAACCCCGAAAAGAAGACGAAACGTAAAGAGATTCATTAAGCCAGGGAACTCGTGATTCTGCCATACTCGGGGGAAAGGGGACATAATTGGAATTGATGGCAGCCTCAATCGTGGTTGCGCGCCACGACAACTCGCTCTCGGCCCCAAGGGTCTGTCCATATCTCTGTGTTGATGATGCCAGGGATAGAACGAACAATGTTTTGGACTGGTTGTGCCTGGCCATCGCCGACTTCGAGAACTAGCCAGCCGTCTTTGGCGAGAACATGGCCCCGTGCCACTAGATTGGCAATATGGAAATAGAAGGTGAGGCCGTCACGATCCGGTGAACCAGGTGGATCTCCCAGGAGCGCAGTTTGATCTTCGAAATCTTTGACAGATCTATCCAGTTTGTGATACTGGTCCCGAGGAATGTAGGGAGGATTGGCGGTGATGATATGGAATGGCCGCCAGGTGGTGAGCAAGTCGGTGAGTGTGTCGGTATGACGAACATCGGCATGCAAGGGAATGAAGATGTTTTTGGTATGTGAGGTGGGGGTGGAGGGTATATTGGGAGACAGGACAGAAGCACATGCGAGTGCATTGTCATGGGCGAGTTGGAGTGCTTCTAGGGACGTGTCAATACCGACGGCCAAAGTGGAACCGGGTGTCCATGTCGAACACAGAAGGAGAGAGATACAGCCGGATCCCGTGCACAGATCGAGCACGTGAACGGGGTTATTTCGAGACGGCGTGATTGATTGAGCTAGTCGAACCGTCCAATATTCGGTTTCTGGACGAGGAATCAAAACTGGGCGCCGGGTAACGATGTTAAGGTGGCCAAAAGGCTGCGTCCCTTTGCTGAATTAGCGAGAGGTGGTTGATAGACAAGGTGAAGCTGTACCGAGGATGTATTGCAATGGTTCACCTCGGACACGTCTCGATAGCATCGTCGAAAGAGAGTGAGGGTTGGCCTTCGTCAGCCATTTTAGCTCCTGACGGGCATGTTCCCTACCAATGAGAGCAGAGAGGGTAGCGAAGAGCTTTGATGTTTGGATAGAACGAGGCATGGTTGTTGGACACGGACCGATGACCGAAAGTAGTAAAATGACGAATAATATATGAGATCTAGGGAGTTCGGGGTCCTGTTCCAACTCGGACCGTTGTCCGAAGATGTATGTGCGGAGTTAGGACCGACCGGTGAACAGTCCAGCTTGTTGCGGCCACCCTCATGAGCTCACCTCGTCAGCTTCTACTTTCTTTCTTTTTGCCGTGCCCCGAGCGGGTCTCTTTCCATTCCTTCCTTCTACACACCATCTTGGCGCTCACAATCCTTATAAATCCAGAGTTCTCCCACTTCTCCTCCTCGTCCCCCTCCCTCGGCCCGACGTCTACCTCCCCTCCCTCCTCTCCTCTTCGCGCCAGGATCCCATCCCAATGTCTTCCCTCCACTCTACACAACCCCTTCGAGTTCCAGGGCCTTCCTCCGCATCCACCTCAAAACTCCCTCATCTTTCTCCGTCCACGTACACCCCGACCACCCTGACCAAGCGCCGTCGTCCCGACTCCGCCACCGACGCTGACACTCCTTCCACGGGAATCGGTCCCATTCGCAATACGCGTAAAGATATTCTTAAGAAGAAGAAAGCCGCCCGAGCCTGCATTCACTGTCAAAGAGCCCACTTGACTTGCGACGATTGTGCGTTACTAAACCCTCCCCACACTGGCTATGGCTAAATCACATGGTTTCCAGCTCGTCCTTGCCGGCGCTGTACCAAGCGTGGCATGCCCGACTCCTGCGTCGAAGGTCACCGGAAACGTGCAAAGTATTTGCTTGGTGATGAAGAACTTGGTTAGTTATTTCTATCTCCTTCATGCCTTTACAGCACTCTTAGACGCCTTTCGCGCCACCTACAATCAGAACTTCTCAAGAGGCAGAAAACGACCACATCTAACGACTCATCCCCGCCGGTTCAAGCGCCGCCCCCAAGAGTGCCTTCCGTCGTCGATGGCTTTTCCCCAACGGACCCCCTTTTTAACCCAACCTATGATGCACCATCTTTCCCCTTTGGCTCTGAAGCCGCCAACCTCGAGTACTCCATCCTCTCAGCAATCCTAGCCAACCCTTCTCCTGAGCACAATCCTGTCTCAGATTCCCACCCGTCCTCCACTCCTCCACCCTCCACCCACCCCTTCACTGCACCGCCATCAGAGTACGCCACCTCCTGGTCCGCTGGCCCCACCCCTTCTTTGTTACCCCCAGAGCCTAGCAACTTCCTTACATCTCCCTTTATTGGCGTACGCAACGCCTCGACCATGTACGAAGATACTCAATTAGCCCTTCCTGCTACCGATCGGCCACAGACGGGCTCCAGTGCTTCTGATTTCCTCGGCCAATCTTATTCCTCTCTCGATCCTAGCAGTAGCGCTACAAGTTCCTCAGTCCAAACCCCACCGGACTCGTCTAACTGCATGCGACTGCCTGTTTCAGATCCGTCACCTTCCAAGTCCTCATTGGGTTCCCTAACACCGCGCTGGCCGGTTACCACGGAGTCTGCGTACGTGCTCAGTTACCTCATTTTTTTTTTAGTTCTATCACTTAGTCGCCACTATCAGCGAACTAGAGATCTCAGGGCCAAAGACTGCGGAAGAAGTATACGGGAGCATCACTAAACCATATGACTACACTGAGGGCTACCACTTTTTGATGAAAGTCCTTCCCTTTAGGTGCGTCCATGGGATCATCGAGCCAACGTGTCCTCATGAGATTGCGTGTTCAGATTCGAAAAGAATGACATTCTCCGGATAGTGCGAGCGCTAGCTATTTTCCGACCATCGCTTATCGCCCTTCAAATGCCGCTTACGGAGGAGGATGAGATTTTTGTAGAGAAATGTGTGCAACGATCCGTCATCGTAAGTGTGGCGAACACTGCGGTCGTGCCTCGACTGATCACACGGATTCAATCGACAGGAATTAAACAAGCTCATCTCGTACAGTGGGACTCCCACCGTCGTCTGGCGGAGAACGGGGGAGATCTGTCTCGTGGGACCCGAATTTTGCATGCTCACCGAATGGAGTAAGGAAGAACTATTAGGTACGAAAAAGTACATCTGGGAGGTGAGCAATTTCGTATTCCTCTTGGGAAACGTCGAGATCCTCATCGTTTGCTATTAGGTTTTCGAAAACCAGTCTGTTGTGGAATATTGGGAAAACTTTGCGACTCATGCATTTGAGAACAGCGCGCAATCGGTGTATTCGCACTGCGTTCTCCTTAAACCCAATGGGACCCCCGTGCCTGCTACGTTTTGCTTTCACATACGCCGTGATCTGTTTGATCTGCCGAGCTTAGTCATCGGTGCGTCGTTTAACTGAATGCTTACTACCTCGGACTTTTACAGTTTCGGTCACCACAGGTCAATGGCTTCCACTGCTCTAGATTTGTTCAGTCTTTTCATGCAACACCCAACACGCAACTTTGATGTCCGGTTACCCCACTCTTGCCTTTGTCATGTTTTTTTCGTCACGTCATCTTGTTTTGGTATCTTTATCATTTCACACTCATGACTCATTTTCGATTCATCATTCATTCTTGATATGACCTGATTGCCTTTGCACCCAAATTTTTTTAGGGGCAAACTTGCTTTCTGTACTATGTTTCGCCTCATGTATTATTACGAGATTCAGGAGAGAAAAGCATGTAAGCACGTCGTCATTTCCAACTTACTACAGTATACCGTTAATACCCCGTATGTACTAAAAATCCAGCAATGCAGCAATACTACTGGAAGGAAGTGAACTCCGCTCAAATTGAGTGACCTTGGGGCTAAAAGATAAGGAGATTGATTCGACCCCGTGGCCTGCGCCTATGTCAATGGCGTGGGCGTCAAAGGCGTTGATCGGCGAGCCTGGACGTGGACGCGCGTCTTTATCCCCACTCATGCCCGCGCCCCGTTATACACGTGATCACACCAATCACAGCTAGCGCCCCAGCCCCCAGCCTACAATCGATACGCGAATTTCTGTTATGAAATGCCCTGTCCCTGCCCTGCCCAGGGGGCCTGCACTGCCTTGAGGTCGCTGATGGATTCCATACATGGGGGGGAGGAACCATAGAGAAGAGTGTCAAGGGGAAGAAGAGAGACGACAACACTCCTCTCGCCACCTAGCGCCCTCATTACCATCATTGCCACCGCGCCACCGGTGACCCACGGCAGCGACACGACTGCAGGATGGCAGGGGTGTCAGGGGTAATAGTGTGTGTGTGTGCACTAATATGCGACCTGGGTTGTACAGTCAGTAACTTATTTTTGTCAGTCGCGAGGATGTCTGCAGCCCCCCTTTTTCTTCTCTTTGTGAACACGTTGACGACGATTTCACCCCCTTTATTACCTACCCTTGGGCGTCACATGGCCATGGGGTAGAATGGCATCTTCCGGTATGAAGCGCGCGGTCCACGGTGTATTACAATGTAAGCAACTGTACTATAAACTGCATCATTCCTACCGGGGTAAAGAAAGGAAACACAGCGTCTATCGTCTATCGTGGTACAATCAACACCACCCTGCTGTGGGTTTGTTTACACGCCATCCTGGACGCTGGCATACTCGCTTTCTACACCTGGCTCGATGATACTTGCGTGTAAAAGAATGAGAACACCTGATGCGCCAACGAGCCAGAAGAACGAGCCAAGTGGCGAAGACCACCAGAGGAGGGGTAGACCAATGACGAACAGACCCGTGTACAGGGACTTCTGTGTCACGACATGATCACCCACTTGCATCGGCTCGGGAGCTTTGCAGCAACAACGCTCGGGTAAGTGAGGTACAATAATGTCATAGAGATTACGTACCCCATTTATTAATTGCAGCAAATCCGCCAATGAGGAACCCAAGGGAGATGAGAAGAAGCGGGTTTGTGAGTCTGATGGAAAGAATGGCGTACGCGTTGCACGAAAGATAAGCCGTCGTAAAAACAAAGTTGTAACGAGGGATGATAAGCACACGGCGACCAACGGCGAGAAGCCCAAAAATAAAACAAAAGATGACTTACAACGCGTAAACGGCCAGCACGGCGACGATAACCCCGTAATTTCCTGACAAGCGAAGACAAGACAAGGAAGATACGTCAAATCATCGCGACCAAAGGGTAAGAGAGCGGTGTGAGTATGCACCAGAGAAATATCGAGTGTTGTAAGAGATGCGCTGTTTTTGAGGGACCACCATCGATCAGCGAAAGGACGGTGAGGGTGAGGAAAACGACATGCCGATACGGCTTGGTTCAGGTCAGCTGGTCGAGAGATACGATTGTGGTCGAAGAATTCCGCTGGAGGGCGCAATGCGCTCAGGCGAGTCTCCTGCGAGTTGTTCCCAAAAAAATTCAAACCCAAAAGAATGGGTGAGTCTGAGTTCCAGGATCAGAAACTTGCATACGCACCCGGAACGATTTGATAGTATCAACGGCACGCATAGCGGCTTCCATGATGTTTGACAAGTTGGAGAGGGTGGGGTTGTGTGTTGTGTTGGTTGTTGGTGTTCAAGCAGAAAAGTTATTTATTACTATTTGGGAGCTACGCCGCAGCGGCAGCACAGCATACTCTCAGCCTCCCTCTTTCGAAAGCCTTCCATGATCCGTCGCAACCCAACTCTCATCGCCATGAGCGATGCCGACGTACAGGACGTGCGCAGCATGCTAGCCAAAAAGCAGCAGCAGCAGCAGGCCGATAACGCCGCGGGTGCAAACTCAACCACCGGCAAGGGCAAACAGGGTTTCCTTCCGCAACCACCAGCCACGGCCGTTCACGTTCCGGACGAGGCGAAGCAGAGGCGAGAGGCTAGGGACGAGAGGCTAGGGCTAAATAACTGACTCGTATCGGCGGCATGCAATGACAAGTCGTTGTCTATCAAGGTAGGCTTTCAGACTACTCCCCGATGCTCTAGCCTATCTCATCATAGAATCTTTGGAGAATCGGGAAGAGGGACACGTGGAGCCCTATACCCTATTCCTCGGAGCCTTTAGATATGGCTCTCACGAAAGCATTGTGTATTTAGATCAGGGCCAAACATACATGATTGCCCAAACGGTGGCTTTGTTAATTACCGTTACCTACACGGCGCTCCACCCAGAGCTTTTTTCAACTTGATTTCTTATACCTGTCATCAATCAAGTCAGCCATTCCTTTAAACCATGTTTCCGAGATGGGCACAGACCTTCGAGGTCCTGGTTATCGCACATCGCCGCCAGATCTATCTGCTGCATATGGAGACAGCATGTCTTGAGACTGTCCCAGAGCGCGTTGGAATTAACGTCATGACTATCTAATCTCCGGAGGCCGTCACTCTCTTGCAGAACAAGTGCGTCGAGTATAAGCTGTGCAGCCTCTTCATATCGCTGCGAGTTTGTTTTGAGTCGGTATAGGTGTGAGAACACGCGACGAACTCTCTACTTACCTTGAGGTTGATACAAGAGATGCCTAAATTGAATCTGGAAAAAGGGACAAGGCGTTGATACTTCGTCGTTTGGAACGACAAGAGTTCTCTCACCTTGCCCTGATATAAGCTGGGTTGATCTCTAATGCTCGATAATAGTAGGGCAAAGCCTCCTCTGCCCGGCCTCCGTTTGCCAACGTCGCGCCCACCCGATTGTACAATAGCCAATCCTGCGTATTTGGATTACGAAATAATCCCAGCACGGGTAGACATTTACGTACGTCAGGTCGAACAGATAACGCCGTACGAAAGCAGTCTTGAGCCCGGTGATAATCCTGTGGAATTCCCACGTAATGCACCGCAATCGATCAAAGCCAGGAAGATCTTACCTCATTCGTGTTGAGCAAGGTGGCCAGGGCGATTTGAACATCCGCGTCAACTTCGGCGCTGCCTTGGGTCGCCCTAGCCATAGCGATGAGGCAACCAATCAGCTTTTGGAATTCATCTCCTTCGCTGGACCCTGTGTCAAGCGCATCGAATGCAGGTACAATGTCGTGATACCGCTCGTTTTCCCTGACCCAGCTTTGGACGGCCTGGTAGGTTCCATGGCGGTCACCCTCGTTGGTGTACGAGATAGCGAGGGCGAGCAAGGATGGCAGGTGAGTGGGGTCAAACTGCAATGCACGCTCTAATGCCGAGATTGCCTGGCGCTCTCGCTCGTTTTCTTGCTGTTTGACACCAAGCTCGAACCACGCTTGCGCGTTGGTCAGATCTCGTTGCACAGCAGCTTCCATCTGCAAAACGTTCTATATATATATGTCAGCGGCGTCGAATCACACTCCATGAGAGCTGCACACCTCCGAAAACGAACGCAGTTGCGTATGTATGGTATGGTTGTAAGAACGTTCTCCCAGTAAATATGGGTTTCCGGGCTGAAACTGGTATTCGGGAATCGGCCTTATGCCAGTAGACGTCGCTTCAAATCTGTCCCAATCGCGCTGTAGCTGTTGCCAATCTTGGTTTGGTGTGGCCACGGGTGGAGCGGGCTTGTGATGCTCCGTCCAGTAGGTGGCATAATCCTCGTTATCCTGGCGAAAGTATGCCTCGTTTTCATCTTCCTCAGACCCAATATTTACATCCTTCTCTGCTACGCGAAAAGTTGGCGCGGGTGTCTGTAACTGTGAAGTCCCCGGTCCTTGCGTGACTGCACCAAAAGAGGGAACAGCCTTGTCTTTGCCTTTGGGATCGGTAGTGGAGGCCGTTTGTCCCTGTCTTGACTGCGAGTCAAGTGGGGCCGCGACGATATCGTTACCCTGAAGAATGGCCGTACGATCCCGGAGCTGCTTCATAAGCCCGAGGAACTGGCTATTTGCGAACTTTGGGTTCTTTTCGTGGTCGACGGACTGAACCAATAAACCCGCAGTCCGGGCCAACAAGTCGGCTTCCTGAAGTTGCGAAGTTTGTGACTGTTCAACTTGGGGCTCTGTCAATACGGCAGGTTTTTGCTGCTGTTCTACTGATTGGAACGCGTTCTCCAATTGTTCAACTGCACAGCGGTGAGTCGGGACAGTAAACCAAGGATAAAGTGCGACTTACCGTCCATCTGAGAGCCCGCGCGGTAGCTAGGAGACATTGTTTGGACATGAGGGGCGACAGTTGACAACTGCGGCATCGTACGCATGGGTAACTGGGATCGGAGAACTGTGGAGTGGGGCTCGTAAACGCTCTCGGCAAAAGTCATGAGAGATGTGACGCACCATGAGAGAACGAAGGGTGGCTCATCTGTTCTCTAGCAGAATAAGCTTGCGGTGAGGCTAGTGCTTCATGTGGATTGACCGTAGAAGGCCTGGGGACATTTTTGAGGAAGTCCGTAGCCCACGAAGGAGCTGGCGCCGGATCGTGGAAGGGCTGCGAAGGGGTGAGCGTCCTGGGTGAATTAAATGAGGGAGCAGGGAGGGTAGAGCGAAGTGCAGCCAAGTCAAACGGCGACGGGGCGACATGGGGAGGTGAGGACGTGCCCTGACCCGCAGCAAAGAAACGCGCGGATTCCTGCTCGAAGCCCGACGGCGCTGCTTGG
>Ga0137359_10003606_pt1 | contig 12582 bp, 14 predicted proteins | sample Mad1_40_16metaG_FD_108281 | JGI IMG/M metagenome (GOLD analysis project Ga0137359, IMG submission 108281) | Vadose zone soil microbial communities from Angelo Coast Range Reserve, California, USA - Mad1_40_16 metaG | ecosystem: Environmental > Terrestrial > Soil > Vadose zone | place: USA... | reverse complement strand
GGGATATAGACCTTAGAGCCGTCAAGTGCAAAAAGTTTGTGCTCTGTTTCCGCAGGTCACTAGAGCGCGTCCCGAGGTATCAGGAATCCTCGCCGGCGCCGGCGCCGCTGCCAGGATTCAGTTTGTTCTCTAACTTCTATCACTAAAGCGCCTGGGCGATCATGAGAATTGCATCATGTCGTTTAGTAGCAAGTGCCTCCGAGAGTGAAGGGAGAAAAAGGGACATGTAGTCATAGAAATTTGTGCTAAGCGGGCGGAATGGGTATGAATGGCGGTCATCATGACTCGTGTATCAGTACAAAGGATGGGCGAAAGAGGTGAAAATATTCCAATAAAATCTACAATAATGTAAATGGGCGTCCACTCATGAGCCGCAACTTGAAGGCGCACTCACAACTGGTATCTAACCCTATAGATAGAACCGAAGCCATCCGGAGACAATGACAATGGTACCCTTCAACGACAGCAACACAAGCTCCTGAAAAATGATAGGCACTAGAGACTGCGATGAGCACCTCCTTAAAGACTTCTGCCAGTGATTGTTATTCTTACTGCTAAAATCCCCGGTTGCGGTGGTTGTCCAGATTGTCCAGATTGTGGTGGTTGTCCGGATTGTGGTGGTTGTCCGGATTGCGGTGGTTGTCTAGATTGCGATGGTTGTCTAGATTGCGGCGGTGACCGACTTGACTAATTGATAATTAAAAGAACAATGGTGTGTCGTATTCTCAATGCTGAACTTACCTGTGACCTCTTTTGTCGCTGTGATTTAGAAAGCAGAATTAGCCGACCCATAAATCTAGCAGATCACTAAATGGAGAAATGGTATTAGCCGTATGCCGGCTTGAAGAGAACGTGAACCTTCCTGGAATAAATTCGGAACCTTGCTTCGACAGCGCAGATGTGAATGCGAATGCCAGGTAATATCCGATTCACAGCTCACAGAGAAGGCCCTCAATTACTGTAAGTGATAACTGGGAATGGGTCTTCCGTCACCGCGTCTGTCACGCGTGATCGTGTGATCTCGGGTATCTCCGAGTGAATCCGGGAGCCGGGAGTAAATCCGGATCATCGTGCTCTGGTCGTCGTCTCTGTTCGGTTCCCTTGATCCAGATACCATCTGATACCATTCCGATCGCATGGCTTCCTCACTCGTTAGACTACATGCCCTAGTCACTTTCCTCAGGAGCCGCTTCAAGTACTGGGGCATACTGCTTGCTTTCCTTTATCGCAAATTGACTACATACCGCTTGTGGTATTGTAGGAGTCCTATCGTCTCTCAAAAGCCAAATCCTTCCCAGCCGTTTTGTGCCTTTGAACCCCCACCACTTGGTGGTTCTCTCGATTTGAAGGGACTCACAGAACATGATGCTGGCACTCGCACGTTCGCAGTTGCTGCCAGTCATGTTCCCCTTCCAGGCCAAATCAACCTGTCTCCCTATCAGGGCCCATCTATTCAGTTTCCTAGCCCTTCGCACTCCAATCCTACATCGTCTATGAATTCTTCCCGGGGTCATACACCAACCTCCCCACCTTCCGGCACAGTGACCCCTAGTCCAGGAGGGAATATACCTCTTCTCAATCTTCCGTTTCCTTTACCAATTCCGTTTCCTTTACCAACACCGCCAACAACTGGTAAGTCTGATCTCGAGGAAGCAGAATTCCAACTTGAACTATATTCTCCTTGATTTCCGCAAGCAGGTGTATCTTCGCATATTATTCCCGTTTCACTGATGAACCCTGAGAACGTTGCTGACTCACGATACACGAGACAAAGCACAACGTAAGTAGTGGCTTATTAAGTCCTACTATGTTCTTATGCCGTTGATAGATCTCGTGATATGGTACCTCAAATGATTGAACCTTTAACCACTGCGTTTCCTTAGTGAGCCTAGATGTTAAACAATATTAGCGCCTTCTAATGCCTTCTTCAGCTTTCAGGGGCCAGAGGCCTCAATGAGAGGCTATGTAGATGGGAAATTTGGTCCTTGGGAGCCAGCAACTCATCCAGAAGGGGCTCTTTACTTCTACGATGAAGCAAGGGTATGTCTATGTTTGCACCATAATGCGACATTTGTGATAGTGATGTGATGGTCCTATAGAGACTATTTACCGACACAGACATGTGTGATAAGATATTGAGAGACGAAGCTGAGCACTTTTATTCCCATTTACAGACATTTCCGGAGGCAAAGCATCTAGCTATCTCAGGAGACTATGACTTAGTGCTTGACATCAAGCAGACCAAAAATCTTGGCTTTCAGTGGTCTTACTATTACGTCTCTCATTCAAATCAGTGTATCTTCTGGCTGAAGGAGAATGACATAAGTCCTATCGTAGCTGGAGTGGGATCTCAGTCACTTGCCCATATTAGTATGCTTTATTTCTCACAACATCTAAATTTAAAACTTATTATCTTAACACTTAGAGCACCAGCTCAAATACCTTTACTGGTAAGCTTACCATCTGTTACTAGATGATTTCTAATGGATAGTGCCAGGTTTCACTGGTCTTTATATCCAGTTAACTTTGACCAGCACAGGCTGCCAGAGGCAGCCTATGATGAGCTTATTGGAATGTTAGGATATGGTTGCATTGGTAAGCATACAAATGACTCTTCACAATGTACTTTATAATAAGTTATCATAGATGCAATGACATCAAAGACATCGACACTTTGGCTTGATAGTGATCAAATGCAAAGGATGATTACACTTGTAAAAGATGCTAAGAGTATGGTTTATATAGTTTGATTCACTGTTGAGACTTAAACAACTAACTTGGGAGCTTAGTGGCTAGTGCTAGTCAAGTGTTTTACACAGCAGGAGCCGGTAAGCACACTTTTAACTTGTTATTAACTTGATTTATAAGATGCGGAACTTAGCTAGATTGCTTTCACTCTTTAGTATGCTAGTGATGTTTATTCAACTGAATCTAAATCACTGGCATCCCTTAGCACAGTGGAGATTTATAGACTTTCATGGACAGCACAATGCTCGACTCAACAGACAAAACACCGTCTACAATGAGCCAAGGCGGAGTAGATCAATTGTTATCATTGTGCTATCACCACTACTCTTTCTTGCACCTCGGAGGTACTTGACTGAGCTAGAGGAAGCATGGATAGATGAACACATTCTGGCGCCAGTCTGGAAGGATTTGATGACAAAGATGTTGGGTGAATGGGGTGATCTAATTCTCTGGGTAAGAAGCTAACTTATACTTGGTTTATGTGTCTGAATTGTTTTTGCAGTCCACAGTTATGCTTTCAGTTAATGTGGGGTTTCTTGCCATCCCTGGTATAGTTCCAAATGGTGGAACTGCACCTTTCATCGCGATTTCAAATCAAATTCCGAACTATTTGTCCCTAATGGCAAGTGTGGGAAGCATTGTGATTGGCTTATTGCTAGTTCGACATCATCGCACAAGAATAGAGGAAGACCCTAATGGTGCAGTAAGTCTGGTCAACTAGATCTACCTCATAACACTCTCCGGTTCTAATCAGGATGTCTGAGCAGTCACGATATTTATATCAGAATGATCACAGGTATTGTGGACTCGAACCAATGGCGATAGTGTTTAGCCTTCCCTGGGCATTATTGATGTGGGCGTACGTCGTTCTCTTCTCCAGGATGTGTAACATTGGTCTGAGCTCTGCACGTCGATTGCTTACAGGATGGTGTTATTCTCCACTGAATTTCTATACTTGTGTTTCCGCCAGACAAACCTTCAAATCCATGTTCCCCTTGGACTTATGTCGGCTTTCGTGGCTATTCCTATATTGTGGTGCATATGGAACTCCTGGAGATCAAGGTTGTTCGATACGGACTTGAAGATATAAGCGGAATATAACAATAACCAGAAAATGGCTTCCCACGTAGTCGTACTACGTACTTTTCTACATTACTTGATGTTAACCCCGGACATGTTTGCTGCTATCTTCTCGTAGTTTTTGCTTTGCTATGTCCATAGTTTTCGGTGTATGACAAGAAATTGACGCAACGCTGATGAGCACGATGATAGCACTGAAGGCAAGAACATTCAGCCCCAAGTCGCCATCCTAGCGGTAAATGTACCCTTCGCGATATTAGTCAACACAATCGAAGGTCTAAGACCAGAAACGGGATGCGACCTGACACAAAACCGCAGCCTTTTGCCTGACGGGTTGGCCCGACAATATAACTGTCGAGTTAGCCAGAGAAACACCTGTCGTGGCCGAGGTAGCCGACAGTCAAGTAGCCGGTTGCAATATCAGTAATAGACTCGATGTTCACAGACTGCAGTGTTATCAATGACGCATGTGCACATGAGTTGTTGTGTGGAGTGTGCAGGGGAGGGGAGAGAGAATCAAGACAAGAACGGACGCAGTGACGGAGGAAGGTGACTCGAGACAAGCGTGCGAAGGCTTTGTGGATTACTATGGTATTTTCGGAGTCAGCGTGGTTCCGCTCCTCATATCCCCCAAGGTGTCAAAACTAGAAATCGAGCATGCGAAAGTCGAAGGCGTCGTTCTCTAGATACGGTACAACTTGCCAGGGCACAAGCAAAATTGAGCGCGCGAGCGAGAAGCGAGAGGAATCGATGCCATTGGCATTCAAGTTGTAATACCGGCAATTGTTGCTGCGGTTTTGGCGTGGCGCAAGAACGGTGGCATCTGGCATCGTGAATAGCTCGGGCCACCTCCTTCCGTCGAGTCGAGTTCTAAACAGGTTACATTGGATTACACCGGGTCTTTAGGTGTGGAGCCGGAAAACTAAAGGGAGGTGAGGGCAGCGACAATAAGGAGACGGGGGGATCGAACTAATTATGGAAACATCAGTGCAAGCAGGCTGTCAATGGGCAAAGGTGGTGGAAGAGAGGCAAACTTGAAGGCGAATTCGAAGAAGTTCAATAGACGGAGATTGGGCGGGGCGGATATTTTCGGGCGCACGCAAGACCGAGACAGACCGAGACAAACTAGACCGAGACAAACTAGACCGAGACAAACTAGACCGAGACAAACTTAGACCAAAGACCGAGACCAAAGACCGGGACAAACTTGGGACGGGACGACTTGGATGGCCCGGCCCGGAGTACGCATGACTTCCTAGAAATCAAGTTCCATCCTTTCGTACATTTTAAGGCCTCCCCAGTTTTGGCCTCGGTCTGGCGTTGCAAATATAGCACCAAGGGTTGAGGTGGACTTTACTCAAGGCCCGTTTCTACTTCAATTCAAGTTATTGTGCAAGTACGCTATGATAATAGGTAACAGGCTACGATCACGCTACAGTAATGGCTATTTGGCCTGCGCGGATGAACTCCTGGGACCTGGGGTGGGATCGTATATGTCAGAGCAAATTGCGTTGAGTGTCTGCACCTTGCCTGGGATAGACAGACAGTCACCTACCCTTTTCGGGTTTGGCAGGACCATAGCGGGGTTGAAGAAGCGGAACACACATTCAATTTTGTTGGACAGTTAAACGCCGTTGGTGGGTGGGTATGGTGATAGACGCGACCGTTCATTGCACCGGCACTGGCATCCGGTTCATCCCAAGTCCTCGATTTCCCGATCTTCTTATCCCTCGCTAACTTTGACTTGTGGCCGATCTCCGAAACTTGGCTGGTCATGTTCGCCTCATTCGGGATACCGACTGCGATCTGCCTCGTGCGGCGTACACCTGCTACCATCAAGAAATTTGAATGATCGCTCGGGAAAGCCCTCGGAAATTCTGCGTGTTGCGTTAATGGACTCGAGCCATAAGCCTTACGCCCTGGCCAACCGGGAAGAAGGTAGGCTGTCTGAAAGTGAATGACAGGACCACGGACCACACTACGATCTAGACTGCGATACCGCGATGAAAGTTACCGTGACACGATTTGGGGCTTACATCACTGAATAAAAAGAACGCGGTCATTAGCGAAGATGGTATAAGTGTCCCATGTATTGCTTGATGTAAAGGAAGCTCGTGGGGTCGAAGTCAATACAGAGCTTTCAAGCCTTTCAAGCATCTGTAAAACCTGGTACGCGTTTCAGGCTGTTCTGGATGTTCCGGAACGCCTCTGAACACCTACGTTTTTGCAGATGAGGTAGACGCATTCCTCAGATGACTGTGATCGCCAACAAAGGGGATCCAGTAGCTACCATTCCCTAACATTCCGTCTGCCCTAATACCGGAGCGTCTCGGGCTGCGACTTGTTATTGGGTAGGCTTTGAGGGTACATCACTGCACATGTAACTGGCTTCTTTTGCCCTAGAAAATGCGAGATTCAACGGTCTCTGTAGGCACCTATGTCATCTCTCAGACGTCTGTTCGAGGCAGAGGCAGTAGAGACATTTGGGTAGTCCGGGGCGACATCGAATACGATATGCTTTCCCGAGTCCCTTTCCCAGCTATTTGCTTGGCTTGGAAAGTATGGTGGTCACTTTAACGACAGCGCTTCCGGGTAGGCGAACTTTAGGGCATCGGGGCGTGCTGTGATTGAGTTGGGAGACTTACAAGTTGACACATCGAGGGTCGAGAACCGAACACAGTGGATTATAACACTCTTTCGGAGGCTGCACAATCTGCTTTGACAGACACAAACAATTTGACTTGACTTTTATTCAAGGTTGGGCTTTGGCAGATTCTCGATTTCCTCGTCCTCCTCCTGTATGGGTATTGTGTGGTTTTGAAAAAGGGCTCTGGGACGCATTATTTCGTTCTTGGAGCTTGGACTCGGAGCAAATCCTCATGACGCAAGCTTGATCTGCCTTCACCGCTCGTCAATTCTTAGCCCTTGGGATCGGCTCCCGAAGCTCGGCTGTTCGCGTCTGCATTCGAAAGCATGTCGACTGTGTTCTGTCCCCTGCGCCCCGTGCCCGCCAGTCACGACCAAACTGCCATTCGAGCGAGCTCTTGAAACCTGCTGCGTGCGCATTTGAGGGGTGACCCCGTAAATCTCGGGAAGAATATGGGCTGTCTGTGAGCGCGGCTGAGAGGACCACTGCGATAGAGTTTACTGTAACATGATTCGGAGTTAGTCCACGACCAAATCCAAGAATAAATCACAACTCGCATTTACTGCCGAGAGCCCTGGAAGCCATTATAGACACGATGTCTCCATCGCAAATGACTTCGAAATGCTAAAAGACTATGCGATGGGCTACTACAAATGGACTCTTATAAGCCAACTATAGAGACCATTATGAATGCGGTGACGACAACCCCGAGACGGGACAATACCTTGGATGACACAACTGCAGAGAAAAAAAACATTTGTTCCACTGTTTAGCGCAATGAGCTTGACGAAAGCCGGGTTACTTGCACAACAACAGGAGCGCGCACTTCCGAATTGGTCCATCTTGCGCTTCAATAAGCAGTGCATGGACACACGGACATACCTACTCGGAGACTCGGGGACAAAAAGGGAAGGCCGCGTTGATCTCATCAAAGCTCATTGGACGATCTGTGCCAAGCCAAGATGTAAGTGCCAAGGCAAAGTCAAGACCAAACTCCTCCGACACGGTCCGGAGTGCCCGCTGCCATATATTAACATCATCATCATCATCGCTGTTTTGGCCCCTGAAACTCCCAATGTTTGGATCATCCCTTGCAGTGGTTTGCAACCCCGGTCAGTTTTCATTGACCTTCGTCGCGATGTCGGATATAAAGCCGATGGACTTCAAGTTGCGTTACTTGGCCATGACGGGGACCATACAACAGCCTGGCAACTTCTGCCATGCGACTATATTTGCACCACGAGGACGCTAACCAATTAGAATGACACATTTTTGGACATTTTGACACTTTTGACCCTACACACTTATACCAAAATGGACACAAGGCACTGAATTTTGGTCGAAAAAACTTGAATGGTTCCGACGAGAGTACACGCTTTGTCTCGTAGGACGGAACTTCGAACTCCAGGCTGTGCAAACAATTACTATGACATTCCCACTTACCATGAAGAAGGCTCACCGTTCCTCATATTCAGTTGACTAACCCAACGTCCTACATCACAATACATTTGCCGCCTCCCCCTGGCCTAGTACCCTGCCCATTAGACCGACCTTCCCCAGCCCGGCCGCTACCCCCCGAAACAGCTTCTGTCCTTACTTTTTTCGTAGACTTGGACTTGTCACTTTGGTGGCCCTGGGTAGGACGTGACGGTTTTCCTTTTGGGTGACTGCATGGGGGACGGTTTGAAGTCAGTTCCAAATCCGCGAACCGGATGTGCACCGGTTTGGTCGCTTCGCACGACCCAGAGAATTGGACCGGGTTCTGCGCAACCGTGACCACCATTTTCAAAGATATGACTTACAAGTTGAATATGGAGGGTGCCATTGTGTCTCAGTGGGATGATGGTCTGGGTGGGCGTGTCCACGCTCTTGAGCTCACGATGACTCGGAAGACCAACACAAAACAACAACGGTCCCGGATCGCCATGGATTCCAACTTTGGAGCGAGCGCCGGATGACTCGACTGCTGGACTATGGGCGCGCAAATCTGGAGCGCCTACAGCCTTGGCCAATCACATAGCAAGCCCTTATCTAGCGTTGGGGGCTTATCCCCATTCGTACGGCGCTCCCGAGTCAGCAAGAAGACGAAGACCTTTGGTTGGGCATTGCGCAAGATGGGACACATACGCATGCCTGTTGGCCTCACCCGCGCACTCAATCACAGAGGATCAAGTAGGCCTCTTAAACCGAAGCTGGATGCATATCTATCCCGGTTCCCGGTGTCGGGGATGCCTTCCTCATGTCGACTTATGACCCTGGAGATGCTTATGTTCAGCTCTGACTTCCCAATCAACCAAGGCAAACCTCGAAGGCTGGAATGACGGACCGTCATGTCAGCTGTCCACTCCCTACGACTGTCCAATTGTCACTTAGTCATCCTGCGCCTTGTTCAATTGGCAACTGCGAAGTTGAACCGCAGGGACACGCGCCTTTCGGGAATCGAACATCTTCATGGTGCTTGGAAAGACGCCTCGACATGCTTGAGAAACATCCAAATGAGCCCAATCACTCTGAAGCGTTCCAGCCGCCACCATGCGGTCGTTCCAGTCGTCAGGTTGGGTCTCGGTGTCACCGCTGATTAATCTCGTGGAGTAGATAAGTTATAGTGGGTTCTGCACTCAATTTGACGCGCATTTCTCTCACAGTAGCATAGGCGTTTCTTCCTCCCGGCCTGGGTCTGCCGGATGAATGGCGCCTAAGTCGCGCCTTTGACGAAACTTTGGGGCTTACGTTGGCGATTATGACTAGACTGGGGCTGGAATACGAGATGAAAGCATACGTGTCAATGATATTTGAGATTACAGTAGGTGTGTCACGGCTGGTTACTCACAGTCGGATATCATGACCCATCATGAACCAGCGCCCCCAGACTTTATTGAAGCAATGAGGATGAGGTAACAGGAAGACCTGAACCTTGAGGTGCGTAAACTCTACCTGCTACTTGGGAAGCCCGTATCTCTCGCTTCAAGTTGCTCGTAGCCTTCGATCAGCAGCGGCCGTTTTGCAGACAGCAATGAACGTACCACATCGGGGTTAGGCCGCTACTTGAAAAATGACTCGTCTCATATAGAATCGGAATTGCTGTGAGCAGAGGACTAGTCACGGCAAATGATGCATATACTGTATGACCATGCATCGGTCATGTATGATGATAGGCTCAAGTCTTTGCCGTCGGCAGAAGGAGTCGCACAAGCTCGCAGATTCGACAGCCAGCATAAGTTATGTAGCATTGAGGCGAGCTGTGGCCATAATGCCCTTCTCCTAACTCGTCTGGGTCCAACTCTAGAAAGTATATTCCGCACACTCCACGAACCCCAAGGAGATTTCCTCGAACTGTGCCCTAGAAAGTGTAGACATACATGAAATGTGATTTTTGTCACTGGATGATCGCAAGTGCTGCTCGGACAAGATGCGTGTCTAAAAATAGTGAATATTCGGGCCGCATACCGCAGGTGGGAGTCTTCGCCAGAGCTTACAAGATAGGTACGGTAACAAAAAATAATACTCGCTCGTAATGACATGCATGATAACACATATCAGTTATCACTTCTTTTATGGGACAGTTAATTTCGGATTTGATGGGTCCAGCCGGGAGCGGCGAGACATGTTATTTCGCAGATAAGGCATGGGCGGTGACGTATGGATGACGGGACTTAATATTGCCTTCAAGCACAAGCAATCACACTTTTGGGTTGGGGAGGACATACTCTTTACTGTAGCGGATCTGGGGAAAAGATAAGGAGGGGACGGGAGGGCACTAGACTCACGCAATTACCCCAAATCAGCTAAACAAGATTCCACGTTCTCCGACTTACAAGTAGGTGAGTGGTCTAAAGTTAGACCACTCTAACAATTACGGCGGGTCGGATCGAGCCGATTCATTAAGAGGCTGCTGAGCGCCGAGGCTGCCGAACAGTGGTTTATGGGAGAACTGGAACATGGTGAACCGATGCCAAAAATTGCGACCGGGCTGGCTTCCCAGGTTTACTGTAAAAGAGTCCTTGAGGAGGCACCTAGCTGGTTTTTTACTCTTACTCTCGAAGGAAGAATTAAACGAAGGATTAGTATAATAATGAAAAGTCAACATGAAGAGATATATATGATAGGAATGAATTCCGAATTACGACGATCGAATTACGATGGTTCGTTTGCGATTACGTGATAGTGGCAACTTGCCACAAACGGGATGGGATTATAAAGGCGTGGCGAACACGAAATCGTTTCAGTCTGACAACTTATGGTACCTCCGCCCCTGCTATCAACGACATCCCCCCCTTTTTTCTTCTCTCTTGCCGCAACTCTCTCGCAACATGTTCCCAACTTGTCTCACCTCGCCGGCGCTCACCGCCTCGCCAAACGCGCTGACGGCCACGGTCACAAACACGATGGTGCTTTCGTCGCCGGCGCTATTCTCATGCCGGTCCTTGTTATACTCTCGGGCATCTTTGCCGGCCTGACATTGGGCTATATGTCACTTGACGAAACACAGCTCCACGTGCTGAGCATAAGTGGTACCCCGTACGTTGCCCAATTCGGTTTACCACGGCTATATGCTAACTTTTGGTGGCACTGGCACTGGACAGTCGACAGCGCAAATATGCTAACCAAATCAAGCCCATCCGCCAGAATGGGCATCTGCTGCTTGTCACGCTGCTTCTTGCGAACATGATTGTCAATGAATCACTCCCCGTCATTTCTGACCCCATCCTCGGTGGTGGCGTTCAGAGCGTCATCGTCAGCACTGTGCTCATTGTCATGTAAGTGTGCGTAGTGAGGCTTTGAGGATTCAAAGGGGGTTCTGGTATGGTATGCGCCATGAATGACGAGCGCAACACTAGATCCATTTTGGTCGTTGACATCTTTTTTTTAAACCTTCATTTGATTTGACGAATTGCCTTTTTTACGGACTTAATCACTGACCTGTTCTCATTCTAGTTTCGCGGAAATCATTCCCCAATCGGTCTGCACGCGCCATGGTCTCTACATCGGCGCAAAGATGGTCCCTGTTGTTCGCGTTCTTCTTTGGACCCTGGTTCGTTTTTCTATCCGCATGTATGCGTGAGTTTCATGCTTATTGGTTGTGGGAGTATAGGGAATTATTGCATGGCCTATCGCCAAAATTCTCGAGTTCACTCTTGGCTCGCATCACGGCATCATATACCGGCGTGCTGGTATATGCTTCCCATGTTCTACCATTTCAATTTTTCTCAATCAGCTCTTCTTCAGAACTGAAAGAGCTCATTGCGTTACATTCATCGGTCGGGCAATATGGTGGAGACTTACGTAGCGATACTGTCACCATCATAGGCGCAACACTTGACCTTCAAGAGAAAACTGCGATACACGTGCGTCTTGGGCTCACTTTCCCAGGATTGACACGGAGAAAGTTTCCCAGGCGATGACTAAGATAGAGGATGTCTTCATGTTATCAATCGACGCTAACTTAGATTATGAAACCCTTCGGAAAGTCTCTGTCACGGGCCACAGCCGCATCCCGGTTTACGAAGAAGTCGAGCTATCTGGTCCCAACGGCCTGAACATCAAAACGAAGAAAATCGTCGGCGTGCTTCTTGTCAAGCAGGTAAATGCTACCTCACCTTTACCCATCCAGAATATCCCGCTAACGTTGGACCGATTTCCCTAGTGTGTTCTCCTTGATCCCGGTGATGCAGTTCCCGTGCGCAATATTCCATTGCACAGGGTACCGTCTGTTGCGCAGAACGAGCCACTCCTGGGTATTCTCGATAAATTTCAGGAAGGACGTTCGCACATGGCCATTGTCACGCGTACATCGGTAGAGAAGGCAACGTCATTAAAGAAAGCTGTTAAACAGAGTATCACGCAGCGCATTAAGAATCGCGTAGGGATCTCCGATTCGTCCTCCGACAGTTCATCCGACGAGGAACCTCGCTCTAAGCGCAAGAAGGGCAAAAGAATCTCAGGTCGCTCAAACTCAAGTGTTGACAGCATGAGTGGAACGAGCGGTCGTGAGGATACACAACCCAGTGACGTCACATCGGATAAGGACGACGGAGGGCGCTCGTTCTCATTTCGAAAGAAACGAAAACGCAGTAAGAAACGGGTAGAGGATGTTGAGATGGGTACCG
>Ga0137359_10003605_pt1 | contig 12583 bp, 12 predicted proteins | sample Mad1_40_16metaG_FD_108281 | JGI IMG/M metagenome (GOLD analysis project Ga0137359, IMG submission 108281) | Vadose zone soil microbial communities from Angelo Coast Range Reserve, California, USA - Mad1_40_16 metaG | ecosystem: Environmental > Terrestrial > Soil > Vadose zone | place: USA... | reverse complement strand
GAAAGGGGATACTGTACTCAGGCTGATGATGAACCAGTAAGAAAGGAGACGCCCAATGGTAGATGAAAGGTTATGGGGCGTCGTTTAGGTGATACTGACTGACATATTGTTGACGTTTACTGACAAGGTTTGATGTCAGATCATGCTTTTAAGTAAGCAGATAATGATCTGCGATAGATTGGGAAAATAATAGACTGTTGGACTCAGTGGTAAGTTGTCAAAGTTTCCAAGTCTTCAAACTTCAAGCTTCAAGCTTCAAGCTTCAGGAAAACCATACTTACAGTGGTTTTGGTATCGATGAAGCCCGGGCGTACTGTATAACTATAGCAACAAACCACGTGATCATGGCGTAATTTAAATTTCTATATAATGCATTTTTAATTTCAAAAATGTCTCAGCAATTTTGCAATTTTTGCTGACGGTTGGTCCCAAAGCTCAGCCTACTGTAATGAAAACCGGCTATGATATATTCAGTACTGTACAGTAAATGATTCGGGACACAAATCTCGCAGCTAGTCCAGTTGCCGTAGGCACATTCACCGTGGGCAATGTATCTGAAATCAGATTGGTCAGATCTCTGCAACTGAATTGGAATACGTAACTGCAATACGATCACATGATAAGGTACTATGCCTGACCGCACTCGTTCGGACACTTCAAAATTTCTTGCTCAAATCTCTACTCTACATGAATCTGTGTTTTTAAAGTGAAATTGATGTTGTGTTGGGAAAGCATGAAAATGGCTGACTAAGATTTTGAGTGAGTGTCCGAATGGTCTGAATGTACGGTCGGGCATAGTACAAAGACACCCTTCAGAGACCGCAATCCGGGATCCAGCCTAGCGCTCGCGAGGCACAGGTGGAGAAACTTTGTTTCAGCAGCCAATCATATTTCCCGCTTCCCCTGTACCTTCGCCATCCCTGCTTTGCACCCCTCCAGTACGCCACTCTGATGGTTCCAAATAAACGAGACAACTGTAATTGGCCGTGAGCGTGCGCGTGGTGATGCGCCGTGCGTGAATGTCACATGGCAACCACTGGCGAGAGCGTCAATTATTCCTGTATAACGTATAACTGAAGACCGTTGTCCTGAGAGTTGTCCCCCCCATTTTCCAAGGATCCTGCGCGATGACATTTCCCCTTCGCCTTGCCATCTTATCTTGTCTGCTCCTTATAGGCTCAGCTCGTGCCCAAACCGTCAACGATTGTACTGACTTTACCAACTCCTTTTGGGTGAGTCCTCGTCAAGCTGACGGCTCATTTCTCCGAATTTGGCCGTGACATTCTGTTTTGCGTCGTGCTACTGTTGTTACAGTCATACAATTCGCTCGACCAATCACCCTGCACGGTCGCCGCGTCCCTGCTGGCGGTATGCAACGACAGCCGTCAGTTCATCCCTCCTTTGGCTCATGTATACGATCTTATTGGTATGCAGCATACACCAACACCAACACTCCGTCTCCTTCACTTCCAGATTGGTCGCCAGAACCTTCGACCTCGCATGTGACTCCATACACTTCTAGCTTTAAAGCCTCGACTACTCGGCCACGACCTACAAAGGCTCCTCCGCCGCCACCGCCACAAGACACAACCTACTATGATTACTCTTACTCTTATTCGTATTATTATACGACCTATTATTATACCATTTACTATCGAGGTATTTCACAAGATCGAGATGGAATCCGTCGACGAAGTGAGGCCGATGACGCGTGCAATTGCAATACGGTCATGTACAACCTCATCAGCGCATGCAATGCGTGCCAGGGAGACTCATGGACTGAGTACGTTGATCTGCCGTGTATTCCCGTTGATTTGGATAAATCGATTCATATATTTCCAGTTACGCTACGTGGTCACTCAACTGCACCACTCGAGCTTCTCCCGGAACGTATGTTTCCTCTCGTGTCTACTAGCGATCCAATTTGACCTTCCATCTCAGCTTCCCGTCACCCATCCCATACGGCGTGCGAGTACCAGAATGGGCCTTTATCGACACATCTGTGCGTACATCCCTCTTCCATTTGGTTTGCTGTCCCAAGAAATCGTATTAAAAATATTGGGACAGACTAGTAACTTCAGCGTCTCAGAGGCGCAAGCCGTAGGGGGTGCGAGACCATTCCACTCTCTATAAATGCTCATCTTAACTTCCTTGTCAAGATTACCCCGAGGTTACGGGAACCACCCATTTGTCAACCCCCACGGTGTTAGCCACCCGGACACCAAACTTGACCCCAGGTCTCTCGAATTCCGCACCGTCTGGCTTGTCGCATGTCGTTGCAATCGTGGGGAGCGTCGCCGCCGGCATCGCTGCAGTCTTGATTGTCTGGGTGGTGTAAGGCCACCCTCAATGTTGCGCCCGATCAGCTCAGTCTGGCGACATGCTCGGCCATACATACCCTTTGTATCCTCGTATCCTTTTCTTTCATTGTTTGGGTATGCCCCATGTCTCTTACGCCTCATGCCACTTTTCGTTTTTCCATAGTTGTTGAAAACGCGACTCACCTCTTCTGAATACAAACAAACTCTTGACGATTTTCCCCCTCATTACTTTTTCCAAGGAAGTCCGGCCCAAACGACGGCACTTGGTTGAGTCAAAAGGCAAGCTCAATCTGACGTTACTTATGTCGCCCTGCGACCATGAAGCCCAGACATCGTTCGCCTCCTGCGTCTGTCACTTCCTGATTCCTTCAAGTATGAACGTATGCATGTCAACCAGGAACGTTACTTGTGCGTGTCGTTATTCCGTCGCGTCAGTAATACTTCGTATATACAACCCGAGTCGTCTATAGTGACAACCAAAACAGCTGGGCGTAAAAAAGAGAGCTACGTAAAAGTCGTGAGGAAAATAATAAAGTATAGTTGGACGAAGGGTATGCAGGAGAGATAATCCACTCCTCGAAAGGAAGGCTGTCGGACGTATGCGCGTCCGTTGAACTGTGGGTCCCTAACCTTGTCTGGTTCGTCGTGTAGATTGTCGGCGATAATGCCACATGGCACATGGATGATGTATGTCGGCAGATGCGAAGATGATCCTGCAGAGAGATAGACTGGTAGGTAATTGGCTCTAGCCCACGCCACGTACCTCAGTAGTTGGGCGAACAAAAATAATAAATGGACGTACGATAGCGCTTTCAGTAATCAGCGAAGAAGGGCATCGTCGTCATCACTTGGAGGTGCGGGTTCTGGTTCCGGGCGAGTTGATTAATTACATTCTGTGTTGGCTACCAGAATCCTGCTCGTTTACGGGATCGCGCCAACCGGGGGTAGAAGTACAATCTCAACGATGCCGGTATGCGATGAACTAGGCGGTGTGGGACTCAGTAGGGTGGTTCGGGTCACGCTGGTTATCAATGGTCCCACTTCCCGCTGGGATGTAAGGTCGAACATGAGCGCTGAGCGCTAGTAAACACGACAAGGGACATACGGTCTAGGAATCGCTGTAGTGGTGCAGTTGAGCGACCACACAGTGTAGCTGGTTACATATGGGTCGATTCATCATTCATTCGATTCATGGGCCCGGGATCATGCATCATGCATCATGAGTCATATCATGATGGCGTCTTAGTTGATTACCCCTGGCATGCATTGCATGCGCTGATGAGGTTGTACACGATCATATGGTTATCGGCCTGACCTCATCGAAGAAAGATTCTATTTCCACCTCGTGAAATGCCTCGTGCTGGTGGCACCCAAATCTCGCGCCTACTGCTCCCGGCTCCCTGATAGCCGCAGCACTGGCTCGGCTTTGGCTCAAGCCTGGACAATCTCAAGCCTTGAGCTGACCCCTCGCTTCCGAAGGCTTAGGCCGGCCTCGGCTTGAGCAACAATACATCCACTCCGTCTCGTCCCCCTGCTACACGGTGATCAGCCACTTGCGCACCTCATTTACACCACAGACCTCCAGAGTTTCATCTACGCTTGGTGCAAGCGAATCCACGCTCTCGTCGCAAAAACCGGCCAAGGCTCAGTGACATATGCAACGTTCACGTGAAGTTATTTTGGCTAGACTGGGCAACGGCACGAACTGAGCCTAGAAGCAGTAGACAGGATAAGATGACAAGACAAAATGGAATAGACATCACGCAGAACCCTTTGAAAAGGACAGCCCTCCAGAGCAGCCTCCATTTATAAACCAAGAAATAGTCAAGAACCCTTGATGTTCTTGCTAGTGGTGCCAAGTGATATGTAGCGATTGCACATCGGCGCATCACGATACATGCGATGCAAAACACTTAGTCTCCTTCCCAACCACATTAAGAGTGAGGTAAAGGAGTAACATGACTGGCCGCTGAAAAAAACCTTTTTGATGCTGCTCACTCTACCAGTTGCCAGTGAGGCACAGCCAACTCTGTCAGAAAAGCGAGTCACAAATACGAGCCGGGATGGGCAGGGAAATTACAACAACAAAAAGGCATGAAGGGCCCAGAAATGTGGGGAAAGTGTGCGTGCCTAGCTTGCGCCCTAACCACACCATCAGGCTGATCGGGAATACAACCGCGCAGATAAAAGTAGAACCAGCCATGAAGGCTAGAACCGGGGAGGCTGGGATTAGATGAATGAGGGGGAAATGCCGGTGGGTTTGGTCTTCTTTCTATTTCCAATTTTGGGGTTCGCCTGCGGTGTCAAAGGCGAAAAAAGTCTTCCGCCAGTGGACCAGGATGCGCTGTCATTTCAAGCTTCAAGCTTCAAAGCTTCAAAGGTCATAACCTGACACACGCTTGTAGGAGGCAAGAGGCTTAACCCGGAGAATTGCGTGAGCCGGAGAGTGCGAGATGTTGTAACACTCAGAGACCACAAACAGAGATAAAAGGTGACTCGGATGCAGTTGCACGATGATGTGGCGTTTAGGTGATGTTACTAAGGTTTTCATATTACGATTTCCGGCTTCTCCTGTTCCTCTGCTTTGCACCCCTCCAGTACCCCACTTTATTGGGCTCAAATGAACGAGATTCAGTGGCTTACAACGTGTGCATGGCGATGCGTAAACGAATACATGGCCAGCGAGAGCGTCAATTATTCCTGGAAGCCGCTGTCCTGAGAGTTGTCCCCCCCGTTTTCCAAGGGTTCTGCGCGATGTCATTTTCCCTTCGCCTTGCCATCTTATCCTGTCTGCTCCTTATAGGTTCAACTCGTGCCAAGCTCACCACTACTGGCACGGACTGTACCAACATTACCTTCACATGGGTGAGTCATCGTCAAGCTGACGCTCATTTCTCCGAATTTGGCCGTGACATTTTGTTTTCCGTCGCGCTACTGTTGGTACAGTCATACAATTCGCTCGACCACTCCTGCATAGTCGCCGCGTTCCTGCTGGGGGCATGCGACGACGACAGTCAGTTCATGCACCCTTCGCTTTACGATCTTATTGTTTTTCAGCATCCTCCAACACCAACACACCAACTCTTTCGCTTCCAGAGTGGTCGCGGTCGCCAGGACCTTCGATTTCGTGACTCCGTGGATTCCAAGCTCGGAATTCTTGCCACCACCTCCAACTTCAACTGCTCCGCCATAACCTACGGAGGTTACTCTGCCGCCAGAACAATCAACCAACTATTATTACTCTGATTCGTATTCGTATTCGTATTCAACTTATTATTATTATAATACCATTTGGGTGTGGGAGCCAGCGGCGCGAGGTATTTCACAAGATCCGTCGACGAAGTCGACGAAGTGAGGCCGAAGAAGTGAACGGGCCGTGCGCCCGCAATGGCCCGATCCCCTGTCCTGAACCTCGTCGCCTCTCTTTCCGTTCTTCGTTGACTCGCTCACTCCCTTGGTTTTGGCCGAACTGTTCTGCTCATGATCGGTGCTCAGGTTCGACTCAAATCACTTCAAAACGCTGTGCAGTGCTTCTCGGCCACAACTCCCATACTGTTTCTTTCATCTCTGCGCCTGGCCTTTCATCGTCTTTGTTGCACTCCTCATGGCTAGCCACAGCTCGTTCCCAGCACCTCACCACACCACGCTGCTTACCTCGCGCCTCATCGGACTGGGAGTTTGGTCGGGGAGCTATAATTGGTGTGCGTCATCCTTAAAATCTCGTCTTTGTCCCATTTCTCGTTTCCTTTCACCCTTACTACTGTATGTTTCGTATTCTCGTGTTCGCGCCCATTTCCCTTTGTTCGATTCCCCGTGTACCGCCCCTGTTTTACATCGCGCTAGGTCTGACCTTTAGACTTACTTTTCCCCACTTCTCCCGTTCTCCGCTATTACTTCGACTTAGTAAATTCGTAATGGCTTCCCGATCTCTTGTATATAAAGGCCCTGTTTCTGTGTTGTAATACCAGTTGACGAACTCACCCTTTCTCTTTCTTTCTCTTTTCTTTTCCTTTCTGTGTGCTTCCCTGTGACTTTCCGACAATGAGACACGAAACACGAGACACCAGCCAGACACGAGACACGATACACTGCGATAACTACCTAGGCTTAAGACGACAATAGCGCTGCCAACCGTCATCACGACTACAACCTAGGCTTAAGACGACAACAACGCTGCCGACCGTCATTACGACTTTCATCTTCTCCCTTCCTCTTCTCTCCTTTCTCTCCTCGACGCTTCCTTCCTCTCTCTCGCTCAGGTGCCCACTCGGATCTCGACCCACCCTTCCTGTGGCCAGCCTAGCTCACTCAGTCACGCGAACTCGGGCTACATCTTACCCGTCATATCTCTTATCTCTCTTCGGATCAACTCTGCCTTACGAACTCACAAGATGTTCGCATCTTACAGCATGCAATGCGTGCCAGGGAGACTCATGGACAGAGTACGTTGATATACCATGTTTGCTTGAACGAATTCACTTATATATTTCCAGTTACGCTACGTGGTCGCTCAACTGGGCCGCTTTAGCTACTCCCGGAACGCATGTTTCGTGTCGTGTCTACTAGCAATCCAGGTGACCTTTTGCCTCAGCTTCCTGTTACCCGTCCCATTTGGCACACGAGTACCATAGTGGGCCTTCGTCGACACATCTGTGCGTACATCCCTCTTCCTTTTAGCTTGCTCTCCCAAGAAATCGTATTAACAAATCTCGTGACAGACCGGTAATTATTGGAGCTAGCTTTCTTGTCAATATTACCCCGAGGATACGGAAACGGGAACCGAAGGGTTGAACCCCACGTTTCCAACCATCGTGACCCCATACGTGACCCCAGCCCTCTCGTTGAGGTCCAGACAGTCTGGCTCGTCGCATATCGGTGCAATCGTTGGGGGTGTCGTCGCCGCCATCGTTGCAATTTTGATTGTCCGGGTGTTATAAGGCCACCCCGAGTGTTGTGCCCGGCCCGAATCAGCTCACTTGCCACATACTCGACCATGCCCGAATCCTTTTCCTTGTTTGAGTATGCCCAATATGCCACTTCTCTGCTGGGTTTTTAGGAGTAGGTGTGTTTAGTGTACTTGTATCCGAGGTATTATGAGACTGGGCATATTATGAGATCAGAATAAGATATAGCGTGGCTCTCACCGGTCCTCCACACAGAGCCAAATCACGCCTATCTAACACACTTAAGAGTCCCATAATCCCATCATTCTCTTTAGTTATTCTTCACTTTTCATGGTGTTGCATTTTAAAACATCGTTTCCTCTTCTGAATACAAGCAGCGTTCGGACGCTGGCTTTGCTCAGGAAGAGTCCGCATTGGAAGGAGCATGTGCGATCGGCACCGCGCCACGGCGGTCGATCGTAAGAGCATCCCCAGCGGTCTGGCTATTTCACCCGCTTAGCCATTTATAGCCACACAACACCCGCCAGCGGCCTGGCTAAACCCTCTGCCAAATTTAGCTCCTGGCCATTTCATCCCCTCACCTTGCCAAATTTGGCAAGGACATGCCTGTGCTATTTCTCATGCTATTTCTCCGGGCCGATCGGACCTTCTCCCCAGCAACCCTTTGACATAAGCAATTGCCCTAGACCCAAGGCACAGTGCAGTGCGGTGCAGCTGACCAGATGCCATAAATAGCACAACCAAAATGGGGGAATGCCATTTTTGTCGCAAATGCTGAAATGGCACGTGCCAAAATAGCCAGGACGACTGCCAGACCGCTGGGGATGCTCTAACTGGCCTCGGGTTTAGCCTCGTCAATCACATCGTCATTTTCCTTGCCTTTTCCTGTGGCGGGACCATCTCGCATTATTTCCCTCTGCCTCTCTCTGCATGCACTCCTTCAACCTGAAGCCGTCCTACTTTTCTTCAAGTTTTCCAAAGCTTCCTCCATTTTTGTCCACTTGACTTCGTGGACCACTAGATCTGTTTTCTTTTCTCAGCTTTCGGCGTCTCCCTACTTTCCTGAGACACTAGAGGACCGTGACTAACCTCACGTCCAGATACTGGTACGGTAAGGTCCGACCGGCGTCGCTACTCGACCCGTACCCTTCCACGTCAACTCCTCAACTCCTCTTGTTCCCGGCCTCATCTCTTTTACCCCCTCATGGCTAGCTACACCCCATTCTCAGGATGGACGCCGCGCACATGAAGTAATTTGGAATCTCTCATCTTTGTTCTAATGGCCGTACTAATCATGACACTATCATTTCTCGATATTTCTGGTCTTGACCCCCGTGTTTATTTCTTGCCTTGATCCCCGCGTTTGTAAGTTACAACGCTACAACGCGGTGTAGGGAACGAACGGGCCGTGCGCCTACAACGGTCCGATCTCCACTCGATCTGTACTCTTCCATCTCTGCACCATCTCGTGTCGTGTCCCTCTCTCACTTTCCCTTCCCTCATCGACTCGTCTCCTTTCTAAGCTGTTGTCTTCACTGCTCCTCATGCTCGACTCCGAACGATTCAAAACGCCGGGCAGCGCCTCTAGGCCACGACTCTCGCCGCCTTTCCTTCCATCACTACGCCCCGTCCTTTCATTCTCTTTGTCCTTTCTCCGTCTCCACTCCTCATGGATAGCCACAGCCCGTTCCTAGCACCTCTCCACACCACGCTGTGTACCACACTTGGCATTGAATTGGGAGTTAGTTGGGGAGCTACAATTGTTGTGCGTCACTCTCAAGATCTCGTCTTTGTCCTTCTCGTTTCCTTTCATCCCTACTGTATGTTTCGTCTTCTCGTGCTTGTGCCCATTCCCCTTTGTTCCAATTCGCCGCGTATCTCCCCGCTTCGTATCGCGTTGGAATCACCCATACCGTCTCCTTTACTTGGTTTTCCGATTTCTCCTCTACAATTCCGACTTAGTTATTATTTGACGTTGACGGCTCCTCGACCGTTTGTATATAAAGGCCCGGTTTCCGTCTTGTAATGCCGGCTGACGAACTCACCCTTCCCCTTCTTTTCCTCTCTTGCGTGCTTTTCCTGCGGCCCTGCGACACTGCGACACTGCGGCCCTACGACAACGACAAACTCGACGACAAACGCTTAAGACGACAACAACGCTGCGAACTGTCATTCCGACCCGACCTATCATCTTCGCCTTCTTCCTCCTCTTGCTTCTCGCTTATCTTCTTCTCTCTCTCGACGTGCTCTTCTTCTCTATCGTTTCTCGCTGCCCCTCACTTGATCACGCGGATTCGGGCTCACACATCCTATCTCATATCTTGATCGGATCTACTCTGCCTTACGAACTCACACGGCGTTCGCGTCGTACGACGGTTCCCCGTTTTAATTACTATTCGTATCCTGGAACATAAAAAGCGTCGTAGTTTACCTTGTAACGACAGTTATCCATCCTCATTTTCTAGCTCTCTTTCCCTTCTGCGTGCTTATAAGACGACCCTACGACCTTCCGGCCCTACGACGATGACAACATCGACAAACGTTAAGACGACAACGACGCTATCGACTGCCTCACTAACCTTATCATCTTCGCTTCCTTCAAGTTTTTCTCTTCCCTTGTGCTTATCACTCCTTCACTCATTTTGTCGCGCACCTCCTTCCTCGATCTGGATGGCCTTGCTATCTTCTCCGGTTGCGACAATCCTTTCTTCCCTTCGCGCTCCGCCTTCTGCTCACGTCGCCCTTCTCGTGTCTCGGCTCTTCCTTGCTGCCTACTAGTTCGCGTAGTCGCGCGGATTCGGGCACATATCCTTATCTCATATGACATTCGGGATCACCTCTGCCTTACGAACTCACACGGCGCTCGCGTCGTACAGTACTTGCTCATGAATCGCGTTTTTCAACGGTAATCTCTCAACAGTGAATTCAGCCACACAGAAGTCCATACTTTCATCAAGTGGATTCCACAGGGCCATGAAATTTAAAGAAGGTCCGATGGGGACTTCCACAGAATCTGGTTTATCATACAGCATATATACCAGTGGTATTGGACTCATTGTACATTCACGTGGTCATCCTCCTACGAGCTAGATTGGTCTATTTCATTTTTCACTTGTACCATTTTCAACAACCCTGGGCGCGATATACCACGACTAGTGAACCGCACTCACCGAGTCAGGTCCCGCATCGTCAGCCGCCTCAGAACGAGTGTGATGTACGCTTGGGCTACGCCTCTAGGTGAGGTGCGCCGTTTGCCTGCACATGCTTTGACGCCAAGTCGGTGTTGCGGTAATCTGACGTCACTTATGTCGCCTTTTGATCATGAAGTCGCATTGTTCGCCCTCCTGTGTCTATGTAAATCAGGAACGTTACTCGTGCGTGTCGTAATTCCGTCGTGTCAGTAATACGAAGTATGTACAACCTGAGTCGTATAAAGTCGATAGCTACAACCAACACGGCTGGGCATTAAAGTGAAGGCTAAGTAAACGTCAAGAGGAAAACAACGAAGGTAAATAATTGGACGAAGGGTATGGTAAGCGGGCGGGAGAGATGATCCACTCCTCAAAAGGAAGGTTGCGCGTCCGCTGAGCTGTGGGTCGCTAACCGGTTTGTAGTACAACTTGTCTGGTTCGTCGTGTGGATCGTCGGCAATGATGGCACATGGATGGTGTACATCGGTAGATGCGAAGGGTCCTGTAGGGTGATGGAGTGGTAAGTAATTGGCTCTAGTCCACGCCCGCGCCTCAGTAGTCGGGCGAAGAGACAGACGTACAATATCAGTTGTCAGCGAGGCATGGCATCGTCCACGTCGTCACGGTTGGTATTTGATTCCTTGATAATTGGATTTGGTTCCTTGGTATTTGGTTCCGAGCGATTTGGTTCCGAGCGATTTAATTCCGAGTCAACCTGTGTTGACTGCAAGCATCCTGGTCGTTTACTGGGATCGCGCCAACGAAAGGCGAACCCGACAATTACAATCAGAGCGATGCCGCCGACGATGCCCCCCACGATTGCACCGGTATGCGATGAGCCAGACGATGGGGGACTCGGTGGGATGGTTGTAGTAGGCCCGGGCACGCTGGTGGTTGTCAATGTGGGGATCGCCGGACCGGTTCCCGTAACCTCGGGAGAATCTTGGTCGCGAGAAAGTTAAGATGAGTACATATGTGTTGTACAGACTGTCGTGAAATCGCACCTCCTACGAGTTCCGCCGCCGAGATGTTCCAGTTACCGGTCTGTCGTGATATTGTTGATTCAATTTCTTGGGAAAGCAAGCCAAATGGAAGAGGGGAGGTACGCACAGAGGTGTCGATGTAGGCCCACTTCGGTACTCGCGTGCCGAGTGGAACGGGTTTCGGAAAGCTGGGATGTAGGATTGAACATGAGCGCTAGTAAACATGACAAGGGACATACGTTCCAGGAGTCGCTTTACTGGTGCAGTTAAGCGACCACACAGTGTAACTGGTTACATATGGGTCGATTCATTCGAGTCAATGAGATATCATGATGGCCGATCAACGTACTTAGTCCATGATTCTCCCTGGCATGCATTGCATGCGCTGATGAGGTTGTACACGACCGTATTGCATTGGCATAAGTTATCGGCTTGACCTCGTCGAAAGATCTTATTCACATCTCGTGGAATGCCTCGTGCAGGTGGCACCCAATCTCGCGCCACGACTATAGTAGTTTCAAAAAAGAAAGTTGTGTCAACATTATTGGTCGAGACAAATTCGGTTGAGGTCGAAATTGTCAAACTACTAGAAGAGCTTGGCGAAGACGACGTTATAGTCACAGTCGAGCTCGAAGATTGTGACGGCGAGCTTGAGCTCGAAGGTTGTGACGGGCTTGGGCTTGAAGGACTCGCGGTGATGGTAGATGCTGCACAGACCAATCAGATCGCATGAGATGCGCCAAAGGTGCATGAACTGACTGTCGTTGTTGCATACTGCTTGCAGGTACGCGGCGACCAAGCAGGGTGATTGTCCGAGAGAGTTGAATGACTACAAAAACAGCAGCACGACAAATTGAGGTAAATGGGATGTTACCACCCGAAAGGGGACTCACCCAATTGAGGTCAGAGTTGGTACATGACTGTGCGCGAGCTGAACCTATAAGGAGCAGATAGGACGAGCAGGCAAGCAGAAGTGAAAAATACATCACGCAAAACCTTCGGGAAGGAGAAACGGCCTTTGACGGCCTCAATATATATATATATATCACTGATGTAATGGTGTCCTGGGTCATGGGTCATGCCTTATATGCCTTATATGTACGGTGCGTTCTAGCGTGGCATGAGTGCTAGCGCTGACCGGCGCTGACCTGTCAGGCCTGTCAGGGGAAGCATGAACTCTAGGT
>Ga0137359_10003603_pt1 | contig 12585 bp, 15 predicted proteins | sample Mad1_40_16metaG_FD_108281 | JGI IMG/M metagenome (GOLD analysis project Ga0137359, IMG submission 108281) | Vadose zone soil microbial communities from Angelo Coast Range Reserve, California, USA - Mad1_40_16 metaG | ecosystem: Environmental > Terrestrial > Soil > Vadose zone | place: USA... | reverse complement strand
GGGTCAGCCACGTCGGGTGTGATCGGCCCAAGTAGACTCTGTGTGGATGAGCTCGATGGGGTCCTCACTTGATCGTTGGACCGAGAGTCCGCATTACTGTCTACATGGGATTGTGGGGGTTCCGAAAACCGTGTAGAAGATGAAGGCAACTCTAGTGAGTCATGTTTGGGGATACCGACGGACAACGTTGATGCAGCACCTCGATTGCGCTTCTGCCACGATGTTGGTGGAATAGCCGTACGTCTCAGATTGTGGGATGGGTTTGTTGGGTGGCCTTTCGCGTCACTAGAGAAGGACCGTGAAAGAGGATGCGGATGTGAGCGCGAGGCGCGGGGACCTGTCTTAATTGATGATGCCGACGATTGGCGTGAGAGAGACAGATGCGAAAGCCGTTTGGTGAGAGGTGATGGCGCGTCTTCATCTTCGCTGTACAGGCACGGAGAGAAAGAAACGATCAGGGGAAATGATGGAAGACAGGAACGGATTGTGCATTAGCTCACCTGTCACTCCACCCTAGGCCAGTTGTCAGGCCAATACCGCCGCGTAACAAGCGTCCATCACGGTGTCGGACTCGCCGACGAATCGTGTCACGCTCGTCCTTGAAAATACCTGATTTGGGTGACACTACTAAATTGTAAAAACCTTTTACGTCAACCCGCTAAGAAGCGTCGCTTACCTACTGACACTGTACTTCCAGGTCGGTTGCTGTCTATGGCAACCATGAGTGAATCAGGTCGAACATTCTGAGGCAACAATTTTGAGTGAGGTGAAAGCATCCCATCTCGTAGCATGAGATTTCTGTAGAGTGTCAGTGCTGGGCGAAAAGCTCCAGGAACAAAATGCGACGCACGGCAGGGGCGTATGTAAATCAATACTTGAATCAGATTCGCCAGCGGCATCATCTTCGTCAGGTACACCCGGAAAACCACGGCCGCCACCGCCGATAACGTTACCGTACTCCTCCACGAAAGAATGATCGTTCCAAGACTCGTCTTCGTCAGGCCTACTGGCATAAGCCAACAAGCTCCGTGACGTAAGGTTTGCGCTGCCCTCGCTTTGACGGCGACCGAATGTATCAGGGAGGGATTGAAGAGACAACCTCCCCTTGGCGCTAGTACGACGCGAACCCGGTAAGGAGTTGTGTGCCCGCGGACGGGATTGGGACCGTGATCTAGAGCGCGACAAGGTTGTTTCAGAACGACGCCTCGAACGGGGTGTTGCCGCCATGAATGTCGCAATATCGGGACTGGAAGCACCCTCGGACCGATCTGGTCGGGGTATTGCAGAAAATGCGGGGTGTTCGCGGTCGGCATTACGAAAAGAATTTCGGTCTCGATAACGGTTAAGTGAAGGAGTACGTTCATGATCTTGACCGCCGGTAGAACTACTGTCCCGCTGGGACTGTGACACGGCTTGACGGTCGTGTAACTTGTGCGTGGAACTCTTTGATCGCGCTGCGCGCATTTGTACGTGTATATTGTGGGCCAGAGAATCCAGATCGGTTGTGTCATCGTCTTGCAAAGCAGGGAGGTCGCCCATGTCGATCGAGGAGATAGGCTCATTGTGGAGAGCGGGGTCACGACTGGGATATGGTAGCGGTGAAAGCGAGGCGCGAGGAATGTCAGCGAGAGAGGTTTGAATGAGAACCTGTTCAACAGGGTCAACAGGGAAGAATTCATCGTCCTCGAGGATTGCAGGGTTTATGGCCATAGAGATAGGAGGAGATTTTTGGTTGTCGGGGTTGGCGGCACGAGCGACAACATAAGGCGGGAGAAGAAGGGATAGGGAACCATTAGAAGACGAACAGGAGCGAATAGAGTTTGTGGAGGTAGAGGCGATGGACCCAGCCCGTTGGCGAACTGAGGTGGAGACGACTGCGGAGGTGGGGATGGGAGATGTACCACTGCTGACGCTTGCGATACTGACGACGGATTCCCTCAATGAGGAAGACTTGGAGGAGGTTGATAGGCGAGACGCGCGACGAGAACGGGTAGCGGCGGTGATTTGAAAAAGGTCTTGTTCAGACAGAGGGGACGGTCCAGGAATTGGAGGAAGAGGGAGGGATGGGGGAAGTGACGGAGGTGGATTCTGCGAGGACGATGAGGACGAGACATTGTGAGGAATATGGGATGGGGGGACGGGGAACTCGTTCAGAATGACCGGGACGGAGGACAAAGTCATGGTAAGGAGGAAAAAAGAAAGGGGTGAATATATGCGGTGCGGGTGCCAAGGGGAAAGAAAAGAGAAACCATCAATGTGAAGAGACAACTTAAATGGAAGACAGAGTTAGACTAGCACCCTCTCGATGACATCCGTCTCTTCTCCCCAGACGATGGCTCCGAGCTCAATCCAACGTGAGCACATGTTACTCTGACCCTCAATGCATTCCCCACAACAGAGCACTTGAGCTCAACCTGCGATCAAGCTTGGGCTTTCGATCGCCATTGTATGCACTAAATAAAATAAATTTGGGAAATTTACAATTCCATATTCCGTTCCAAGCGGTAGAGACCGCGTCGCTTGCGCAGCCGTTTTACATGCTGTTGGTTGAAATATCCATATGTACTGTATTGATACTGTAAAAAGAAAAGAAAACCCCCCCCCAATACAGTAACCTGTGCTTCACCAGGTTTTGGATCTGTACTGCCATAGCGGCGCGATAAGGCGCAATGAGAGACCAACCCTCTGGCGCCTTGTCACATTAAGTCGCGGACTTGGGCGCATCATTTTCCCACGATTGGATAGAAACACGTCAGCATCAGCCAAGCAACCCAAGGCAACCCAAGCAACCCAAGCCAAACCACACTCTCTGACCCCAACCAAGACCAAGACAAACTGCGGTAAGTTTGCTCTTTCACTTTGAAAATGCTATGCTGACTGTATATGACCAAGTCCTTCATCTTCGCCATGATCACCCATGACACCTTGTACTCCCTCGCCAACACTCTTGGTGTCCTTTCCATGGTCACCATTGTCATCTACCACTTCATTGCAGTCAACGCTCAATACGTCACCCGTGGCGCAGCTGCTTAGTCTTCAACGTTAACAGTACATGTACGCTGGTCGTGCTTTGTCTCCCCGAGACAGCTGAACCGATATTCGTTCAGTGACTACCTCCCTAATGCTTTACTTTGCCAGAAGTGCCCATTAGCGTGGTGTGTCGCCAAGAGCAATGTATAGCTCCCACGGTCTCACAATATATACATTTCTTGCGGCATATTCTTATCTGAATTACAACCATGGCATTCTCGGGTTGATACTGAACTGTCGAAGACCATAAAGCGCCGGGGCATTTGATATAGCCTTCCCATTCACTGCAATCTCACAGAATTCCGTCTTTCGTCCCTGGTTGCCCTCGACAACGTAGTCCTACTCCTGCCTGTATCGTTTTGTTCAGTGGCGGCTCAGCTTTATCATCCCGTACTGAAAACACCCAAAAGTAGTTCTCGTGAGTTGGGAAGCTTGTAAGGTTCTTATGACGTGGGGAGTGGGGAACCCATGAGGCCCACCAAAGCACGCAAATAGTCTATTGTCTATGCCCTATTCGGCAAGCCATCTCAGCCGTCTATCTCGCAACAAGCTGGGCCGGATGAAAGTTGTGCCACAACATTCTGTCCGGCGATGCTCCACACGGCAACCAAACCCCGCCATCAGGTCATTAGCACATTCACACTACGCGAATGGGCCCTGAGATGTATCGTACCCACGTTGCCACGACCCGTAGAGCGATGGGAACACACTGTTGGATGTCAAAGCCATCGTGACCACCCGGACTGTGTCCAGCCCTTCTCGAAAGCTTCCTGGGAAAACGTCGTCGTGGCCCACTGCCGCGCTCGTGCCCGGATAGAATGTCGTTCCTCTTCCGACATCGTCATTATTTCGTGTACCACCTGGGCGAAACTTTCCGGATCTTTCGCGTGAAAACCTGAGATTCACTGTCAACCCATGTGCTGGCACAAAAAAAGGCGAAGAAAAAAAGTTCACCGGTAGGCAGGCCATCAACTGGCACGACAATATCCTGCAGAGGTCCTCCTGATGCATGCACGACGGCTATCACGCCTGCAGCCTAGACAATGGCGCATCCATAAGCTAATTCTGCTGAACTACAATGAGAATATGTTTTTACCAGGAACTCCACGACGTTGATCCCGAAATGTTCGTCCACCATCGTGTTCAGTCCAACGCCGGCATGGCCAAGAAGTTCCAAAATGCGTGGGTACGGTGCATTTATCACAAATTCAACGTGATCCTGTGTCGGTACCGTAAATCAGTTAGCCAGTCCCCCCCCTCCAAAAAAAAAAAGAGATGAAACATGGGCTACATACCGAGACGTGAAGCGAGTCTGCGAGCGATTTCAGGTCATCGACACGCGCAGAATCCTCTTCATTCCGAACTCCTCCGGCGAGTAAGAGGCGTACAGCCTGGCGATGCTCAGGGTAGCGCCCCAGTAGCGCAGCCATCATACGAATCTGTGCTGCGTGGTCCTTTTCTGGCCTTGCCTCCAGTCAACATGCAGAAAGGGAAGGATAGACGAAAAATCATGCCTGAACTGGGCAAGACTCAACAAGAGCGACGGGCGCCCGTCGAGCGGGAGCTGGGACAAGGCCTGCGTGTTGCATGGGGGGTAGACGATCGTTGCTCTGTCGGGTGCAGTATGGGCACGAGTAGAGGATGACGACGCGAGTGCGTGAACGATAGAAAGGGCCAAGCCCCCGGTGAAAGTGAGGGGTAGATGTATGATATCGAGGAGTGGATCGGAATGTGTGAGTATTGCGTCGACATGATTCTTTGTCCAGGAAGAGTTGACCATCAGAAACGACGACCGACGAAGGGCGAGCGCGTAGTGATACATGAAGAGACGGTAATATCTACCAACAAAGACTCGGTCATAAACAAATAACGGGAGTCACGCGATGTACAGACTCACAGGAGCTTGCCGCGGCTCAGAAAAGTAGAGGATGAGATTGAGTCGGAATTGGCGTATGTTGTGCGCCGGGCCTCGACGCGCGCAAGCATGTCCGTGCTAATGGTTGGATAGTGCACATATGCGCCCACGGGGATACCGGTAAGCCATACGACGACATGGAAGGTAAATGCGTATCCCATGGTGTCTATAACTATTTGGTAAACTGCGGTGAAGGGACTAGAAAGAAGGCCCACCGATGTAGAGGTCTGGGATAAACTTCGATATGGCTTCCCACGCAAGGTACATGGAGCCTAGGCTCTGCCCAAGGAGGGTGAATCGCGGCCATGCACGATCCTCCACGAGCCACCTCGATTCGAGAAAGACAAAGTGCAGGGAGTCAGGGGCGAGGGTGATGTCGAACCGAGCCTTCGCGAGAGAGGGATGAGTGAGTGCCACAGTGTGTACAGTGAGCCCACACATACCTTAACTTTCGCGATGATCTGCTCCTTGGTCGCGTCCGTGTCACCGCTGTAGACGACGCTGATGACGTCAGGCTCCGTGCGTTGCATAAGGGCGACTGCAGTCCAAAGTACACGCTCCCCACCACCGCCGGCATTACTGTGCACCTCTGAGCAAGCGTCTACAAGCAGAGGCGTCCTGGACAGGCACCCGACTCACCAGTACGGATGGAAGAAGCCTACAAACTTCTTTCCCCTCTGCCCATGGTCTTCGAGCTTGAGAGACGTAAATGCGGCAGAGCGTTGCGAAAAAGAGGTTCTACGGAATTTGCGGATGTATGCATTCAGTAGCAATAATATAAAGAACGAGGGTGCCAGGAGGACTATCATAGCCGTTGACTGGTGACAACTGCGGATCGTTGCGGCCCGAGGCGACCAGTATTGATTTGATTGATTTGCACAAGACCATCCACTTTGAAGTTCACTCCAGGCTAGGTCGTCGGATCGGTTCACGACGATAAAAAACCGATATTTTCACAAGACTGATATTCTTAACGCTCAGAGTTTACATTACAGTCATTTGAGGCGAAGCACTGAACACCTTGCCCGGCATGCCCGAGCTCTCGCAGCCGTCGAAGTACTACATCGAGGGCGCCTCATTCCTCAACGAAGCTTCCACAGCGGCTTGGAAGCCGTAAGCAACGTTTGCGTCTTTCTGGTGAATCTTTTCGTGACAGGGCGACCCTTCTTTTTGTCTAGGACTTGGGAGAAGAAGGACTTCTGAGCGCCATAAAGAAGCTGAGCTAGTCACGTCGGTGACGCGGTGGGAACTGAACCAATCTTACAATGAACGGTTATGACATGCTTCTCTTGGGCGACCGAAATGCTTGCGATAAGAAATCGAGCACTGTACCTCTGAGGGGAAGGGTCGCTCAGACAGTCCCTCCCGACCGATACGAGAAAAATCATGGTCGTCAGTCAACTTACAGGAGAGAGGTTCCATGAAACGTAATCTTTTAATTCTCTGTCACTAATTTTAATTTTTTCGTTCATGGACCAAGAATGACAAGAGGGACGCTCGCGCAGCTGTGCGCGCCGTTCTCTAGGAATCAAAATTTCCTCATTGTTTGTCTCACATCTAAACTAACAAAGGCAGTGAAAATTATTCACGCACGTATCTATGAGATACGTGATACAGCCGCAGTGGGCCGCCCCAGCTCCATCCATTGTCCCCGCTGTAATGAGCCAGAAACATGACGCCTGACATCCCTCGATACCTTCTCCGCACTACAAGCTCGCAGACAACGACCACTTTCAGTTCATCGGCCTGCCGTGCCGTGGTTTAGGTCGCGTCTCCATCTCCGTAATCTCGAAAGGTCCCCTCCAACGCCGAAGGCATCATCGTATCCTAATGTTGTATAAGGCGAGGGTGGTACAAACGACGCGCTTTACGTCCTGAGGAACGTTGCCGGTAATGTCGGCCATTTTATGCTTGTTGTTTGACAGCGCCTTCGGATCAATCCAGTTGATATCCTGCGTTGGGACCCACGGGACCGGCGTGTAGCCCTTCCGGAGTTGTATTCCTGGGATCAGCTGACAGTCGAGAGCTGTGCTGCTGATAAGCTGGAGACGTCCACCTGGAGAAGACTGTCGGTTTCCGGAAAGGGCCGTCACAAGGACAAGCCCGTAATAAGATCGGGATGGCCGTGTAAAGCTGCTGTGAAAGGTTAAGAAGAGGTCCTTGTCCGTAAGAGAAGCTCAATGCATGTCAAGTTCTTATAAGAAGCAGCGGTTGACCTGACCGCCTTGCGACCGAGAACCGAGGCGGCTGTGGTTCTTGGGGTCAGTCTTGCTCCAGGAAGCCTGCACCTAGGATTCGAGCGAGCCTGTCGTTCCATATCGTGGTTCTATAGATAGGAAACAATGTATAGCACTTCTGAACACAAGAACATGACTAGAGGTCCCATGATAGTGTCATGTCCCGGGTTATGCCGCGCAGGTTGACATTGCAATGTGGGCAGCGGCTTGGAAGACGAATGCTGAGAAAACATCAACGGGAATGCATGCGTATTCATGAACGACAGGTTCTACTAGCTTGTAAGCACTTCTCCACCGTCGTTCACCGCAAGGACAGAATTCCAGATCCTGTCAGGCTCCTTCCCTCTTTACTCTCCTTCTTTTTCTTCGCCGAAGGTATCTCCCATATCCGCCAGAACTTGAGGTTTTCATCACCCGCACCTGTGCATACCATGTCACCCGCTGGGCTGACACAACTAAACAGCACACGCGAATCGTGGGCGTCGCGAATTTCTGCCACGCGGTCGAGTGATGGGTATGCGTGTACCATGATTCCGTTAGACGGGTATCCATGAGTCGTCAGGAACTCTTTCTTGTGAGGCGACCATTGCACAGAGGTCACTTGCGCTGGCGTTTTTAGCGAGTGCAATCTCCCGCCCGTCGTGCTATTCCACACATGGACGGTGGCATCGTTTGTGCCACCACCACTCGCAAGAAGTGACGGCTGCCACGGGCACCAGGCAAGGGCCTAAAAACAGTCCGTGAGCATGCCAATCATATTTGAAACGGAGTATCGATTACCTTGACTGCGGCTGTATGGTTTCGTTTCGTCCATCGAGCGACACCTCTTGAACCCTCGGTGACATCCCCTACGCGGCCGTCCCAGATATTGACAACGTTATCATTACCCCCGCTTGCAAGGAATTCTCCATCCGCTCTCCACTCGAGCCCGCACACTTCACCACTGTGTCCCAAAAGCTCCATCACCTTGTGCCTTGCGATGCGCACGTCGTGATGCCAGATACTCCCGTCGCCACACGCCGAACTCAAAACATGCCCATGCCAGCTGAGAGCGGCTATCTGTGCCTGATGGCCATTCATAGAGCGCAGCTTTTGCCCCGTCTCAACATCCCACAGTTCAACATCTCCAGTGCCAATCCCTATCCCAAGGAACGCGCCGTCGTTTGAGAAGTCCACCGAGGAGACGTAAGTGCCTTCGGGTGCCTCGCCTACCAGAACCACCGAGCCTGTGTCCGCTTTCCAGATATAGGTGTTCTCGGAGAGCGCGACAGCAACGATGTTCAACACGGACCACGACAATAAGTTGAGGTAAAAGTCGTCGACCATTCCAGGTGCGTCGAGCACACGCTCGGGCTGCGTCGCAATCTTTCGCGACCTATTCGTAACAGCACCCGACGACGATGCCAGGGTTCCAGGTCGAGCGTACAGTGGACGGGCTAGCTCGCGCTGTTGGGTGAGCGTCGCATCCGATGCAGCTGGCGGCGCCTCGTGGTACGCAAGCACTCGCTTATTTAAGGGCACGCCAGTCGCTGCCACGAGGCGGGCTGTATGTCCTGGTGAGGTCGTTGTCGGGTTCAATGACACAAGATCGAGCGTTGCGGCGACCTCTGTGACTTCCCGATTGGTGATAAACCGGTCACGGGAATCCCGCTTTAAGTGTAGATGAGGTTCGAATATTGATAGGATGTGAAAAATAAGTTGAACAGACCATGGCTGGGGTAGAGCGCGAACGTTTCGCCTCCGATTTTGGTGGTGGAACATAGTCTCTTGATACGACATCTAACTTTGATTCTACGCCACCTTTGCGGATGACGCCTGAGCTAGCTTGCCGTTGTAAAGACTCTGTGACATTGATGCTGCCGGAAGTTGCGCGCTTTACGGGAGAAGGGGGACGCGACTTGGAGATAAACGGGTTGGTGATATCGGCGACAGAGTACTTGGAAGACTTGTTACCCCCTGGTTTAGTGGGTGAAGAGATGGAGGCATTATTGAAAGCGGAGATGAGAAGAGAGGGAGTAAGTGGTGTTTTCGCAACATCCGAACGGGATCTGTGACGGGTGGGTGTTTTAGGATTAAAAGCCATAGCCATACAAGACAAACCAAACAAGACAAACCAAACCAGAGTCGCGACGCCCGTGATCGTGATCATCGCACGTGGCCCTCTTTCCACCATCACGTGGACACGTACACGGGAATCCAATTATATAATAGTCGTACCATAAATAATACAATACAATGTCTCTTCTCTCTCTTACTACCACATAACGCTCATCGCGACGCTCCTTCCCTTCGACGATCTGCAGACTGCGCGACTCGCCCTCTCCGATCCGCATATGTCAATTGACTCCCAATAGCCCTCCGAACCACTTACGCCAGATGTGAATTTACCCGTCGCTGCGCTACTACGTGCACTCCATGCAACGGATCCGGGTGCACTGCGCATACGACGGTGGGATAACTGTCTTCCCATGACCTCGCTGTCCGAAGCTGGTGGTCTCTCTGACATGTCCGTCGTGGTTGTAGACACCGACATTGTCTCTGAAGTTGCAGAAACTCTGTTCTGTACAAGATTCTGTTGCGCAAGGTTGGCCGTTGGAGACAAGAGCTTCACATATGGTACTGCCAATGGACTTGTGGGAACAGGAGGTGGTGCAAATGTTGGCATTGGGAGTGGCGGCGGCGGACTGGGACTCACAACACAAATGTCGAGCGGTAGTGGTGACGGTGAACTGCTGCGACTGGATGAAAGTGGCGATATCTCCGAACCGTCTGGACGGGTGATGATCACGTCATGAGTCTCGAAATGTCCCTTGTCGCTCATCTCCGGAATAAGCCCTTTGCTACTGAGATGGTCTTCGTACTTGCCAAGTCCTACTGGGTGTTTACGCCTGCGCATGGCGTGGCTCGTAAGTTTGATGATAGTGATAAACACAATCAAGCCGATAACGATGCCGAGAACGGAAGCAATAGTGGTGAATCTATCGTTTTGCTGCGCAGGTCCACTAGGGTCGAGGTTTGCATCTTGGTCGCCCCCTGAGCGAGACGATCCCGGTGGGGTTGGTGCCTCTACGCTCGGCATAGTTGACTCTGGGTTACTATAAAAACTCAGGGCGTCTTGGGAGGTGTCAATCTTGATACCAGGGGCAACGAGTGACGGGCTAGCTGGCAATGCATTGGCAGTAGTGGTCGCAAGCGCAGTACTCGTGCTTGTCGGGTGGCCTGCACCGGGTATCATATTCACAGTCACAGGTACGACACTATGCTGCCCGGCCTGTTGCCTCTTCTTTAGGAATGGAAAACGACGAGTATGACCTTGCCTGGGGAACGCGCGCTTTGCGTATTTATTGATTTTCTTGCGAGCAACTCGCGGGGCATTGCGACGGTCTACACTATTTGGCAACGGGGATGGCTTCCCGCGACCGCGGCTAGGTGGAGTTGGCTCCTTGTATGTGCCCTCTGGGACGTCCTTGTGGGTGGCTTCGGAATTGTTCTTGTGGGTGTCCTCGGAGGTTTCCTTGTGCGCGTCCTCAGGAGTGCCTTCGGTACTACCCTTGTGGGTATCTCCGGGAGTGTCCTCAGAAGTGTCCTTGTGCGCGTCCTCAGGCGTTTCCTCAGAGACATCCTTGTGGGACCCCCCAGGACTGTCTTCAGGGGCATCCTTGTGAGCGTTCTTGTCCGCATTTGGCATCCCCTCGTACGTGTGGTTGGGAGTGTCCTCGGGGACGTCCTTGTGGGCCTCCTCGGGAGAGTCCTTTGGGGTGTCCTCGGGGACGTCCTTGTGGCCCTCATCGGGAGAGTCCTTTGGGGTGTCCTTATGTGCGCTCTCGTGGACGTCCTCTTTGGTATCCTCTTTAGTGTCCTCAGGTATAGGTGTAGGAGTGGGCGCAGCTGGAGTGGGGTGTAGCCATGTGGAAGTTGAAGATGTGGACGGTGAATTGTGTGCGGAAGTGTAGGCGTAGGGTGCTGGAGGATTGTAGGGCTGATCTGTGGTCACTAGAGGGGGATACATGGTCGGCGGGGTGGCAGTTGTCGGTGAGTTATAAGGGGGTTGCGTGTATCCCAGCGGAGGAGCATAAACGGGTGGTGCGTATACAGGTGGTACATACACTGCAGGTGGGTTGTACACAGGCCGGGGGTGTACAGCAGGTGAATCGTACATAGGCCGAGTGTAAGCGGGCGGTGTGTGGGCTAGTGTGTCCATGACCGGGCCATTGTAATCAAATACACGGAGTTGACTACCTGGGCCTCTTAGGGGGTTGCTTCTGTCCGGCGGGTTGCCCTGCCTATGGTACTTATCAGGCGGGTTGTAGATAGGGCGATAGTAAAGCCCAGCGTTGCCTATGTCCAGAGTGAGAGCAGGTGTAGAAATGGCGATGATGATGAGGGAGGTAAAACCAAAGATTGACATAATAGTGTGTCGTTGAAAGGAACGTGAATGCAGTTTGGGCGTTTCGTGTAGATCCTGTGAGAGAACGTCGAGGAAGTTGAAGAAAAGAGCAACAGGCCAGCCCTGACAAATAGTGTCCAAATAGTGGCGCGTAGATCACGTGATTATGTATACCCAGAATCAGCTCTATCACGTGACAGAATGTTGGCCCCAATGACGCAATCGAGCGGAGAGTCGAGCGGAGAGGTTTCAAATTTCAAGACGAATAAAAAGAATAATAGAATCAAGACATAGCTTGGGTACTGATACCGACTGTCCTTCTGCTAACTAACATTATAGTGTCCATGACATCCTACCGAAGACCTCAATATCGATAATTAAAAAGTCCAGAATCATTGCATCCAATTACATTTCCGTACGGCAGGCGCTTAGCAGCAACAGCAACATGGGATAATCCAACATATACTTCCGTCCTGGAAACCCAAACCAGGTCAGCCACATCGGCAAGCGATACATCATATTGGCGGGGGTCATACCGGACACGGAATACATCCTCCCCGCAGTCGTTCAGCCTTTCCACTTTGGGCTGCGTTGTCATCGGATCCCACAACCATTTTTGCTCCCGTAAGTGGCTGGGTGCTTGTTATTACTGGTGTTTGCGACGACTCGTCATAGTGTGTATGCGCGGTTGGAGGATATGCAATGTTGGCGGGAGGCATTGTTTGGAACAAGGGAATGGATGTAAGATTATGAGTGAGTGGGAAAGTTGCAGTTGGGACTGTAGTTGTAGTTGGGGCGTATGGGGGTAGGGTGCTTATATAAGTTGGAAAAGGCTGTGGCTGTGGCTCCTGACCCTACGATGCGATGGCGCCGACGATCGGGAAATCCGCAGCTTTTCGCGGCGTAATCGAAGACGCGGTCACCTGCACACAGAGTCGGATTATATTTCAGTAAATACGATACGTCAATCCAGAGTAAATGGCGGATCGTTCCAATGAAGGACTGAAGTCAAGTGG
>Ga0137359_10003602_pt1 | contig 12587 bp, 11 predicted proteins | sample Mad1_40_16metaG_FD_108281 | JGI IMG/M metagenome (GOLD analysis project Ga0137359, IMG submission 108281) | Vadose zone soil microbial communities from Angelo Coast Range Reserve, California, USA - Mad1_40_16 metaG | ecosystem: Environmental > Terrestrial > Soil > Vadose zone | place: USA... | reverse complement strand
GAAGCAGGGCAAGATTATTAATGTGTACCAACCCGCAGGCAAAATGGAGGAGTTCTTCCGGGAGGTAGGCAAGTATAACGGCAAGCCATACGTCCATGAGGTCCTAACAATTGATGAGTTTCGTCGGTTGTTACACGACCACGGGATGGATCTTCTCGGCCCACCCCTCCTGGGAAAATGGAAAGTCGAAGAAGACGGACGAATCACACAGATCGCCTAACCATGCGGCGACTTCCCGAACAGCGCTGCGTCTGCTTAATCCACCAGAGGGGTCAAGCTTGGGGTGCGCTCGAATCGATCGACCGCAATCTTGAGCATTTGCCGCCTTTCAGTCTGGGAGAGGCAAACGGGTGAAAAAGAAAAACTGGCTACGGAAATAGAAAGGGCGGCTCTGCTATCCGGCATTGTCTTCGCCGCGTGCACGGCCTGATGTACGGGCCGCTATTCGAGCCGTGCCAGTCACCCACAGATTCCCCCGACGAGGCAAAACTTTTAATCTGGCCAAGAACTTTCCGCGAAGAAAACCAAATTTAAATACCACCCGTCCGCATTGCTTCTTGCCATCGACAATCGCCAGTTCTACAATTCTTTCGTTCCCTTCATGAAAGTTATCGATGTCGGTTGAGGAGGTCCCATGAAACCGCTTCGTATTCCCGTGCTGGCTGTCCTTCTATTCTCTCTCTATATCCTGATTGCTTGCGAATCTGCTCCCGAAGCCGCGACGAGCAGCACCACCACCGCTTCCACACCAAAGTCTCCTTCACCATATACCGGCCTGCAGGCTTTCAACTGCGTGAATGGCTTAGCGCAGAAATGGTCCGCCGATGTAATTCCGGTGCGCTTGGAATCGCAGGTCAACAGCGAGGCCAACGGGCAGGACGGCAAATCAACCGTCTGGAAAGCGGGGTTCATTTCGCCTAACCGGCGCATGATCAAGTACTTCTATTGCTCAGGCAGCCGCCTGAAGGACTCGCCTGTCTACGGGGCTTCGGCTGGCACGGAGGAGGCGTACGGTCCCGATGTAGCTTCTCTCGGATTCCAACCTCTATTCCTCAAGACGGACTCTGCCCAGGCATATACAGTGGCGCAGGAGCATGGAGGCGCCAATCTGCTCAAGAAAAACCCTAATCAGGAAGTGACATACTTTGTGCTCTGGAACCCGAAACAGCGCAATCTTTACTGGTACGTAATGTACGGCAAGGACCAGCAATCCGCTGCGGGCACCGGGATCGTGAACGCTCTGACGGGCGCGTACGCGGGAACAGCGGGTAAGTGAGTGAGTTGAAGAAACAATCGGCGAAAAGGTCGGTTAAGAAGGCTGCCCCCGCGGCAGCCGGCGAAGAGCACATAAGACGAGTACGTAGACTCTGTACGGCGCTCCCGCAAACAATAGAAAAACTCTCACACGGCGAACCCACTTTCTTCGTCGGGAAAAAAGTGTTCGCGATGTTCGCCAACAATCACCACAATGACGGCCACATCGCTGTATATCTACCGGTGCCGCCCGGTCTCCAGGCGACGCTACTCAAAACCGAGCCTCGAAAATTCTTTATGCCGCCCTATGTGGGGGTTCGGGGATGGGTAGGCGTGGAACTTGATTTCATCGATGACGAAGAGCTTGGATTTCACTTGTCCGAAGCGTGGCGGCTCATAGCACCGCCAAAAATTCTAGGACGAAACCGCGTGCTTTGATGCGCGAATCGAACACGCTACCACCGTCCCCCCTGCCAGAAGTGTTAGCAGAGAAATGATTCCGAGAGAGATCGCGCAGTAGATACACCACACGCCCAGCACATCTTTTTCGATGTGCGCCAGATACAAAGAAAAAACCAATCCCGGCACCGCCGCCAGCAACATCAGCCGATAAGCTTTCTTAAACGCGAGCGCCCCGAGAAGCAGATATCCAACGATTCCGATTACCGCTACCGGGATTCCCTGGAATACCGCATACGGACTGTGGTTCACAATCCCGCAGTCCCAACGCTCGTTGATGCTGCACGGTGAAGCATCTTCCCGATAGTGCTCCCGCAAGGCGAGCGACGCCGCAGCAACTCCCACCAGACACAGCACGACGAGAACCCATCTCATGAAGAATGCTCCTCGTCTAAATGTAGCGGAATTGGAATTTGTTTGGCGAGCGCATTCGCCTTTAGATTCCTATCAGGGTATGCCTTTCAGGCATGCCGTATGCGCCGCTTGATTGGAGCGCCTTCAAGTGCTACGTCGCACAAATTAGATCGAGCGCCTAGTCGTGATAGCGCTGCTCCCCCGCCGGAATCGCAACCGTCAATCGATTCTGTATCGGCGGCAGCGGACAGGTTGCATACGGTGTGAACGCGCACGGAGGGTTCTCTAGCTGGTTGAAGTCGAGCCAGATCTCACCAGGTTGCGACAAGCCGTGATCCGGCAGTTCGGTATAAAGGAATCGCCCCGCGCCATAGGTCGTAGCCTTGCTCGTAGCGTCCCGAATAATAAAGAAAAGCTCTTTGCTGTCCGGTTCTTCGAGAACTGGCTCCAGACTATACACCCGACCATCGATCGTGAACTCCGCAACGCCCGGGGCTGGAAGTTTGCTGACCGTCCCGAGAATCGTTGGGACATCGATCATCTTGGGCGGGTTGTACGGGATCCACTTGGCATGCACCCGATATGCAGGATTCGGCGCATACCAGCGCAGCCCGTGAAATCCGACACGCGTGGGCGCCTGCGCATCTTTGATCCGCAATCCATATCGTTCATCGCGATGAATCACGATAATGTTTAGGTCACCCAAGGAGAGTTTGGAACGATTGGGACTGTCGTCCGCCAGCAAGGCTTGCTCCTGCGCAGGATGAGCGTCCACCAGCAATTCCTTCGGAAAACCGCCGGCGGGCGCGATGAGTCGCAACGCGCCACTTTTTTCCAGACGTACTACAGCGAGGTGGGGCGGAGCTTTTGCGATCTGAATCTTATTGTCGGCGGCAGATCCAACGCCGTTGTCGCCCTCCTTCAACCACTCCAGGCCGATCAGGGAAAGCCAGCCTTCGGGAGTTTGCAGGTTCGCCGCGCGCTTTTCCCTCCAAGCGAGAAGGTCGCGCTGCCAAGCGTCGGGCGAATCGAGTGCGCTGACGCTGAAGGGAGCCAGCGCAAAAATAACAATGCCTAACAGGGATAGTGTTCTTTTCATTGCGGATGTTTCCAGCGATGCGTGATCGCGCCCAGATCAAATGTTAACAGGGTCCGGTCTCTGTAGACACCGATGCCCCCGCGCGCAAAAATCTTTGATCCGCTCAGTGATAGTGAGCTTTATTCGATCTTCCGCGGCGGCATCAGCAGCCAGTGCAGCAGCGAACTGACGATGCTGAGTACAATCGCCCCAATAAACGCCGCGCCAAATCCGCGTACCTCAAAGCCAGGCACGAACGCCGATGCCAGCTCCAGCATGACGGCGTTAATGACAAACCAAAACAATCCTAGCGTGAGGATCGTCAGCGGGAAGGTCAGAATCTTCAGGACCAGTCCGATGGTGGCATTAATCAGGCCGATCGCGAGCGCTGCGATCAAGGCTGCCACCGGGCCATTGACATAGATCCCGGGCACAAGGCGGGACACGATCCAGACAGCCAGGGCGCTCAGTAACCAATTGAGGATCAGACGCAAGGGAACCTCCCTTCACGAAAACCCTCGGACACTATACACCGCTCAGCATACACCGGCCAGCCAACTCATGGCTCTACCTCTTCAGTCTTAGCGTCTGCGCCAACGCACCCACGCTGCGTGCGAATCCTGCGCCCTTACAATTCATTCGTGACTCCGAAAACCAATGCTGCTCGCTTACTAGACAAACTAGGAATCAGCTACGAGTTGCGGGAATACGAGGTTGATCCCGACAACCTGGCAGCCGAGACCGTAGCAGCCAAAATCGGATTGCCGCCCGATCAGGTCTTCAAAACACTGGTAACGCGCGGCGACCGTAACGGAATTTGCCTGGCGGTTATCCCAGGAGATCAGGAACTGAACGTCAAAGCATTGGCCACGACGGCAGGCGAGAGAAAAATTCAGCTTGTCTCAGTGAAAGAACTCCAGGCACTGACTGGCTACATCCGCGGCGCCGTGACGGCACTCGCGGCCAAGCGCGACTTCCCGGTTTACGTGGACGAAACGATAGAACTGTTTGACATAGTTTCGATCTCGGCAGGCATTCGCGGATTGCAAATCCTCATCGCGCCTGCGGACTACCTGCGCGCTACGAATGGCACGGTCGCCCCGATCGGACAGCCGAAGAAGCACTCATAGTCGCTGAACACAACCGGAGCGCCCGTGCACTTATTTCTTGCTCGTAGCGAATTCGAATGAGTGGGCAATCAATTTACGGTTCAGTGGGGTAAAGCGTGAGCCTGTGCCAGCAATGACTGGCCCTGACCGATGAGCGATTGCGCCTGTGAATCGCTGAACGCCTGGCCGTTGAATGCAGCGCCGTTGAGCAACGCTTTCATTTGTGCGGAAAGCGTATCGCGCTGTGAAGTGAGCGACTCGATCTGCCCCTCCACGGAGTTGTAGGTTGCGTCGCCCTGGTCATTCGAGGCAAGCGCAAACGTGGATGACTTTAGAATGTCCATCGCAAACCGCCCAAATGGTGCATTCAGCTGCTTATACGTTTCAGCGAGTACGATGAATCTCCCGCTACTTTTCACAGCTTTCGGCACCGCATATCCTGTGAGTATTTCAGAGACCAAACGCCCATCCTGGATGTAGTCGTCCTTCAAGCCGACCAAATCCATGATTGTCGGGCGCAAATCCGTGTGATCCGACCAGGTTGAGTCATTGATACCGACATCTGCGATACCCGGTCCAACGTAGCCGGCCCAGGTCGAAGCGATCTCATCCTGGATATCCCCGTGGTTCCATGCAAAGCTTTGCGAAGTACGTGCCGGAATGAACGCGCAGTCGCCCTGGGCCATGCAAATTCCTCCGCCGGTTGCGAAGAAGAACCAGTCCGGATCGGCGAATGGCGTGAACGTCGGCGTACGGAACTGATCCGCCGTAACCATGTGGAGCGTCTTCATGCCGGTGTGGTCTGCGAGCGCTAGCATGATGTTGTTTTCGACTACGTTCGTGTAGGGGTTCAGCCAGTTCAGTTGCGCCATCTCTCGTTCGAGATTGCGGACAACCGGGTCAGTCTGGTCCCGAAGAGGTTGGGTACTGGTGCCATTGACATACACTGTCGGCGCGTCGTCGGCATGTATCGAGTACACCGTCGAGTCGCCGAACTGGGTGAGAACCATGCGCCGCAGGTCGGCATTGATCTCGCCGACGCGATTGTAATTGCACGGTGTTTTGACGCCATCGCAACCCGCGGGGGTCGGTTGGTCGCCGACAAAGTGATCCCCTTCATCCACGGTGAAGACGAAGAGCGTGTTCTTGCGCGTTATGCCGTCTGCTGCCAAGCGATCGAAGAATTTCTGGAACGCAACGTCATAGTCGTGCAATTGCTGAACGTAACCAGCCTCGCCGGGACCGTATGCGAAGTGGATGTTGCCGGAAGTGCCATGGCCATCGTGCGCATCCGAGATGTATGCATAGGTGATTGGGATGCCGGCCTCCTGCATCTGCGCAACAAAGGAAAGCGTTACGGTCGCTTCCATGCCATCGAAGCCAGGGAAACCGATATGGCCGGCCGCATCCTGGATGACGTTGCCATTGAGATCGCTCATCGGGCCGCTTGGCTTGATCACCGGATTCACATACTTGGCGCCGAAGAGACCGCTGAACCCAGAGTAGCCGCCCGGTTCGTCGGACAATAGATCCGGCCGCAAGTGGCTCGATGTTGCGCATAAAGCGGAACCCTGTCCGCAATGGACGCCAATGCCGACGAAATCCGCGAATGCTTGACCAGGATTGGCGATGACTTCGGCGGCCTCGGGTGAGTTAGGGCCAAACACGACTGGGATGTCAATCGCCGTATTCTCAAGGATCGTGTTGGCGGTCGCGACCGCTCCGAAATCACAACCAGCGCGCGTAAACGGTACCCATGGCGCAGGAGCGATCTTGCCGTTTTCGTTGATCATCTCCGGAGTTGTGTCGGTGGTAGTGCCGCCGGGGTCAAAGAGCGGCGAGGTCCAATAGGCGAACGAGACGCCGGTGCGGATCGTTCCATCTGTCTTGAAGTAGCGGAAGCTATTCGACACCGGTTGTCCCATCCGGTCCGGATAGACCCCGGTAAGTGAGGTCAGAATTCCGGTTGCCGTGTGGGAGATCAGGGCCGTGTGATCATTGCTGAGCAGAGCGCCATTGCTGGTAATGAAGTTCAAGAGGTGCGGCAGCTGCTCGAGATCAGACGGGACATTCGGGTTATCCCGGCGAAAGTGCGTATTGTCGAACTGAATATAGATCACATGCTGAACATTGCCTTTCGGCGACTTGAGCTGACAACCACTGCCGGCAGTCGGAGCACCAAATGCTCCAGGCGCCAATAGCAACGAAACCGTTAGATAAGCTGAAAACACAAGAAGCAAAGAGAATTGCTGGAACGGAACTCTGCTTTGCTGACGAAATTCCAAATTAGCCATGATCAATCTCCTCATGCGTCAAAATATCAATCTTCCGATGGAATAAGATTAAGGTCAGATTAAGATTTGAACAGCAGCACGGGCTATTGCGCAGTCGCCTCTTCCCGGTGTAAGTGAAAAAAGTACGCCCCTCATCACCACCTTCCGAGTTGGATTTCCGAGCAGATTGGCCAGATCAACCGAAGGGCGTCGCACCCTGCCTCTGTTACTTCGAAGCAGTTCCGAATAACCTCAAAACGATACGCCAACCGCCTGGGCTGCATCAAGCGCTCCGACCCATGGGAATTTCGGTTCTAGGCCGAAGCGAATCGTCGTCGGGCCTGAATCAACGCGAGTGATGGCAGGATGACGACACTGTCAGAGTGAAGAAGGGCGCGTGGCCCACTTCTCCGGCACCATAAATGGTCTGGGTGCCCCATTTCTCGCGTCCTTTGCAAGAAGTGGGGTCTTAGCAGTCTTCCGATTTCCCCTCCCAACCCCGGCCGGTTCAATCACATAGCGACGATGAGTAGTACAATATAGTACGTACATACTAGTACGAGAAATGTTCCATGTGGAACATATTGCCAAATTTGCAGATCGCCCCCTCTGCCGACGCTCTGGGACATATTGCCCCACTCGCTCCGTTGCCTGTCTTTTGCTCAACGTCTATACTTACGAGTGCTAAATGCAGTCGTTAGTTTGAGTTCCAAACCTCATGGCTCTCTCCGCGATCATCGTTGACGACGAGCAGCTAGCCCGTGATGAACTTGCTTACCTCGTCAAGAGTGTCGATGTGAATGTCGTTGCCCAGGGCAAGAATGGCCTGGACGCAGTCAATCTCATCAAGGAGCATAGTCCCGACCTGGTGTTTCTCGACGTGCAGATGCCTGGCCTCGACGGCTTCGGCGTCATCAAGAAATTGCTCGACCGCAAGGTTCCGCTTCCCAAGATTGTCTTCGCTACTGCGTTCGATCAGTATGCGGTGAAAGCTTTTGAAGTGAATGCTGTCGACTACATCTTGAAGCCATTCGATAAAAAGCGCGTGGCGCAGTCGGTTGAAAAAGTGCGTGGCCTGATTGAGAGCGGCGTGGGATCGGACGAAAAATTCGAGACTCTGGTTCGCATGCTGGAACCGCAGAAGTCACAGACCGCGAAGATCCTGATCAAAGCGGCGGGCAGGTTGCTTCTGGCCGACCCGAAGGACATCTGTTACGCGACCATCGAGGACGGAGTGATCACGGTGGTCACCAGCGGCAACGTCGGCATGGAAGGGCAGTCCAACTGCCGCACTCTGGAAGAGCTCAACGATAATCTCAATCCCAGCCTGTTCTGGCGAGCGCACCGATCTTTTCTGGTCAACATCCACCACATCCGCGAAGTAGTGCCGTGGTTCAAGAGCTCCTACCAACTCCGCATGGACGACAAGAAGCAGACGGAGATTCCCGTCAGCCGGGCCCAGACTCGCCGCTTGCGTGAGCTATTCAACCTGTAGAAAGAAAAGTGGGGCGGGCTTGAGGTTGCAAGCACCCGCCCCGGGGAGGAAAAGCCTATGAGGCAATGGCCTGCAAGGCGATCCGATTCGAGATCACGAGGGTGGAGCCCTCCAGGCGAATCAACTCTCTGCGTTTCAGATCGCTAAGCAGGCGGGTTACCGTCTCTCGCGAGGATCCAATCATCTGGGCAATTTCTTCATGCGTGAAGTTCGCGGCGATGCGAACCTCCAGGTTGTGGGACTCTTTGGCCACCCAGGAAAGCAACAGGCGCGCCAGTTTTTCGGTCGAACTGCGCGCCAGCAACAGATCATGCACGTCGCGGAACGTCGTTCCGATTTCCTGGCTCACGAGCCGAGCGCAAGCAAGAGCAGCGTAACTATTCCGGTCGAGCAGTTGTAGAAAGCTTTCGCGGTCAACGAACTTGATCTGGCAGAGTTCAATCGTGGTGGCTTCAATGGGGGAGGGCTGACCGGTCACGACTGAACTCAATCCCAAAACCTGGCGGTCGCCGGCGACTTTCAGGATGACCGTCTTTCCATCTTTCGCTTCCACGGAGAGCTTTACGCGCCCCGAACATACGATGTACACGCCGCGCGGCTCTTGCCCTTCTGTCATGAGCACGGCGTCAGGTGGATACAAAGTAAGATGTCCCATGCCATGCAATTCGGTCAGTAACGGATGAGGAAGATCGCAGAAGTCGCCGTCGCTCCGCAAAGTGCAAGTGAGGCAACCGTCGGAAAACATAAAGCGGCGAGGCACACGCATGGCGCTCCTGCTCGCACGATCTCGGGGAAGGTCGTTTCTGGGAGTTGAATGGCCGAGCAAGTTGAACAGTGCATGCCGCCTGCCACCCGATGGAGAAAGCTAAGTGAAGGCAACGACAATTCTTAACAAGATGCGGCGAGTGGAGCAACAGGTGGGTTCGCCGAAGGACCGGCAGTGCCGACGAAGGGTGGGCAGAGGATCAATCCAAATACTCGGTGCGGGAGATACCGAGTTTCTGGAGCTTGTATTGGAGAGTCGTCCGTTTTAATCCCAGCCGCGCCGCCGCGCCGCGCGGACCGGAGAGAACGCCCCGCGTCTGCCGCAGGACTTCCATAATATGTTCTCGCTCGCGGTTCTCGAGAGAGCCCTCCGAAGTGGCGCGCTGCCTGGCGATCTCGTGCCGTAACTCAGCCAACGGGGAACGTAGCACGTCGCCGTCCGAAAGGATGACCGAGCGCTCGATAAAATTCTCCAACTCGCGGATGTTGCCGGGCCAGTTCCACTCGAGCATGGCCTCCATCGCTTCGTCGGGAATGCTCTCAATGCGTCGGCCGAGCCGCGCGCTGGACTTTTCCACGAAATGGCGGACGAGCATCGGAATATCTTCACGACGATCGCGCAGGGCCGGCAAGTGCAAAGGGAAGACGTGCAGGCGATAGAACAAGTCGCTGCGGAACTGCTTTTCGGCTACGGCGCGCGCCAGATCGCGGTTGGTGGCTGCGATCAGTCGCGCGTCCACCCGGATCGTTCGAGTGCCGCCCAGTCGCTCGAACTCCTGATCCTGGAGCACCCGCAATAGCTTGGGCTGCAGCTCCAGAGCAATTTCACCGATCTCGTCCAGAAACAGAGTGCCTTTATCGGCCAACTCCAGCCGTCCGATCTTCTGGCTCACCGCTCCTGTGAAAGCTCCCTTTTCATGGCCGAATAACTCGCTTTCCAGCAAGCCAGTGGGAATGGCGGCACAATTCAGCTTGATGAAACTGCGGTCCTTGCGGCGGCTCATGCTGTGGATGGCCCGGGCGATCCGTTCCTTTCCGGTGCCGGTTTCGCCAGTGATGAGGACGGTCGAGTCGGTGGCGGCAACAATCGCGGCATAGTCCAGAATACGTTTCAAGGCCGGACTTCGGCCCACAATTTCGTCCCACCGCATCTCGGTGCGGATTTCGCTTTCCAAATAACGCTTTTCACCCGCTAATCTATCTTTGAGTTGCGCGACTTCGCGATACGCGTTGGCGTTTCGGATTGCGGCTGCGATCAGATTTCCGACCTGTTGCAGATACTCGGCATCAAGCAGGTTAAAAGCGTCGTTGTGGCGGCTGCCTAAATTGAGCGCTCCCCAAACGTCGTGGCCCGCGAGCAAGGGCACGTTGCATAGCGATTGAATGCCCGAACCCCGCATTTGTTTGGCAATGGGAGTGCCTAGCCTGTCCAGATCTTCTGCAGTCCAAAATGTGACGGTGCGGGTCTCGATTGCCTGCGCGGCTGTAGCCTCTGTGGTTAATACGCGGCGGTAACGGTCGGGCACCAATGTCTCGAATCCGGGCACGTGATCTACGGCGTACACGCGTAGATATTTTTGATCCTCCTCCAGGAGCGCGAGAAGCGCGTGGTCGCAATTGGTGATCTGACGGAGATTCCGAGAAACCAATGGCAATAGTTTTTCGAGATCGAGGCTGGAACTGAGTTCCTGGCCGATCGTGACCAGTCCTTGTAATCGTTCGCGTTGCTGTTCCCCCGCGTGCCGCGCGGCCTGGTTCTCCAGGGCAAGAGAGACCATGAGTGCGACCCGCTGGAAGAATTGCATGTCTTCTGCAGACGGAATCTCGGGAACGGACTTGCCAAGACCGAGCGCTCCGAAACGGTCTGCGTCCGTACTCAGGGGTAGAACAGCGTACGATCTCACGCCATGTTTTCGCAGTTCCCGGATGCAAGACGGGAATCGCTTTTCTTTCTCAACATCGGAAATCGTGATCGTCTCCTGCAGCTTCCAAGCCCAACCGGTCACACACTCGTCCACAGGAAAGGCGTCGAGTTGCCCGCTTTCCCGGCTTCTTTTCCAGTAATGCGTAACCATGCAATTCTGACGGGGATCGTGCAGAGCGAATTTGAGAAATTCGCAACCCGTCAGATTCAGGATGCGTGGGGCAAGTTCCTTGAATAAGTCCGGCAGACCGTGGGCACGAACGATCAGGTCCGTGGCCTCGATCAGCAGACGATCGCGGTAGTGCTCATCCACCGTCGAATCGGGCATACCTCCGAACGGCTCCTCGTTCTGGCGAGCCTCTCCCTCAAGCCGAGGCGAGTTCTCCGCCATTTGGACACCTCTGCGCCTTCTGTCCGTGCGTTTCCGCGGGGCAGCAAATTTGAGCGTTGGTGTCTGGGGGTTATCGCGACGGCCCTTGACGGGCCTCGCGATCGGACTCTTCCTAGATAGCCAGGTGCTGCAGTTCGCCGATTCCGTTTCGTGGGAACCGGTCTGATTACTCCCGGAATGGGAGTCCCCCTCAGGCTGCAACACCGCCTCAAGAACTCGTTTCCGCGTTCTCAAGGACTCTTTAACACTTCAAGAACTCGTTACTACTTCAAGAACTCGTTAACACTTCAAGAACTCGTTACTACCAGGACAATGTATCTTACTTGGACGCGCATCGGAGTCAAAGGCTTTTCTGAGTAAAATTATTGCAGGATTCCCATAATGATACTCAATAATACATGAGTGGGTCAGTAAGTCGCGCAATCTCACAGGCCAAATGAGCGTCGCGGAATCTCAATGCGCATGCGCTGCTTTCGCCGGACAAACGGACGAATTATTGCCTGGCACCCTTCGTAAAGCTTAGTAAACGGGCGTGACAATTTTCCCCCGGGCATCTAGGATCTAAGTTATGCATTATCGCTCCAACGCGGCTGAAGCGTGGTATCCGGAAGCATCCGGTTCGTCTTTCCAACTCCAGATCGATCTGCTTCCACCCGCTTCCCTGACCCAGCCTTTATGGAAATCGCTGCTAACAAATTTGCGTGACAAGTTTGCACCGGAAAAGCTGCCACCGCTACAACTTACGTCGCGACCGGTAGATGTAGGACTACTGCTCGGTGAGCGTCTGCGTTTGCCCTGGTTTCGAACCGTGTTTACCAACATCGGGGACGTGATTTCACCGGAAACCTTGCCTCCGCTGGAACTCGAATCGATTCCGGTCGATGTCGGCGAACTTATCACCGACCAGTTGAGCCACTTCTGGTTTAGTTCGTTGCTTCGTAATCTTGCCGACCGGCTTGTCCCCGAAAAATTGCCGGCGCTCCAACTGACTTCTAAACCGGTTGCCAATATCATCCCGGAGACTTGGATACTGTTGCCAGCATGGTCAGAGGTGATCAGCACGCCGAAGGTGTTTTACCCCGATAAGCCCACTGTTCTGGGACCCGTTGCGCCGTCAGTCCTGAAGGTCGCTACCGTGCGCGAGGACGGACAAGGTCGAACCAGCGAACCGACTCAAGCCATCCTTCTCCGCGACCTGCGACGATCACGCATTCGACGTCGCATCTGGATCGCTATGGCGGCCGCGCAGGCGATCTACCTTGTCGCGATCGTCTTCTGGCCTCACTAATCCCGCAGTTGAAATCTCTTGACTGTCATCCCGAGCCAAGCGAGGGATCTGCAGTGTTGCTGCGGAATGCATATCCCTCGCTTCGCTCGGGATGACAGTTCATGCAAGAGCGACTGCTCTAGAACGTTGTTGAGACCGAGAAGCGGAATGTTTTGCGAGGTTCGCGCAGAGTATAGCTGGGGCCGAGCGTGTCGATG
>Ga0137359_10003595_pt1 | contig 12600 bp, 17 predicted proteins | sample Mad1_40_16metaG_FD_108281 | JGI IMG/M metagenome (GOLD analysis project Ga0137359, IMG submission 108281) | Vadose zone soil microbial communities from Angelo Coast Range Reserve, California, USA - Mad1_40_16 metaG | ecosystem: Environmental > Terrestrial > Soil > Vadose zone | place: USA... | reverse complement strand
CCGGGTGCCCCCCCCCCCCCCACCTCTTCTTTCTCTTATACCACCTCGTTCGTGCCCACAGTTGGACGCGATACATGAACACCTCAACAACAGTGCGATGGAGCGCATCACGTGGATCATCATCGGGTACGCCTTGCGCTCCACGTATCTGGACGCTCTTACATCGCGGTTTTTTACAGTTTAATCGTCGTAGCTATCCTCGTCGAGCTCGTACGTTCTCCCAATGGTGCATAGGCATCGCGAATCTGACTGTTTCCTTGGTGCTCTATAGGGCGAGATCGTCGCGCGCCTTGCGGTGCACGCGACGGTCGGCAGCGATGGAGGCCGGACGATGAAACTATTTTCTACTAGACTGACGCGGGCGGTGTCGGCGCTAGTGGCTTGAGAGAAAGAAGGCGGGAGCAATGCGATCTATATATCTTAAAATTTATCTATTGGCCTTATATATCGACACGTGGTGATATGACGCCGCGGATATGGGTTTATGAAGGGAGATAAGGAGAGACTCGCTTTGCAGTCCGTGGCCTCCGTGGGCATCGGGTTGGCCTAGGGATGACCGAATGAATGGAAGTTAGCACTTGAAAACTTGACAGCCACGTTCCGGTTTCATCATTTTCATTCTTCTCTACGGCGACATCCACACCGAGCGAGCGAGCTTTAAGAGAAAAGATTACTGGGGCAACTGTAGCATAACGACATCGCATTTAACAAACAACAAAAGGAGCTTTGAAGAACGTTACTACCTACAAGAGCAAAGTGGAGATGATAGTCCGCGACATGTGTGGACAAAGAAAAGAAACAGAAGAGCCAGTGTCTATGCATGCACTTACAATAAGTATATACAGATGTCATGGTGAATAAAGTCTAGAAACACCAGGATGCTAAAGTCTCTGAGTAAAGTGTGGTAGACCAAGAAAAGACCACACCGTCACAGAACGCTCTGTCTCGGTTACTTGCCACCAGATGTTTTGAAAAGAACCAGTCCACCCAATGCGATCGAGTAACCTAAAATTGAGCGGAAGGAAGATTAGTGAGGAAAAACAAGTAGCTGGTCGACTGAGTTGAAGTAATGAGTCACCACTTACCAAAAACTTGCAGTGGCGTAATTGCAGAACCAAAAATCAGAACGGAACCAGTGATAAGTAAAATGTCCTGATAAAAATTAGGTTTCAGAAGTTAGCGGGACCATACCAAACATATGTATGCGATGGTGTGTGGCGGTCGCGTACCTTGAACACGCCAGCTAGTGTTAGAACGAGGCCAGAGCCGGCACCCACGAGGAACACTGCAGCCACATTGAGGCAAAACGCCACAGCAGCGTTGGAGAAGAGGATGAGGGGGCCAACGCGTGCGAGCTCAAAGAACGGCGCAAAGCCCTCTGTGAACGGAAGGATGGCGAGATTGATGATCGCACAGACTGGCGCGTAATAATGCAACGAGACGAGCGGGTCCATCTTGAGACCGTGGAGCAATATTTGGATCATGACCAACCGCGATGCTTCAAACTGTTAAATCGATTCAGAGTGCAGCCCGCTCGAGAGCAACGGAATGAGACAACGTACGCCAACGGCCGCGGCCTGAGTGAGGAAACCAATGAGGTTGAAACGCAACTCGCCACGAGACGCTAGTGCGACGCCAGACGAGATCATGAACACAATAATAGCTAGTTTTCGGTTGGGTTCCTGAATGCGGAATGTCCAGGAGATAAGGAGGATAGCAACAGGAGTAAAAGCCTATGGGAACGAAAGACACATCAGTTTTTTTTTTTAAAAAAAGGGAGAAAAGTAGAGAGGGGGAGAGACATACCTTGAGCATTTGGATGTAGGCTACACTAAGATAGAGATACGCGGTATTGCTGAGGATGAGACTCGCGCTGAAGAGAAGGCCGATGGGGAGAATCGAGCGAACAAACATGTCCTTGGTAAGATGGACATCCTTTGCACCGTCGAGAAGGCGCGTTGTCCGTTGTAAGACACGTGTGCCGATGGCCTGTGAAACAAAAGGTGTAAGAATGACTATGGTACGACAAGTGGAGATGTACCGCGAAACCGAGATGGAATGTTACGAGGAAAACGGGGAAGCGGAAGTTGAGGGTGTTGTACAGATAATTGTTATATATAATGACGGTGGACGAAAGAACTATCCAGATGGGTATGATGAAAGTCGCGGATAGCTTGGGTTTCGGTTTCGGAGTTGGACACGAGGCAGGGGTGGGGAGTGTGGCAGACTGCTCGAGCTCTGGCTTGTGGTTGTCACCGAGGAAAGTAGAGTGTTCGACTTGGATGGGTCGACCACCGTTCTCGAAGAACTTTTCTGAAGACGCAGACATTGTTGATGGGTGAAGAAAAGAAAGAGCGACTGTCAGTTGGCGAATGTTGCTTGTGGATAGGGTATTATTCGTTGAGGTGACGACTCCACTCCGTATAACGTAAATCACCCTGACCGGGACCTCGACCACCTCACCCCTTGGACCTTTGACACCACCGCTTGCCTCTGCCTTCCTTCGACCCTGCCTTGGTGCTCGTCTCAGTTAGTATGTCAAGCCTTCAAGGCTATGTCGACCGTGAGTCCTCCTCTATCTCTCTTTCTCCCTATCCAAATACTATCCTTCGCTTAAGGTCGCGTACTCCTCATTCTCCAAGATGGTCGTTCTATAGTCGTACGCGACCCCTCTTTCATCTCCCTTTATTCTCGCCCCTCATTCTTTCAAGGGCGTGCTCGCCGGTTACGACCAAAAGTCCAACATCGTCCTGTCAGATTCGAAAGAGCGCGTCTTTAGCATGGACGAGGGCGTCGAGGAGATCCCTCTTGGTCTCTACCTCGTCAAAGGTGATATGATGTGCGTTTTGCGGCCCCATGCCCACTGCTCCGGTGTACTCACGCGCGCGTCCTTCCACACACACCTTTGTAGCATCCTCATTGGCGAGATCGACGAAGAACGTGACAGTTCGATCGACCTTTCCGCCATCCGCGCCGATCCGATTCAGCCCATCCGTTACTAGACAACGTACGAACAATCACGCACCGCCGCCTCCTCCTCATTCTCCCCCAAGGTTCCTCGTCTCTCTATCCTCTTTATTTCGTCCTCTCCGTCCACCTTCACAATCGATTCTGCATTCGTCTGTCACGTACAAAACACGCTGTGATGCCCGGGTACTCGGATGTGGAAACGGGATATGTGTGCCCGCTGATGCTGATAGTGCTGATAGATAATCGAACAGCCTGGTCACGTTATCACGCCCGTTCAAGCGATGTCATCAAGGATGCAACCCTGGGCGCATAATCACCTGAAAATCACCAATCACCGCAATCGACCTTTTCACCTCTCCATTACGGATAAAACACTGTAGGAAGGAAGAGGAAGCCAAGTGGGTGATGAAATGAAGGGAGCGAGAGTGGAGTTCATTTGCTTCCGCAATGCATCCCCATCTTCGAATCCTTCCTTCTCTTGTATAAACAAAACTCTTGAATCGATAGATGCATATTAAAGCCGCACAACATCAATCTGAAAAAGTATGCTACATGATACAGTATGTCATGGGTCATGTCACCTGGGCGCGAACCACAGGAGATGACACCGCCCGTTCTTTTGTACCAGTGTTCTATAGACTAAGCCAAGTGATGCACATCACATGCGACTTGTCTCTCTCTTTACGCCACTAATCAAGCACTTCTGAGATAGAGCGCACGACAGCCTGCGCGTCGAGCGCAAAGTCCTCGTATGTCACCGCATCCGTGATCGCTGGTAGATTTTCGCCTGAGAAGTTTCTGCATGTGCACGCACAAAGTAAGTCATGTGAGCTAATCCTCGAAGGAAGAGAGGGGCGAGAGAAACGCAACTGGTTGCCCTGCCATGCAACGTAGCGGATACCCATCGACTTCACCACGATCTCCCAGTCCCGATTGAACACGTTGGGCGGGAAGAACTCCATCAGGGTGCTCTGCGGCGCTCGGTTCATAAACACCGCGTCTGCAACATGCTCGCCTGATACGCTCAATACAATCTAGAAAAAAAAAGTGCATGGTGCCCCTAGTCAGCCATTTTACCTCGCGGACAGCGCGATGCGCGCGTCACGACTCACCGTCGATTGAGCCACCGCACGCATGCGCTCTGTCCAGGTCGCACTCTCGTCCACGATGTGCACCGTGACGCCCTTCCTGGAAAGACCCGCCAGAGCGTCCAACAGCGCGGTGTGGTCCGCGGCGCGCAGCCTCTCGCCATCGAGACCGTCCTGTCGGGCGAGGTACGTGACCACGCGTGTCCGCGCAGCGGCGCCCGCGTCCTCGGCCGCGCCAAAGTACGCGGCCAGCGCGCCCCGCACGGGCTCGAACCATTCCTCGGAGGTCCTCAGCGCGGAAAACGGCGGCGCCCACGCGGGCACGTCCTGTGCGAGTCCCGCACGCCGAGCTGCGCCGCGGTCGGCGACGACAAGGCGGTCTAGCACGACCGGGCCAAGTTCGTTGAAGTCATCAAAGTCCCCCGTGAAGAGCGGCCCTGCGAGGCTCGGGTAGGCTGCTTTGAGCGTCTCTGGGGCGAGGCCGATGCTCGACAGATGTCGTGGGGCGGTTTCATCAAGCGCAAGCGGATCCTCGGAGTGGTCGACGAAAGTACGGACGGCGGGGAAGATGACGCGGTGAGGTGGGGAGAGCGACTGAGGTGAGGAAATATTAAGGGTGCTGTAGAGTCGCTGGAGGGAAAGGAGGGTATGCGAGTCAGTCGCCGAGGGACCATCGTACGACAGGAAAGTGACACCGTGCATGCTATTATGCCGACAAGAGAAGACGAATGTCAGTTGGTAAACATTCTCAGAAGTCATGATAGGTGCGCACCGTCCGCCGTAAGGACCGAATTTACTGGATGCGGCTTGTGCGGAGAAAACTTGCCAATCGACAGCACGCGATGCTTCGTTATGATTCACCATCGAAGACCCAATGGCTTCGACAGGAGGCATGGATGTTGTATCATCCGTGACAATATAGAATGCACCAGACAATAGTATAACGTTGTCGAGAATGGTAAACCCTGTGAACAAGGGACAGTCACAACGCGTGATTAGTGGCGTGCACTGAATCACAGAGAGAATTGAAGACGCACCGGGGATGTGTTGTCTGAGCTCCGTACGTGGCACGTCCTCGCCCCAACGCACGAACTCGTCGTTCACGCTCGTTGAGCCTAGCCCCTCCCCCTGTGCATAGAGACCCTCCCCGACGCCTTGGAGCCACATGGCCCGCTCTCCACTGAGCCCCTCCCCACGTATATACGTGTCTGGGGTATCGTACGGCTTGCCATGCATCACGCGGGCGGACTCGACATCCTTGACTGCTGCGACGTGTCCAGGTTCCCAATCCCACTCGCCAAATATTTCATTTTCCAGGGTATCACGGTAACCCTCTTGTTTGCGACCATCTGGGCCTATGGGAGTGGGACGGGACAGGAATGGGATGAGGGGAGAGCGGAGGGATGCACTAGTATTGTAAGCAAGGATGAAGATGGTGACACAAAAGAGTAGGAGGGTTAGTTCGCGTCTCGTTGGCGGCGAGAACCAACTTGTCATGAGGAGCGCCTGTAAGCTTGTGTGTTTGCCTCGTGTTGTGACTTTGAGCACTCTGGTTGACTGTCTGGGATGCCGAGGCCGTGGTGGGAAAGAACGGGTGTTGCCGATTCTATTTCACTCTGAGCCGCTTTCTCTCCCTGCCTCTCCGGGTAAAAATTCGATATCATTCCTCGTTCCTCATCAAATATATGCTGTCCTTTTGGGGCATTCCTTTGTTTCGTTGCCTGCTATATTTGCGGGGATGAACCCTTGGCACCACCACCACTACAGTGCTGTGGAGCAAATTATCACCCAAGTAGCCCCATTTGAGGTTTGATGTGAAGCGAACAACAATCAATGAGGCAGCGTGTCGCCGACTCACTGCAACCAAGGCGGCCACTTCTCATATTACGTTACACACGTTAACATTACGGACGGGGTTTGCAGTTGTGCCGTTCGCTTATGGTGCCGAAATCGTCGGAGAGTGGTCGGTCCAGTCCGTCAAACCAATTCACCGCGCCGCGCTCACACTTGTGGTACCCCTGGGCCTACACTCAAAGGTCGCCGCCATGCTCAGTCGAGATTAAGCGGCGGCTATTCGTGATCACATGACACTGACTGGCAGCTCGGCCCAATCCAAACTTTTGGTTAGGTTACAGTAGCGGTTTCGAGGGAATAGATGGTCTGTTGCCGCATCGTGTTGCCGCATCCGCATGTTTACATATGACCCTTTTCTCCGTTCATAGTCTATGCTGACACAGCAACCCGTCTGGGTCATTTTTTCCGCATTACGGAATCTCTCATACACAGTAAATTTCGGCAATCAGGTGACGACCGCGGTGCAAACCATCTTCTAGAATTACTGTAATGTGGTCCTTGCATGTCGCCAATGTGCTTTCATTCCACTCTAATTGCCTTCGCAGACTGCAGACCGACTCCGTGTGCCTCTGTTTCAAAGGCGACTTGATTGGAACTGAAACTGCAGCGGCAGTATGGCGCACTCGTTCCATGTCATCCGCTTAAGGCTTAGTGGCACCCAGTGCAGAGAAGCGAGAACCATTCGGCGCTACGTCACCCCCACCCCAATCTTGGGTGTGCCTTATCAACCTTTGGATAAATTTATTCGCGCTCTTTAGAGTAGAACTCCAGGCGATCGCCAACTTGTGGCGGTCGTTTGGGTGATGGGAAGAAGCATACAAGACCATCAGAGCCGAGAAGCAACTTTTCCTCTTAGTCTCCAGTTTCTCTGAGGGCTCTCTTCCGCTCTCGTGCTCCCGTCGTCCGCTTCCTCTGAGTCATGGCTTCCGAACTCGAGGTTTACAGTAAGTTTGACACCACTTGGACCTCATCCTAACGCTCTTGCCATCCATTCTTTCTTCTCAGTGAGCCTTGTCAAAATCATCCACGTATTCAACGGCGTCTACATGTATTCTTCGATCTTGATATCCGACGCTCTCGGCGATGCTGACTGTTGCTTGTCGCAGATGGGAGTTTGTCACCACACTTGGCTTTGAGTGGGAGGTCTTCACCGGCAGGCGACCGTGGAAGTGGTCATTCGCCGTGTATCTCACGGCACGGATGTTGGCGCTCACCTCTGTCATCCTCAACTTCATCGGTTTCAATCTCACGGCTCACTTCAACTGCAATGTCAGTGGCTCCTTCGAGCACTCGAGCGTACTTTTCCCGGTGTACACGCGGCTCATCTTCCACAGGTGTGGTTCCGTTGCGTGCTCGTTTCCTCGTGGTTTTCAGTCGCCATCGCCTCGTTCTTACTCGTGCTCCGTGGGTATGTGATTTTCCCAATTTGACTCTCTTCGTATCGTCAGCTGATTGCACTATTTACTAACTAGTATCGCCATCTGGGGACGGGATAGAATGATTACTACAATTGCCGTTGTGATATGGTGCATAAACATGGCTATGGCGACCTGGAGTGCGTTATTGTCATGCTTTTTCCTGTCTTGCGAGCAATTACGAATTGTGTACCGTAGGTTCCACCAAGGTATGTGCTGATTGTGCCTCAACATAGCGGCCCACATTCGGGCTCAAGATTTGCTCTCAATTCTTTCATCTAGGCACGTGCTGTGTGGAGTCCTCTGGCGAAAACCTGTGTCATCAGCGAGACGAACATTTTCCGTTGGAGTATACTTGTCAATCTCGTCGTGGACCTATCTCTGTTATGCATAATGTTCCTGGGCGTGCTGCACAAGAAGAACGCAACATATCTTTGGCGGATGTTGTACTTGCAAGGCATCTTCTGGATCTCGACTGCTATCACTACTGAGGTGCCTGCCGTGGTGAGTGATTTTACCTTTGCAGTACTTCTTGCGATCCGGGTGACCTATCTCGTTCGAAGATCCTTCCATTTATGAACATGAGCGGTATGTGATCGCTGCATGCCCTAACGTCCTGTGTGCTTGCTTACTCGGTTCTGCCTGCCGCATCAGACGCCTGGAATCTGGTGAGTAGGATTACTTTCATTGTCTGGATCGTGTCGCTGATGACTTTGATCTGTGCAGATGTTCCAAGTCCCACATAGTTAGTCTCCCTGCCCTGTTCATCTGACCTTTGTCTTAATCGCAATACTTACCTTCGGTATAGTGGTTCTCATGTTCGTTATCCCCCGTTTGATTCAGACGACGATTTACTGACTTGGACAATAAGGGTTACTATGTCAACAAGACTTTATCGTGACTTGTTTCAGTATATTACAAAGTACGGTCTTCAGCCTGACAACTCGGGCTACGTCTCAACTGTCTATTAAAGTGACCACGACCCGTTCGGTCGTCGTCGTGCAAACGTTTATCCACATCATCAAAATGTCCAGGTCGCCGTGCACAGGACAGTGGAATATGACGTTGACCTTCGACGCGGCGACGAAGAAGCTGGGCACAAATCAATAGCCACCATACGGTCACAAGCGGAGTTGGAGCTGCATACAGCCGAACTCCAAATGAAAAAGGACTTGCAGATCTAAAGTGAGTCCGTTTGGCCCTGAGTGATGACTGATAAGGAAAACGCTCAAAGGTTGCTAGTCAATCGATACTTGGGACGGATGCACTTGAATCATTGGGTACATACAGTAGTACTGTTCCCCTCGACTTGGAAGGAGTAAGACGACTCGCTCTGAGTCGGATGTAAATTTTCAGTCGGCACGGCTGGGCCTAGACCATATTATACTTGATATTCCGCTGCCAAGTTCGGTATCTGATCGACAGCCAAAGAGTCTTGGGCTGCTCTCGCGTGTGGCATTGGAACAATCGGTGTCAGACACATTCCGATGCCAAAGCACGGTGGTACTGCCGTTAACGAGACGTGAACGTGAGCAATTGATTATGTTAGGCGGTGCAGGGTCGCTTGTGGCTCCACATCATGTGTTGGATTTCAGGATTCTGCTTCCACCTCGTTTGCCTCCGTCCGCAATCTACAAAGTAAACGAAGTTGACTCGAACCTCGACTTACTCTACTCTTCGCTATACGAGCATCTCGAGTGTCCGACTATCCGTGTCCAGCAGTGCTACAAGCCGTGGACATATACGAGACTGGCGGAGGTGTTACCAAAGGGAGAAAGAAGGGCACGATTTCCGGCTCGATTCCCAAAAGCGCGCGACATAGCTCTAAATGTGCTGTCGCTACACCCACCAACTTGACCGTCGGTTATGTGTCATCCGAAACCCCCTTCCCCCCCAACTCCCTGCGCGTGGCGACAACCCATGGCAGTATGTAGGCCTTTATGCTTGACGCTTATTCATTTTTGTACTAAAAGTGCTGTCAAGATGGGCCGGACGGATCAGGTGAACAGACGTCTGTGAGGTTCCGTCCGTTCGCAGAATAGCAGCATCTTTTGTTTAACTGGGCTTCTTTTCCGTGAAACCTTTCTCGATTACGGTATAACCGCAGGCGCGGCTGGCCACTCCACGCGTGAGCAAAGGACTGATGGTCCCTTCCTCATGCTTCTTCTAAGCCATCATCCTGTGCTTCGTTTCTCACCCCCACTCCCCCCCCACTTCCCCACTCGACCTCTCATACTCAAGGTTGAGGTCAACGATGTCCGCCAACGTTGACGCGTACACAATAGCAACATACGGTTTGTCCCGATTCAATCAGTTCCCCCTCATCTGAGCTGATCGGGGGCTTTTTCTTTCTTTCTTTTCGCTCAGGACTTTTCTTGAAGGTCTTGCACACCTTTGCGGGGCTTTACATGTAAGCCGCATACTTGATCGGGTGATTTTAATAACCACCGCGGTTTACAGTTGGGAATATTTCATCACCCTCGACTTTGAGTGGGACGTGTACACTGGCAGACGGCCATGGCGATGGTCGTTCCTGGTGTACGTCTCTGCAAGACTCCTAGCTCTAACCTGCATCGTCTTGAGTCTTGTCGGGTTCAACCTTACACGAGAGTTCAACTGTACTGTGCGTTACCTGGCCTGTGCCGTTTGATGCTGCCGGTACTTATCCCACCCAATTTGACGTAGCTTTGGTTTCGCTCCGTACTGGTGCGAAGTCTGCCGTTTCTTGCACGTTGATGGTCTTCAAATACTCTTTCCTAGATTACGGCATGGTTCGCGGCATGCTCTGCCTCGTTTCTCCTAGTACTACGCGGGTGAGATTCGTCTCTGTTATTCCAGTTCTACATGTGCTTACGGATGACTAGAATTGCGATATGGGGGCGGGAAACGTGGGCTGTGGTGGCCACTGGTGTCGCTTGGCTTTCAGGCATGGTCGCTGCGCTCTATGGTATGTCCTTAACGCTTTGTCCGATTAACCGGAATTTTGATCTGTTCGACTTGCAGCCATGACAAGGGTTTGTTCTCTTCAAGTTGTTCCTAGATCTCTCTAACGCTGGTATCATGCACCACTCAGGGTCAGACCGCGTGGTCACCCCAATTCCGTACATGTGGGGTCCTCCTGACGACCGAGTTCAAGTGGAGTATAATGATCAACTTCGTTGAAGACTTCGTCTTGTTGGGGATTATGATTTTGGGCGTACTTCACAAGAGGAACGCGACGCATCTGTGGAATATGTTGTACCTCCAGGGCTTATTCTGGATACTGACTGCGATCTTTACTGAGTTACCGTCAGTGGTATGTGGCCTGTATTGCTGCCGTGGGTGCGGGTGAGCTTATCTTCCCGTGTAGGCTTTGAGTTTTAAAAACATCAACGGTGCGTACAATTTTGAGTGGTTGAAACCATCGTTGATAGCGTGTCGACATTCAATTCAGACCCATGGAATTTGGTGAGTAACCTAGATCTCAGTGATTTGCCCGTTGCTGAAAGGGTTCTCGCAAAGATGTTTCAATACCCACATCGTAAGCCTCGCGTCACTTTGTTTTACACCCTTCCACTAACTCCCATCTCTTCTAGTGACTATCATGTAAGCTGGCCTTATGTTTCTCTTTCCGGGTGTTCACCGCGTTGAATTCAGGGTCATCACATCGTCACGAGCCTATCGGGATCTCTTCCAATACATAACAAAGTAAGATCGCCGAGTCGTACACGATTGATATTCATGCAGGTAATAGCGACCAGGATGAGTATCCGGAGCGTTCGAGACGAAAGCCCCGGATGCAAACAATTCCGCTATCTCGTGACGTCCAGGTCACCGTCACCAAAACGATCGAATTTGATGTCGAACTTCGTCTTCACGGTGGTCGCCCTTCATTACCACCATCGAGATTAGAAGACGAAGAGAGCCAGACTGACTCGCAAGAACCTTCAATAGAGGAGCAAGAGATCCGGTCGCTGGAACTGCAGATGAAGCAGGATTTGGAGATCTAGGTGCATAGCCACCAATTGGTTTGTTTTCGTCCAATATTGTCAACACTTGGCAGAGGCTTGTATCTATACCTGACATATTACTTTGCGAACTTGTCCATTCCTTAGCGTTGTAAACTCCCCGCTGCGTATATTTTCACCTGACATCTATACCTTCCCTGTATTTGCAGGCTTCATAGTAGCTTAGCAATTGGACATATTACATCGCATCGAAAGACAGAATTACAGTAACACTTCTTCCGATGATTTCCTAAGTCAGCCCGGTTATGAAGCGAACTTGTGAAGCGAACACGAATGCTCGGAGTGCATCGAATAGCGGGGCAGCACTTGCAGCAGCGTTTCCGTGTTGAACGTTGAATATGCGGGCCTGCTTTAGCCTAATTGACCGCACACACATGTGATCACGCCACTTGGCACTCGCACCCGTGTTCTTGCCCACGTTTGGATAACCTTCCATCATTCCAATAAAGCCCGTTTTAAACATTTCGTCGTTTTTCTTATTCTTCTTCCTTTGTCGGAATATCACCGCCGATGTCGACGTCGATGCACAAAGAGCCCCAGATCCGTGGCGCGTTGTTCCGTGCTTGGCTCCATCCTCGGAACGTCAAGTCTAAATAAACGTCCTGCTTGAACTGAAACGACACGTTCCGGCTGGCAGTGTCCGCGACGTTTGAATGGCACGTTTTATTTCAGAGTGAATGCGGCTTCTGTATGATCGAAGCACGAAGAGAAGTGCCAAAAAAAAAAAAAACACACCGTGCAATCGTGCATTTATTACTACTGTAAGCGGGGGTGCTTCGACCCGACTTTCTTCTCTCCTCGTGAGCTGTGTGTGTAAATCGTTGTAATATAGCAAGCGATCGCAACTACTCTCGGTAAGAATCGACCGCTTGGGCTAGCGAGCGGGAGACGCGTCTATTGACGTGCACGTACTAGTTACACGTCGAAAGTACTATATATGGGATAAGCGGTCCATATAGGTATTTCCGAAGCCCATCGTCCGCGTACACTCTGACCGATTTGAAGCCTGCTCGCTTGAATTGTCCTGTTCGTGGTGGGGAACGAATCTGTGCACTGCACCGGACAGCTCCTCTCAGCTTGAATCCGGGTCCTCGATGTTCGCTACAGTGCATCCCCTACTCTATGGCCTAAGGATCAAATTTATAGGTACTAAGTTTTGGCAGCAGCTCTTCGAAAAAACGCCCGAGTTACCATATGGTAAGTTACTTGCATCAGGTATACAGTAAAAGACAAGTTATAGAGAATATCAGGATCAGCTGAAGTGGT
>Ga0137359_10003594_pt1 | contig 12600 bp, 20 predicted proteins | sample Mad1_40_16metaG_FD_108281 | JGI IMG/M metagenome (GOLD analysis project Ga0137359, IMG submission 108281) | Vadose zone soil microbial communities from Angelo Coast Range Reserve, California, USA - Mad1_40_16 metaG | ecosystem: Environmental > Terrestrial > Soil > Vadose zone | place: USA... | reverse complement strand
GTCATGAAACTGGTGAAAGGCTGGCTGGCCAGGATGCCCGACAGCAGCCGCGCCGAGGTGCCGGAATTGCCGAGGTCCAGCACGTTCCCCGGCTCCCGCCCGCCGCCGACGCCAAAGCCGCGCACGCGCCAGATCCCCGCCCCCCGTCCCGGCCCACGCTCCGGCGCGCCAGGCTCCTGGACAATGGTCGCCCCGAGTTGCCGCAGAGCGGCTGCGGTCGAGAGCACGTCCTCGCCCTCCAGAAGCCCCGAAATGACCGTTTCGCCCAGCGCCAGGGCGCCGAACATGAGGGCGCGGTGGGACACCGACTTGTCGCCGGGGGCGCGAACGCGGCCCTCCAGGCGGGAAACCGGATGGGAGACAAGCTTTCGAGGGGTCGAACCGGTGGACAAAGCGAACTCCAGATGAGGCCGGAGGGGGCCGGAGGGGCCGCCGCAACGGCGCGGCGCTCTCGTAGCATGGCAGAATTTACTTTTGACAGGGTTAAAGACGCGTGACATACGCTGCCCGCCTCGCGGCTGCACCGTGCCATGGCACAATCCGCAACGCATTTACCGGGAGATCCAGAGTGGTCAAAGCGACCTGGGGCACCAAGCGCACCTGTCAAAATTGCGCGGCGCGCTTCTACGATCTCGGCAAGAGCCCGATCAAGTGCCCGAAGTGCGGGCGCGAGCATGATCGGGAGGACTTCGTGAAGGTCCGCCGCGGGCGCGGCAGCGCCGCGGCCACCGCCGCCGCGGCAGCCGCCGCCGCGGCCACACTGGCGGCCGCCAAGCTGGCGGCGGCCAAGGCCAAGAAGATCGAGGACGGCGACGAGGATCTGCCGGAGGTCGAAGCCGACCCCGACGGTCTGGAGGACACGACGGAACTGGAGGACGACGACATCGAGGTCGTCGTCGACGACAAAGAGGAGAGCTGACCGCCAGAGCGGTTGCTTCCCGGCAGGCGGCGAATTATATCTCCGCCCGCTTCTCAGGATTTCGGGGCCATAGCTCAGCTGGGAGAGCGCTACAATGGCATTGTAGAGGTCAACGGTTCGATCCCGTTTGGCTCCACCAATGATATCAAGGGCTTAGCTGGCAACGGCTAAGCCCTTGTTTTTGCCACGGACACACTACGGACACGGCGGGCGTAATTTCGGTCACTTTCAGCGGCAGGCAGCCAAGCGATGCACCCCCCTCGCCATAGCCCAAAGTACCCGTCCTCATGCCCATATTGCGGCGTCACAATTCAGCAACGGTCGGACAGCAGCAAGGATCACGTCGTGCCCAAGTCCGCGTTCGCGGTAGTGCCTCAAGATGCTCTGACGATTCGATGCTGTAACGGCTGCAATAACGAAGTGAAGTCTGCTGACGACCAAGCGTTCGGCGGCTCCGTGCCTTGTTCTCGCGGTCTCGCACGCCATAATCCAGCAATGTGCGGGCGATACACTCACAAGCTGACGTGGCAGCAAATCGTGAACCTCTACCGGCTCACGCTGCCTGACGAGCCGCCGCCGCAGTTGCAACCGACGTACAACGCGGCGCCGACGCAGGCGCTTCCCATCATCCGGCCCAGCGGCAACGGTCGCGAGCTGGTCATGGCTGGCTGGGGCCTAATCCCGTACTGGTTAAAGATCGAGGACCTTGGCAAGCGGCCCTATGCGACGATAAACGCACGGGCTGAGACAATCCGAACTTCGCCAACCTATCACGAGCCATTCAAGAAGCGGCGATGCCTCGTGCCGGCGACGGGCTGGTATGTGTGGCAGGATGTCCGCAAGAAGAAAACGCGGCCGATCCATATGTGCGCCAAGGCCGAACCATTCGCCTTCGCCGGTGTCTGGGATGCCTGGAAGGGCGACGGCGGCCCGGGCATCATCAGCTTCGCCATTGTCACCACCGCAGCGGCGCCGAGCGTTAGCGTCTATCGCTCGCGCATGCCCGTCGTCCTCGGTGATGCGCAATTTGACCAATGGATGCTCGGGACCCCTGACGAAGCGGCAACGCTCATGGTGCCCTATGAAGGCGCGATAGAGGCTTGGGAAGTATCGCCCGACGTCGGCAGCCCGAAAAATAACCGGCCGGAATTATTGGACCGCGTCGGCTTGCTCTAGCCGGCCCGGGTTTACGTGGACAGGTCTTCGCCGTCGCCGCGTGATTACTTGTGGCATATAGGATCGCCATGCTGTGCTGCACATGGGCGGGATTAAGTCGCCGCTCGACGCAGTGCGGGCGGCTATCGTGGCGGAGCATAGGGCCAAGGCCTGAATGGGCGACGATGGGGCCGGGCATGGTTCGCAGCCTCCCTCTTTTGGATGGTTGGCATAACTTTGCGATTTCGTCTTTATCACCTCCAAAGAGAAACCGACCAAGACGTTGCAGAGTGGGCCGAAATGACCTTCGGCATCCCTTTGGCTGTTCTCGGCATTGGGATCGCGGCGGCCTGGGTTATCCGCAAGGCTCGCAAATCAAATTAGGACACAATCAACCATTCGTCGCTCGTCGCGGTTGCACGTTAGGATCGGAGAATTCGCCTCCCCGTCTCCGGTAGCGCTACACCGCCGTTGGTGCCCGAACCACGAACGAACCGCTTGGCGATAAATTGCGGGCGATACACCCACAAGCTGACATGGCCGCAAATCGTGAACCTCTACAGGCTCACGCTGGCCAAGCGGTTCAATAGCCTTCAGGCCCGAGCAAAGCTGCGCCGCCAGAGAAACGCGGCGACTATGGTAATGATGGGATGCCACACAACGCCGCCGAGCGCCCGGGCCATGGCGTATCCCGGCCGGGCGACCTCATCGAAAAGGGCCGCGAACAAGATGGATTGAAGCATCGTGCCCAACACCGCCGAGAGCAGGCCGACCAAAAGGGCGGCTAGTATCAGTAGTCCTCTGCGGCGAACGTGCTTGGCGAGGTGATAGCCACCCACAACATCGAGCGCGAGCGCCAACATCAGGTCTGGGATTTCTTGGCGCGCGACTTGGTCTCAGATTTAGCTTTCGGACTAGACTCGGTGAGTGGAGTGCGCAGCATACTCAACGCCGCACGCAATGCCGCGTCACGCCTTTGCGTGGCTTCGGACGGGGGACGGACGCACTGGCGCGCAACTTCGCGAGTCTACCCCGCCTATCCTCACAATGCCATGTAATACTGATTTTTAATGGCCTATATGGCGGTGCGGCACTCTGCGGAACTTTGTGGCACCAACCCGGCTTTCAGCCCGTTCTTACAATGGCATTGTAGAGGTCAACGGTTTGATCCCGTTTGGCTCCACCAACGATATCAAGGGCTTAGGGGCCATGCTCCTAGGCCCTTTTTATTGCTGGGTAGCACTGGGGTAGCACGCGATCGGAACTCTCAGCCCGGAGTAGCCGATCCAAAGCGGGACAATGCGGAACGCAGGCGAGATGCTGGCGGCCCGAAGGCGACCACGCCTGCATTCGGAACCGGAGGGATAGCTTCGAGAGGGTCTTTCGCGGCTCTTGTCTGCACGGAACACGTTCGGACCGTCCCGACCAGGCGCGCCGGCTTAGCTTTTAAGCCTTCCTTTCGGAATGAAGGGCACGACCACATCGCTTGGATTTGGCCTAAATGCACGAAGGAGCGCCACAGAGCGCTCATGCATCAGCCGCCGCGCGGCTTCTTCCGCTTCCGGGCTCAGCCTCCGAACGGCTATTGGCTTTGCCAACCTCTGAACGTCGGCCTCGGTGATTCTCGCCCGGCGCCCGCGGCCGACGACAGCAATTCGACGGGCGGCCAGCGCCGCCTCGAGCTCGACTTTGGTCATGCGCAGGCGCTGAGCAGCTTGCTCGAGAGTAACCATCTTCGGTGGTCGTGCCATATTGACCGCCATCATGGTCGGCGGCCTGGTTCGCGCAAGCGCAACATCGGCGCGCTTCCGATCGCCGCGCCGGCCTGGCCTGCGGCCGTTGCCTCGCTGCCCGCGCTGCGCCCTCACGTTACGCGTTGGTGGCAGGAAATTGGTACGTCATTGACCTGCCCATCAGCTGGCCATGGTCACCTCCAATTAAATCCCGCAGCTAGCCGGCATTCTCGTCGCCGACCGGAATTGCCCCGGCGCGGATACTGTCTGTGGTTGGCCGTGACACCTCCCTAAACTCCGCGCGCCCGGTCACCCTTCAGTGGGTGGTCGCTCTTTTTTGCGCAAGTGCTGGTTGCGATGATAATCCGTAACCGCCTGGTCGGCCAATGCGCAGGCATCAGTCACGGCTTCGCCGGCCTCGATATCCTCGGGTACAGCGTCGCCGGGCGAATTGAGGTCTCGAAGCGCGGCAGCGATACCGACGGCGATATGATGGCGCCGCGCGGCAACCGCCACGTCGAACAGGCGACAGAACTCCTTGTCTCGGAAAACCATCGCGCGCTCCTTATGGTCAGGGGAATGCGTAGTATAACGAAACCTTAGCGCTCCCGGCAGACCCCGAAATCGCTACCCGGAATTTGTCGAGCGCCGATGCGGTGGCCCACTCCGGCAACTGTACGAGGTCATCGTACGGTTCACCGGGGTGGCTCTTTTTGTTGCAACCAGCGCTAGCAATCCACGTTCTCCTAAGATCGGCGTCGCCCCACCTCGCCGACACGGCTTGTGGTCAGGCCGTTTATTCTGCCCAAACTTGAGACGCCCGGTCGTTCCTTCGTGGATCGGCCGGGCTTTTTTGCGTGGGGCGGCAACGCTCGCGTGAATCCGAGCGTTGTGATCAGTTCATCATGCGCCGCTTGCTTAACAAGTGCGAGTGGTCGGATGCCAGAAGTTACGCCGGATGAATTTAAACTAGTCATTGAATCCCAGATCGGCGGCACGGCGACGCTCGCTGAGTCTGTGCGCGTGCTCGTGGCTCACCATGGAAAGCCTGCATGGAAGGGCGTGGTGCATGTCTTCGATCTGGCAGGGCGCAGCAAGGCCACCCGGGCCTATGCATGGTCATCTCCGATAGAGGGCACCCCCAAAAAGCGCTTCTTCACGGTGCTGCATAAGGGCGGGATCAATTCGCCGCTGGACGCGGTGCGAGCGGCAATCGTTGCGGAGAACCGGGGTTAAGGAAAGCGCCATGAACGGTCCGCCCTGATCGTCATGCCGACCTCGACGTGGGACGCCGTCTTCCTGATCATGCCCCGAACATCATTGGCACAAAGCCCAGCGGCGAATGCGCGATCGTTCATCAGATCCTTGGTTATTGTATCGTCGTCGCCCTCGGCAAATCTCAGATAGGCAACCCTCTTCTCGTCCAGCATTCGCGCTGCGGCTTCGAGTGCTTGCGCCTGCTTTTTGGTAAACGCCTTCTTAGCCATGAGCTTGGCTCCATCGGCAGCGAGCGGTTGGACCGGGGTCGCGCTCCAACGCGACTTCGGTCCGCTGACAATTGCCATAAGTGTGCAACTGTCAATAGGGTTGATCCGGCATTAGACGGCGTACAATTCAAACTGATGCAGTGTCGACCAGCTGGAGGCGGTGCGCAGCAGCTTCATTCCAAGCGGGCGTGCATTTTGGGGTGATCGGCCGGACCATGCTTGCAGGGCGGCTATCTAGCCGAGCAAATCGGGGGTCAAAAGCCGGGTTTCATTGGCTCGGATGGTGCTGCGCACCCTTATTTGGGGCGTTTGCGAATCGGGGTGCCCACTCGAGCAGCTTGAGTCTTGCTGAAAATTGCTGCGGGCCGGCTAAAACATGAACCCCGCCCGCTCGGCGTAGCGATCGACCAGCAACAGCACGGCATAGACAGAGGCGTAGTCGATGTCGCCGCTATACAGCTCGGTCACGAGTGCGGTGACCAGGCCAATGGCTGCGACGAGAAGCGCGATCAGGCGCGTTTTCACGACCAATCTCCTATCATCGCGAAAGGAATGATGCGGCGTCTGGCAAGTGCTTCAAGGCTCTGCGCGCCATCCCATTTTCAACAGCCGATCCGCGACACCCGACCAAATGACCACTTTGCTGTGTGTCCTCGGCGTCGGTTTTCGCGAGTGGGCGTTTGTCGCTCTGGCCGCGCGACCGAGCGCCCATCCGACGACCAGGCGATGAAGGAATGAATGCAACTCCAACTCCTCTACGACTGCTGAGCACATCTCACTCCTAATCGTCGTCGCGGCCTCCGGCCGGATCGGCGCCGGGTCACCCCCGGCGTCGATACAGCCTGGGGTTAGGCCGGCCGTGTTCTCCCCTAACTCCGCACGCCCGGCCGCTCCACGAAGGAACGACCGGGCTTTTTGCGTTTGGGGGGGATGCCCCGAAGGCTCGGAGTGACGCAAGCATTGCCCGCGTCAAACGCATCCAATGTCGGCGACCAGTGCTGGAAGGGCGACTGAAGCCGCCCACCGGATGCCCACTAGAACTGGCATCGATAAAATCAGGCCTTGAATTTGATAAAATCAGGCCTTGAGGTTTACGGCTGCATCTTTGCCGCGCTCTGCCTGAAGTTCGTAGCTGATCTTCTGACCTTCGTTGAGCCCGTTGAGCCCCGAGCGCTCGACCGCGCTGATATGGACGAACACGTCTTTGCCGCCGCTGTCGGGTTGAATGAAGCCGAAGCCCTTCTGGGCGTTGAACCACTTTACTGTGCCTGAAGCCATGATCTGTATCCTAGAAAAGCTACGCAACAGTGCGCGCGTTCGCCAACCGAAGATGTGCACCATCTCCGGGTGGCATCCCGTTGGCATCCTCAACGCGAGCTCACTTTCTTCAAGCCCCCCAAATGGGCTACCCCATTTGGGGGGCTTGCATATTCGCCGGCGATCGGAGCGCATTTGGACGCTCGACTGCCGGTCGCCCGGCTCGCTAGGTTTCGGCCCCATGAGCGCCCAAAATCCCAATGCTGAACTGCCACGCGACACAGTCCCCGGCGAATACGTAGAACTCGATGTCGATCTGTTTCTGAAAGCCTTCTCCGCGATGCTCATGACAGTAAAGCTGCCGCACGCCGAGGGCTTCGCTCCAAGCCTTGGCGTCGCAATAGAAGGTCTGCCTCCCGTTGTCCTGGAGGACACGCCTTCAAATCGCGCCATGGATACCGCTGCCCGCCTGTTTGCTGGTGCCGACCAGCGGCTCAGCTTCGCCTGGCGCATGGTCGTCGTCATGCGCATCGCAATGGAGGAGCAATACCGCAGTTACCGCAACGACACTGCAGGATCGATGCACATCGCCCTGGCGATCACCGTTGCGAAGGGGCGCGGCAGCGAGCGGACGACGAAGGATGAGCTTCGGGAATCGTTCGACAAGATGTTCCGTAGCCTGCTGAAGACAAGTAGCGACGGCAAATTCCCGACTGCGGTGCGCTGGTTGATGGCGCAGTCGTTCGACAGCGTGAGGAGGTCATGGGTGACGCTATGGCACGCATGGGACACTCGGGCATCCTGATAGCCGCCGCCGCATGGGCTGGGCTGGACGCTCCGGTGAAGTGGCGCTCGATCATCGTGCCTGTCGTGCCCTTCGAGAGGCCGACCGTCATCGATGACCAAGTCGAGAGCCGATACATCGACGCCCGCAACACGGCGGTTCGCCGGCTGCGCCAAGTCATTGGCCGGGGGCTGCGGTCGCCGGATGCGAAATGTACGATCTACTTCCTCGACCCTCGTGTGCTGAAGCTGCCGGCGTTCTGGCCGACCCGGTTTGCTGCGGTATGGGAGAGCAGGCCGCATGATCCAGGCGTTGTCGAAGGCGTGCGCGGCGAGGTGGTTCTGTCCAAGGCGGAGCGCGACCCGTCACTCAGAAAGCGCGTTCTCAGCCACTATGGCCTTGACTGTCAGGCGTGCGGATTGGTGCCGAAGGTGGCCGCGCAGATCGAGGTCCATCACCTCGACCCGATCTCGGAGGGAGTACGCCGCACGCAACTAAAGGACTTGCGGCCTCTCTGCCGGAATTGTCACTCACTGGCCCATTCCACGAACCCGCCAATGCCGGTTGAACAGCTGGCGAAGATCGCAGCCGCGTGAGGGCTCACCGGCAGCAAGGAAACCGGTGCCGCAGCGCGCTTCAACGTGATTCAATTTGTGGAGGACGCACTCAAGGCGCGGCTGCCTGACAGCAGGGAAGAGGACGGGCCAACGAAGCCGACGCTAAACTGAGAGCGCCAATTGCTGCCCACGTCGATTGATGAAGATGCGACGAAGGATTAGTCCACGCTGAATACCCGATATAGGAAACCCGCGATCAAGAGGATCGTCACAGCCGTCAGGATAAGCAGAAAGCTGCGGTCCCTTTGCGGCGAAGGGCGGAAGAGGGATTCGCCTCTTGAGGCTGGCGCCTTGGGCGTCGGCTGGCTTTGGCATTGCGCGCTTTCGTTTCGGCCGGGCGGCACCCCCGCGCTGGGGTGCCCGCCCAGAGTGGACCGGATGGGCCACCTCAGTACGGAAGGTGAAGTTGCTTTAGCGACTCGTTGATTTCGGCAACGTCGTCAGACCAGATATCCGCCGGCATCGTTGCGGGATATTGCTCACCGTCGGCCAGCAATTCGGTTTTGACTCCCTCCTGATGCCCTTCGGGAGCGCACTCCGGCCGTTCCGCTGCCGCCAGGTCATCGCTAAACCATGAAAGATGGAAGCGGCGCGCATCGCGCGTCAACGATCAGGCTTGCCAAGGTTGGGGGCGAGGGTTCGAATCCCTTCGCCCGCTCCAATTTTCCTCAAAGAAATCAGGCGGCTAGAGCGGTCCTTCAGGGCCGTTTTTTGCTCCCCCCGCTCTCGGCGCGAAAGCGCGCATATGCCCGAAACAGCCGACGATGAGGTTGCGGCCGTCGTGCGGGCCACGCTGCGAGCCTGGATTTCCAGAGCGTTACAGTCCGGTGCGTTCCGGCCCGTCGTGGATGCCCTGGTAGTTCCGGTAGTAGTCCCACTTGGACGAATAGACGTTGAAGCGGGTGGGATAGTTATAGCTGTAAGCTGGGTAGCTGTAATAGTAGGTCCTGGCCGGATAGTAAGTGGTGGTCGTTTCCGGATAGTACGTCGCTTGCGAGTAGCCGTAGCGCGGGTAATAACGCTCCTGCGCGCAGCCACCAACGGCGCCGGCCAGCGCCGCCAAAGCGATGATGGAACTGACGGATCTCATGACGGCCTCCTCTGACTGCTGAAAGAACAACTCGGGTTTCCCCCGGCGGTTCCCTCGTTACGTCACGCGCGCGCCGCCTGTGCCGAAACTGCACCAATCCGCCGCAATCCTGCCAAGTTGCAGCGACCAGCAATAGTCCTGTCCGACTTGGATCGCCCGCTCGGGTTGAATGTCACCTGGAGAGCAGCACCGGCACCCTGCGAGCGCGGCCGTGCGCACCGCAGTGGCCGGTATCCGCGTTGGCATATTGTCTTCGAGCGTGGCCAGCTCCGCCAGCAGGCTCTGCTGCAGATCGGCGGTGATGCAGTCGCCGAGATTCAGCGGAGGGGCCTCCCGCCGTCCCAGCACCCGCAGCAGCTCGACGTCGCCCGACAGCCGCCCGGCCGCCCAGGCCGCGTGGGCGAGGACGCTGTGCGAATAGACCGAGCCGTCGAGGCAGGCGACGACTGAGGGCTGCGAAAGCGGTGCCTCGCTTTAATTTTGCGGGATATCACCCGGCCACCACCGCCGCCGGACGGCAGAGAATCGTGCTGGATTGGTTGTGCTCACCTAAAATCATACCCGGCAGGCTTAATGACCGGGAAATCGTCTGCGATGCCACCGTTTCCGCTGCTGTCCGCATGTCCTGCGCTAGCGCAATGGTTCACCGTCGCGCACTTCACGCGAGCTTGAGCGGCCGCCGCTAGTCCAATTGAGAAGGCTGTCGATATCTGGGGCGTCAATAGCTTGAGGCCATGATTCTCAGGATTTCGGGGCCATAGCTCAGCTGCGCTCACCTCAAAACTGTATTTGAAAAACCGTCGGACGGCCGTTCTGGTCGGCCAGCGCTATCGCAGCTTCTATTGCGTCGGACCACCCTCCGCCGAGGGTGCGAGGATCCGCGCATGGCTGCCTGCCCTCGAAATGCTCGTATAGGGCATATTCAAGCCGACCTTCCTCGTTGACCCAAAGGACGACGCTATTGGCATCGACAGGGACAAACCACCGATTGGAGATGAGCTGCACTGAGGCCAAGGCATTCTCCTGTGCTCACATTACGAAACCCCCGGATTGGGCGCCTCCCGTCCGACTTGTTCGGCAAGCGAGCCTAGCTGGCGCTGAGAATCAACGGGGCGGCCAGCTGCAGGCGGTGAACAGCTTCGGTTCAAATGGGGTACCTCTTTGGGTACGATTGCAGACCGACCGCCGACGGCTCATAGACATGTTCGGCAGAATGCCGTTACCCTTTTGGACGCGCACTCTTGCGTACTTTTTCCAGGATACGGACATGGCTTCAGGCACAGTAAAGTGGTTCAACGCCCAGAAGGGCTTCGGCTTCATTCAACCCGACAGCGGCGGCAAAGACGTCTTCGTCCATATCAGCGCGGTCGAGCGCGCTGGGCTGAACGGCCTCAATGAGGGCCAGAAGATCAGCTACGAGGTTCAGGAGGAACGCGGCAAGCAGGCGGCCGGAAACCTCAAGGCCTGATTTCATCGGTACCCGGTTCTATTGGGCATCCGGCCCAGTAATGAATCCGTCGGGCGATGTTAGCGGTAGCCGGGACGCAATAACGCATCCAAGGCGCGCAGACTGGCGGCAATGAGCTTCGCTCTGTTGGCCGTAGCGACGGGCAGTCTGACGCTGCGCGAGGCGTGATATTGCGAGTCCTGTTTACGAAACGGGTTTGTTTCGATGAATAACGTTAAATTCGCGCTGGCCGGAACTGCTTGAGCGCGTCGAGCTGTTCTAGACGCGGCCTCTACGCCAAAGAATGAAGGTCCGCTAGCCGCGTTTCCTCGCGCGCCAACTGTTCTCTCGCCTGATCGCCCTCTGCCGAGCCGATGGCGAGGATCCAGGTCGCATCATGGTCCAACTTCGCATGGCCTGGGCGCAGCCCAAGGAGATCGACCTGCATCGTCCCCGGGACGACATGACGGACGAGCGGCTTGCGGAGGTGATTCAATTGGTGGAGGACGCACTCAAGGCGCGGCTGCCTGACAGCAGGGAGGAGGACGTGCCAACGAAGCCGACGCTAAACCGAGAGCGCCAATTGCTGCCCCTGTCGATTGATGAAGATGCGACGAAGGATTAGTCCACGCTGAATACCCGATATAGGAAACCCGCGATCAAGAGGATCGTCACAGCCGTCAGGATAAGCAGAAAAAGGATGCCCCGGCGTCTTCCTGCCTCCACCGCAGGGTCGTCCAGCGGATGTGCGTGGGCGGTGGGGTGTCCGGTCTCAAATTCACTTTTGGAATGGGTGGTAGTTGATTCGGGCATGAACTCGCTCCTCATCTTCGCTTTCCCTGCTTTATTCTACACCGCTGACGGCCAAGCGCTGCTTGGTAATCTGCAAGCATCGAATTAATTTCAGGCGCGCTGCCTACCGCCTATCTTGACGACCTTGGCGCCCTTGCCATCGGCCAAGGCGTGGACGATGGCGCCCCACAACCGATCACCGCCGCGCACTTCGCGCGAGCTTGATCGGCCGCCGCTAGCCCAATTGAGAAGGCTGTCGATATCCGGGGCGTCAATAAATCCCAACCAATAAACCAGCGGCCCGGCGAACCGCGCTTCCATTTCATCTGGGAAGCCAAAGCCGCGCCTTCTGCAAATCTAAACCCGCAACGACTCGTCCCAATGCGCCGTATGGCGCGCGCTCAACATCTCGCTTCGCAGCTTCCAGACACGCGGCTTGCCAGTCACGCAAACGCCACGGTATCGCGGTCGAACCGGCCATTGAACGCATCCACGGCGCCCATGCGGGACCGTGATTTTGCATCGTCGGGCGCCGGACCGTGGAGACTTTCCCAATGGCGCATTGGCGCAATTTGGCCTTTATCTCGGGCGATGCTCAGTGGCAGTGAATTTAGGGGGACCGGCGATGCCTAACGACGTCAAGAAGGTCGAGACGAAGTCGAATCGGGGATGGATCATCGCCGGAATGGTCGGCATCGCGATTTTGGGCTTTGTCTCTGGCGCGCAGGCGGGCGAGGGTCATGGGAAGAGGCACAAGGGCCACGGTGAGTACTACGCGCCGGGTTATGTGGCTGTCCCTCCGGGCCACGTTCATTACTATGCGCCGCCGCCGGTCGTGTACGCGCCACGACCTGTGGCCTATGTTCCGGCCTACCCGGCTTACGTGCCGGCCTATCCGGCCTACGCCGCTCCCAGTTATCCCGGCATGAGCTTCAACTTGAACGTCCCGCTGTACTAGCAGCGCGCGGCGACTCGCGGGCTGCAAAGACGCCGTCCAAGCACGATCGAGGCTTGGGAGGTGTCGACTGATGTCGGCAATTCCAAGAACAATTGGCCGGAGCTCATGGACGCGGTGGCGCTGTTGTAGCGGCCATGAGCACGCGGTCTGTCCGACGTCTATCCAACTGAGATGCGGCAGGCGAGGCTCAGGAGTGCCGGCACGAAAGAAGTCGCGGCGTATTCTATGTACGCCGCGGCAAGGCGACGCCGTTTTCGCGCAACACCTTCTCAAGCACCGGAATTGCCGACCCGGGATTGTCTTTGCACTGGGAGATCGCGACGCTGGCGTCGAGAGGGACCGTGCTACCACCACCTGGCGC
>Ga0137359_10003590_pt1 | contig 12604 bp, 10 predicted proteins | sample Mad1_40_16metaG_FD_108281 | JGI IMG/M metagenome (GOLD analysis project Ga0137359, IMG submission 108281) | Vadose zone soil microbial communities from Angelo Coast Range Reserve, California, USA - Mad1_40_16 metaG | ecosystem: Environmental > Terrestrial > Soil > Vadose zone | place: USA... | reverse complement strand
GGCGGAAGGATTGATCATGGCGGGCACCGATCATCGCCGGCAGGCGGTGACAGCCGGACCCGCGATAATCCTGGTGGAACCCCAGCTCGGCGAGAATATCGGCACCGCAGCGCGGGCGATGATGAATTGCGGCCTCGACGATATGCGGCTGGTGCGGCCGCGCGATGGCTGGCCTTCGGCGAAGGCGGTCGCTGCGGCGAGCGGCGCCGACATCGTGCTGGAGAAGGCGCGGCTCTATCCGAATGTGGCGGCGGCGATCGCCGATCTTGTCCATGTCTACGCGGCAACCGCGCGCGATCGCGGCATGGTTCGGCGCGAGGTGACCCCGCGACACGCCGCGCAGGAGATAAGGATAAGGCTCGCAGCGAGCGAGGCCTGCGGGGTCCTCTTCGGGCCGGAGCGGACGGGGCTCTTCAATGACGACGTGGCGCTCGCCGACACCGTGCTGGCCGTGCCGCTCAACCCCGGTTTCTCGTCGCTGAACCTCGCCCAGGCGGTGCTGATCATCGGCTATGAGTGGTTCACGTCAGCCGCCGCCGCCCCGCCGGAACTGCTCCGCCGGGGCGGCAGCCGGCCGGCGTCGAAAGAGGACCTACTCAACTTTTTCGAACATCTGGAGGAGGAGCTGGTACGGAACGGCTTTCTGCGCAACCGCGAGAGCCGTCCGAGCATGGTCCGCAATCTGCGCAGCCTCTTCCAGCGTGCGCAATGCACCGAGCAGGAGCTCCGGACCCTGCACGGCGTCGTCACCGCCTTCGCCGGTCCGCGCGAGCGCGCCTTGGATGGCCGGGTCAAGTCCGGCGATGACGATTAACGAGGGTCGTCATGCGCGGGCTTGACCCGCGCATCTGCACACCACGCGGCGATCGCGCGGCCGATTTCCGGACCGGAATCTTCCTGGATGAAGTGGCTTCCGCTCACCGTGACTTCGGTCTGATTGGGCCATTTGCGGCAGAATTCGCGTTGAGCTCCGACGAGGATCGCGCCGGGATCGGCATTGACGAACAGCTTCGGGGCGTCGTTCTCCGCCATCCAGCCGGCATAGGCGGTCACCAGCTCTACGACCGACGCAGGTGCCCCGTCGATCGGGATCTCGCGGGGCCAAGAGAGCGTCGGCCAGCGATCCTCGCGCGATTGGGCAAAGGGGCGCCGATACTCCTCCATCTCCACCGGATCCAATTTCCGCAGGATCGAGGCCGGCAGCACACGCTCGACGAACATGTTCTTGTCGAGAATCATCTCTTCGCCGGCCGTGGAGCGAAACCCCTGGAATACCCGCCGCGAGCCTTCCGGCCACTCCGCCCAAGTCAGCGGGCGCACGATGGCCTCCATGTAGACGATCCCCTTCACCCGGTCGCGATGCTGGTTCGCCCAGTCGAAGCCGAGCGCGGAACCCCAATCGTGGACGACGAGCACGATCGGGCGCCCACGACCGATCACGGCATCGATAAAGCCCCAAAGAAATTCGCGGTGCGTCGCAAACCGGTAGGTATCGGGGCCGGGGTGTTCGAGCTTTTCGGAGTCGCCCATGCCGATCAGATCCGGCGCCACGCAGCGGCCGACCCCGGCCACTTCCGGCATGACGTTGCGCCAGAGGTAGGACGAGGTCGGATTGCCGTGCAGAAAAAGGAACGCCGGTTCGCCTTCGCCGAGCTCGACATAGGCGATGCGCTTGCCGTCGACGAGGGCAAATTTCTTGGGATGCGGGTCAATGCGGTGTGGCGTCATCTTAACTCCTTCCCAAAAGCCGGAACGCCGGATGCCATTGTGGCAGAGATGCCGTCTCGACCATCATGCGAGGAGTCGAACATGCCGAAGCCGATCCATGAAACCGCGTTGATCGTCGGTGCCGGAAGCGGATTGAGCGCCTCGCTGGCGCGGCTCTTCGCCGGCGAAGGTCTGCGGGTGGCGCTCGCGGCGCGCAATTCGGAGAAGCTGGCGCCGCTCTGCGCCGAGACCGGCGCCAAGGCCTTCGCCTGCGATGCGACCGACCCGGGCCAGGTGGCGCGGATGTTCGCAGCCGTCGAGGCAGCGATGGGAACCCCTGACGTCGTCGTGTACAATGCCAGCGCGCGCGCCCGCGGCCCGGTCGCCGAGCTGATCCCGGCCGAGGTCGAACGCGCCATCATGGTCAGCGCCTATGGTGGTTTCCTCGTCGCCCGCGAGGCGGTCTCGCGTATGCTTCCGAAAAGACACGGGGCGGTCCTGTTCACCGGTGCCTCGGCGAGCGTCAAGGGCTACCCACTCTCGGCCCCCTTTGCGATGGGCAAATTCGCGTTGCGCGGCCTCGCCCAGAGCATGGCGCGCGAACTCGCCCCTCAGGGCATCCACGTCGCCCACTTCGTGATCGACGGGGCGATCCGCAATCCCGGCCGGGTAGAGCCGGCGGACCGGCCCGACAGCATGCTCGACCCCGACGCGATCGCCTCGTCCTACCTCCATGTGCTGCAGCAGCCGCGCTCGGCCTGAGCGTGGGAGGTCGAGCTGCGGCCGTGGGTCGAGCGGTTCTGAGGCAACAGAACCCCGATCCCAGGGGCGGCACACCGCCAGTTGCCGCGACACTGCCGCCGGAGCGCGGCGGCGCCCTGCGCGTCTGGGGCGGTTTTGCGCTGCTCATGATGCTTGTCAGTGTGCCGCTCTTTTCAACGGCACTGCCGCCGCTTTTCGATTACCCCAACCATTTGGCTCGCATGCACCTCCTCGGTGAGGGCGGCAATGCGTTTTACGCTGTCCGTTGGGGGCCGCTGCCCAATCTCGCCCAAGATCTGATCGTGCCCCCACTCGCGCGGCTGATGCCGCTCGAGATCGCGTCGAATCTGTTCCTGGTCATGATTTTCGGCGCGATCGCGGGCGGCACGATTTGGCTCAACCGCGTTGCCACGGGCGTTTGGCGGTTCTGGCCTCTGCTTGCGTTCCTGCTGCTCTACAATCGCATCTTCCTGTGGGGCTTCGTCAACTACCTGTTTGGGATCGGGATCGCGCTGGGCGGAACCGCGTCGTGGCTGGCTCTCGAAGGAAGGGGCTGGGGGATCCGAGTACTTGTCTCCTCCCTCGCGGCGCTGGCCTGCTATTTCAGCCACATCGCCGCATTCGGCTTTTACGCGCTGGTCATCTTCGGTATCGAGGCGACGCCCGCTTTCGCCGAACTGCGCCTCGGCGATTGGCCGGCGCTCGGCCGGCGGACAGCCATTGCCGGAACACAATTGGTCATTCCGGCTGCGCTCTTTCTCGGTTCCTGGCAGGACACCGCCCGTGGACCGGTCAGCTATGCCGGGTTTTTGCGCAAGGCCGATCTCTTGTTCGGCGTATTCGACAATTACAATCGCGCCTTTGACATCAGCTGTTTTGTGCTGTTTCTCGGGCTCATCGGCTGGCTGACTGTGACTAGGCGGCTTCGCATGACCTCTCGGCTGGGCTGGGCGGGAGGAGTGATTTTCGCGGTCTATTTGCTATTGCCGAGCCAAATGTATGGGGGCTCCGCAGCCGATCATCGTTTGCCCACAGCCCTGTTCCTGCTGCTGGTAGCCTCGAGCGCGCCACGCTTTCCAAGCCGCCGCGCTGCCGTGGTGATCGCAGTTGCGGCGGCATCCGTTCTGGTCCTTCGCGTGGCACTGATCGAGCTCGTCTGGCATCGGGCCGATCGGGTCTATTCGGCCGATTTGGCCGGCATTGACATGCTGCCGCGGGACACCAGGCTCGCAGTGGCACATCCCGCCAGTGCGGTCAATTTTGTGCCGATTCCCGAAGTGCATTTCGCTGCACTGGCTATTGCCCGGCGCGAGGCATTTGTTCCGACCTTGTTTGCCCTACCTGCGCAGCAGCCGGTGGTGTTGCGGCCGCCTTACGCGGCCCTTGCCGATGCCGCTCAGCCTGAGCGGCTCTGGGCGGCTTTTGTCGGCAGCGACCCCTCGGAATCGGGGGATCCGGTGGCCGCGCTTCAGCAATACGATTACATCGCCTTCACTGACAACCGGCCGGTGCACGTACCACCGAACCGATGTCTTGGGCCGGTTTTCGAACAGGCGACTTTTCAGATCTTTGCAGTCGTCCAAGCGCCCAGCTGTACCGGCCGCGAAGGCTGACCGGCGTCACGCGTGGCGGCAGAGCGGACCCCACGACAGGATATGCTGCCATCGCCGCTCGGCCGCGTCCGCGGGATAGGGCCAAGCCGCGAGAAGACGCCATCCGTCGGGAGTGCGGCGGAGCAAAGCGGCCTCCGACGGTGGCAAATCTTCCCACCCTGCCGGCGTGCACGATACCAGGGCAAAGCCATAGCCAAGCCGAGCCGCTTCGTCGAGGGTGGCCTGATCTGCGGTATTGCGGCGCAGGATGTCCAACATATGGCGGCGTGGCGCGGTATCTGCGAGGATACCGGAGATCATCGTGGCGACGCTGTCATTGTCGCCGGGCAGCAGAAGTGCCAGCCGGTCGCCATCCTGCAAATGCACGGAGACTTTCTTGGCGAGGTCCCAGACCAATGGCTGCGGCATGTCGAGATCGAAGCGCAGCCGTTTTACAAACGCGACCGGCGCTAGCACCACAAGCACCAGAACGGCTGTGCTGGCGAGTCGGAACCGATCCGGCCGTAACCAGGCTGCTGCACCGAAGTCCCGGGCCGCCAGTGCCAGAGACAGAACGAGCACCAGCGAGAGATGGGTGTTGTACCGAAAATAAGAATGCGCCTCGGCACTCATCTCAACGGGAAAAGCGACGATGTAGGTTATCCCGATGAATGCATTGTAGAGTACAAACAGTGCTGCGTTAAATGCGAGAAGCCGGGTCGTCGAGGTCCAGCCCTGCCGCCAAAACAGCAATGGAAGCGTCAGTAGCGCGGCGGCGACGCAGCCAAAGTAGAATGGCTTTGCCGCTGCAACATTGAAAGCGCTCGCTGCCGTCTCGGAGAGATGAGCCCAGTTCCACTCGGCAAAGGGCAGCGGCTTCAGTTCGTCGACACCCGCGTCGACGACGTGATACTGCCAAACCGCATAAAGGACCACGGCGGGCAGGACGGCCTTTACTATGAACCTCACCGCCGCCGCGTGTTGTACCCCCCGCTCGGCCCAGGTGCCGATCAGCGCCGCGCCGGCGAGTGCCGCGACGAGCCCAAACCCCGTCTGCTTAACATCGACCATTGCTGCGAGAATGAGGGCGAGCGGCAGGAGCTGCGCCGGGCGGCCTTTTTTAACGGCCAGCTCACCTTGCGCTTGGACAAAGAGCCAAGCGGCGAGCACCGCCATTGCGGCCAGTGCCGCCTCCCCGTAGGCGGCTAAATGAATGCGAGGCACAAACCCGGGATTGAGCAATGTCGTCAGCAAAAGTCCGATGGCCGCCAATCCCCAGGACGGCGGCGCAGCCGACAAAGTCGGGCGAGGGCCGAGCGCGTGCGAAATCGCCAGGGCGGCCATCAGCTGGAGCATTAGATTGACCAGCGACATGCCGGACGCCGGGTAGTCCGTCTCGAGAAACGAGCCGAGAAAACTCAAATATTGAGTGCCGTAGGGGGCGGCCGGCAGAAGGGAAAAACTGGGCGGCAGGACCGAGCTCGGGAACCGGCCGTAGTCGATCAAATAGAAAGCATTTGGCAGGAGGTTGAGAAAGGTGTCCGGCTGCGATGGTCGGATCGGTGCCATGATCAGCCAAAGCGGCAGAGAGATGGCGAGCATCCGACCCATCGCCATCCACGCGCCGGCGCTCGGTCGTCGTCTCGGCAGCAACAGGACCCCTAGCGCGGCAATACTGAACGCGGCGGCCGGAAAGCCCAGGCTGAGAGGCACGAACACGCCCCAGCTCGTCAGTACGATACACAATGCTCCCCAGCCGGCACCGATCTGGAACTCCGGCGCGACACGACTTCCGGTCAGCCCAGCCCCTACCAGCAGAAGGACTGCGCCAATCGCCCAGGTAATGACAACGGCGAGCAGCTCCTGGAGATGCGGGAAGTAGGGGGTCACGACGCCGCTGGCCGGGTCAATCTGGCACGGGCGATCGTGGCTGCCTCGCAAGCGGCGAATACCGTCTCGACCGACAGATCAGCCAGATTGGGCTCCATCAGCACACGCACGACCCTGCCGCGTGGCGCACACAGGGTTGGGTCGGAGGCCTGTGAGAACAGCACCACGACCGGGTTTCCGCCGGCGGCGGCAACATGTGTGGCGCCGGTATCGTTGCCCACGGTCAAGGCCGCGGCCCGCGCCAGAGCGGCAAGCCCGGCAACATCGGTTCGCCCCACAAGGTCGAGTGCCTCGGGGCAGATATCGCGGATCGCGCGGCCGAGATCTGCTTCGCCATGGACGCCCACCAGGACAGGCAGATAACCGACAGCTGTCAGCTGTCCTGCCAGCTGACCGTAAAGATGTGCCGGCCAACGCTTCGCCAGATGCCGCGGCGACGAGCCCGGGATCAGCATAACAAAGGGTCTGCCAGCCATCACTGCGGGCAGAGGGTCCGTCGAAGGCAGCCAGGGCGCGAGCGAGACGGGGTAGATGCCCGCCATCAGCAACTGCTCCGCCTGCCGATCCATCGTGTGCTGCCGGTCCCGCTCGTTGTTGGCGTGTGGGTGAGAACACCGCCACACGATTCCGGACCATTCCGGCATTCGCGTCGGCGGAAACAACCAGGCGTAGATGCCCGACCGATCGGAGGTCTGAAAATCATATACGCGGTCGAATCGCTCGCGATGCAGCGTGCGATGAAGCGCGAGCCAGCCCCTGAGGTCCAGCCCCTTTGGACGCCGATCGATTAGAATGTCGTCGAATAATTTCGTCTGTGATGCAATCTCGGCATAGCGAGGCGTCGTCAGCAAGGTGATCCGGTCGGCAGCATGGTGACGCCGGATTTCCGGCATCGGGCCGAGCGCCTGGATGAAATCGCCGAGCGCGCCGAGCTTGATGATCAGGATTTGACGCCGCGGCAAAGGGTGGATCTCACGGCACGGCCGCAGCTTCGCCACGGCTTCGAGGTCGACTTGTCCCGCTAAATCTTCAAAGGCCTGAAAAACCGCCGCGTGCGCGGCGAGGTCGGCCGCACCGACGCTGGCGAGCAAGGTGTCGACGAGGCGACGGGCGGCTGCAACGGCGGGGGACCCTTGGCATCCCTCGATGCCGGCACGGGCTGCGCGCAAGCGGGTTGCGGAGACGACCATTCGCTGACCAAAGCGCCATCGAATGACCGGTAGGCCCAGCAGATGGGCAAGGCAGATTTCGGTGTCTCCGCTACATTTTCGGAGAAGACGGTAAATGTCGCGGGCAATGATGTATCGGCGGTCCCTCACATATCGCGCCTCGTTCCAAGCGAAGAATGCGTTTAGCGGCGTCGCAATCGGAAAGGCGCTCGCGTCCAGGCGAGGTGGCAGCGGGGTGGTCAACCGAGCACGCACAACGGCATTATACGCATCACGACGCATGACGGCCCAAAGCAGGGCATTCGCGAGAACTTTCGAGGCAAAGTCCGGAATGTTGAGGGCGGCGCCTTCCCTGAAGCCACCCAGATCGCTCTTTCGGAGCGACGCTGGATTGAGGCATCGTGGGGCTTTCCGGGGGAGCGCGCGAGACCACGATGTTCGAAGCCGAGGCTTGCTGGCTCCGCCGCGCGCTCGACGCGTTCGCGCTCGAGCGGCTGTCGCCGGCGCTCAATCTCGGCAGCAGTTCGACCGCGGTCCGGGAAGCCGTGCAGCCATGGATCGAAGGCGAGGTGTTTTGCCCGCTGCGCAGCCGCGGCGTCGAAGTCATCCATGTCGATATGCGGGGTTTGCCGGGTGTCGACGTGCAGGCGGATCTGACCAATGCTTCCGATGTGCTCCGGCTGCGTACGCTTCGACCAAAAGCCCTCCTCTGCTGCAACCTGCTCGAGCATGTGCTCGAACCCGAGCGGCTGGCGCGGCATTGTCTCGACCTTCTGCCAACGGGCGGACTCGTCTTTGTCACGGTCCCGTTCAGCTATCCCTACCACCGCGATCCGATCGATACGATGTACCGGCCTAACCCCGCCGAACTCGCCGAGCTCTTCACCGGTGCCCGTCTCCTCGAAGGCACGATCCTTGGTGCCGGCGTATCGTATCGCGACGCGGTGCGGGAACGGCCGTGGATCCTGCTGCGCCATGTCTGTCGCTTCCCCGTGCCGTTCCTGTCTTTCGACAGATGGAAGCGCTCGATGGCGCGGCTCTATTGGCTCGTGGCCGAGTACCGGATCACCTGCGCGGTATTCGAAAAACTATAATATCGGCCTGGTCCGGCCGGAGTGACCCGGTCGCGGCGACGGACAGGGAGCTTTCGCATGGACGAGACCGCTTTCAACGCGCTTGCCGGCTGGGTGACGGAGGCCGGACTGGTAGGCCGAACCGAGAGCGAGCTGATGACCGGTTTCTGCCGGCGGGTCGCCGATACCGGGGTTCCGCTGGCGCGCGCCATGGTCATTCTCGACACCCTCCACCCGATTTATGAGGGTCGCGTGTTCCGCTGGCGCGCCGACGCACCCGACGCAACCGAGATGGTGGATTATGGGCGCACCAATGAGGGCGAGGCAGCCGAGAACTGGCAGCGCAGCCCATTCTTCTATCTGCTGCAGTCCGGCGGAAGGGACATGCGGCGCCGCTTGATGGCCGGCGACCCGGCTGATTTTCCCGCGATCGTCCAAGCGCGCGCGGAGGGAATGACGGATTACCTGGCCCTGGTCCACCGCTTTGCCGCCGAGGGCGTGATCGGCGAGATGGATTGCGTCTATTCTTCCTGGTCTACGGATGCTGCAGGCGGTTTTGGCGAAGCCGCGGTCGATGCGCTGAAGAGGCTCGCGCCCTTCCTCAAATTGGCCATCAAATCGGCGGCGCTCGCGCGCATGGCCGGGACGCTTGCGGAAACTTATCTCGGCCGCGACGCAGGCCGGCGGGTGATGGACGGCCGGATTGTCCGGGGTATCGCCGAAAAGATCGGCGCGGTGCTGTGGTACAGCGACCTGCGCGGCTATACCCATATTTCCGATAACGCTCCGCCGGAGCAGATTATCCCGCTTCTCAACGACTACGCCGAGGTCGTCGTCTCTGCCGTGCACGGCTACGGCGGCGATGTGCTGAAGCTGATCGGCGACGGCACGCTCGCCATCTTCACCGGCGAGGACCGCGAGCAATCCTGCAGCGCCGCGCTCGGAGCCGCCGCGAGGGTGCGCAAGGGCGTCGTCAAGCTCAATGGAAACCGTGCCGAAGCCGGTTTGCCGACGACCGCGGTCTATCTCGCGCTTCATGTCGGGGATGTCTTCTACGGCAATGTCGGCAGCAAGGATCGCCTCGATTTTACGGTAATCGGCCCGGCCGTAAACGAAGTCAGCCGGATTCTGGCGATGAGCCGGTCGGTCGAACAGGATGTGCTGCTTTCGGCGAGCTTTGTCGACGCGCTCGCCCCGGAAATGCGCCACCGCGTGGTTTCGGTCGGCCGTTATGCATTGCGCGGCGTGACGCAACCCCAGGAACTGTTCACCCTCGAGCCCGATTTCGAAATTTCCCAGTCGGTGCGGTGAGCGGGCACTGATCTCAACGCACGGACGATCGCGCTCTTCGCCACCGTTCGCGACAGCCAGTCCAGATTCGCATTGGGGCCCCGCGGGTTTGCTGCCCTGGGGTTTCTTTACGTGCGGGCTGATTGAGCGGTACGCTCGGCGGTACTGCCGCCGCAAAATAAGGAAGAGCCGCGATGCTGTTGAACCGAGATGAAATATGTGAGGACAAATCCTTTGACATGCTGACCGAGGCCATCCTCGAGCGCGACCAACCTCGTACGGCGGATCTCTTCTACCGGATGGTGACGCAGGACGGGCGCTCGGTCGGCGATGCGCTCAGCGTGGTGACGGCAGCCGAGGCGCCTTTCGTCCAGGTGCCGAGCCACGTCAATGTGCGTGACGGCCAGATTACGCTGATCAACAACGACCACACGATCCTCGGCTTGCGGGCCTCCGCCTATCTGATGCCGTTTCTGCCCGAGAAGTACCGACTGCTGCCGCTGCTCCAGAGCGTCTGGTACATCCCCGCCGGGCTCGATATCTGGAACCAGCTGCTCGGCAAGTATCCGGGCCGGTACGCCACGATGAAGGGCATCGTCGTGCCGCCGCCGAGCTATGGCCCGGTCGTATGGCACGAGGAGCAGGAGCCGATCCGCGAGAAAGGCACCGTCCGGGAGCGGCTGCACGCGCACATGATCGCCACGGTCAGCGGCGACGCGCGGCGGTCTTACGGCCTATTCCTAGGGCTTGCGGAGGATGAGGAGGTGCGCCCTCTGCTGAGCGATCAGCTGAAATTCCTCGGTCTCATCGATCTGCAAGACACGGTAGTCGGCCGCAAGGCGCGCAACACCGGTCACAAGGCGATACGCGCTCGCTCCATTACCGACCTCGCCGACTTCATCGGTTGGGAACGCTCTCACGGGGTCTATTACATGGGCGTCCCGGACATGGCGATCGGCCCCCTCTATTACTCACTTTATGATGCTGTGTGCGTCAGGATGACCAGCGAATTCCCCGATGATGGTGGGGTCACTCTCAAGCAGACCAACCAGACGCCGCTGACCCCGATCGAGGTCGAGGAAATGGTCCAGCAGCTGATGGAGGCTGACGCCGATACGGTGTGGAACCTCCTGACCGCTCACCTGAAGAACGGCAAATCGATTAGAAGCCTCGGCGACACGATCCAGATCGGTGCGGCTGAGCTGATCCTGCGTACAACGGTGCCTCGGCAGTTCACCAACGGGCAGCATCCATTCGATTACTGCAATGTCGCGAACAACTGGTTTCGCACGAGCGACAGCCCCTACCAGCCGCGGGTTCTTTACCTCATGGCGAATTTCATCAACGACGTGGCCCATGAGAACAAATTGTTCACCTCAGTGATCGAGCAGGAGTGTGCCGGGTTTGACGCCGGCGGCCGGACGCCTGACGCGTTGTTGCGGGATCTGGACGAGGCCATCATGGCGCTCGACTTCCCGCGCACGACCGCGCTCGCCAGCGCCTATCTGCAATGCGGGGCCGACCGCAAGGCCTATCAGTCCACCGTCGCGCTTGCCACCTGCCGGTTCCAGGACGATCCGCACAACCAGAAGATCACGATTTCCACCTTCGAGGAATACGCCCACAATTCGACCCATCTGCGCGATCGACTGCTTCTTACTAGCGCAAGACTGCTCGCAGGTTGGGTAAAAATGCCGGGTGAGCGTGATTGTTTTGCCCGTTTCGAGAAGGGCTGGGTTTACCACTGAGCGAGGAGAGGTCATGGGCCGCGTTTACAACGTCGTCGATTCGGACGGCCATATATTGGAGCCGCTCACCCTGTGGGACGACTACATCGACCCGGCTTTTCGCGACCGGGCGCCCAAGCTCGTCATCGACAAGGACGGTAAGCAGCGGCTGCTGATCGAGGAGCAGCTCCTCGGCAGCCGGCAGGGTATGGGCGGGATCGGCGGGGTCGGCGCGCGGCAGGGCGCCGTCTCGGCCGAGACCATGAGCTACGAAGACGGGCGCCCCGGCGGCTTCGACCCGCATAAGCGCATCCCGGACATGGATTTGGACGGCATCGACGCCGCCTTTCTGTACCCCAGCATGGGGCTGTTCGCCGGCGCGGTGCATGATCCGTCGCTCGCCGCCGCGCTGTGCCGCGCCTATAACCGGTGGCTCGCCGATTACTGCAAGCCTTATCCCGACCGGCTGTTCGGCATCGCGATGCTGCCGCTGCAGTCGATCGACCTCGCCATTGCCGAGATGCGCTTCGCGCGGCGCGAGTTCGGCATGCGCGGCGGCTTTCTGCGGCCCAACCCCTACAACGACCGGATGCTGCACGACCTGGCCTATGAGCCGTTCTGGAGCGCCGCCGAGGACCTCGATTTTGTGATCGGCATCCACGAAGGCGGCAACAGCGGCATGCCGACGGTCGGCATCGACCGCTTCGAGGGCCGCGGCGCGCAGCACATCATCTCGCACACGATGGAGATGATGCTCGCCTGCATGAGCATGATCTGGGGCGGCGTGTGCGAGCGCCACCCGAAGCTGCGCGTCGGGTTCCTCGAATCGGGCGGCGGGTGGGTTGCGCCGTGGCTCGATCGCATGGACCGGCATTTTGACGATCAGGGCTTCAACGATTCCGGCCTCAAGACCCGGCCGAGCGATTTGTTCCGGTGGAATTGCTGGATCTCGTTCGAGCCCGTCGAAGGCAGCCTCAAGGTGCTCGCCGAATATATCGGCCCGCACAAGATCCTGTGGGCGACCGACTACCCGCAGCGCGCCGGCTTCTTCCCCGGCGCGCCGGCAATGATCGCCGAGCGCCTCGCCGGTGTATCGCCCGAGGTCAAGCATCAGGTCATGGCCGGCGGCGCGATGGGGTTCTACCGCCTGAGCTGACCCTCACCACCGCCCCAAGGGCTAAGTCTCCCCTCTCCCGCAACGATGCAGAGCTGTCCGGGGAATCGAACTCGGTTGCGAGTTAACGCTCGTGTGCAACCAAAGGGTATCCCCATGGCCGGGCTTGATGGGGTGGATGGCCCCCTCACGGCATCGATGTGCCAAAGTTGGGTTTGTGAAAACGCCAACGGACGGGAGCCATCCATGGAACAGGTTACAACGATCGGGCTGGACTTGG
>Ga0137359_10003587_pt1 | contig 12607 bp, 7 predicted proteins | sample Mad1_40_16metaG_FD_108281 | JGI IMG/M metagenome (GOLD analysis project Ga0137359, IMG submission 108281) | Vadose zone soil microbial communities from Angelo Coast Range Reserve, California, USA - Mad1_40_16 metaG | ecosystem: Environmental > Terrestrial > Soil > Vadose zone | place: USA... | reverse complement strand
GGATCAAAGAATCGGATAGTCTTCCTGAATCGGAGAGCATTGACATGAGACCTTTCTTTCCCGCCCTCATACATTAAACTATTGGGAGGTCGGTGTCTCAGTCACGTTGACACAGAGGGAGATGCGTAACCTGCCATTCAATGTCTGATGATATCCAACCGCGATCTAGTAAACCGATCATGGTCGGCGTATACTCCAGATGGTTACGGTTCTAAGCACCGGAGAAACATTCGATGGAACAAAACATTGGACCCAGTTCCGGCAAGCAAATTCGCCTTTTCCTGATGCCCTGCGAGAAATCTACTGAACGGAGCAGAAAGGGATTTTGAAAGGCGAATGTCCTGGGTCGCTGATCGAGAACTCTCGGTTAGAACGCTTTGATGTAAGCCGTGATGTCAGGCAGTTCAAGCGTCGGGCCATTCTAGCAGAGGCTAAGTCGACCGGTGAGCTCTGAAAACTGAGCAGGCAAGAGTCCCTGATTGTTCATTGTTCTCCCTCTTTCGCCGCAAGGGTTCTATCGTTACTTGCGTTGTTTCATCGCAAGGGCGACGAACTGTGAGCTATATCTTTTTATCACCAATCACCTTGACGTTGCGTTTATCGAAGACTCGCTTGACTAAGCGCTGGAATAAATCTAACAGCCCGAATCGCCTAAGTAGTCGCAGAATCGCATTCTCAGACAATCTCGCGTGGAATTGAGTCAACGATCTATGATCAGGCGATGCGCTCGATAGCACGCTAAGGCCTGTCTTACAAGTTGCCCTGGCACCTTCCCTATCTCCACTTAGGCTTTGGAGTTGTGCCAGCGACAAATAGATCTGCCCAGCGCCGGGATTCATCTCGATGCCCCGCTCGAATGTTGCAACTGCGGCCTCCTTCTGTCCCACTCCTACCTCTAGTTCCCCGAGTCGCAAATAAAATGAACTGGCGCGGGGATTCTTCTCGATACCTTGCTTCAGCGTGGCGATTGCGGACCGCTTGTCTCCTAGCTCTGCCTCTAGCTCTGCAAGCGGTAAATGGAGGGCGAAATTAGGATTTCTTTCGATGCCGCGCTTGAACGTAGCAACAGCGGCAGTCGGGTCCCCTAACTCTTTCTCTAGTTCTCCAAGATGGAGGTATGAGTCTCTATAGTCGGGAAAGGTCTCGATACTGCGCTTGAGCACGGCGAGAGCGCGTTGTCTGTCGCCTCGCGCCCTAAGTAGGTGTACTAAATGAAAGTAAATAGGTACATGATACGACTTCTGGAGACCCCGCTCGAGTGTAAGAAGCGCAGCCTCCGTGTCACCCAAACTTGCTTCAATCTCCGAAAGGCGAATATAGAGTGAACCATCATCTGGAATGTTTTCAATACCTAGTTTGAGCGTAGCAAGGGCAGACTCTGTATCCTGTAATTCCATCTGTAGCGCTCCTAGCTGAACGTAGAGCGACGCGTCACCGGGTGAATACTCCTTTCCTTTTTTTAGCGTTGAAAGTGCAAGCTGCATATCTCCACTATCCGCCTCTAACTCTGCCAGCCGCAGATAGAGTTCGCCAGCACTGGGATTCTCCTCGACTCCTTGCTTGAGTGTATGAAGCGCAGACTCCGGGTCGCCCGAAGTTTCTTCTAACTCTGCCATCCGCAGGTAGAGTGCAATAGCACTGGGATTCTTCTCGACTCCTTCCTTGAGTGTAAGAAGCGCAGACTCCGCGTCGCCCAAAGTCTCCTCTAACTCTGCCACCCGCAGATACAGTTCACTAGCGCTGGGATTCTTCTGGACTCCTTGCTTGAGTGTAAGAAGCGCAGACTCAGTGTCGGACAAAGTTTCCTCTAACTCTGCCACCCGCAGGTAGAGTGAAGTAGCACGGGGATTTTTCTCGACTCCTTGCTTGAGTGTAAGAAGCGCAGACTCCGTGGCACCCAAAATTTCTGCCAGCCGCAAATAGAGTGCGCTGGCATGGTCAATCTTCTCGATCCCCTGGCTGAGTGTATCTAGCGCAGATTGCTTATCTCCCCCTTCGAACTGTACCTCAGCAAGTCGCAAATAGAGTGGAGTAACACTGGGGTTCTTCTCAATTCCGTGCCTGAACGTAGCGATAGCAGCCTGCTTGTCGCCAAGCTCCGCCTCCGCCTCTCCTAGTTTTAAGTAAAGGGCAGGGTGATGACTTCTCTCAAGGCCCTGGTTGAAAGTGGCAACAGCAGCTTGCTTGTTGCCGAGTTCCGCTTCTACCTCGCCCAGCCGCAGGTAGAGTGCGCCGACATCTGGATCCTTCTCGATGCCTTGCTTGAACGTGGCGCGCGCAGCCTGCTTCTCGCCTGACTCTGATTCCAACTCACCTAGTCGCAAGTAGAGCGGCCCGGGCTTATGACCATTCTCGATGCCCTGTTTGAACGTAGCCCTCGCAGACTCCCTTTCGCCCAACTCTGATTCGAGTTCACCTAGTCGCAGGTAGAGTGCGCCACTCTTGGGATTCTTCTCGATGCCCCGTTTGAACGTGGCCAGCGCAGGCTGCTTTTCGCCCAACTCTGATTCCAGTTCACCCAGTCGCAGGTAGAGTACACCAGCTTTGAGGCTCTTTTCGATGCCCTGCCTGAACGTCGCCAGCGCAGCCTGCTTATCGTTCTCAGCTAGATAGATCCTGCCTAATTGCAACCACAGCGCTTCATCAGTAACGTTGCTTCCGAGAGAATCGTTGAGACATCTCCTGGCTGCTTCAAGCAGTGATTGTTCCATCAATTCCTGTGATAAGGAGACCATTTTGCGGGCAAAGTCGCGCGTCTCACGAAACTCCACAGGCACGTTTTCGATGGCCCCTTGTTTGGCTCTAACTAAGTAGTAAGATTGCCAAAGCCTCCAACTCTGCGGAAACAGCTTACAGCCAGTCTTCAACCAGGTCTCTACATCGGGATTGTTTTCAGACTCACTCAACTGTTTGGCGATCTGGGCACCCACAAGATAGATTCCGTCCCACTCGATTTGTGATTTTACCGCCTCCAGAACAACTGCAAGCGCGGTCTTAATGCCGGCTTCGGTGGGATTTAATTCGAGATATCTAGCCGCAATTTTCTCATACGACTCCCCGATGCCTTCGTAAGATAAAGTCGCTCGACTGTCCTTGGCCTCTTCGCGAATCTCATTGAAAAACTCAACTGCCTCGAGCCAAAATGGGTCAGTCTCGAGCTGTCCAACAGTCATGTCGCATAGCAGACTGACAAGCAAAGGCGCAACTTCTCGTTTGCCTTGATCGATCGCCGTACGATAGTGAAGAGCCGCTCTGCCATACTTTTCCTCGTCCTCCTGGCGATGGAGGGCTGTGGCCATGAGATAGTTGATGTCGGGTGAAACTAACCGCGCCGCTGACTTATAGTCTATTCTCTCGGCGACGCTAATCTGCGTGAAGAGATCCTTCAGGATTCTTTCCGCTTTAGAATAGATGGCTTTTGGATTTCCGATACTATCGCCCGCTTGTAGAAGCCTCTTGGCTCGTTCTATGCGGGTTTCATATAAGTACTCAAAGACCGCGCGCTGTCCGGCAAAGTCTTTAGCCTTTTCGTAATGATACAAAGCTGCGGTGCAGTTCGCCAAACTGACGCCTCTCACCCATGCCACTCGACCACGGTCCCTGCGTGATGTCAACTCACGCAAAGGGAAATAGTACCGTCCGGCTAAGCCATGCGCGTTTTTGAACTGCCGGGGCTTTTCGTTATTCAGAACCTCCTGGCAATATCGGCGGACGAGACCGTGCATCCACCATTTGTCATTTCCCCAGTTCACGAGATTTCTCTTTTCAAGAATGGAGAGCAGGTTGATGGGGTCTTCTCCTCGAAGGCTTGGGGGGGCGGCCTTAAAGACAAATCGGGCTTGCGCAATGTTGAAATTCTCAACGAAGGTTGACGAGGTTAGCAGCATCCACCACGAGGCAAAGAAGTTTTCTCTCAAAGAGCTGAAAAGGTGGCCCAAGATTTTGTCGCAGACCTTTTCTATTGCGCTACCTTGGCCTTCTTCTGATGCAAGCGATTCGAGGATTTCATCTAACGCCACCTCAGGTATAGTGTAGTCAGTGGCCAGCCCAACAATCAGAGCGAGGGCTCTCGGGTAAGCTGCTAATGTCTCGGCAACTCGATGATTCAAGTCCGGAAATCTCCATTTGGAGTTCTCCAAGTATTGAAGAGCCTCTTCCTTGCTGAAACCCTGATCCAGTGGACAAACGTGCAGTTGATATTGGCTCAGCTCCAGCCTGCGGTTACTCACGAAAAGCAGTTCTGCGTTCTCCCACGACCGGTTCGTGATCGCCTTAATCATGGCTCCGAACCGAGGTTCGTTGATTGCGCCGTCTTCGTTAAGCAGATTCTCGCCGTTATCTATGACCCACAGGATGCGAGAACTCGACAACGTTTCTTCAAGTAGACCGAGGATTTGTGTCGCATCTCTCAACCTGGACTGCTGAATTAGTTGTTTGTAGAGCGATTTGTGTCCCCACGCATTCGCCAGTTGTTGCGCCAAATTCTCAAGGGCGGCAGTGGCCCAATTTGAAAGAGCTGTAGTGTCAGATCTTGAACGAATGTTGAGAAGCGAGGTGTACAAAATGGTGTCGTATTTTGACTGAACGGCATCGCTGGCGAGCCACTGCGCCAACAGCCAGGTTTTCCCGATCCCAGACAGGCCCTGAAACTGAACGGCATGATGAAGGTCCAAATCATTCCTGAGACGCTCTTGATGGCGCTCCAGGGGCAATAGGAGCGGCTTCTCGGAATCTCTCCTTTCCGCATCAAGCAGCGGACCATTCCAGTCTTGCTCGGTTCCATAAGTGAGTATCTTCGTGTGAAGCTTATTGAGCAGCGAACTGTGCGCTTCTGATAGGTAATACTTTAGAACAGCATTATGATTTGTTGAACTCAGCGCAGCCATTCTCGGTAGACTCTTGGTGTCTATCCATCTGGTGGTTGTTACTAACAGGTCTTTTGTCGCACTGGTTGTTGTAAAAGCCTCACACTTGGGTCTGAGCGAATCCTGGCTTGAGATGGGGCCCGTGGTGATTACCAGAGGAGATAATGTAATCTGATCGCGCAGTTGCTTATGCTGGCAAAAAAGAGCCAGGGCTGCCGGCGTTTCCAAAGAACCTTGATCATACGTCAGGGTGTCGGTACCCACCCGAAAATCAGGGAGCCCAATGCTTATTTTGAAGTTGTCAAACTGAGGACGGCAGCCGCGTTCCTCGAGCATCTTGCAGGCTTGTCGTCGCGCCTTCTTGATTGAGGAGACAAAGGCCGCTTCGATATTGAGCCAAGTCGGGGCGGGTTGTGTTTGATCGCCTAGTTCAAAGAAGAAGGGCTCGGGCTCTGCCGTGTCATAATCGGCCTGAATTTCTATCGGCACGCATATTCCGATGTGGTCGTCTACAACCAGAGGCACGTAGACAAGGTTTGTTAGCCTCTGAAGGAGGTCGCGCAGGATGGCATATGCTGGTTGGAGACGAGCGGATTTGCCTAGTAGCTCATAGAGGAGGTCGGGCGGCTGAAGACTCTGCTTTTGTGTAAGCTTCGCCCACTGATTCAACTGGTTGTATACGTCCTCGATTTCAGGTGTATTTGGTCCGGCGACGAGTTCGGCGACTTCCTGATAAACTCGCTCATCCCTTCGCGCTCCTACTTTGCTCGCGGCATGTATGCACTCGGCCAATCGCATCAGGACGGGCACGGCGCCACGCGCTTCAATATACTTTGCCAGTGACTTATTCGAGTCGGCTTGCCGGCGGACCGTTTCAGCAAAGGATTTGTATTCAGCCCTGTTGAGATCTTTGTACGCATCGGAAATCGAGAACTCACCGAGAGCCTCCGCAAGCCCAGTGAGCAATTCGGGATACAACCATGCCTTGTCCGGCCCCAGAGACTCGCTGCGCTCGTACACATCATTCAGGATTGTCTCGCCGACCCCGAACGTGTTTCCCGAACGTCGCGCGGTGCGCGTGAAGATCTTCAGCCGGGCCAACTCAATATAGGCTTGGGAACAAGGGTTCAGAGTCTCGTTCATTCTTTAGCCACTCGAAATGATGTGTCAATTAATGCTCTCCTGATTTCTTCGTCACTGCTCTCTACACTGATCCCGTATTTCTTTCGGAGGCCGAGATTTCCCCGGTCTCCAGGATTCAAAGCGATTTGATCCGAAAGGGCGGATCGTACTACAACCCGGCGTTCGAGACGCGGGCCGATGTATTTGACCATTAGATGGCCAACGCTCAGGGTGAACCTGAGCGTTATGAGTTTTCCATCGACATCGAACTGTTTTTCATAAGGCCAGGCGGATTCGGTTTTCTGATGGGCCGCAACCCTGAGTTCATCACTGCGCACGTCGCGCTGAATGGTTCGCTGTTTCGATTCGGCCCGGAAGCGCGTTACATTCAAAGCGTTTCTTTTCACAAAGCGCTCGGCCATCGCATCGAACATATTCCTGTCTTGTGGGAGTAGTTCCTCAAACTGCGAGCTCGTGACGGCGTCAATACGGGCTCTGCATTTCGTGCAGAAGCCCGCATGATTCAGAAGATCGCGACTCAAGCTGGGCGAGTTCAACAACCAGACCAACTCTTTGTCTGGCCGCGTTTCAACCCATTGGCACATCTCCATGTCGACTTCTTCCGGTTCGTTTTTGCCTCTCATGTCGCTTCCTCTACTGAGCTAATCTTACCGTCTCGCGGCGTGAAAACTGAAATCAGCGCGAAGCTCTGCGTCGTCCCTCAGCGGCATCCTGCTCGGCTTGGGAACTGAGATACAGCTCATGTAAGAGTTGACCAAACCACCTGTGAGTCGCGGCCCGTGAGATCGGTCGTCCATTCGGGCACGCGATTCGATGTGCCTCGTTGATCGTTTCCCCTTCCGAGAAATATCTCCGCACCACCTCGACAAACGCCGATTCCACGTCATCATCGTTTGGCCTATAACCACGGGAAACCTGTCGGCACCTCTCCTCAATGCACTGCCACATTTCTTCTCTTAACAGACTATCGAGCGCGATCGGCGGTACAAACGCCTCCTGCCCCAATGAACTGAGGCTGGGCTCATCGAAGTCTTCTTGGACTTGGCCTATGGTCACGCGCGTCCAATTATTGTCCCTGGGTTTATAGACATTACGAATCTCTTGCCGCACGTGATTATTCAAGGTCTGTCGCAGATGGGGCGGCCACCAGTCGTCGCTCTCCGTATCTTTAACCCTTTCAGCTAACCTCTGTTGATAGAACTCCAAATACTTCTCACGGTACTGACCGTCACATTTCTCCGACTGATCGGCAGTGTTCTGGCCTGCAATCATCAGCACGTAGCGCTCTGCCATCTCTTCCGCGTCTTCGTGTGCCCGCTTCTCCGAAAGCTTTAACGGATAGTCATTGGGCTTTCTCAACACGGTCTCGTAAGTATCCTGAACTATCTGTTCGGCGAGTGCGTGGAGGTCATCATCATAGACGCCTTTTGGAAAGCCGAAAGACTGGAATGCTGAATGTACCCAAGAGAACATCTTCGACCAATAAACTTCAGTACAAAAGTTCTCCGGAATCTTCATTATCGAGTACCTTTCGGAGAATCGGATCGTGCCGAATGCAATAACAATGTTTGATTCGGAATGAGGATTGCCGGAGCTATCGTAATATCATTTACTAATTTTATCAACAGGTCGTGAAGGCGAATGTCGTGAAGGCGACCGAAGCTGCGGCGCCTGCGGCTCCCCACCGGCGCTGCCCGGTCAAGCTTGCCAAGTTCTATCACCATGGTTACGTTGCCGTTCCTTCCACTCGATCGCCTCTTTCCCAGCGCGCAAACATAGAGCGAGATACCAGTTGGCTTGCGGAGATGTCAGTCCCCCCAGCCTCCATCGCATAATTTCCATTTTTCCTACCCGCCGTGCTTTTGAGCCCCATCGCGCGCAACTTCTCCTCCGTTCTGTTGTCGTTAATTCCAGACTCCCGTCTCACGACTGTCGAGTTGGGGCTGTTGCGCCCTTTTGCGGATCACCCATTTGTTTGCCCCATTCGCGGCCGTGAGACGGATTCAGCTTCGCGCGCACAACGGAGTGTTAGTCCTGACAACAGAGATGGACGGGATGAACAAAGCGGTTATGGCGGGCATCGCCTTACGCAAAGGGGTAACGAATACCAAGTGATGCAAGAAAAGGAGATAAACTATGAACAGCTATGACGTTGTGCAGATCGTCGACGTCTACCCTTACTATCACGAGCGAGGAAGACAGACGATGAAGAAAGACCCCGACGCCGAGGCTCAGAGCCTGAGCATGCTTGTTAAGCCTCTGGGTCGAAACGTTCACAAAATCGCCCTCGTAGCGCCGGACGATGACGAGCGCCGCCTCGCGTATCGGCGATCCGGCTATGAAACCATCCTGATGCACGATAGGGATACGGAGTTGACGGAGTTCATCCTCCAAATGGAGTCCGAGATCAAGGACGCGCCACCCAAGCACGTGGTCCTGGTCAGCGACGACCCGGATTTCGTTCACCTGTGCAATGCAGTGGCGCCGCATACCGACCTGGCGGTATGGGCGAATGGTGCCACGGCACCTCGCGTGCTAAAGAATCCAAAGTACGGCTGGCGGCCCCTTGAGGAGCTGCTCCCGGACTTAAAGGTTCCTCGGATCGATGTACGTATCGATCTGGAAAATATCTTCATCGGTTTGGTGCAGCGCGGCTGGCGGCCCAACCTGGTTGAGATGATGGAGGCCATTCACCAGGCGATGAAGGACCTCGGTGAGATCACCACCGTAACGGGTTACGCCGACTTCGATGAGCTCAACCGTCACCACGGCCCAAACAGGAACTGGCAGCGCGAGCTGACACTGGCTAACGCCGAGAGCCGCTATGTCGTCAATAAGCACGGTAAGAATACAGCCGACATGAAGATAGCCGATGACATTCGCACCCTGGTTGAGCACGACACCGGCGCGATTGACATCATCGGTCTTGCGACGATGGATCGCGACTTCAGACACATCGTCGACACGGCTCAACGGCGCGGTAAGAAGGTCGTTGTGCTGGGGCTGGAAGGCGCGCTGAGCCGCGAACTGGAAGGCGCGGCCAGCGAGGTTCGCTACCTGGACAAGTTTCTGAAGCTCGCTTCGCCAAGCAAGCAAGGCTCGGGAACCGCCGCTCCGCCGCAACGCGAGGACGCAACGCTGATGATGCGGGTCGCAGCGCTGATGCACCGCAACCACTGGCGCTTCGTGTATCGCAATCGGCTTGAGCAAGAGTTCGGTCAGACAACCGAAGGTCTGCGCAAGTTGATCACAGAAGGATGGTTGACACCGAGCCCGGGCGGCTCTGTTGACGGCAAGGGCCTCGCGAGGACCCTTGAACCCAATCCGAACAACACAGCTGCTCGTGGGGCGCACTACCTGGCTCGATGGATACCCGTCCGTCTTGACTACTGCCTCAACCAGCGAGGCATGCCGTACGTAGACAGCAACTTCCTGGCGAACGGGATGGCGCGCGACAGGGTCTTGACCGAGATGGGTGTCGGGCAGACACGGGTCGACGCCGAGAGCTGGCTTAAGGCGGCAGCGTGTGCCGGGCTGATCGAGGCGAGCCAACAGGAGCATCCGCAAGACACGACGAAGCTCATTACAACATGGCGGCTGCCACAAGAGCCGGTCGCGCCGCCCGCAGCCGAAGAAGCTGCGGAGAGGCGGGATCAACCCCAACCCGCAAGCAGCTACCTTCGCGAACTCCTGACTCAGGGATTGAGCGATGGCGAGCTGACACAGGTGCTCTTCGACAACTTCCGCGAGGTACATAGGGAGGTTGACGGAGCACCCAAGGTCGCGCGGATTCAGGCGCTCCTCGACTACGTGGAGCGGCGCACGCTGAGCAACCAGTTGCTCGCGGCAATCCGCGCTGTGAACCCAACGTTGGGCGACGAACCACGAACAGAGTTGCTCGCGGCGTGACCCAGCGCTGGCGCTGTGCGGGGGATGGCACGCCATCCCCCTCGACTTTTTTATCAAGGGGCACGATTGCGAAATTGAGAGCCCCGACCTTATGCCTCACCACCATTCGGACATCGTTTTCCGTCCAGGCATAGAGGATTTCGTGAAGTGCAGTGCAACTAAAGGAGGAGACACGATGAAGAAGCCGGGGATTTTCGCTGTCAGTGTAGGCGTGAGCCAGTACGCTCGCCTCGGAAGGCTTGGTTGCTCGGCCAACGACGCAACCGATATGGCCGCGGTGCTTCGCGAGGGAACCAACCCGGCGCAAGTCAAGGTCCTCGTAGACGCTGCCGCCACAAAGCAGTCGATCTTGAAAGAGTTTACCTGGCTCGCAAACGGCGCAAGCTCCAACGACACTGCGATCCTCTTCTTTAGTGGCCACGGGGGGCGCCTTTCTGCGCGTGCGGATGGCCAAGGCTACCTCTGTCCAGTCGATGCTTCCGCGCTTGATGTTGAGCAGACCTGCATCAGCAGTGCTGAACTCACTGCGGCCCTGCGGGCCATTAAGTCGGAGCGCATGGTCGTCTTGCTCGACACGTGTTACTCCGGCGGGATCGGTGAACCGCGTGGCGGTGGGTTAGACACTGGCCTGACCGATCGAGACGTGAGCGAGCTGATCGAAGGTAGCGGGCGCGTGATCATGGCGGCGAGCCGACCCGACGAACTCGCATGGGAGATGAACGGGATGCGAAACGGCGTGTTCACAACCTACCTGCTGCGTGGATTACTCAGCGAGGTGGCGCGACCGGACGGCACGATATGGGCGAGTGATCTCTTCAGCTACGTCTCGCGTGGGGTGCGCCAGGAACGGCGCCAGCATCCATACCAAAAGGCTATCGGTGAGGACTTTGTAGTGATAATCCAGCGCCGCTCCGCAGTATCCTCCCCGTCGCTCTCGATTGTCACCCTGCCCTCTGTAAGGGATCAGCGTTCCCTCCGCATCGCGATGCGTGCAGTCTATGACCGAGCCGAACTCGTCCTCCTCTGCCGGGACCTTGGACTCAGTCTCGAAGATCTGCCAGGAACAACGCTCGAAACGCAGATGATGGACCTGATCGACTACTGCCATCGACATGGGCGCTACAATCAACTGCTCAATCGAGTGCGAATGGATCGCCCTCAGATCGCCCAGAGCCGATAGACGGAAGCACGAGACTCCGCTAAGCCTCGAACACCCGAGATGTTCGAGGCTTTGTCGCTCGGAGCGCTCACTTTAACGTCGGTTCCTGAAGCTGTACTTATGACCAACTTAAATCTTTTGAATTTTACATATCGACTTTGCCTTGTTATTGTCTCATTCTAAGAAGCCCGATCGACGCGGTTTACGGTCGACGATCAACACGCTGGAATGCACTGAGCTGCACTTCGTAAGGGATCTTTCGATGAACCTGTTCTCGCGCGGTTACCGTTCTTCACTTGGAAAAAAATACGTCATGGCGATCACGGGATTCCTTTTGTTCCTGTTCGTGATCGTGCATATGGCCGGCAATCTCCAGGTGTATCTCGGACAAGGGCCGATGAATGCTTATGCAGAGCTGCTCAAGTCCAGGCCCGGACTTCTGTGGACCGCGCGGACCGGGCTATTCGTCATCGCCGTGCTTCACATCATATCGGCGCTTCAACTGGCAGCCGAGAATCGCGCCGCAAGGCCGGAGCCTTACGCAGAGGGTAAGCCCATCGCGAGTCTTGCGTCACGAACGATACTGCTCAGCGGCTTGATCATCTTCGCATTCATCGTCTATCACCTGATGCACTTCACGTTTGGAGTGACGAATCCCGACTTTATGGATCTCCATGACGGGTCCGGCCGTCACGATGTCTTTACAATGGTGGTCGAGGCCTTTCGAAACCCGTACGTATCGGCGTTCTATATCATCTCGATGGGGCTGCTGTGTTTGCACCTGAGTCACGGCGTGTCCAGCTTGTTCCAATCGCTGGGCATAAGACGCAAAGGGACGGTAGCCGCGTTCAATAGTTTTGCTCGGATCGCGGCGATTGTAATCTTCGTCGGCAATTGTTCCATTCCCATCTCGATCCTTGCGGGCGTGGTGAAGTAAGAGATAGCACTATGAGACTCGATGCGAAAATACCATCCGGGCCGCTCGCCGAGAAGTGGAGCAGACACCGCAACCACATCAAGCTGATCAACCCGGCCAACAAGCGGAAGTTTGATGTGATCGTGGTCGGGTCGGGGCTCGCGGGCGGTTCGGCTGCGGCCACGCTTTCGGAACTGGGCTATAAGGTCAAATGCTTTTGCTTTCAGGACAGTCCGCGCCGAGCGCACTCGATCGCCGCGCAAGGCGGCATCAACGCCGCGAAGAATTATCAGAACGACGGCGACAGCGTGTACCGCTTGTTCTACGACACGATCAAAGGCGGCGACTTCCGCGCGCGCGAAGCGAACGTCTACCGGCTCGCGGAAGTCAGCGTCAACATCATCGATCAGTGCGTCGCCCAGGGCGTTCCGTTCGCGCGCGAGTACTCGGGTTACCTTGCAAACCGCTCGTTTGGCGGCGCGCAAGTGTCGCGAACCTTCTACGCGCGAGGGCAGACCGGTCAGCAGCTGCTGCTCGGCGCCTATCAAGCGCTCGCCAAGCAGATCGAAGCCGGCGGCGTGCAGATGTACCCGCGCGCCGAGATGCTCGACCTCG
>Ga0137359_10003585_pt1 | contig 12608 bp, 16 predicted proteins | sample Mad1_40_16metaG_FD_108281 | JGI IMG/M metagenome (GOLD analysis project Ga0137359, IMG submission 108281) | Vadose zone soil microbial communities from Angelo Coast Range Reserve, California, USA - Mad1_40_16 metaG | ecosystem: Environmental > Terrestrial > Soil > Vadose zone | place: USA... | reverse complement strand
TTTACATAAGGACGTGCTTCACGTGTCGAGAAAGAGCAGAGATGGTGTGAACTCCTTTCCTCGGATACTGCCCTCTTTTCATACTCGCTTTTTATAGGCCCTCATCGCAAAGATGTAGGCCACAACCAGAATGCCGACGCACCATGCAAGCGCAACCCAGATCTCATGAGACACTGGCTGTCCAGACAGTAACGCACGGATGGTATCCACGATCGCCGTCACTGGCTGGTTTTCGGCAAAGGCCCTGACGACCGGCGGCATCGACCTGGTGGGCACAAACGCCGAGCTGATAAAGGGCAGGAAGACAAGCGGATACGCAAAGGCGGCTGCGCCGTCTGTCGATTTTGCGGTCAGTCCGGGAATCACCGCCACCCAGGTTAAAGCCAACGTAAACAACGCGAGGATGCCGACGACGGCCAGCCATGACAGGATGCCCGCCGACGAACGAAAGCCCATCAGCAACGCGACGAGCATGATGACCACCACCGAAATCGCGTTGGAGACCAGCGAGGTCAGGACGTGTCCCCACAGCAGGGTGGAAGGGGCAATCGGCATGGAGCGAAATCGCTCAATTATCCCCCGTTGCACATCGGTAAACAAACGCAAAGCCGTATAGGATATCCCGCTCGCAATCGCAATCAGTAAGATCCCAGGTAATATGTAATTGACATAATTCGCTGTCCCGGTTTGAATGGCGCCACCGAACACATACACGAACAGCAACATCATCGCAATAGGCGTGATCAGGACCGTGATGATGGTGTCCATACTGCGGAAAATATGGCGCATGGAACGACCAAGCATCACGCTCAGATCACCGAAAAAGTGTTTCTGTATCGTTTCCATTTACTGTTCCTCCTTGTTGCCAATGATGGCAAGAAAGATCTCCTCCAAGGTCGGTTGTTTTTCCACATACTCCACCGAAGCCGCTGGAAACAGCTTTTGTAGCTCCACGAGCGTGCCGCTGGCGAGAATCTTTCCCTCATGGAGAATGGCAATGCGATCAGCAAGCTGTTCCGCCTCTTCCAGGTACTGCGTGGTCAAGAAGACGGTTCTGCCCCCATCAGCAAGCTCCTTCACCACTTTCCACACCTCGAGGCGTCCCTCGGGGTCAAGCCCGGTGGTCGGCTCGTCAAGGAACAGGATCGGCGGTGTTCCCACCAGGCTCATGGCGAGGTCAAGCCTGCGGCGCATCCCGCCTGAATACGTCGACACACGGCGAGTGGCAGCATCGGCTAAACCGAAGCGGGTCAGCAACTCGTCGGCCACCTGGCGCGGTTGTTTGACGTGTCGGAGCCGGGCGATCATGATCAGATTTTCTTGCCCGGTCAACATCTCATCCACGGCGGCAAATTGCCCGGTCAGACTGAGTGATTGCCGCACGTGGTCTGGCTGTGACGCCACATCAAAGCCGTTGACGATGGCCGTTCCGCCGTCCTGTTTGAGCAGCGTGGAGAGGATTTTGATAATCGTTGTTTTGCCCGCGCCGTTGGAGCCGAGCAGGGCAAAAATGCTGCCCTGCTCCACGGTGAAACTCACGCCTTTTAAGACGTTGAGCTTCTGGTATGATTTTTGCAGGTCTGCTACCTCAATGGAATTGGTTTGCACAATCTCCCTCCTTATGAGAGCACAGTCACCTTCGATACATCGGCTCCTATGCCTTTGAGCGCGGCATACGTGAGCTTATCCATCAGCGCGCCGTCAAAGTGAATGGATTGAATGGCACGCTTCAGAGACCAGATACCCACCGGGCGGAAAGCCACATTTCTGAGGGTCGCGCCCTGAAACGAAGCATCCTTCAGTGCCGGCAGGTCAAACTTGACGCCGAGAAAGGTCTGCCCATCCAGTCGCTGTCCGCTCAGGTCGGAATAGTGGAAGTCCACGCCGAGAAAGGTACAGCCTTCAAAGATGGTTTTGCGCAGGTCGGTATAGTTGAATTTGACATCCGTCAGCTTGACGCCGATGAATTGTGCTCCGACCAGCCCCGCCGTGCTGAAGGTGGTGCGCACCAGGATGGCTTCACGGAAGTTCGCACCCACAAGGTCACTTGCGGAAAAGTTGCAGTCTGTCAGATTGGCGCGGTCAAAATTGGCTTCACGGACGTCACTGCCATAAAACGAGCTGCCGGTCAAGTCTGCGCCCGTAAAGTCAGAGCCGCGCAACGCGCTCCCGTGAAACTTTCCTTTCTGCACGATCACGCCCGCAAAGTCGCTCTGTGGCGCATTGCTCCCATAAAAGTTTATCAATACCTGCCGCTCCAGCGCGTGGGAGAGGTTGGCGACCTCCTGGACGGTTTGCTCAATGTCGCCGATACTCTCAATGGTCATGGTCAAGGCGGTTTCATCATCCTTGCCCTCAGCTTTCAGTTCACGGAAGCGCTCCTGCAAATCGGAGAGCAGATCCGCCTTTAATTCGGCGACGCTTTTGACCCCCTCGTAGGGAGCAAAAACGCCGTTGACATAGGTGGTCAATTGGTCATTCATAACAACACCTTTCCTTTACAAGAGGTTATCCAGCACGCGCTTCGCGTACTCCCAGTTGCTTTTGTTGCGATCGTACGTTGCTTTCCCTTTTTCAGTAATCCGGAAATATTTCCGCCTTCCGCCTTGAGATTCATCGCCCCAATACCATGCGATATCCCCGTCCACCTCAAGCCGCCGGACGCTGGAGTACATCGTGGCTTCCTTTAATTCATAGTCCCCACCCGAGCGCTCAGCAATCAGCTTGACAATCTCGTAGCCGTAGCGGTCAGCTTCCGATAAGAGCCGTAAAATCATCGTATCGGTATGACCGCGCAGCAGGTCGGAGGTCAGTTTGTTTTCACTCATATCATCACCTCGTAGTTGGACTATACATCATATTACTGTGTCTGTCAAGGTATCATTTCAATGGTGGTACTTTGTTTGATAAACCAGATCTCTGTTCTTTCTTTGGCATCCCTGGTGTCAATGACAAGATTCCGTGTCGTCGTTTTGTAAATCCTAGGATTTCCACTCGACCTTCTTCCGCTATGTCAAAGGAACCCGGAAAATACCAGGAGCACAAGCTTAGCGGGGTAATTTCAACCCACTCTCAGACTGTAAATTTTGGAATTGTGTGAGTGAAAATGTGGTAATGACGTGGTTGATTCGGTTTCTTTGACATAAGGCTCACGACCCCTGGCAGAAAACTTTTCCCTCTGCCAGGGGTCGTGAGCCTTATGTCAAAGAGGCAGAACCGCTCACCTAATTGTCAAAATTCCCGCTCATACAATTCCAAAATTTACATTACCCCTACTTGAAGTGGAGAAATGTCAATCGCATAACAGATTTCTAAAACTGTCCAGTACCTGCTATACTAAACAGAACAACAAGGAGAGGTATTGGATGGCATGGACACAAAACGGAAGAGTTATACGCTGGGGGAGTTTTTGCGAGCGGCTGAGACATGGATCAACTTTTATAATCAAGAGCGACCACATGAGGGGCTCGATAACCTCTCTCCGCTTCACTATGCGAAGCCGCATGAGTTGGAGGATATTCCTTCACTCGCCCTCTGGTGATGTCTATTTTAGCAGAGACTGGACAATTCTGAAATTATGGGAGGAGCACCGGATATTCTATGAAGATCTACCTGGTGGATGGTACCTACGAGCTGTTTCGCAGCCACTTCGGCGCGCCGCCGCGCAAGGCACCGGATGGGCGCGAGGTCGGCGCAACGCTGGGCCTTTTACGCAGCCTGCTGATGCTCTTGACTACGCCTGGCATCACCCACGTGGCCTGCGCGTTCGATCACGTGATCGAGTCCTTCCGTAACGACCAGTACCCCGGCTACAAGACCGGCGCGGGCGTGGACACCAACCTGATAGCCCAGTTCCCGCTGGCCGAAGAGGCTGTTTCCGCGCTTGGGCTGGTGGTCTGGTCGATGGTGGAGTTCGAGGCCGACGATGCCCTGTCCAGCGCGACCGCCCGTTTCAAGAACGAAGCTGGGGTCGAACAGATCGTGATCTGCTCGCCGGATAAGGATCTGGCCCAGCTGGTCTCTGGAAGCCGCATCGTTGGCTGGGACCGCCGCCGCGATATTCTCATCGATGAGGCGGGCGTGGTGGAGAAATTTGGCGTGCGCCCGCAGTCGATCCCCGACTGGCTGGGGCTGGTGGGCGATGCGGCCGACGGCTTCCCCGGCATCCCGGGCTGGGGTGAAAAATCTGCGGCGGCCGTGCTTGCAAAATACGAGCACCTTGAGGCGATCCCCGCAGATCCGCAAACCTGGGGGCTCTCGGCCAGCCGCGCGGCGCGCCTGGCCGAGAGCCTGGCCCAGCACAGGGCTGAGGCGCTGCTTTTCCGCAAACTGGCTACACTGCGCGAGGATGTGCCATTGAAGGAAACGCTCGCCGATCTGGAATGGCAGGGCGCCTACGAGCGGCTGAAAGAGGTCTGCCACCGGCTGGGCGATGAAAAGTTCCCCGGGCGGGTTCCGAGGTGGCGCGAGAGATGAATTTGGCAGCGCAAAGAAGCGCAGAAGAAGCTTAAACACGCAATAACTTTTCATGGGGTATCTTTGATGAATAAGATTTATCTCCCGACCGTAGGCCCACAAGATTGGCAGAAGCTGCTGGCTGATCCTGAAAAGCAGTGGCGAACAGGCTATTCAGCACGTACCATTGCGTATGCCTGGGAAGCAGCGAAAGGACATTTTCCACCGGAAGTCGAGCGTATCTTTCCAGAGGCTGGTGACGAGAGGGTCGGTAATCTGGAAATTCTCCTGGAGTTCCCCGAATGGAAGGTGTACCTGCCGCCTGCAGGCCACACTTCTCAGAATGACTTGTTCAGCCTACTGCTCACTTCGTTAAATGCAGCGATAAAGCGGATCAGCCTGTAGAGCGCAGCTGAGTAAATTGTAGCCCACTCTTATTGTAACAGCATTTAACGAACGCAGCATTAGACAGCTTTGTAGGTTCACCTTGCAGAGAACTCGGAATGCTCGCGATAAACACAGCCAGCAGGATCACAGCACAAGCGATACTGAGTCCCTCCTCATGCCCGGCCGCTGGTGTGTGCAATCGAGCCGTAAGTGTAGGTATTATTAATGCCGCAACAGACAACAAGGCGAGATTCGCTATCCTGCGCGGCGTCTCCGATGCGAAACGCTGCGTCCCATGGCGCAGGCCTCCCACAAAGAATGCCAGGCCAAGCACGAATAAGCTATTTCCCAGGATGGAACCGACAAGCGCAGCCTGTACAACGCTGACCAACCCGGCGCGCAAGGCAAAAATACCGACAAATAGTTCAGGTAAGTTGCCTAGAGCGGACTGCAACACCCCCGTTGCGCCAGATCCCAGGCGTGTCCCCAACTGATCTGTCGCCTGGCCAACGAGCGCAGCCAGGAGAGCGAGTGCCGCCCCCGCTACGACAAAGATGAGCACAGCATTCGCTTGAAGCAGCGTAAGAAGACCGGCCAGCACACCAAGTACAAGCGATCCAGCGATCGTCAGCAATTCACTACGACTCAAATGGAAACCTGTATTTTTAACCTCGTTTCGGGACACTGCTTCTACTCCAATCAATGAGGATCCTCTTGCCGCTCATCCCAATGCCGAACATCTTCATGATTTTACATGATGGGTAATGAAAATGCTAGCATGTCATGCAAGACGATTTACGGTACACTCAGGAAGCAGCGTCTGAACCTGGTCTGTGGCCGTATTACAAAGAGAAGGCATTGCAACAAAAGGGAGGGCCATATGAAGCACGTAGAAATCCTGAACCAGCGAGTCGTGTTTGATGACGTCTTCAAGATCGAGGAGGCGATGCTGCGCTTTGAGCGGTTCAACGGGCAGATGAGCGAGCCTGTCCGTCGCCTCGTCTTCGAGCGAGGTGATGCGGCAGCGGCGCTTCTGTTGAACCGGGATACGCAAAAGGTCATCCTGATCGAGCAGTTCAGGTATCCGACCTACAAGAAAGGTCCCGGCTGGCTCTTGGAGGTGGTTGCGGGCATCGTCGACCAGGGCGAGCAGCCGGAGGAGACCATTCGACGCGAGGTACGCGAAGAGGTCGGCTACCAGGTAAGCGACCTCCAAGCGATCGCCACGTTCTATGTTTCACCAGGAGGTAGCTCTGAACGCGTTGCGCTCTACTACGCAGAAATCGGTGAGGCGGACCGGGTGGCCGCGGGAGGTGGGTCTGCTGCTGAGCACGAAGATATTGAGCAGGTGGAACTCTCGCTGCCTGAGCTCTGGACAGCCCTGCGCGAGGGCAACATAGTGGATGCCAAGACCTTGATCGCCGTGCAATGGTTGCAGTGGAGGCTGGCAGAACAGCAAAACGTGAAGGGTACTTGAATAGTTACACTATCCGCCCATCTTGATTAGCTGCCGTGCAACTTCAATCCCATGCTCGAGCGCCAGGTGCACACGCCCACCAACGAATGCATCACCACAGAAAGCCAGCCCGGTCAGCAGCGTAATCGCATTCAGTTGCCGGGCATCCGCCTTTTCCGCCGGTAATGCATGACGCCAGTGAAACATATCAGTAAAAACGGGCTTGTTCAGTGGTTCGTCGAGCAGCGTGGCCACGCAGTTTGCCACATCGCTGATTAGAGTTTCAGCAGGCAAATCCCAATGATCCCGGCTGTACTGCGGGGCCATCTGTGCAATCAACAGACCGGCGTGACCAGGCACGCGCTCAGGAGCCTTTTCGTGTTCCCAGGCCAGCCAGGAGAGCACATGGGCTTTGTCTGTGTTAACCAGCGCGTAATAGGGACGAATTCGCGGTGCCGGCCTGTAACCCAGCATGACCGAGATCAACGGATTATAGCTCGCCTTGCGCAGCATAACACTGATGTTCTCCCGCTGCGCAACCATCATCTCGCTTGCCTCAATCAATTCAACAGCCTCGCTGGCAGGGATGGTAATCAGTAGGCGATCAAACTCACCAACATACTGCCCCGAGCTGGCGAAGAGGCTCCAACTTGTTACATTTTGACGCAGGTAAGCAATGTGCGTCTGCCTTCGGATATCCAGTTCCTGGGCCATGCTTTTCGCCAGGGCATTCAGACCACTGCGGTAGTTCCACTTCGGTTGTGCATTCTGGATGGGATCACCCTCTTGAATATGCCCCTCTCCATCAAAGATCCAGACGGGCTTACCGATATCAATCAAATCGGCCAGGCGGAAACGCTCCGTGATCAAGTCATCGCTTAGCGGGCTAGCACCCTTGATATACTGCGCGCCGTGATCATAGATAAAGCCCTGCTGCTCTCTGGTAGCTGCTCTACCCCCCACATCACGACTCTTCTCAAATATCGTCACGACATAACCCGCGCCGCGTAGTTCATGTGCAGCAGCAAGTCCACTGCATCCCGCGCCAATAACCGCTACTGATGACATCTATTTACCCCTTCCAGGAGCGTGCTTTGCTCTATCTAAATGCGCACTGAGCCACGATGCCACGTCGTCCAGGCTCTCCTGGCTGACTTCATGCCCCATCGTGTACTCATGATAAGTCAACTCAACCGGCAGCGATGATAGCAACTGGTTGCTGGCGCGGCCGTTGTTGATAGGGAGAACCGTATCGGCAGTGCCATGCACAACCAGGAACGGCAGGCCTTCGAGTGCCTCGGAAGCAGCAATCAAGGGCTGTATCTCTGGCAGTATGCGTCCACTCATCAGCACCGCGCCGGCAACAAGATCCGGACGTGTGAGTGCGACACTTGCGCTCATAATAGCCCCCTGGCTGAAGCCCACCAGGTAGACCTGCTTAGAATCAGCGCTATAGGCTGTAACCGCTTCCCCAAGAAACGCGATCACCGCTTCACGGCTGGCCTCGGCCTGAGCCGGGTCAATGACCGGCCCCTGCGGCGTGAAATCGACATCAAACCAGGCATAGCTTCGCGGCCCAATCGTATTTGGGGCACGCACACTGATGATCAGAAAACGCTCGTCCAGGTATGGCGCCAAACCAAACAGGTCATACTCGTTGCTGCCAACGCCGTGGAGCAGCAGCAGGAGCGGCGGATTACGTACTTCGACTATTGGCTCGCGCACCAGGTGCACAAGCGAGAGTGGCTGCATACCCCTACCTCCTTGTATCATTTGTGTCATTTGTGTCATTTGTATCTCTTGTATCTCTTGTATCTGACAGGGGAGATTGGCCTGGCTTCCACCAGGCATAGCAATATTCATCCCCCTCGGGTATACTAATGTGAGAACTCCTGCTTGCAAGCCCCTCTTTGCACGGAGAAATAAGCGAGCGAAAGTCACTGTAGTATACAACAAGGGCAGCATAAGCGGTTTGAGAGAGGAACAGACTGAGATGGTCGACTTAAACCAGAGAGAATTCAGAGAACAACTTGTGCAGGCAGCACGAATGCTTTTCCAGGCGGGGGTCATGTCGCATAGTGGACACGGCAATATGAGCGCCAGGCTACCTGGCACAGAGCATTTGCTGCTGACATCCGGCGGCAACATCGCTAACCTGGCACCGGAGCAGTTTGCAGTCGTTACCTTTGGTGGTGAGGTAATTGAGGGCGCACTCGAGCCGGTCACGCACGAGATCGTCGGCATGCATTCGTGCGTCTACCGTGCACGGCCCAATGTCAGCGCCGTCATTCACACCCACTCTCCGCACGTCACAAGTTTTGCGCTTGCCCACCAGCCGCTGCCATGTGCGTATGAAGCCTTGCTGCGTTTCGGTGTCACCGAAGACATCCCGGTAGCGAATTGGGCGCCGCGTGGCTCGCAAGAATCGATGGCTTACATCGTAGAGCAGCTTGAGCGCCACCCAACCGTCCCTGCGGTCCTGCTGGCAAATCACGGCCTGCTGGCTTTCGGTCGCGATCCACTCTCTGCCGCCTTCGTAATCATCGCGATGGAAGAAGCGGCTGAGATGACACTGGCAGCCCGCACCCTTGGTGGCGAGAAATCCTTCCCTGCCGGCGCACTCGAACGGGAGCGCGAGCATATGCAGCAGTTTGGCTCGACGCTCTAAAATTGTATACGCTAGTAGATCTTTATGAGTGTTAACTATAGCGAAGGGAAGTATTGCTACTTCCTTCCGTAATAGGCTGAGACATCGCATTGCTCGATTCAAGGCAGTATTGTTACAACTCAAGGAGGAGAACACTTCCATGACAGATAGAGACACAGATAAAGACCTTGGTACACAGGGTAAAAAGGATACAGTAGCAGGTAAAGCCAAGCAGGTCGCCGGTAAAGTTCAGAAGAATGTGGGTAAGACGGTTGGTAACAAAGAGATGCAGGCGAAAGGTAAGGCACGTGAGACTGGCGGCAAGGTACAATCCAAAGCCGGCAAGGTCGAACAAAAGGCAGACAGGGCGCTCGACGAATAAGACTCGACAGGTTGAACTAGGGCGGATTCGAATGTCTCGAAATCCCTTTAGGTGAGAAGAAAAACTGGTGAGCGAATTGTTCTCAGTTACATCTTCGATAGGTTTTTAGTATTCCCCCTGCAAGTATACAGGGGGAATTTCTTTATTTTCTCCTTGCTGCTGCATCAATCATTCCATGCAGATGTGCTGCTGCATCTTCAATGTCGTCATATTTATATTGTCCAGCCCGGCTTTCTGCAGCAAGCACTCCACAGCGGTGAACCTTTTCAAAATCGCCGTAGGGAAATTTATATCTCCCTTTGTTATCTTCATCCTCGTCTGAATCGATCCCTAAAAACCATTGCGCGTATCCACCAAAGCTATGCTCTCTAATATACTCGTTCTCTTCCTGTGTAGACGGCTGGTGCTCGCTCCACATATCCTTCTCATCAAAGACAAATTTCCCCTGCTCGATCAGTTCTGTTGCATGTTCAAATGCTTGTTTATTCAGTTTGACTGCCATCGGTCAAATCTCCTTTCTCCATCTTAATCAAGACGAACCCTCTTTTGTCAGTAACGAGGCCTCCTTGTCTGCGCCGTACCAAGTATATGTCGTATATATTGCTTTGTCAAGTATTTATATTATCTCATCAACTATTTATATGAAACAGAAATATATTTTCTCCAGGGCAGATGCTGTTCGGCAGTAACTATTCAGGTCTCCTTTCTCTTGAACCTCCTCCCGCCAAGGGGCCTGCAAGGCCCCTTGGAACCCCCTGCTGAATAGTTACGTTCGGCAACAGGGTCAAAGTATGTATTAGGCCTAGATGCAGGTGTTTCCCTCCTCTTTTCTTTCAGCAGAGAAAGAGCATCTATCCCGTGTGGCTACCTACTTATGCAAAAGGGAGGTGCGTCGAAACAGAGTAGCCATTATTTCATTCGCACGAGTTTCGCCAGTTGTCCCAGGCCAGGCCTTTGTCCGTACATTAACACACCGAAGCGATAGATGCGTGCGGAAATCACGGCACAGACGAAGATGGCAACAATCATCAGCGCAATCGTGAATGGGATCTCCCACCAGGCTACTCCACTCGCCCCAATACGCACGAGCATCGTCGTGGGCGTCCAGAAAGGAATATACGAAATCACCTTCATCCATGTCGCATCGGGGCTATAGACACCAAAGTAGCTCACGATGTATCCAATAACTAACAGAAATGTGAGGGGCGCTACCGCATTCTGCACCTCGTCCTGCCGTTTCACCAACGCCCCCATGGCAGCAAACAGCGTGGCATACAGCAAGAAGCCCAGGATAAAGTAGACCAGCAGCAACAGCAGCAGTGTAATGGAAACGCTGGTGATATTCAGGGTCAGTCCTCCACTGTTGGCACCGAAAAGCGCGGCTTGTAAGGGGCTTTGCAGCAGTAGTGCACCAATTCCTACGGCAACGACGCAAGCCATCTGCGTCAGGCCAGCCGCACCGATGCCAATGATTTTCCCAGCCATCAATTGGAATGGAGTCGCAGCACTCACCAGAATTTCCATAATGCGGCTGCCTTTCTCTTCCGCGACTCCCAGTGCCACGCCCATTCCGTAGAGCAGCGCCGCCTCAACGATCAGGTTGGGGTTGAGATTCGCCTGGATATGCATTTCGATATAATCCTGCCTGCGTTTGGTGACCTGCACCCCCTCCAGCGTATCAAGCCAGCGCGCCTCCGGGTCGTTATCGAGTTTGAGGCGCGCCACATTGCGCCCTTGCTGGCGTTTGACCTCCTGCACGCTGCCCTGTACGATGCTCTGCCCTTTATTAATGATCACGATATCCTGGCATAGTTCCTCAACTTGCTCCAACTGGTGTGTTGAGAAGATGATCGTCTTACCCCGGCTGTGCATCTCTAAAAATGCCTCTTTCAGCACATTCGCGTTGACCGGGTCCAGGCCGCTAAACGGCTCATCCATGACCAGGATCGTCGGGTCGTGCAGAATAGTGGCGAGAAACTGCACCTTCTGCTGGTTCCCCTTGGAGAGTTCTTCCACCTTCTTTTTGCGATTCGCGTTGATCTGAAAACGCCCAAGCCATTCGTCCAGTTCCTTCTCGGCAGCCTGCTTTGATACACCATTCAGCCGCGCCAGGAAAAGCAACTGTTCGTCTACTCTCATCTTCGGGTAGAGTCCACGCTCTTCCGGGAGATAGCCCCAGTTCTTGCGAGGTACCTCGCGGACATCTTTGCCATTCCAGGTGATACGGCCGCTATCAGGGCGTAGGATGTCCAGGATCATACGCATGGTTGTCGTTTTTCCCGCGCCGTTTGCCCCCAGGAAGCCGAAAATAGTACCCTCTTTCACTTCCATAGACAGGTCTTTGATGACCTGGAATTGAGCAAATGACTTATTGATGTGTTCAACTACTAGTCCCACTGAAATACCTCCTCGCTTTATCTTTGCTGTTCGCCGCCTGGCAGAGCTTTTGTTGCAACTGTACCATGAACTATCGTGCTCGCGCAACAAAAAATGGCCGAGTAACTCGGCCATTATGGCATAATAATAGCATCGAAAAAGAGCATTCCGTTTAGCGCAAAGAAGAAGAGAAAGCGATGCTTACCAGGGAACAATTTTTGCATGCCCAGGCGCGGTCTCATGAATACCTGGATCGCGCAGGAATTGTATTGACGCCCGAAGAGAGCAAAAATATCGAGGTGGCCGACTTCGGCCTGGGCGAACTCGAGGTGACCGGCTTAGAACTGGTCGTGTACATCAACACTGAGCGAGTCTGTGCCAAGGAGCTAGTGCTTTTCCCACGCCAGACCTGTCCAGAACACCGTCACCCTCCAATTGGCGACGACCCGGGCAAAGAGGAAACCTTCCGCTGCCGCTGGGGCACTGTCTATCTCTACGTGGAGGGTGAGCCTACCGCCTGCCCGGCAGCAAAGTTACCGCCAGGACGCGAGCATGCCTACACTGTCCGGCACGAGATCGTGTTGCATCCCGGCCAACAACATACGATCCCACCCAATACCTTGCACTGGTTCCAGGCCGCCGGTGAAGGCGCGATTGTCTCTGAGTTTTCAACGCGCAGTCGCGACGAGTTCGACATCTTCACCGACCGGCAGATCAGCCGCACCACAATCATCCAGGAATAACCGGATTCTTAGCATCGTGGACCCTGGAAGCCAAAGAGGTTCCTTAAGGGCCAGGGCGACCCTGGCCCTTTCAGGGGTAGGTTTTTGGAGAAGCAAGCAAGTAAGGAAACAGGAAGGAAAAGAGCGGTAAGACGGCTTCATCTGCTCTGATGAGGATAATCC
>Ga0137359_10003583_pt1 | contig 12608 bp, 13 predicted proteins | sample Mad1_40_16metaG_FD_108281 | JGI IMG/M metagenome (GOLD analysis project Ga0137359, IMG submission 108281) | Vadose zone soil microbial communities from Angelo Coast Range Reserve, California, USA - Mad1_40_16 metaG | ecosystem: Environmental > Terrestrial > Soil > Vadose zone | place: USA... | reverse complement strand
GCCATCGAGCTCCGCGGGAGCACTAGTTCGATAGCCGCGACAACCCTCGTCACCGCCGGCGAAGTCACCTTGCAAGGAAACCCGATCAACCCTGCGGCGCCGCCATCGGAGTTTACCCTGGCCGCACTCGTAAGGATCGGCGCGCCAAACGTTGTCGATCCTTACGCGAGCACGCTGACGCACAAGTACCTCACGGCAGGCATGCCCCCGAGCCTCCCCCAGTGCGGGTCGACCGGCTCGGGGGGTGTGGAGATCTACCTGGGCAACTGCGGGATACCCGGAACAACGTTGATTCAAAGCAGCATCAAACTGACCGGCAACACAAGAATATCTGGTGACTGGAGTATCCTGACGAGCCAAACGGTCGATCTGTCGCCCGGGACATATTGGATCACCGGCAATCTGACCCTCCAGTCATGGGGGGTGCTCAAGTGCTCGACTTGCGACAATGTCAAAGGCACCGGTGTCACGATCATTCTCCCCGCGGAAGCGGGTAAAATTGGCGCCGTGTCGATGGCCGCCGACGCCGTGTTCAATCTCAATGCCCCGAGCTCGGGGCGGTTCTCCGGTGTTGTAATGGTTCAGGATGCCAACGGCTTACCTGCGGGGACGATGTCCCCATCTAGCCCCAGTAGTGTTACTGGGGCACCCGGTGCGACCCTCAATGGGCTCGTCTATTTCCCGAACTCGTCGCTAACGTTCCACGGAAATCCGAGCGTCACAGGCCCGAAATGCTTGGTGTTGGTCGTCGACACGCTGACGGTCGATCAAACCTCGAGCCTGGAAACTCGAGGATGTGCGGGCGCGGGTCTAACCAATCTCCCGACGGTCAGCACCGTCGCCCTCGCCGAGTGAAATCGTCTGTGACCCTTAAAAGGCAACTCAGACTGTGGAGACGGGCACGCGCCCTCGGCCGCGTCGACTGCGATGGGAGCGTGGCTGCCGAATTCGCCCTCGCGGCCCCGGCAATCATCTTGATCGCGGCTGGGATCGCCGATTTCGGCATGCTCGCGGCGAAGTCTGCTGCACTGGCCGGAACGACCCGTATCGGCACGGAATATGCCAAGCTCCGACCCGTCGACGCAACGGGCATCCAGAACTCTATGCAGAGCTCTATGGGCGTTATCCCGGCGCTCATCTTTCCAGCGGGCTTTCCCCAGAGCTGCGAGTGCGATGATGGTATGTCGATCGCATGCACCGAGTCGTGCGCTACCGCTGGCCGTCCCGGTCCCAACCGCGTCTTCATTAGGGTCGGTGCAAGCCAAGCCTTCACCCCGCTGGTGCCGTGGCCGGGCATTCCGGCGACTTTGAGCGCGGCGACTGAGGTGCGACTGCAATGAATTGGGGTAGGCCGTCTCGGTATGGCGGGGAAGAAGGTTCGGCAGCAGTAGAAGCCGGCGTTATCATGTCGGTGCTGCTGCTGCTAATTGTTGGCAGCGTCGAGTTTGGGCGGGCCTTCTGGACCTACAACACAATGCTCTTCGCGGTTGAGGAAGCCGGTCGTTATGCGATGACGTATAATCACGGGGCGATGTTGACATGTAAGCCTCAGAGCCAAGCCTTATATTGCCCTACCCTATCGAATACGCCGCTCGCCGATTGTGCCGCCACGCGGGCCCAGCAGCTCTTATCCGCCTATCAGGCTCCGAACATCGGCGTTTCCGTTAGAGAAGACACCTCATCATTCCCGACCACGATAACCGTGTGTGCGAGCTATTCCTTGGACTTTATTGCGCCGCAACTTCTTCCGTATGGGCCGCTCCATCTCACGAGCCGAGTCACCGTTCCGCTAATCTGAGAAACGGATTCGATGTAAACCTGCAAAGACCGCAAATGACAGACTCGCCACACTGTGCCACCACGCCGTCGCAAATTATCAGATCTGGTTTGGCCCAGTTGATGCAATCGTCCGTCTACGACCTTTTGATGCGGCTGCCGATGCTGGCGTGGTCGATCGCGCTCGCTCTCATATCGGTGGTGGGCCTCGATCAATATGTACGAGACGCTGATCCTGCGCTCCCGAGCGCGGTATATTCGGTGAACATCGCCATGCGGCTGTCGGTGATCGGGTACCTCGTGATCCTTGCGACAACGGTGATCATGCGGCGGCATCCAATTGGCAAGGCGTGCGGAGTGGAGCCGCGGGTTTCGGCTCTGATCGGCACCTTTCTAATCACTGCAGTCGTCCTTTTTCCGCGCTGCGAGCTGCCTCTGCCGTTGGGCGTCGCGTCGACATTTCTTATACTCGCTGGCGACGGGTTCGCGGCTGTCGCGCTCATACAACTTCGCCGCTCGTTCAGCATCATGCCCGAGGCACGAGAGCTCGTCACCTCGGGGCCATACCGTTTTGTGCGCCACCCGATCTACTTGGCTGAAGAAATCGCCACGATCGGCAGCGTCATGCAGTTTCTGTCAGGCTGGACTGCGATGCTCCTCATTATCCAAATCGCCTTCCAGTTGCGGCGGATTTGGAACGAGGAGGCTCTCCTGGCGGAAGTCTTTCCCCAATATGCGGCGTACAAAGAGAAAACCGCACGAGTCGTCCCGGGGATCTACTGAATACCGGCCGCGACGTCACTGCGCCCACGCTGGGCCGTGGCCCGATTGCGGCGTCGGCGGTCAGAAACTTTCGCCAGGCTCCGTCGTCACGATCGGTCGTGCGTCGCCCGGTCGTATCGTCCCCAAAGGGCGACCGTTATCATTTTCGAACCCTCGGTCCGATACACGCCACAGGGCATCAACCCAGCGGAGCTTCGAAGCTTCTCTGTTCGAAGCTTGGCTTCTATGGTTGACGAGCGTCGACGCGAGAAGGTTGCGATAACCGCGGCGGCAGAATTTCTCTGCTTTACGTCGAGGTAGCAAAAAGCCGCGAGCCGTACTTTCCTGCTGTAAATGCAGGCGGCGGGCCGAGCAGAACTTCCGCAATTCGCCTACGCAACTCGACTCCCTTGAACGGCTTTGCTAGCAATGGGATGCTCAAGGCATCACCGGCGTGAAGGATATCGGCGTGTCCCGACATCAGCATCACCTTCAGTCCGTGCCGACAGGCCTGGGCGCGATTTATGACGGCGAGACCGCTCATCTCCGGCATGGCATAATCCACCAGCAGAAGGTCGATAGATTGCTCGTTTTTGAATATATCTAGCGCCAAGGAAGGATTTCTAGCTTCCCAGACCGTGTAGCCGCTGTCGCGTAAAATCATCCCAACAAACGCCAGCACGTCTGCATCATCATCGCACACCAGGATCCGTGCATTGATCGGCTCTGTAACGGATTGGTCCGGCTCCTCCGTGTCGCCACATTCGGTCATGTCGCCTTTTGCACGCGGCAACCACAAATCCACGTTTGTACCGTTGCCGGGGGAACTGGTGATTTGAACCGATCCCCCCGACTGCGCTGCGAAGCCGTGCACAATCGATAGTCCCAGGCCCGAGCCGCGGCCGGCTTCCTTTGTGGTAAAGAAGGGCTCGAAGGCACGCGCCACAGTTTCCGGGTTCATTCCGGTACCGGTGTCCGATACTGACACCACTACATAGTCGCCTAATCGGAGATCGGGGGGTATTTTCCCGATTTCTCCTCGTTGGTTCTTCGCATCGATCCGCAATGTGCCGCCCGTGGGCATCGCGTCGCGCGCATTCAAGGCGAGGTTCAGGATTGCGAGTTCGAACTGGTTCGGGTCTACCCATGCTGGGTGTAGTTTAGGCTGTGACTCTATAACCAGCTCGATCTCGGGACCAATTGTCTGCCTCAGCATCTTCTCGGCACCACCAACTACAGCGGGAACGTCGATAGGTCTCGCGTCCAATTGCTGTCGACGTCCGAAGGCAAGCAGATGCTGGGTCAATGTCGCGCCGCGTTCTGCCGCGCGGAGGGCTGCCTGCAACAGGGCGGTAACGCGGGGATCCTCGCTGACGCGGCTTTGTGCCATCTCCAGGTGCCCAACGACTGCAGTGAGCAAGTTGTTGAAATCGTGAGCGATACCGCCGGTCAGTTGGCCGATAGCTTCCATCTTGTGGGCTTGACGTAACTGATCTTCGGCGACCCTTCGTTGCGTGATCTCCATTTCAAGACGTTCATTCGTAGCCGTGAACTCTCTGGTTTTTTCGGATAAATCGAAATTCAGCCGTAATCCATTCGAGAAGGCGTGAGTAGAGTTATAAGCTGCGAGCGTCATAGCCGCCGCGAAGACTACCATCATATCGCCGTGTACCGTCCAGCCGTCGAGGAAAAACCGACAGGCCAGCGGCAGCGAGGCGGGAAAGACATAGGCTATGAAGGCAGGCAGGTAGTAGGAAAACGAGACGAGAGAGGCAGCGCACATACCACCGATGACGAATGCAACGAAAGTCTGCTCGACAAGGTTATCGGGGAGCAAGAATGCACTGCCTGCGCCCCAAAGCAGTCCTGACAGCCCCGATCCGAGGGTCGCGCATATTGCCCATTTGGTTGTGGAGCGGGCCATCTCGTGCCGGTAATGATAACAGGCCCAGCTGACTATGCGAGCCGCCGTCAAGGCGATGGTCAATGCGAGAAACACCAGCCACCAAGTTTGCCCCATATAGGACGCCAGGACTATCGCGACCAAGGCGGAGTTGACCACGTTCACGGTCAAAACCACTGGGGTGTGCCGATAGAGAGCTTGTATCTGTGCAGCGTAGATCCCGTTTTCGATGCGAATTCGTTTCACGTCGCCTCGCTTTGACGCTGCAATGCAGATTCAACCTACGTTTGACCTCCAGGGAAGGGTGCAAACGTCCAATTGTCCCTCTTTAATCACCTGGGACGCCAGCCGGTAATCTTACTGTGGGGTGCGGGTTGATCTTAACTCTGTTGTGTCAGTCTGGCGTCAATTTCACGTCTGATTGATGTCAAAAAGCTCCTTATTTTAATGGCCCCCTCATCAGTGCACTGACATTCGCCAGGGTTCCAGACGGAAACGCCTGGGATAGGACGAAAAAGGCAAAAATCTGACTAGAATCCGTCCTATTGCAACAGTCAGTCGCAAACCAACGTATTTTTGCCATAATTTGGCTGGGTAATCTCCCCAACACAAATATCTAATTTCTGGCGAACATATCGATGGCTTACGACAGCGGAAGTCGGCAGTGCTTGCTGACTGCAGCATTGCCGCCGCGCGAGCGGTCGCTATCGGACTGCGCATCTCGATGATCCGATCTTGCCAGTCCCATTTGCGGCTGTCACCCGTGTACCGAGAATTCGTCGGTGCTCTTGTGCCCGATTCAGCTGCGGCGGCAGCCCCAATCCACAATCCTCGGGGGTATCCGTGTGATCAACTAACGATGGACCTTGCCGCCGATGTTGCGGCGTCCCACGGCGTCGGACAGCGAACGCTTCATTTTCGGATCTCGGGATCACCACCAGCTCGGCCTTCCGGTCAGGCTGTGCATGGGGACAGTAGCGATGGCTCTCGCAATCGGCATTCTTGGACCTTTGGTGATTGAAAGTGATGATTTCAGCCTCGGGAAGCTCCCGAAGAAGGCGCGCGCACTTCTTGCTTATCTGGCGGCTCAGGGCGGCCAACCGGTCAGCCGCGAGCGGCTCGCCGACCTGCTGTGGCCGTATCAGGGGTCGGAACAAGCCCGCCACAGCTTGCGCAATTGCCTGTTGGAACTGCGCAAGGCGCTTGGGACGGGTGCGGCGCTTCACTTGGTCGCTGATTTTGTCAATTGCCGAATTCAGGACACAGTCGTGGATCTCGATCGATTTGAGCAGCTGTCCCGGTCACAGCAGCGTTCCGAGCTGCAGATGGCAGCCGGTTTGTATCGAGGTGAATTTCTTGCCGATTTTCACATCGCTTCCGAGCCGTTTCAGGAATGGCTGGCGGCGGAGCGCGACCGTACGCTCGCCGTGGTCTGCGACGTCCTGCACCGGCTGACGACGGAACGCGATACAGCTGGCGAGCACGATGCCGCCATTCAATCCGGGCGCCGGCTGGTCTTGCTCGACCCGCTGTCCGAGTCCGGACAGCGGGCGCTGATGCGCTCCTATGCATGCGCCGGACGGCGAGGCGAAGCCCTCCGACAGTACAAGAGCTGCAGCGAGACATTGCAGCGCGAGCTGGGGGTCACACCCGACGCGGAGACGCAGACGCTTGCCAACGAGATCGCCCGATCGGGCGCCGCCAGAGAGCCTCACGCGGCGGGCAGTGCGGTCCACCAGGGTTTCCACCCGCTTCGCCCATTTTCTGATCGGTCACCGCAAAGCCCTAGCCCTCAGCCGCCGGAGACGACGACCTCAGGAACGGCGAAGCCGCGCTGGCCTTGCCTCTTACCGAGCATTGCTGTGGCGGTTGCGCCGGTGCGCAATTTGACTGGCGATCCCGACCAGCAATACCTGGTCGAAGCCTTTACCGAGGACTTGGTGACCGATCTCCTTCGGCACAGTCGTGAGCTGTCCTTGAAACCGTTGGTGGACGAGCGCGCCGCGGCCGGCAAGCTTCCGCGGGCGCCGGAACCGGCGCGGGGATACGATTACATCGTCACCGGCAGCGCCCAGCACAGCAATCCGGGTACGCTGCGGGTCAACATGCGGATTATCAGTGCCTCCACCTCCGAGTATTTGTGGGCGGGCCGGCATGAGTTCCGGCCCGAAGACCTCGCGCCGATCCAGACCCGGATCACCCGGCGGATTTCCCGCGAGCTTCACGTCCTGCTACTGCAAGCGGCGAGCCGGCGCGCCTTTGCCGACGTCGGGATGGAACTCGGAGTAACCGAATGTCTGTCGCGGGCTGCGAGTGCGCTCCAGAGAGGAATGCGCGCCGAGCTCTCGGCCGAGGCGCAGCGCTGGTATCTCACCGCGCTTGCGAGCGACCCCCGCAATGTCGAGGCGCTGACCGGTCTGGCAGTAACCTGCCAGCATCTTGTCAGCAACCCGTGGTGGGGCGACCCCCGCGCCGCGGTGGCGGCCTCCGATCTCGGGCGCGAGGCGGTCGCAATCGCGCTGTCGATCGCGCCGGGACATGCCGATGCGCATTGCGTGCAAGGCATGCTGTACTCTGCGGCAGGACAGTTGGAGGAGGCGGCCCGCGCCTTTCAGCAGGCCTTGGCGATGGAACGAGGGCTGGGGATCGCGCACGCTTTTGCCGGGTACAATGCGGCCTTTCTCGGCCGCGCGGATGAAACCCTGCCGGCAATCGAGCGCGCGATGAGCCTCGATCGCTCGGATCGGCGGCACAGCATCTGGTTCTTTTTTGGCGGCTTTGCCGAACTGCTGCTCGGCCGCGCCGAGCGGTCCATCGGACTGCTGAAGAAATCCTTGGAACGCAATCCCAGCTATGGCAGCGCGCAACTTTTTCTGACCGGCGCGCTGTCACTGGTCGGGCGCCGCAGCGAAGCGGCTGAGACGGCAGCCAAATTCCGCGCGCAGTACCCGGATTACCGGACTAACACGTTCGAGCAGTTGTGGTTGTCACGCTCGGGCTCCACCACTTACCGAGCGCAGATCCATCCGCTGTTCGAAAAAATCCGCTCTCTTGGTGTGGCCAATTGACAGTCGCCCTCGAGCCGTTGCCCGGTGGCGGTATTTGACGCTATTTGGCTGCGGTCTGCGCGAGCCGGTGCGACAGTTCCAGCGCCATCTTTTGATGCTCCTCGATCGTCGGCAAGGTTTTCTGCGCAAATTGTTTCAGTTCAGCATTGTGACCCGAGCGCTCCTCTTGTTGAAACAGCTTCACGGCCTTGTTGTGACCTTCGACCATGTCGCGCATATATTGCTCGTCAAACGCTTTGCCGTGCAGGGTCTGAAGCTTCTCGCGCATCCGATCGTGCTCTGAGTCGAGCGCCTTTGGCGCCTCGATGCCGAGGCCGCCGGCAATGGCCGTCAGCTCCTGGTTTGCCGCCGTGTGATCCCGGATCATCCGATCGGCGAAGCTCTTGACCTCGGGGTTATCCGATTTTTGGGCGATTTTGCTGAGCTGGACCTCTGCCGTGCCGCTGGTCGCGGCCTCCTTCACGAACAGCTTATCTTCCTGGTTCAATGTGTCTTTGGCAGCGGCGGCAGGAGCCGCACGGCTGGAGGGATTGGGGTGGCTCGTTTGGGCGAAGGAGGGCAGGTGCTACGAGCAGTCCGATGGCGACGACGGCAGTCGTGGCGGGCAAGCGGACCATGATCATCACTCCGAAATTCGGAACCCTAGCTCGTTCAACGAACAGCTCTGGGCGCGGTTCCGTCCCCGAGAGGGGTGGGGGGAAATTCCCGGTTTTTCGGTGGAGTGGACCCCGAAAGTGAGACAAGGAAAATGGGGACAGTTCTCTAGGAGGAGAACTGGATGCCCAGATCGGCCCGAATCTTTAGCCGGGAGCTGAAGCTCTCGGTGATCCGCCGGATGCTGGCGGGCGAGAACGTGAGCGCGTTGGCGCGCGAGCTGCAGGTTCGTCGGAAGGATCTGCAGGTTTGGCGAGACCGGTTCCGCGCGGGCGGGGCGGGGGCTTTGCGCGGCCGCGGTCGGCCACCGAAGGGGGTGGCGCCGGCGGCGGTGGGATCCTCGGCGGTGCCGGACGATGTTGCGACCGCCCAGCGGCGGATTGCGGAATTGGAGCGCAAGATCGGGCAGCAGCAACTGGAGCTCGATTTTTTTCAGCGAGCCTTGCGGCAAGTCAGCGCGCCGCGCCGGCCGAGCGACGGGCCTGGCGCCATGCCGTCTACGCGCTCATCGAAGCGATGACGACCCCGCTGCCGCAAGGCGGATTGCCGGTCGAGCGCCTGTGCGCGCTGGCCGGCGTCAGCCGCGCCGGCTATTACCGGCACTGGCAGGCCTCGGCACCGCGCCGGGAGGAAGCCGCGGTGCGCGATGCCATTCAGCGTGTCGCGCTGGCCCATCGCCATTACGGTTACCGGCGGATCGCCGCGCAGCTCCGCCGCGAGGGGATGGCGGTCAATCGCAAGCGGGTGCTGCGGCTGATGCGCGAAGACAATCTGTTGCGCCTGCGCAAACGGCCCTTCGTGCCGGCGACGACGGATGCTCGCCATGCCTGGCGTGTCGTGCCAAACCTGGCGCGCGGCATGGAGCCGACCGGCATCGACCAGCTCTGGGTCGCCGATATCACCCCCGCCTTCGCGGGGGCAGGCTCTATGTCCGATTGGCCGAGGCCTTCGTCTATCTTGCCGTGGTGATCGATGCCTTCAGCCGCCGCGTCGTCGGCTGGGCCCTGGAGCGGCACCTCGAGGCGAGCCTCGCCCTGGCGGCCCTCGACATGGCTCTTGCGGCGCGGCGCCCGGCACCCGACAGCCTCATCCACCACTCCGACCGCGGTGTGCAATATGCCTGTGGCGACTACCGCCAAACTCGCGGCACACCGCATCCAGCCGAGCATGAGTCGGGTCGGCAACCCCTACGACAACGCCAAGTCGGAGAGCTTCATGAAGACGCTCAAGCACGAGGAAGTCGACGGGTGCGACTACCGCGACATCAGCGCGGCGCGCGAATCCATCGGTCGCTTCATCGAGGAGGTCTACAACCAGCAGCGCCTCCATTCCGCCCTCGGCTATCGACCACCCGTCGAGTTCGAGGCAAGCTTGCCGTTGCGCCTCGCTCAGGGTTTGGCTTCCGACGCGATCGGGCCCGTGCCATGACCGCCGATCCTCGCAAAACCCCCCGCCCCCGGACCCCCACCCCCCCCCGGTCGCCCCCGTGGGTCCACAGGGACCTCCCGCGCTGCGCTCCGCCAGCCTCATGGGGGCGCTCCGCTGCGCGCGGGTCCCTCCTATGGACTACGTGGACGACCCGCTTCCACCGCAATCAGCTGTCCCCATTTTTCTGTCTCAGCAGAGGGGTGCATCCCACCCGTCGAACCGGGAATTTCCGATATTCGGGCGCAAATGGGACCAGCGCAAAATTAACCTGCTCGCGCGGCTGCGGCCCTATGTGCGGCATTGCTCGCGCCGTCTGGTCCTAGCGTAATGAGCGCGCGATAGCGCGCAATGGCGTTCTCCAACCGCTTTCGCCTTTTCGGATCGGTCTCTGACTCCAGCCGGGCTACACGCGCGGCTATCTCACTCTCTTTGTCGGCGATCCACGCTTCGCGAGATGGAAATGGTCCTCTCGACATTGAGCCTCACTCTGCGTCATGCTGACCGCCAGCCGGTGGCACATCCTTATCCTTATAGATCAGTTTGAAACTGCCCTCTAAGAGATTAAGCCATAGCTTTCGATCGGCTTCGGACCAAACCTCGCCCGATTTCGGCAGACGCGCGAGCAGACCACGAATGATCGGATCAATGTCGGTCTGATTGCCTCCGCCGCCTCCATCTCCGCCGTTCTTAGGCTGCACCTCTGGCTGAGAACGATCTAGTGGCGCCACTCCCGGTTTAACAAGACGATCTTTGCCGTGCTCGAAATAACCAGCCTGATCGGCAGAGCGCTCTAGCACTTGTCTCGCACGAGCTTTCTGTTTCTCCGCCACGCCCAAGCTGACGATCTCGATTTCGAGCGCGTCTATCGGCGGCAGCACTCCGCCTTTGTGCTTTTCAAAGACAGCGTTGTAGAGCGGGATTTTCAGGAAGGCATCCGCTTTGGCCGCGCGAGCTTGACGGGGATCGACTATCATTCTCCCAAGTTCCGTCAGCTTGTACTTGTCAGAAGTCGGATCTAAGACGCCAAACATTCGGGCTGCAGAAAGTTGCATCCGAAAGCCACTGCTCTTCTGACTCTGCTCAGCCCACGCAGATAATTGCGCGTCATCGCATTCGCCGGCGCCAACGTGATCATGGATTGCCTGAGCGATGGCGACTACGTCACCAAGGGCATAATAAGGAAACGCGATGGAGGAGCGTTCGCGCTTCATCGCCGTTTTCTGCGGACTGTCTGCCGTTCCCGTGGCGTTCTGTCCGTCAGTTTCTACCGTTCTAGCGGCGTTCTCTTCGGCCATAATCCGCACTCCTGGATTTGCTAGCCTACCGTATCGCCACCAATGTCCGGCCGTCAAGCAAGAAATGGATACTATCCATCTTGCCTGTTGACGCCGCGGCGGCGTAGGCTATTATCCAGTTTCGGAGGATAGATAGATGTCTATAGCGTCAGAGCCCCGGCCGAACTGCCGACCCGGATGCGGGGCGAGGATCAAAACGAAGGGCCGCTCCCCCGCGCGCGAAGTTGGGAAAAGCGGCCCGCTGATCGGCACTCTCTAAGGCGGAGCCGGTCGTCGTTGGCGCGACAGACCGGCCCCTAGACCACAACACCGGGATCGACCCCCGCCGTTATGATCGTCTCGTGGAATATAGCCTCGTTGGCGCGAGCTTTCCACCATGATGGCGAACCGGTCGATCCCCAACATGGATCGACCCCATGTCACAGCATTTCTTGCTCAGCGCCGCCGCTCGCACGTTGAGCCTGAGCCACGTCTTCCGAATGACCGATGACGAAGCGCGCGGCACGTTCAAGCGCATCCGCTGGGCCGCGAATGGCGGCCAGCCGTTCTGTCCGCACTGCGGCTGCCTGACGGTCTACACGCTCGCCGAAATTCCGCCGCGTTGGAAATGTGGAGGTTGCCGTCGCAAGTTCTCGCTCACGTCGCAAACACTCTTCCATAGCCGAAAGCTGCCGGTCCGCGATTACCTCGCCGTGATTGCGCTGTTCGTCAATGGCGTGAAAGGTACGTCAGCCCTACAGATCAGCCGCGATCTCAACATCAATCCCAAGAGCAGCTTCGTGTTGCTGCACAAAATCAGGGAAGCGATGGGCTCGCAGGTTCACAATCCAGACGAGCCCGAGCTGAACGGCGAAGTCCAGGTCGACGGCGCGTATTTCGGCGGCCACGTCAAACCCGAGAACCGGAAGGCCGATCGCAAAGACCGGCGGCTTGCGGAGGAACAGACCGGCCGGCGCCGGGTCGTTGTTGTCGCCCGCGAAGTAAGGGGCCGCACCCGACCTTTCGTAGTGTCGCGCGAGAGCGAGGCGGTGCCGCTGATACGCGAACACGTCGCGAGTGGCACAATCATACACGCCGACGAATCGAATGCCTGGGAGTGCCTGCACGCGTCCTATGACGTGCGCCGCGTCAATCATTCCGTCGAGTACAAGGCCGAAGACGGGGCGAACGTGAACCAAGCCGAATCGTATTTCTCGCGGCTGCGGCGCGCCGAAATCGGCCAGCATCATCGGATCAGCGGTCACCTGCTCCATCAATACGCGAACGAAGCCGCATGGCGCGAGGACAACCGCCGCAAGCCGAACGGCACGAATTGGAATGCGGTTATCGGTGCTGCGCTGGCCGGCCCGAAGAGCCCGGTTTGGGCCGGCTACTGGCACCGGAGCGCGGCATGACCGCCGCAAGGGATCATGTCCTTTCTGGGCTAATCGAGAAGCGCCGCGAACTCGCCGGCGTCATTGACGAGCTACAACGCCAGCTCGACCAACATCGGGCCGATCTGACGCATATCGACGGCGTGCTCCGCGTCATGGCCGCGGATCTTGACCCGGAGACGATCAAACCGAAGCGGGTCTATCGGCGCACCCGGTATTTCGCACGGAACGAGCTGTCGCGGCTCTGCCTTGGCGTGCTCCGAACCGCAGCGGGCGAACTGCTGAGCACCGATGACATCGCCGGCCGGGTCATCGCGGCCAAGGGCTTTGATGCTGTAGATGCAGTCCT
>Ga0137359_10003581_pt1 | contig 12610 bp, 10 predicted proteins | sample Mad1_40_16metaG_FD_108281 | JGI IMG/M metagenome (GOLD analysis project Ga0137359, IMG submission 108281) | Vadose zone soil microbial communities from Angelo Coast Range Reserve, California, USA - Mad1_40_16 metaG | ecosystem: Environmental > Terrestrial > Soil > Vadose zone | place: USA... | reverse complement strand
GTTCGTACATCCAACTATTGTCGTTGGATTTGGTTTGACTTGCTTTTGCGCAGCCTCCGCCCCCACCGCCCCCACCTCCTCCGCCACCAGCGGCAACGCGTCCGCCAGTCGCACCGGAGCCTGAGCCCGAGGTAGAACCGGAACCGGAGTTTGAGCCCCCGCCTCCACCCCCGCCTCCGCCTCCTCCGCCTCCTCCGCCTCCTCCGCCGTCTGCCCCAGCTGCACCTGTTGCCCAGGTAAGGGTTTACATTGTCGCTGGAAACATATCGATTTGACGCGCCACCTGACTTGCAGCTTGCGCAGCTCAGTGTGCACGAGCCCGAACCCGAACCCGAGGAAGTAGCTCCGGCCGCAGCAGCTACAGGCGGCCAAGGTCTGACGGCAATCGCGCAATATGACTACGAGGTACGTGCTGCCTTCCCACGATCCGCCTAACGATCCGCCTAACGAACATTACCTTGTGCGCACTGCACTGGCAGGCCGCGGAAGACAACGAACTGACACTCGTCGAGGGCGAGTTCGTCGTGCATATCGTGCAGGAAGACGCGGACTGGTGGTTTGGGAACAGCGCCGACGGGACCCGTAGCGGGTTGTTCCCCGCCTCGTACGTCGCGCTCATCGAGACGCCCGTGGAACCCGAGCCCGAGCCCGAGGCACCGCCTCCGCCGCCACCGCCTCCGCCGCCACCACCTCCTCCACCTCCACCTCCGCCGCCTCCAGTGGCTCCTGCCGCACCTCCTGCGCCTGCGCCTGTGGAAGAACACCCCCCCGTGGACGAAGGCACCGTAGCCATTGCTCAATATGAGTACGTATTATTCAGCGTCGATCCGCGGCCCGTGTCTGATCCTTATTTGTTGAAGTTACGACGCGGCGGAAGATAACGAGTTGTCGTTCCGCGAGGGAGACCGGATCGTTGAGATCGACGCCGTCTCTGATGATTGGTGGTCTGGCCGTGACCAGGATGGCAATGTCGGCTTGTTCCCAGGTACGCGCGTTTTTTTTGCTTTCCTTTTCGCAGCCGTACCAGTGGCTTATGCATGCATCCGTGCAGCGACGTACGTTGAAGTGCAGGAGTGAAAAGAAAAGGTTGTGTGCTAAAGTAACGAGTTGCTGAAACTGTCGTTTGTATGTAATTCGGCTCTGCCTGAAAGGATAAAGTATTTTGCAATGTCAGCACTACAGTAAATAAGATGGCCAGCGGTAAGTCATCCGTCATCCGACCCTTGATCTTAGCTTCCACAACTCTGCCCTTGGCTGAGGGACATGTGAAGAAGTGCGTTCTGGGTGGCACAAAATTCAGCCCGAGATGGTTCGGCGACGCGTCGAGTTTCCAAGGCGAAAGTGCAAAATCGGAAACAACTCGAACTGCGACGCAAGAGGTCGCGCAGGCTTTAGAGCTGGTCACCTTCATTCTCGCTTATTGAAGCCGCGTCAAGCGAAGCGCAAATAGCAGCCTGAGCCTGAGGTTGTCAGATTCACAACTAAGCTGAATCGCGATCGAAAGCGGAGGCCGCGGCCCGCGTCTCTTCTTGCCACCACCTCCTACGACTCGGGGCAATAGGTCGACTGCAATCATTGTTTTCGCCCATCTATCCACGCCCAATACATTCTCTGGATCGGTGATGAGGCCTTACAAGAAGTCGGCTCGCGCCGCCATCCATGCGTCACGAATCACGATCTCGCCTCTGGTGGTGGAGCCCTCAAGCTTCATGCCGCGGCGAGCGATGTCCATCGCAGATGCCGACGACGATGCCGCAGTCCTGACCGTGGTCGTTGATAGGGACGTGGTCGTGGTGTTGGTGGGAATATGGACGCGGAATCGGTATCATGTCCGTTGGTGGTGGTGATGCTGGAGTGGGGCAGTCGCTGTGAGAGTCTGAGGATGGAGGAAGGGTGTCGATGGGTGTTGATGACGTAGAAGGCATGATGGGACTCGGGGACGTCGAGTCTGAGGCAATGCCGGAAGGTATCGTGTTTGGCAGGCGAGGACAACGACGCTTCATTGCCCATGGTTGCCCGTGACGGCGAACCAGTAGCAGGCTCTTGCCCGTGGTGCGATGACGACGGTGCGGGCGCAAGTGCTATGTTTTACGCACGGGTAAAACAAATTCACGACACTTCCGCTTACAAGCACAAGCAATCACGCACCTCATCTCCACCATCGCCATCGCTATCTGCATCCGCATCCTCCACAGGCCACAGGGCGTCCCTCCGTCTCCAGAAGCAACCCGGCGATGACGGCAGATAACCGCTGCAGTTGTTCCGCGCTCTCCTTGCCCTTCCCGCGTCTTCACACCTTTCTTTCTCTTTCCCGAGCCGGTCCCGGCCAACCAACTGCACGCATTCTGCTCTGGGTCGACTTGCTTTCAATGATTTGCTCCTCTGTCAAGCTGTGCGCAAGGCACACGTACGACAGCGCAGGTGGCTTATCTTTAACGATGTTTGTCACGAGTTGTGTGAGTGTTGGGCCTCTGGAAATCGGAACATGACAACCGTGTACGGGCATATCCGCTAGAATCGTAGTCACGTGGTCTTACAGTTCACGAGCTAGAGTCCACTACGTGCCGCAGGCGCAGGAGAAGCTTGTTTCCAAGGGGCGCGTCAACGATTTGATCAAGGTTCTGCGCAGCAAGCGTCTCTCAAGCCACAATCAATCGATAACATACGGTAGGCAAGCGCGTCTCCTAAATATAAAAAAACCAACACGGAACTTACATATATCATTCAGGCTGCTTCTCCCGTTGCACATTTTGTCGCATGATCTGCAGTCCGTCCGCCCTGTTGGTCATTTCCCATGCACCACGCAAAAGGCTGATAAGGATTGGAATGTCGAAAGAGTCGCAATAAATCGCGGGGCTTCAAGATAAAGAGAACCGAAAAGGTTGCGCGCCATGACACTGACTATGAACGAGAATAATTAAGATATATTGCCAAGAAGCAACCATTTCAATGCGGACAACCCTGCCGAGGGTTGATGAGGAAGCGCTCAAGAAAGGATAATCTTTCCATAATCTTTCCATAGTTGACTTAACGATTTCCCACTGGCATCACTGATATCCTGGTTGTGTATCGATACGGGGAGACTAGACAACCGCAGTTCGGTGATGGACACAATTGCATCTCAAGCCCGTCCTGGTTGCGAAAGCCCAGACTCGGAGGAACTGGTAAGATCTCACGAATGGCCCCACCAGGGACCCCATCTATGCGTCGAAACGTTCTACGAAAGGCGAAAGTCGGACGGAATGGCGAGCCAAGACGACGATACTGTTCCCCCTACTGGATGTGATGTATGCTGTACAAAGACGAGAAGATCTCACATCTTCAGCGCGACAGAAGAGTTCATGTAGCCTTTGGGTAGGCGTCGCGTACGCAGGCTGGCAGCGAAAACGATTTCTTGCGTTACTCGATAATAGGCATCATCGATCACCGAGCCGAAGTTGAGAGAGAGCGTAAGGTGATGCGAGATAGGGCGTCATGCCATCCAGTCGGAAAACCTAGAGCCGAACTTGAGGGTCTTGAGGGGACCGCAGCGAGAGGTCCGTCCGAAGGGTGCCATCTTTTCCAGAAGAACCGAAATGAGACTCCTACGGGACGAAAGCAGGAGCGGTGACCCATCAAAGTGATGGCATAGGCTACCCCCATGATACAGCGCATGATAAGGTTTCGTTGCATGGACTGCACGAAGATGCTTCCAGCGGTGGGAATGACCCCGCATTAGCGAGTCACTTTTTGAAAACGGTGAACTAATTACATCGATACGCAGCTCACCGTTTTCCGCCGGTCATAGAGTCCGACCTTGTCAGGAATGGGCAGGACTTGACTCGTACGAATCAGCCATCAACTCTAGCACTTCCCAGCACCGCACAAGCTTGCGCCACCCGAGCAACGGGGTGGAGTTCGTCTTTTGAGATATATGCGGCCAGTCATGATCTTGAACTTTGTTGTGACAAAGGGCGTGTGAGGCGCTTCGATGGACTGTGCTGCGGCATGAGGGGGTCAGAAGGGTGTCGCCAGACTGATACGAGAACTTTGGGGGACGAAAGCAGCGGCGACCGGTCTAAGTGATAGCATAGGCTACCCCATGACACAGTAGCACGATGAACGATTCGTAGCATTAACGGTACTAGTGAAGGTGATTCCAGTGCTGAAAACCTTTTTCAAAATCGCGAACCAGTTACATAAATATTCATTTCGCCTTTACGAGCAGGGTATCTCAGATAATTGAAGACACAAGCACCGTTTTCCACCGGTCATAGAGTCCGACGAAGCACCTGGTCACGAATCAGCCATCAATTCTAGCACCAGCACCACGCAAACTGGCGCCACCAGAGACCGAACTACTGGGAAGAGGTCGCCCTAGTTCTTTGTGACAAAGGGCATGTGAGAAGGGCTTCGACGACTAGTTCGGGTGATGGAATTCTCGGGAAGATGTAGGTCCTATTATGGGGAGATAACGCCGCAGCTACGACAGACATTGATATAAGCCCCTTCACCCGTCTGGCTATCCTCACCCCTCTCACCCTTCCATACTACACTTGCTATCTACTCCAATATGTCCCAGACAGACAAATACACGTTGCCCACCGAAGCAGAAGATCTCTCATGGCTGTTGGACCTTGAACCAGATGCAGATCTACCTTCCTCCACACCACCCGATCCCAAGTTGTTCTTTGAGGAGATTGGATCTCTAGATTGGGGTGCCGCCCCGTTTCTCACCTCGACTCCATCTGTCTCTGTCATTGCTTTCCCAGTTTTCTGTGAATACACCCAGCCCCTTGCCGTGCTATCCGAGTTTACCCTCTCGACGGAGTCTAGCGAGGACCCCAACGCGTCGGAGTACTCCTCTAGTGCTTTTCCTGCTCCTGTCCCACTCGGCATCGCAACCCCTCCATTCAACTCGGAGTACCCTCATTTCGACCCCGAGTTCAACGCCGCGTCCAATCTGACATTTCTTGATTTGTCCGGGCAACCTCAGGCTGCCCCAACTTTCTACCCACATGCCCACGCCGTCGAGGCTCAGGACTATGACGACGGGACCTGTGGACAACCTGTCCATGTCACGCCACCGGACAGACCCTCTGTTGCGGCTGCCTTTGTGGGCGGTCCTCCTCCTGCACCTCCAACCATTGTCCAAGTCCCCATCTTCTCTGGCAGAGAAGACGGGGACTTGGACAGAGGCAGCGCCTCCACCACAGCTGCCCACATGGGCCGCATTAGGACGAAACCATTCACGTGCCTCCAGTGTGGCCACCGTTAGTGCTTTCATTCTCCTTTAATAGCTAACTCAATTTCTATTCACTAGAATCTGCGCGCAAGCACAATATGAAGACACACCTGGAGACACATAACCCAAAGAGACCCAAGCAGTTCGTTTGTCCTGAGTGCAAGCACCCGTTCACTCGAAAGCATGACCTCCAGCGTCACCTGGAGACCATAGTATGTGGGGACCGCCCGGCGTGATGAGTCGCCGGTCCCCACCCACCCGTCATCGTGTTCACTGTAAGCTTGGTGGGACAAATGTGGGTAGTAACAAGCAAGCCCACATTCATTGCGTTACAGTGAAAATGATGACACCTAACGAAGGTAAAGCATACACGGAGATTTTCAATGTAAGTGCAGTCGGAACTCTCTGCTCGACACGTGTTGTAACTTTTCCTATACTGCTGTAGCTCAGCTTCGTCCCGAATTCGAGATGCGTCGCCCTGCCACTTGCGTCGAGTCATTATTACTCGTGGTTGTTTTGACCTGGAGGGGTAATCTCGACGCAGGTTGTCGTTCGCCATGTCGTCCTTGTGATATCAACAGACCTTCCATTCTTATCGAAGAGATGTCGTTTCGTGTGCCTCGTATGCCTCTTCTCATTTTTCTGTTCGTTATCTAGAAAATATTGCTGATTCCCAATGCGTCCAGTCGTCGTTGTCTCGTGTTTGGATGTCTCGATTCTATGCACCCCCGTTCTCTGTTCTTAATATCCCCTTTGAATTTGTGCACGGATCTGTAATAGATGATATCTGATTCGTACCAGAACAGCATCAGTCAACGAAGTCACACCTCCAAATAAGTCATGTTGATAGCGACGGCAAACAACACGACGGAGAACGTCCCATTTCGAAACCTAAAGAGCATATGTTACTCATCTATAACTCGGGTTGTATGAGAAAGATAACACTCTGCGTGGAGTAGTGGGAGGTGGCGAGATATCATTCGGGTACAGTACACCGGACTACGAGGGTGGTTAGATCTCATGCGGTACTGGCGGCTTCAACCGCCAAGGCGAGGGCAATGGTGCGTATCGTTCAAGATGCCTAGCGTGAGCAGAATGAGGACAAACACTGCCGTTCAAGTCTCACGCACCGCTGGACCGCTACATAGCCCGGACACTACATCGTGGCACTTATGGTCGCCCAATAGAAATACCAGCACCCGAATTGTGTGGTTCACTGACTCGCGTTAGCTTCGCAGGTATCCTGACACAGCCTAAGGGATCGGAGGTCAGCATTGCGAACATGAAGACGATCCAACGTATATTAGTCAGCGTTGCTTTTCTGGGAGTCGCATCGCACGCCACCAGTACGCCACCTGCTTGTCACTATACGCCGACAGTCGATGATGCCACCAAAGCCTCCATCGCTTCTATCTAGCAACGCCAAATCGATTTGTGGGACTTTCAAATACCCCGTTTATGTGGCTATATGGATTCACTACACAGCAGTGGCTCGCAGCAAGAGCTCCGTGAGGATTTGGACACGCTAATGTGGCTCATCGAGGTGAGGGTACAAACGAACCCTTCGTGTACGCGAACTTAATTGGCCGCTGGTAATCTCTAGATGAAACTGTCGACGTCCAACGCAAGGGCAGAGCCAGAGAGACCTACAGTACATGGGATAGTCAAGGGTTTCTGAACGGACCTGTCACAGTACGTGACAGTTCCTTTTTTTTTGTTCAGAACTGGCAACTCAGAAAGGCAAAAAGATATGCGGTCGGCGTTGCTTGCCTCGAAACGAGCCATTGGTTCTAAAGTGTCTTCAAAGCGAGAGGAACTCCTACTCATGTCCGTCTTGAAGCAATCCAAGTAAAAATTCTCGTACGTCGATCGATCGTCGTCTCTGGAAAATCGCTCATTTCATCGTAGGGAAGATGTGGTGATGAAGGCTCAGGCAGACACCATCGATGCTCTTAGACGGACGAGGTGATAACTAACGCAAAGCTAGACCGGCTGTATTCGGGCCGCTGAGCCCGAAACGGTCCACCGCCCTTTTCAGTCGCATTCAGTCTTGTTCCAGCTCAGCCAGTGCTCAGCGCTCAGCCCCAGACCTTCATTCCGTCGTTTGCCTCTCTCCCTTCCAACCTTGTGTACTTCCCTTCAAGCCTCATTCCCCTTTCAACTCAATGCGGTCGCCACCCCATGGTACGGCTTTTTACTACCGCTGCTCCTGCCTTCTTGGACTTCCTCAAGTCTACGCCTTGCATTTAGACCAGAGAAACGTGAGGTACGAGCGATTCTCAAGTCACTTCTAAGGGCCCTGGATGAAACTTATGGACGTATTTTGAAAAATATTAATGAGAACAACAGCAAACATGCCCGTCGTCTCCTCTGTCTCACAGTTGCCATCCGTCCGCTCCATGTCGAGGAGCTCGCAGAAATTCTCACATTTGACTTCGACGGTGCCCAGGGAGGTATTCCGCAGGCGGCGGCCGGAGGACCAAGAGGCGGCTGTTCTGCCTACATGTTCGAGTCTAATCTCCATCGCCAACAACCGGTCCTCTCGGATCGTCCAGTTTTCTCAGCTGTCCGTCAAGGAGTTCTTAACACCTCATCATCTAGCATCCTCAACCGGAGACCTCTCCAGGTTTCACATTCTTCCACGAACCGCGCACACCATGCTCGCGCAAGCGTGTCTCGGATTTCTTCTCCATCTCGCACCATCTCAAACATCGTTTGCCCTGCCACATACTGCATCATTTGGCCCTCGCCCGCCCGTACTCGTTATTTGTAGTTCCCATCTACTACCCGAACGGGGTGTGTCAGCTCGACCTCCTTAAGAAGATGCCATGCCTGAGCCCGAGATAGAACCGGAACTGGACTTTGCGGCTCCGGCTCCGGCTCCACCGCCTCATCCTCGCCCTCTGCCACCGCCGCCTGCCCTAGCTGCACCTGTTGCTCAAGTAAATATTTACAATGTCACTGGAAAAATATTGATCCGACGCGCCACTCGACTTGCAGCTTGCGCAACTAAGTGTGCACTTGCACGAGCCCGAACACAAATCCGAGAAAGCATGTCCAGCTCGAGCTGCTCCGACCGTAGCTTCAGGCGGCCGAGGCCTGACAGAAATCGTGCAACACGACTTCGAGGTACGTGCTACCTTTCCATGGCCCACATTCTATCCGCCTACCAACTTCACCGTGCGCACTGGCAGGCAGGCCGCGGCAAACGACGAAATGACACTCGTCGAGGACAGCATACACGGACTGCTGGTTCCGGGGCAGTGCCGACGGGAGTCGTCGTGGCACAACAAAGCCCCGTGATCGCGTGTGTCGTTGCGCAGGCGGGCTTGAGGAGGAAGAAACTATGTGCCCGTCCACTGTGGACTTTTTGTTGCCCAGGTTATCGTATTCGTGCTGTGAGTGCAGCTGCATGAGCATGCATTGGGGAGTGGTGAGCGAGAGGTGAAAAAAGAGTGGGAAAAAAGAGAGAAATGGGGGAGGACGAAGGAGAACCCGTGAAAGTGAGGAAGGGAGGGTGGCGCATCTTCAAGCATTGATTGGCGCTGCGTTTGCGTGTGTGGGGGAGTGAAGAGGGTGAGAAATTAAGAAGGGGTGAAGGGAACGTATGCACCAATGGAGGGACTGAAGAAGGGAGGTGTTCTCACATGACATCGTCCTCGCGCAAGCCCCAATGTCAGTTGCGTGTGTCGGAGAGTGGTGAGGGTAAGGGGGAAAAGATAAGGACGCACCTGTCATCCCAAGAGTAAGGAAAAAAAATGAGGAAGGGGGGACGAACCTGAAAAATGTACGGGACATTGGCATTTGCACGCCTATGGGAGCGGTGATGCCGGTGATGGGTGATTAAAAGGACGCCCACCGGATTAACCGGCTCCGAGCCCGGTCAAGGTACCAGCTCCGTTGCATTTTTCCTCAGCAGCGATCAGTGATTCGCGGCGACTCGGATTAGGGTCAGGCCATACGGTCATTCCCTTCCTAGTCTCTTAGGCTATCCCTGAATGATGTTAGGACAGCCGCCGCCGCGTGTGAAGGACAAATGTTCTCGCCCTCCCTCGCTAATCCTTTCATGTGATGTACAAGCTAGCCACTTCAAATTTACCATTTTTCTCGCTTGTGGAGACCCTCACGATGAATTCGGGTACAGTTCCGCGCAAAGTCATCTAGAACCGAGCTGACGTGATTTCTCATGTTATACCTCGTTTGTATTCAGGATGCGTTTCTCGGTCCCCATATGGACGGACGAACACCTTGGACTGCCAGTGAAGAAACGCACGGAAATCGTCAACGCCAAGGCAAAAGGCTTTTTTCACTGCCCCTCAGCGAAGACCCATACTAAAGTCTAGTCCATGTCTCATTAGGATCATTTTATCATCCAAAGAACAATCGCCTGGACCATACTTCTGCATCTCTCTGTATGTATACGAATTTTAACACTTTACGAATTCTCGAAGTCGCCCTAATACTGTACCAAACGTTACCACAATTCATTTTCTGACGGATATACAGTCCATCACATATCAACTACCAATGAATGGAGCTCTCTCTCGTAGGTGTCGTTAATAACGACTATAACAAGATTAGTCATGGGCCAGTGCCATCAAATCACTAACTTGAATCGCAACCTTACCTTAACACCTTAACAGAGACCCCCTGACCAAGTTATCAGGCTCCAAATCCCGACAGCAACTCTAAAATCTTGCGGTTTCCCACTCGTACTGCCAGTTGCCTTGGAGCTTGCCCAGCGGCGTCCCGTACTTCCACATTCGCGCCCCGTTCGAGTAAGAGTCGGACAATCTCAAACCTCGTCGAATGCGATGCGCGATGCAATGCGGTTTCGCGATGCCTCGTTTTTGCATTCGCATCGGCTCCATGGTCCAGTAATAATTGCACGACATCAAGTTCTCCGTAGTGCGATGCCATAATCAGTGGGGTCCAGCCTTGCCTGTCTCGGGAGTCCACATCTGCACCGCGCTCTATCAACAATTTTGCTATTTCAACTTTCCCAAACTGTGCTGCTACATGCAGTGCCGTCACGCGAAAGGTATATCTTTCATTGACGTCAGAACCATAGTCAAGTAACGACTGCATAAGGTCAAGGTCTCCGATGCGTGCGGCGGTGTACACCAAGTTACGGTCCTGGCCATCATTATAGAAGGATGATGCGTGGTCTCCACGGTTCCTTGGGTTATGCGCAATATTAGGAGGCCCATTTGGTGGGCTGATAGTTGACAGTGTTGTATTTGCTGCACCATCTGGAGACATCGAACTTCTCACAAGTCTGGATAGAATGTCCGCAACACCGATGTTCCCATTGACGGATACCCAGTCCAAAGCCATCTGATTTATGTTATTGCGGTTGCCGAAATATGCGCCACGCTGTTGTAGGAGGTTGACAACATTGAGATGGCCTCGTGAAGACATCGAACTTTCCACTTGTCTGGATAGAATGACCACAACACTGATGTGCCCATTGTCAGATGCCAAGTCGGAAGCAGTCTTATTTTTATTATTGCGGATGCCAAAATCTGCACCATGCTGGAGTAGTAGCCTGACAACATCAAGTTGGCCTCTGTGTGCTGCTGAATGCAAAGAAGTACATCCTTCGTTGTCATGAGAGTTCACGTCTGCGCCACTGTTGATTAAGAACTGAACAACATCCAGATTTCCCTCTTCAGATGCGACCTGCAGTGGGGTCCAGTCCTTCTTGTTCCGACAGTGGATGTCTGCACCATGCTGGACAAGTAGCTGCAAAATCTCGACATGCCCGTAGCCTGATGCCACATGCAACGGGGTTATTTGGTACAAGTTAACACTTTGCTTGTGAATGTCTGCGCCATGTCGAATGAGTAATTCTAGAATATCCAGGTGCCCCTGCGATGCTTCATGCAAGCAAGTCCAGCCTGTATTGTCATGAGAGTTCACATCTGCACCACTGTCAATTAAGAACCGAACAACACCCAGATGTCCATGTTGTGATGCAATCTTCAGTGGGGTCCTGTCTGAACTGTCCTTACGGTGGATGTCTGCACCCTCATGGACAAGTAGCCGCAAAATCTCGACATGCCCGTAGTCTGATGCCATGTGCAACGGGGTCACTTGGTACAAGTCATCACTTTGCTTGTGAATGTCTGCACCATGTTGAATGAGTAATTCAACAATATCCAGATGCCCCTCCTGTGATGCTGAATGCAAAGCAGTCCGGCCTTCATTATCATGAGAGTTCACATCTGCACCACTGTCAATTAAGAACCGAACAACATCCAGATGTCCACCATGTGACGCAGTCTTCAGTGGGGTCCAGTCCACCTTATTCCGACAGTGGATGTCTGCACCCTGCTGGAAAAGTACCTGCAAAATCTCGACATGCCCGTAGAATGATGCCAAGTACAACGGGGTCACTTGGTGCGAGTCATCACTTTGCTTGTGAATGTCTGCACCATGTTGAATGAGTAATTCAACATTATCCAGATGCCCCCCCTGTGATGCTGAATGCAAAGCAGTGTGGCCTTCATTGTCATGAGAGTTCACGTCTGCACCATTGTCAATTAAGAACTGAACAACATTTAGATGTCCACCATGTGACGCAGTCTTCAGTGGGGTCCAGTCATTCTTGTCCCGACAGTGGATGTCTGCACCCTGCTGGAAAAGTACCTGCAAAATCTCAACATGCCCAAAGCATGATGCCAAGTGCAACGGGGTCACTTGGTACGAGTCGTCACTTTGCTTGTGAATGTCTGCACCATGTCGAATGAGTAATTCAACAATATCCAGATGGCCCTCCGATGCTGAATGCAAAGCAGTCCGGCCTTCATTGTCATGAGAGTTCACGTCTGCACCATTGTCAATTGAGAACTGAACAACATCTAGGTGTCCACCGTGTGATGCAGTCTTCAGTGGGGTCCAGTCATTCTTGTCCTGACAGTGGATGTCTGCACCCTGCTGGAAAAGTACCTGCAAAATCTCGAGTGCCCCACTTCGTGACGCCCCATACAATGGTGTTTCGCCCACTTCGTTTGAAAGGTTGACATCTGCATTATGCTCGAGTAACAACTGCACAATATCAATGCATTTACTGAAAGATCCGTGCTGCAGCAGACTTATGTCTCTGTTCTTCGCCATATACTTTCCGTCGTCAGCCTGAAGTGACGGGAAAATGTCTACATCTTCCCTCCTGACTGCCGCCAGCAATGGTGTCCCATGATACCCTCCACTGGCATTGACATCCTCTGGATACGTCGCGAGTAGGTGCTCTATAAGCCAGCGCAATCCACAAAGTATAGAGTAATATAATGGTGTTGCCTCTGGCTGCTCCGGGTGCTTCGTAGGCATGGATCTCCGCCAGTGGTCATCAATATCGTATATCCAGATCCATGTGGAGAAGTGTCC
>Ga0137359_10003570_pt1 | contig 12623 bp, 8 predicted proteins | sample Mad1_40_16metaG_FD_108281 | JGI IMG/M metagenome (GOLD analysis project Ga0137359, IMG submission 108281) | Vadose zone soil microbial communities from Angelo Coast Range Reserve, California, USA - Mad1_40_16 metaG | ecosystem: Environmental > Terrestrial > Soil > Vadose zone | place: USA... | reverse complement strand
GGCAGAGATGGGGCTGGCGACGTCAAACGCGGCGCTGCTCCCGTTTGCAGCCGCGACGGTCGCGATGTTGTACCACTCCGACACCGTGGCATGGACGTTGAAGATCGAGGCATCGAAGTGGATCGTGATCTGTCGACACGGTGTTGGCAGCGAAGAGCAAATCCGGCGCATTGGTCGTGACGACGGGCAGCGTGCTGCTGGTCGCGGTGCTGCCCGTCGCCGAGGCGGTGGCGTCCACCGGGCTGAGCGAGTCCATCCCGCTGTACTCGAGGATCCGGATGTCGGGATACAACGCGGCTGCGGTAAAGGAGACGTTGACGATATTGGCGGCAGCCGCCGCCGCGACGATGTTCCTCGCGTAATAGATGGCCTGCGTCAGCGCGCCCGCGGCTGCCGTCGGGCCCACCGCCAATTGGTACGCCTTCCCCTGCGTATCGGTCACCGAGGAGACCCGCGCCGTGGTGTCGTTCCAGCCGACGACCACCACGTTCAGGTTCCCGGCCGCCTGTGCCGCACTGAACGGCACGTTCACGGTGGCTACCGATGACTGCGGCGTGGCATAGTTCAACTGAACGAAAGTGACGGAGGCCGCCTGCTCGACGGAGCTGAATCGATCCCCGTCCGAGCGGCCACAGCCGCCGGCGGCCAGCAGGACGGTCAGGAGCCCTGAGACACCGGCACTGCGGCCCCGCCGCTCCCGCCCATGGACGGGACGCGCCATCACAGATGAAAAATCAGCCGACATTGCCACCTCACGCGCGCGATGCGTTGCGCCTAGCGCGTAACGCGGCTCTTAGATGTACGCACCTCTCCATCCGTAAAGAAGTCCAGAATGAAATCTTGGCGCGCGTGCCGTGGTTGGGGCGATGCCCTCGTGAAAAAATGCACCGATGAGCGCAGAGAAGATCGGCCGGCCTCCTGGGCCGGGGCGGCGCTTCCCAGGAAGGACGCGGCAAGAGCGCAAGAGAGGTTCGCATGGCGCAACCCTGACTGCCCTTCAACCGGTCGGCAGGTTCAACCACCAGCCCGAGCCCGTCGTCTCTACCGGTGGCGGCGCGAGCGCCGAGGCGACTTTGCCGAGGCGGGGACGGCGGAGGCGAAGGCGGCTATCTGCTCCACCGTGGCGTCGACGAACGCGCGGTCGCTGCCCAGGTCCAGCTTGTGGTCGAGCACCCCGTCGTTCCAGAGCGAGGCCAGGCCGTGGCCAATGGACCAGATCAACACCGTTCGCGTCATCATCTGCCGCGGAGTGGCCTGCGGCGCCGCTTCCCGGACCTGCTTCGCCAGGACCTCCCGCGTTCGGTCCGCTGCCGCGTGGAACGACGGGTGCTCCTGGTGGGACTTGATCTCCGGCAGAAACATCATCCGGTAGTGCGCGGGGTGGGCGCGCGCAAACTCCAGATAGGCGCGGGACAGCGCCGCGAAGCGGCCGCGCAGGTCGGCCGGGGCAACGGGGGCCAGCGCAGCCTCGAGGCGTCCGCGCAGCGCCACGAATCCCTCCTCCGCCACGGCGGCCAGCAACGCGGTCTTGTCCTTGAAATGGTGGTACGGCGCAGCCGGCGTCACGCCCGCCTGACGCGCGACCTCTCGGAGGGAGAAGGTCCCTAGCTCCCCCCGCAGGCGCAGCATCGAGCATTTTCTGACCAGCTCACACAGCATGATAGATCTCACCTGTGTGAGCTTGAAGGACCCAGTGTCGCTGCTCGCGGAGCTGCAACGTCGCCGCGTATTTCGCGCCCTGATCGGCTACGGTATCGCCGCGTTCGCAGTTCTGCAGATCATCGAGCCCGTCATGCACGGGCTGCATTGGTCCGACGCGGTGCTGTCCTACGTCATCGTCGCGCTCGCCGCCGGCTTCCCGGTCGTAGTCGCGCTGGCATGGATCTTCGACGTAAAGGCCGGCCGGATCGAACGGACGGATCCGACCACAGGCCTGAGAGGTACGCGGCTGTCCCTCCTCGTCCTCGGCATCGGAGCTCTGGCCGCCACGCCCGGCCTCATCTACTATTTCGTGCTGCGCCAGAGGCCTGTGGTAACGGCAAGCGTGCCGGCGCCTTCGATCGCCGCGCTGCCGTTCGTGAACCTGAGCCGCGATCCCGACCAGGAATACTTCGCCGACGGTCTCGGCGAAGAGCTTCTGAACCTGCTCGCCAAGGTGCCCGGCCTGCACGTCGCCGGCCGCACCTCTTCCTTCGCCTTCAAGGGCAAGAGCGAGGACTTGCGCAGCATTGGCCAGAAGCTGAACGTCGCCACCATCCTGGAAGGAAGCGTGCAGAAAGCTGGCGATCGGATCCGAATCACGATTCAGCTGATCAACGCCGCGGACGGCTACCACCTCTGGTCGGAAAGCTATGACCGGAGAGTTACCGACGTCTTCGCGGTGCAGGATGAGATCGCGCAGGCGGTTGTCGCGGCGCTGAAAGTCAAGCTCCAGCCACCCACGTCGCGGGAGCGGCGCACCGCCAATATCGACGCGTTCAACGAATACCTTCTCGGCAGGCAGTTCTTTCATCGCAACAACGTGGACGGTTTCCGGCGCGCCAAGGGCGCTTATGCGAAGGCGGTGGAGCTCGATCCAGGCTATGCAGCAGCCTGGGCGGGTCTCGCGCTGGCCACCTTCTGGGTTGCCGACAGCGCAGAATCGCTGTCCGCCATCAAGGCGGATCAGGATCGCGCGGTCGCCGCCGCGGAGAAGGCGATCGCGCTTGCGCCCGACCTGCCCGACGGATACCTGGCCCGGGGTTTCGTGCGCGTCCCCATCCAGTGGGACTTCGAAGGCTCGCGCGCCGACCTCGAGCGCGCGCTGGCGCTCAAGCCCGAGGACCCTGACGCGCTCAATCACTACGCGACCCTCGTCAGCCGCTCGCTGGGACGCTTCCCTGAGGGTATCGCGGCTGCGCGCCGGGCCACCGAGCTGGATCCCCTCAACGCGCGCGTCTGGTTCACTCTCGGGAGTGTGCTCGCCATGAGCGGTCAGCGTGGCTTGGCGCGACAGGCGCTGAACCGGTCGCTCGAGATCAGTCCCGATCAGTCCTTCACTCCCTACGCGCTCGGCATGACGTTCCTGCTCGACGGAGAGCCGGTAGCCGCGAAGGACATCTTCCCGCGATCGAGCAATGAGATCTTCCGGCTCGCCGGCGCCGCTCTCGCCGAGCACGACCTGGGACAACTCTCAGAGTCGCAGCGGGCCCTGGACGAGCTGATCCGCAAGTATGGCCACGGCGCCGCCTATCAGATCGCGGAAGTGTACGCCTGGCGCGGCGAGAGGGACGCAGCCATCGAGTGGCTGGAGCGGGCCCGCGAACAACGCGACGCAGGGCTCACCTTGCTGAAGGTCGACACTCTGCTGCGCAACCTGCACGGCGATCCGCGGTACCTGGCGCTACTCAAGAAGATCGGCCTTCCGGTGGACTGACGCTTTGCAATTGTAGACCGCCGAGCTCCGGTACCCGAAGTGCCGGACCATGCCGGAATGAACCCGTACCGCGACGAGACGAAGACGTAGTTGATGTGGGGCCGGAGGTCGCCTCGATGACATGATCCATCGTCATGTCGAGAACGATCGAAGGCGATGTCGTCCGGACGCATGACGCGCCGGGTCGTGCGATCCGGCGCTGGATGCGGCCTCAAGAGTGCCAAGCCCGGCTGCCCTCTCGTACGACACGGCGACAGCGGCCAGCGCCAGCCATGACGCAACCCTCCAAGCCATCGCGATCCTGCTCGTGAAGAATGGACATCGCTTGCGTGCAGCGCGCCTTTACATGCGCAATTTGCGCACTACCAGGAACATCCCTCGCGCTGGACATTTCATGCAGGAAGATTCAAGGTTCGCCGCACACGGCGGAAGAGCTGCACGGACTTCTCGGCCTGGGGGGGACTGCATGAAGATGCATCGTCTTTTCCTTGCGGCATCTGTATCGCTGTTCATCGCTGGAGGCGCGGCGGCCCAGGAGAGGGTCGTCAAGGGAACGGTGATCGATTCGGTCACCAAGCAGCCCGTGCCCGAAGCAGGCGTCTCGGTACCGGGAACCAACCTCACCTCAATCACCGACCAGGACGGACACTTCACCCTGCCGGCGCCGGTGGCCGGCGAGGTCACCCTCCGCGTCGAGGGCCCGGCCGGCTACGCTTCGACACAGGTCGTGCTCGCCGCCGGGGCGGACGACGCCCGCATCTCCCTCAATCCCACTTCGCTCGCCACCGAGGAGATCGTCGTCATCGGTCGCGCAACGGGAGTGAGGAAGAGCCAGGCCGGCATCTCGGTCGCCAAGGTCAAGAGCGAGGACCTCCTCCCGGTCACTGCCCAGACCGTGGACGAGGCGCTCGAAGCCAAGGTGGTGGGCGCCAACATCCAGAGAAATGACGGCGCTCCCGGCGGCGGGATCCAGGTCAGGCTGCGCGGCGTTTCCACCATCAATGCCGAGTCCCAGCCGCTCTACGTCGTCGACGGGCTGATCGTCAGCAATGTAGAGATCCCTTCCGGACTGAGCTTCATCACGAAATCGACGCAGGGATCGAACCCCAGCCCCAAGCAGGACTCGGTGGTAAACCGAATCGCCGATCTCAACCCGAACGACATCGAGAGCATCGACGTGCTGAAGGGCGCCTCTGCCGCGGCCATCTACGGCTCCAAGGCGTCGAACGGCGTGATCATCATCACCACCAAGCGCGGACAACCGGGGCCACCGCGTTTCGACATCACCCAGCGGGTCGGCGTCTACGTCCTCGCGAAGGAGCTCGGCAAGCGCGTCTTCACCAACCAGGCGGACGTCCAGGATGCGTTCGGCCCGACCGGAGTCGCGCTCTGGCAGCCGGGCGTGATCTACAATCACGACGCTGAGCTCGCTTCCCAGCGCTCGCCGTCCACCGAGACGATCCTGAGCGCGAGCGGGTCCACGGGTGGCACGCAGTACTTCCTCTCTGGCACGCAGAGGACCGACGTGGGGATCATCCCCAACACCGGATACGAGAAGCAGTCCCTCCGGGTCAATCTCGGGCGCGACTTCACCACCGACTGGCGCGTGAACCTGAACTCCAATCTCATCCACTCCACTACGCGGCGCGGCGTCGTCAACAACGACAACAGCAACGCTTCCTATTATGCGGTGCTGCCCTTCACGCCCAACTTCTTCGACCTGAAGGCGGGTCCGAACGGCATCTTCCCCGCCAATCCCTTCATCTCCAATCTCTCCAATCCGTTGCAGACTGCAGCCCTCTCAAAGACCGACGAAGGAGTCTGGCGCTTCATCGTCTCGGGCGACACGAGCTACAGGCTCTTCGGCAATGAGACCCACCAGCTTTCCCTGCTTGCCAATGCGGGAGCCGACCGGTTCCAGCAGGAGGATCAGCTGTTCTTTCCTCCCGCGCTGTATTTCGAGCAGACCGATCCGCTTCCAGGGGCGTCGCTGTTCACCAACGGTACCAACCTGAATCTCAACGGCGGCGTGAACCTGCTCCACAATTACTCTCCCGCCACCAGCTGGTTCTCCGCCACCACCTCGGCGGGGTTCCAGTACGAATCACGCGAGCTGAACATCGTGCGCGTGGTGGCCAGGAACCTCACTGCCGGCCAGGAGAACGTCGACGCCGGCACGCAGATCCAGACCTCGCAGCGACGCGAGAAAGTGATCGACCGCGGGCTCTATCTCCAGTCCGATCTGCTCGCCCTCGAGCAGCGCCTGGCCCTCAGCGGAGGACTGCGCGGTGAATTGAGCAGCGCGAACGGAGATCCCCACAAGGTCTATCTCTACCCCAAGGTCTCCGCGGCCTTCCGCTTCTTCGATCCGGCACCGCAGGTCGATCTGGTCAAGGTCCGCGCCGCCTACGGCGAGACCGGTAACCAGCCACTGTACGGCATGCGGTTCACCGAGCTCGCCACCAACGCGAACATCGACGGCAATCCCGCCCTCAACGTCACCGGTGTACTGGGCAACCCGAACATCAAGCCCGAGCGGCAGCACGAGGTCGAAGCCGGCTTTGACCTCACGCTGCTGGGCGCCAGGGCAAACCTCGAGTTCACCGTGTATCAGCGGCAGATCTCGGATCTCATCCTGCTGCGCGCGGTCGCTCCGTCCACGGGATTCACCAACGAGTTCTTCAACGGCGGTGTCCTGAGAAACCGGGGCATCGAGATCGCGCTGGACGCAACGCCATTCGCCTCGAGCCTCGTCAACTGGCAATCCCGAGTGTCCTTCGCCAAGAACGTGAGCAAGATCACCTCGCTGCCGGTACCGGCCTTCATCACCGGCGGCTTTGGCACCTCGCTGGGCGCATTCCGCATCGAGCAGGGCGCGTCGGCCACGCAGATCGTCGGAAATGACGGCCTCAAGCCGGATGGCACCTGCTGCATCGTGCGCCAGATCGGGGACGCGGAGCCGAACTTCCGGATGTCGTTCACCAATCGTGTCTCCTCGCACGGCTTCACGCTCTACGTACTGCTCGATTGGCAAAACGGCAGCAACATCCTCAACCTGACGCGTTTCTTCTACGATCTGGCAAAGAACAGTCCGGATTACACGACTGGAGGCATCGCCCGCCTGAACACCTTTACCACCTCTGCACGCGCGTATCTGGAATCGGCGACGTTCGTCAAACTGCGCGAGGTGAACCTCTCGTATGACTTCCCGCCATCCGCCACGACCCGGCTCTGGAGCGCCATGCGCCGGGTCCGCCTCAGCGTCAGCGCGCGCAACCTCCTCACCTTCACCCCTTACTCGAGCTTCGATCCGGAAGTGAGCAACTTCGGCAACCAGCCCATCTTCCGCAACATCGAGGTCGCTCCTTATCCCGCAAGCCGCAGCTTCTGGACGTCGATCGACGTCGGCTTCCAGTAGGAGGATGGACATGAATCCCAGAACCTTCACCGCGATTCTGCTGAGCGTCGTCCTCCTCGCCGGCTGCGAGTCCGACGTCGGCGATCTGAACAACCCCCAGCTGGGGGATCTCCAGAGCAACCCGACTGCCGCCGCGGCGGCGTCGGTCGCCACCGGACTTCTGGTAGGCACGCGCAAGTACATCGCGCCGCGCAATGGTTACGTATCGCTCCTCGGAGTGCTGGGGCGCGAGTCGTACGATCTCGATAACGGCGACCCCCGATTCGTGACCGAGCTCCTCTTCGCTACCAACCTCGATCCGGGTACCCCTGCGATCGGGGGCAACCTGTGGACCCAGCCTTACGCCAACATCCGCAACGCAAACATCCTGCTCGCTGCGCTCCCCAAGGTCCCGGTCCTCACGCTTTCCGACGCAGACAAGGAGGCGACCAGGGGATTCGCCAAGACCATCCAATCCCTGGACTTCCTCCAGGTGATCAACACCCGCGATACCAACGGGGCGCCCATCCAGGTCGATCTTCCGGTGGGACAGTTGGCGCCCATCGTCTCCAAGGCGGAGGTGTTCGCACGCATCGCCGAGCTGCTCGATGAGGCGCAGACGCATCTCGGAGCGGCCGGAGCGAAGTTCCCCTTTCCTCTCAGCAGGGGCTTCACCGGATTCGACACACCGGCGACGTTCCTCAAATTCAACCGGGCCCTCAAGGCCCGCGTCGAAGTCTATCGAGGGAATTTCGCCTCGGCGCTGACCGCGCTCCAGGGCTCGTTCCTCGACGATGGCCCGACCTCCGACCTCAAGCTCGGCGTCTACCACTCCTTTTCCACCGCGTCGGGGGACATCACCAACGGCTTGGATGACCCGCTGATCTACGCGCATCCGTCCATCAAGACCGACGCCGAGGAGAAGTCGCCCGGCGTGCTGGACGACCGCTACACCTCGAAGATCAAGACGGTGACGCCGAAGACGCTGCAGGGCGTGACCTCGGACCTCGCCTTCACCATCTACGACAAGCCAGACACCTCGGTGCCGATCATCCGCAACGAGGAGCTGATCCTGTTGCGGGCCGAGGCGAACATCCAGAGCGACATCAGCGCCGCGATTACCGACATCAACTACATCCGCCGGCGTTCCGGCGGGCTGCAGGACAACACCGGCCTGAACACGGGCAACATCCTCGACGAGCTGCTGAAGCAGAAGCGGTACTCGCTGCTCTTCGAGGGCGGGCACCGCTGGATCGACATGCGCCGGTACGGGAAGCTGAGCGCGCTGCAAGAGCCGGGCACCGTCGTTCACTCGGCGTTCCCGATTCCGCTGGCGGAACAGGACGCGCGCAGATAGAGCTCAGCCATCCGGGGACCCCGAGGCCCCCGGCCGGTTCACGGATGCGCTCCAGTCCCATCCGATCAGGATCCACTCGTCGGTCGCGTCGCGGTAGCGCTCCAGCTCCTGAAAGCCGACGCGCAGGTGGGCCCGCAGCGAGCGCGGATTCCTGGCGGACACCTCGGTGACCACCAGGTCGTACCGGTCGCGCAGGAGCTCCCGGTGCGCCTGGTAGAGCGCATCGAACACGCCGCGGCCCCGCCACGGCCGGTCGATGCAGATCTGCCCCATGACGTAGAAACGCCGTCCCAGCTTCTCCAGCCGCTGGAACATCGGCTCCAGCGCCGGGACGAATGGACGGCACGCCACCGGCATCACCAGCGCATAACCTGCCAGCGACGCGCCAGCCCGGGCCACGATGCTGGGCTCCAGATCGTGCATCCGCCGCAGCACGTCGAGCGTATGCTCGACCGTGACGAACCCCTGCGCGGCGACCGACGGCGCGTCGAGATTGCGGACGAGATTCCGCCGCTGCAGATCCAGGATCTGCTGCAGCTCGAGGTCGCCCCGGACCCGGCCCAATTCGAGGGCGGGGCTTGCCCTCTCCACACCTTGCGTCATTGCCCGCGTATAACCCCTGAACGCAGCGGGAGCAAAGCAGCCAGACCGGACACCCCCCCCGGGGGAAACGCGGCGGAACCTTTCTCAGAGCGGCAGGGCCACGATCCGATCAGCCGCTCCGCTGGGACAGGTCGCCGGTGACCTCCACGATGGAGCCGGGTCCGCTCTGCTCGGATCGCACGACGAGCTCGCGGCCGTGGAGGGGGCGAAGCGTTCCGCGGTGGCCAACGCTAAACAGGGCCGTGCCGGGGAGCCGCTCACGCAGGAGATGGTAGAGGCGCGCTTCGGTCGCCTCGTCCACCGCGGAGGTCGCCTCGTCGAGGAAAAGCCAGTCGGGCTTCTGGATGAGAACCCGTGCGAAAGCGATGCGCTGCTGCTCGCCAGGCGACAGCCGCAGCGCCCAGTGGCCGTCCTCGTCGAGTCGGCCGGCCAGCCCGGGCAGCCCCACCGCCTCGAGCGCCTCGCGCAGCAGCGCATCGTCCACGCCGCCCGCCGGCCTCGGATAGCTCACCACGTCCCGGAGGCTGCCGATCGGCAGATACGGTTTCTGGGGGAGAACCAGGAGCCGGGCACCGCGCGGTACGCGGATCTCGCCCCGGCCGAACGGCCAGATTCCCGCGATGGCGCGGATGAGCGTGCTCTTGCCCGCGCCCGAGGGTCCGGACAGGAGAGCCGTGTCCCCACGACGGAACCCGAGGTTCACGCCCGCGATCAGCCGTTGGCCACCCGGAAGATCCAGCTCCACGTCCTCGAGCGCGAGACGCGCGGCGTCCCCGTCGGCGAACACGATGCCGCCGCCGGTCGCGGCCTCGCTGCGAACGTCCTCGAGTGCCCGCTCGAAGCCCAGGAGCCGCTCGACCACCGCGCGCCACGCCGCGATGTCCGTGTACGAGGAAACGATGAAGCTCAATGAGTCCTGCACCTGGCCGAAGGCCGTGGCCGTCTGCATGAGCCCGCCCAGGTGGATGACGTCCCGGAAGTAGCGCGGGGCCGCGACGATGAAGGGGAAGATGACCGCTGCCTGGGCGTAGCCGGCCGTGAACCACGTCAGCCGCTTCTGCCGGCGCATGATGTCCCAGAAGTTCTGCACGACCGCCCCGAACCGCTTGCGAAAGCCCCGCAGCTCGTCGGTCTCGCCGTGGTAGAGCGCCACCCCCTCGGCGTTTTCGCGGAAGCGGACGAGGCCGAAGCGAAAATCGGCCTCGTACCGCTGCTGGTCGAAGTTGAGTCGCACGAGCGGACGCCCGATCCGGTTCGTGAGCCAGGTTCCGATGATGGCGTACACGAGAGCCGTCCAGACCATATAGCCGGGCAGGATGACCGAGGAGCGGCCGAACGGGATCGTAACCGACCCGGAGAGCCCCCAGAGGATCGCCACGAAAGAGAGCAGCGTCACCACGGCCCGCAGTCCACCGATGGCGAGAGCGAGGGTGCCGGAGACGAAGAGCTGCAAGTCGTCGGCGATGCGCTGATCGGGATTGTCGGTGTCACCCGCCGCGAGCTGCATCCGGAAGTAGGCGCCGCCGGCGAGCCAGGCCTGGAGATAGCGCTCCGTCAGCCAGCGCCGCCAACGGATCTGGAGCATCTGGTTCAGGTAAAGCTGGTAGACGGCGACCACGATGTAGAAGCCCGCGAGCCAGGAGAACCGGACGAGTTGGTGGACGAAGACGGCATAGTTCTTGTCCTGCAGGGCATTGTAGAAGCCGTTGTTCCACTGGTTGAGCAGTACGTTGAGGTAGACGATCCCGAGGTTGAGGGCGACGACGACGACCAGCAGCCCTCGGGCGGCCCAGCGGTCCTCGGAGCGCCAGTACGGGGCGGCCATTGCCCAGGCGTCACGGAGCAGTCGGTAGAAACGAGCTGACCTCACCGACCGGACCCGCCGACCAGGACGAGCTTCTTTGCCTCGCCGGCGCGGTCTTCGAGGTCGGCGAGGAGACCTTCGTCCGAAAGGTCGAGCGGGTGTGAGTGCTTCCAGTCGTGGTGAGCCACTTTCTGGAGCCGCTCCACGACGCGGTCGTCGCGCACCTCGATGGCCAGCTCGCGCCGGTCATCGAGGCTGCCGCGAGTGAGATTGATCGAGCCCACGATCGCGGCGACGCCGTCGGCGAGCAGCATCTTGCCGTGAAGCTTGAGATGCCTGAGCTTGTGGATCTCGATCCCGACGTCATCCAGGATCCGCAGCCCGGCGGTCCCTTCAACCAGCTTCTTCTTGAGCGCGTGCGGCGGCCGGGCCATCACGCGCACCTTCACCCCGCGCCGCGCGGCGCGAACGATGCGCTCAATCACCACGGCGTCCTGGTAGCGCTCGTTCTGGACGATCAAGGTATGCCTCGCCTGATCGATGAAGCGGCAGATCCGATCGCGGCCCCCGGGGCACCAGACGAGGTGGCCCCCCTCGCGGCCGCGAAAACGTTGCCGGTGCCAGTCCGCCTGGAAGCAATCGACGATCTCGCCGACCTCGCGCGCGTGGCTCGTGGCGATGGCATAGTCGCGCGTCGCGCTCATGTTGTGCGTCGCCCAGTTCAGCGAGCTCACGAAGGCGATCCCGTCGTCCACCACCATCGACTTCTCGTGCGTCAGGCTGAACTCGGGGTTCCCGTTGGTGACCTCGACTCCGGCGCGGATGAGCTTCTCGCGAGTCGCCTCGTTCTCCACCTCGCCGCTGCGCCGGGCGGGGTTCAGCATCACCAACACCCTCACGCCCCGGCGGCGGGCGCCGACGACGGCCTGGAGCAACACCGGGTCGGAGAAGACGAACATCTTCACCCGCAGCGACTTCGAAGCACCCGCGATGGCGTCGAGAAGGGGTTTGGCCGAATCGTCAGGGAGAACCACCAGCGATCGAGATGACACCTCAAGCTCCTACTCTGCGTCGGGTAACGTTTCCGTCCGCGACAGCGCCCGCCCCGGTCTGGATCCGGTTCAAGTCGGCATAGACGCCGCCGGCCGCGAGCAGTTCGTCGTGGGTGCCTTGCTCCGCGACGCGGCCATCTTTCAAGACGATGATCTTGTCGGCATCGCGGATGGTGCTGAGGCGGTGAGCAATGGTGATCACGGTGCGCCCATTCATGAGGCGTTCGAGTGCCTCCATCACCAGCCTCTCTGACTCGGAATCGAGCGCCGCGGTGGGCTCGTCGAGGATGAGGATGGGCGAGTTGCGGATGATCGCCCGCGCGATGCCGATGCGCTGCCGCTCGCCACCGGAGAGCGTCTGGCCTCTTTCGCCCAGCAGAGAGTCGTAACCCTTGGGCATCCGGACGATGAACCCGTGCGCGTTCGCGAGCTTCGCGGCCTCGACAATCTCTTCCTCGCTGGCGTCGGGCCTCCCGTAAGCGATGTTCTCCCGCACCGTGGCGCGAAACAGGATCGTGTCCTGCAACACGAATCCGATCTGCGCGCGCAGGCCTTGGAGCACGTAGTCGCGAACGTCTACTCCGTCGATGAGGACCCGCCCCGCGGTCGGATCGTAGAATCGCGGTATCAAACTGACGACCGTGGATTTTCCTGTTCCCGTGGCGCCCGCAATCCCGACGAACTGGCCGGGCGCGATCGAGAAGCTCAGGTCCCTCAGCACCGGGACCGCGGGATCGTAGCCGAACGACACGCGATCGAAGCGGATCGCCCCGCTGAGCCTTCCCGGGTCGCGCGCGTCCGGACGCTCGGGGATGCTCATGTCGATATCGAGGATTGCGCGGACGCGCTCTACCCCGACCGCTGCCTGGGCAATGGCGCCGCTCATCTTCGCGACGTCCTGCACGGGTTTGAAGAACTTGCCGAGATAGGAAAGAAAGACGGTGAGCGATCCGATCGTCATTGCGGAGGCCGACACGAGCGAGGCGCCCCGCCAG